>Ga0116231_10000621_pt1 | contig 64520 bp, 41 predicted proteins | sample S1TSphgellanicum_2_FD_89695 | JGI IMG/M metagenome (GOLD analysis project Ga0116231, IMG submission 89695) | Host-associated microbial communities from peat moss isolated from Minnesota, USA - S1T2_Fd - Sphagnum magellanicum MG | ecosystem: Host-associated > Plants > Peat moss > Unclassified... | reverse complement strand
GTCATCCGGCTCTAAGCTGGCGCAGCCATCAACTATGCCGCCGCTAACGCATTCGCCAACCAAAAATCTCATTTTCATAATATCGTCGAATTAAAAATTCCGAACCCGATCAACCCGTAACCGCACATATCTAAACATGAATTTTAACAAAACGTTATTTACAATGACAGACACGCATACATATGTTCCACGTGGAACATACGTCACACCCCCTGCCCCACTCTACCCTTTGGCACCGCCCCCCGCCCGGCCTATACTTCCACCAAAGGGAGGTCCAAAAATGTCCGGCTACGCCACGCATGAGGTCAGCAACCAGCCCGGCCCGCTCGCCGGCTTCAACCGCTTCACCGCGGACCGCGCTTTGGCCGAAGCCGTCGCCACCTTCGGCGCCGCCTGGGCCATGCCGGAGCTTACCGCCACCGGTGCCCGCACCGGCTCAGCCCACGTCGAAAGCCTCGCCCGCCTCGCCAACCGCCACACGCCCGAGCTGCGCACGCATGACCGCTTCGGCAACCGGATCGACGAGGTCGAATACCACCCCGCCTGGCACCAGCTCATGGCGATGTACCGGGCGGACGCCACCCATGCCCTGGGCTGGACCAGCCCGCGCCCCGGCGCCCATGTCGCCCGCGCCGGCCTCGCCTATCTCTGGACCCAGGGCGAACCCGGCATCGGCTGCCCCGGCGTGATGACCTTCGCCGCCATCGCCGCCCTGCGCCACCAGCCGGACCTCCTCGCCCAGTTTCAGGACAAAATCCTCAGCACCGCCTACGACCCAAGCCCGCTCCCGCCGGCCCAAAAAACCGCCCTCTCCGTCGGCATGGCGATGACCGAAAAACAAGGCGGCTCGGACCTGCGGCAAACCCAAACCACCGCCACCCCCACCAATGCGGGCACCTACGCGCTCACCGGCCATAAATGGTTCTTCTCCGTCCCCACCAGCGATCTGTTCCTCACCCTGGCCCGCACCCCGGCCGGCATCTCCTGCTTCCTCGCCCAAGGCTGGCGGGATGATGGCACCCGCAACCACCTCCTCATCCAGCGCCTGAAGGATAAATGCGGCAACCGCTCCAACGCCTCGTCCGAGGTCGAATTCCGCGGGCTGGAAGCCAGGCTCGTCGGCCCGGAAGGCCGCGGCATCCCCACCCTCATCGAAATGGCGCACCTCACCCGCATCGAATGCGCGCTCGCCTCCGCCGCCCTGATGCGCCAGGCGGTAACCGAGGCGCTGCACCACGCCGGCCATCGCATCGCCTTCCAACGCCGCCTCATCGAGCAGCCGATGATGGAAAACGTCCTGGCCGATCTGGCACTGGAGGCCGAAGCCGCCATGTGGCTCGCCATGCGCGCCGCCGCCGCACTCGATGCCTCACCCCGCGACGAGGCCGAGCGCCTGCTCAACCGCCTCCTCGCCCCCATCGCCAAATATTTTGTCTGCAAACGCGCCCCCGTGGTCATCGCCGAAGCCCTGGAATGCCTCGGCGGCAACGGCTTCATCGAAGAGCACGTCATGGCCCGCCTGTACCGCGAAGCCCCGCTCAACGGCCTGTGGGAAGGCTCGGGCAACGTCATCTGCCTGGATTTTTTGCGCGCCCTCACCCGCGCGCCCGAGGCCCTGGCGGCCCTGCACGCCGAAATCGCCCAGGCAAGCGGCCTGCACCCGGCGCTGGACAGTTGGCGGCGCGCCGGCCCGCCCCCGGTCAACGAAGCCAATGCCCGCCGCGTGGTCGAATATTTCGCCCTCGGCCTCACCGCCAGCCTGCTGCTCCGCCACGCCCCGGAACCCATCGCCACCGCCTTCTGCGAAACCCGCCTCACCCCCAACCACGGCCTCGCCTTCGGCACCCTGCCCAGCCATTTGGCCCTCGGCGCCATCCTGGCGCGGGCTGCGATGTAGGTAAGCAAGCGCTTCTTTTTTTGAAAAAAAAGAAGCAAAAAAACTTTTGACTCTTCTGGGCTTCGGACGCGCCACGAGCAACGCCCCGAAGGACTCAAAAATTTTTTTGCGGAGCTTTTTTTTAAAAAAGCGACCGCTTACTTCCCCCCGGCAATTTCTCGACCCAGCCATGCCGATGATTTTCCTGGCGGCTTTGCCCTTCCCCCCTTAACTTGCCGGCAAACAAACAGAGAGTGTCACAGGTGAGCCAGGCCGTCTTCGCCCCCGCACGTACCAGCCGCACGGTGTTCCCGGTCCTCTGGGGCATCAGCTTCTGCCATATGCTCAACGACACCATGCAGTCGCTCCTGCCGGCGATCTACCCCATCCTCAAGGGCGGGTTTCACTTAAGCTTCGGCCAGCTCGGCCTGCTCACCCTGATCTTCCAAATCACCGCCTCGCTGCTGCAGCCTTTGATCGGCCGCTTCACCGATGCGCGGCCGATGCCCTATTCGCTCACCGCCGGCATGGGCTTCACGCTGCTCGGCCTGGTCACGCTCGGCCTGGCGCCGGATTACATCATGCTGCTGGGCGGCGCCGCGCTGCTGGGCATCGGCTCCTCCATTTTCCACCCGGAATCCTCGCGCATCGCCCGGCTCGCCTCCGGCGGGCGGCATGGCCTCGCGCAATCGGTGTTCCAGGTCGGCGGCAATTTCGGCCAGTCGCTCGGGCCCCTGCTGGCGGCCTTCCTCATCCTGCCCAATGGCCGCGGCGCGCTCGCCTGGTTCGGCTTCGCGGCGTTTTTCGGCATGGGCGTCCTCGGCCTGCTCGGCCATTGGTACAAGGCGCAGGGCCACGCCAAGCCGGCCGCCAAAAAAGCCGCTGCCACCCAAACCGGCCTCTCCCCCGCCCAGGTCAACCGCGCCATGGCGGTGCTGATCAGCCTGATGTTCTCAAAATTCTTCTACCTCGCCAGCATCACCAGCTATTACATCTTCTTCCTCATCGCCCGCTTCCACATGAGCACGCAGGACGCGCAGGTCGATCTGTTCATCTTCATGGCCGCCGCGGCCGCCGGCACCCTCATCGGCGGGCCGATCGGCGATCGCATCGGCCGCAAGCGCGTCATCTGGGCCTCCATCGGCGGCGTCATCCCCTTCACCCTGGCGCTGCCCTATGCCGGGTTCGGCGCCACCATCGCGCTCTCCATCATCATCGGCCTGGTGCTCTCCTCGGCCTTCTCCGCCATCGTGGTCTACGCGCAGGAGCTGATGCCAGGCCGCACCGGCATGGTCTCCGGGCTGTTCTTCGGCCTGGCCTTCGGCATGGGCGGCATCGGCGCCGCGGTGCTGGGCGAGCTCGCGGATTATAAAGGCATCGTGTTCGTCTATCACGTCTGCGCCTTCCTGCCGCTCATCGGCCTGCTCACCGTGTTCCTGCCCAATCTCGGCGCCCCGTCCCGCCGCCCGGCGCTCGCCAAGGCCGCGTAACCGCAAACCCATATGCAACGCGCCCTCGCCGCCCTGCTCGCCGCCCTGCTCGCCACCCCGGCCGGCGCCCGCACCTTGCAGAGCACCACGCTCACCGGCGGCCTCACGCTGCCCTATTACGCCTCCGCCACCCCGGCGGCGGCCGGCGCCGACACCGCCATGCTCATCGCCATCCAAGGCTACTCCCGGGACGCCAACCGCACCTTCGACGCCGCCGCCCAGGCCGCCGCCAAGGACGGCCACGCCGCCGATACCCTCATCATCGCGCCAATCTTCCAAGTCTCCAGCCAAAACGACGCCAAATGCCACTTCCCCGGCGTCCCCGCCGCCACCGCGGCCGACGCGCTCTGGCATTGCGGCACCTGGTCGGACGGTAAGCCAGCCCTCAACGGCGGCGTCACCTCGTTCCAGGCCATGGACCAGCTGATCACCACCCTGCTCACCCGCTACCCCACCATCCACCACATCACCCTCGCCGGCTTCTCCGCCGGCGGCCAATACGTCCAGCGCTACGCCGCCTTCGGCAACCCGCCGGCCACCACCCCCATCCACTACGTCGTCAGCGACCCCTCATCCTTCGTGTACTTCACCCCCTACCGCCCCCACCCCAACCCAAGCTGCCCGAATTACAACAACTGGAAGCTCGGCCTCGCCAACACCCCCGCCTATCTGCACCGCAGCGCCGCCGATGCCCAAACCCACTACGCCCAATCCAGCCTCTCCTACCTCGAAGGCAGCGAAGACACCGGCACCAACCCCGACACCTCCTACAAATTGCTGGACACCAGCTGCGGCGCCGAAACCCAGGGCACCTACCGCCTGGACCGCGGCATCAACTACGCCGCCTACGATAACACCACCCTCGCCCACGGCACCCACCACCTCACCATCATCCCCGGCTGCGCCCACAGCGTCACCTGCGTGTTCCCCAACGCCGCCGCCAAACAAGCGCTGTTCGGCGGGTAGGAGCTGGGGATTTACGGCCGTAAGGCCAGGGGCTCCGCCCCTGGACCCCGCTGGGGCCGTAAGGCCCCAGACCCCTCGAATTAAATAAAGGCTCTGGCAGAGGAGGGCGCTCGCTCCCGTGTGTTTTCACACACGCGCTGTGAGCGCCCTCCTCTGCCAGAGCCTTATTCATGGGGTTTGGGGCCTGTCGCGCCGTAGGCGCGCCATCAACTATGAGGCGGCCCGTAGGGCCGACGCCCCAATGGGGGTCCAGGGGGCAAAGCCCCCTGGCCTTACGGCCCCAACTCCCCAGCCCCCACCCCGCCGGGCGCGCTGGTTTGGCTGGCTTCGTGGTGGACCATGCGGTGGATGCGGCGGATGCCGAGGCCGACGATAAGCAGGGTGATGGGGATGGCGATGCCTTGGGCGAGGTCCGGGTTGACCGGCAGATGCGCGGCCTCGGCGCCGCGCGCGGCGTAGCCGATCAGGCCGATGATGTAATAGGTGATGGCGGCGACGGAGAGACCTTCGACGGTTTGTTGCAGGCGGAGCTGCAAATCGGCGCGGCGGTTCATCGAGCTCAGGACTTCGATGCCCTGGCGTTCGCGCGTGATATCGACGCGGGTTGAGAGCAGTTGGGTGGCGCGGGCGACGCGTGTGGCCAGGCTTTCCTGCCTGGTGGCGGCGGCGGTGCAGGTATTCATCGCCGGCGCCAGGCGCTGTTCGGTGAATTCCTGGAAGGTTTGCAGCGCGGGGATGCGGTCCTCCCGCAGCTCGGCGAGGCGGCGCTGCACCAGTTGGTAATAGGCCCGCGCGGCGCTGAAGCGGTAATTGTTTTTGGCCTCGAAGCTTTCGATTTGGGCTGCGAGTGTGGTGAGCCGGTCGAGCAATTCGGGTTCGGCCGCGGGGTTGGCATGGGTGAGGGCGGTGGTGATATCCGCGAGTTCGGCCTCCGCGCTGGTGAGCTGCGGCGCCAGGCCGCGGGCGACCGGGAGTGTGAGCAGTGAGAGCATGCGGTAGGTGTCGAACTCCATCAGCCGCTGGATCACGCGGCCGGCCTGGCGCGGGCGGAGTGATTTATCCAGCACCAGCAGGCGGGAGAAGCCATCCGCCCGGATGCGGAAATCGGTGAGCGCAATGGCCGCGCGGCCGGAGACCCAGGCGCCGACCAGCGGGTTGCCGGCGAAGTGCCGGGCGGAGATGTTGTCGTAATCGGGCTCGGTATCGCCGGCCGGCAGGATAACCGCATGGGTGGCAACGAGCACCTGGCCAGCCAGGCTCGCGAGCCATTCCGGGCTGAGTTTCATAATCGGCGGATCCTCGAAAGGCTCCTCCCCGGCGCCGGCGGTGATGAATTTATAGCGCGCGAATTCCGAGTGGCGCTCCCATTTCAGCCGGAACCGCCCCATATTCACCGAATAATGGATCGCGCCTGGGGCGGGCGGGTGCACGCCATAGATTTGCGCGAGCTCGCAGATTTGCAGCCTTTGGGTTTCGCGCAGCGAGGCGTCCGAATACAGCGCGAGGTAGGAAATCCGCACCGGCGCCTTCAGCGTCTCCGGCGGGCGGGCATGGGCCTCATCGTTCAGTTCGAGACGCTGCGGATGGACCGCTGGAAGATTCAAAAAAGCCCCCGGTTATTGTTTTAACCTTTGGACCATGGATGGGGGCCGCCCGGCAAGGGAAACTGGCTGATATAAAAAGAAAGCGGTCGCTTTTCTGAAGAAAAGCTCCGCAAAAGACTTTTACTTACGCTGGTGCGGTGCTGGTTGGACCGCAACAGCCCAGAGGAATCAAAAGTTTTTTGCTTCTTTTTTTCAAAAAAGAAGCCCTTACTCACTTTATTCTACAAAAACCCATCCGCCATCTCCGCGGCAAAGCAGGTCGGCGTGCCTTCCCAGATCATCCGGGCGTGTTCCAGCACATACACCCGGTCGGCATGCGGCAGCGCGAAGGTGATGTTTTGTTCGCCGAGCAGGATGGTGATGTCGGTTTGTTCGCGCAGCCGCTTCAGCGCTTCGGAGAGCAGGCCGAGGATGACCGGGGCGAGGCCGAGCGTGGGTTCATCCAGGATCAGCAATTTGGGTTTCATCATCAGCGCCCGGCCGATCGCCAGCATTTGCTGCTCGCCGCCGGAGAGCGTGCGAGAGATTTGGCCGGCGCGGGATTTGAGGATCGGGAACAGGTCGTAGAGCCAGTCCCGGCGTTCGGCGCGCTCCGTTTTGGGCAAATGCAGGCCGCCCAGCTCGATATTATCGGCGACCGACATGTCGCCGAACAATTCCCGGGTTTCCGGGCAATGCACGATGCCGCCGCGCGCGATTTGCGCGGCCGATTGCCCGGTGCGCTTATGGCCCACCCAGGCGATGCTGCCCTGGTAGGGCACCAGGCCGGAGATCGCGTTGAACAACGTGGTTTTGCCGGCCCCGTTGAGCCCGACGACCGAGACGAACTCGCCCGGATGGACGATGAGATTGACGTTTTCCAGCGCCTGCGCCTTGCCGTAGAACACTGAGAGGTTTTGCACCTCCAGCACCGGCGCGGTCTGCGCAAACACCGAGGCCGGGCGCTCATGCGTGGTGATCCCGCCGCCGAGATAGACCCGCCGCACGGTTTCATCGCGCATCACCTCCTCCGCGGTGCCCGCCGCGATGGTCTCCCCGAGATAGAGCGCCATCACCCGGTCCACCATGGCGGCGACGGATTTGACGTTGTGGTCCACCAGCAGCACCGCCCGGCCCTCGTCCCGGAAGCCGCAGATGAGGTCTGAGACATCCTTCACCTCCCCGGCGGTGAGGCCGGCGAAGGGCTCGTCCACCAGCACCACTTGCGGGTCGCGGGCGATGGCTTTGGCGAGCTCCATGCGGCGCAGATCGGCGAAAGGCAGGGTCGAGGGCAGCCGGTCCAGCACATGCGAGAGGCCGACGCGCGCGGCGATCGCGCGGGCGCGGTCCTCGGCCGCGCGGGAGGGGCGCAGTGCGAGCAATTTGTCCGGCAGCAAGCCGAGCAGGATGTTTTGCAGCACGGTCTGCCGGTGCAGCGGCCGGGAATGCTGGAACACGATGCCGATGCCGGCGCGCGCGATTTCGTAAGACGGCCGGCCGGCGAGCTCGCGGTCCCCCAGCGTGACACTGCCGGCGTTCGGCCGCTCGATCCCCATGATCAGTTTCATCACGGTGGATTTGCCGGAGCCGTTGGGGCCGATCAGCCCGAGGATTTCGCCCGCATGCACGTCGAAACTGACATTGTTGACGGCGACGAGGCCGCCGAAGCGCTTGGTGAGGCCGTGCACGGCGAGCGAGCGGCTCATGCGCGCCGCCGGTTTTGCAGCAGGCCCAGCAGGCCGTTGGGGAACACCAAAATCACGCCAAGCGCGAAGGCGGCGACCACGAACCCGGAGAGCTGGCCGAGCGGGCGGAGGATTTCACCGGCGCCGATCAAAAACGCAGCCCCCAGCACCGGCCCGATGATGGTCCGCCTGCCGCCCAGCACGGCGGCGATGATGACCTGGATGCCGACCGCGATATCCACCATGGCGCTGACCGAGGCGGTGCCGAGATAGAACACCAGCATCGCGCCCGCGAGGCCGGAGAACAGCGCGCTGAGCATGAACGCCACGATCTTGTGTTTGACGATGTTAAAGCCCAGCGCCTGCGCCTCCACCGGGTCCTGCCCGCCGGCCTGCAGGATCAGCCCGAAGGGCGAGTTCGCGACCGTGAAGATGACCACCCCCGCCAACGCCATGAGGCCGAAGGCATAATAGAAATTCACCGTGGCGCTGACCGAGAGCACGTCCGGCACTGAGAGGCCGATTTCCCCGCCGGTGGTGCCGGCGAACACCACGATCGCGTCCTGCAGCAGCAGCACCGCAACCAGGGTGATCAGCCCGAAATACGGCCCGCGCAGGCGCAAAGCCGGGACCGCGAGGACCAGCCCGCCGACCAGCGCCGCCAACGTGCCGGCGGCGATGCAGAGCGGCACCGGCCAGCCATAGATCGAATCCGCCATGCCGGCCCCGTAGGCGCCGAGGCCGATGAGGAAGGAGGGACCGAAATTAACCTCGCCCGCATAGCCGAACAGCAAATCCCAGGACATTGCGAAGACCGCGTAGAAGCAGATCATCGTCAGCACGCCGGTGATATAGTCCGACACGCCGCAGAGCGGGGCGATTCCAAGGATGGCGAGGCCCACCAAGGAGATGATGATTTGCCGCTTCATCGCCGCCCCAAAAAGCCCTGCGGGCGGAAATACAGCACCAGCACCAGCAGCACGAGGGCGGGGATGGCACGCAACGAGGGGTCCACCAGATAGGCGGTCAATGTCTCAAGATACCCGACCACATAGGCCGCGATGATGGTGCCGCTGACACTGCCGAGCCCGCCCAGCACGACGATGGCAAAGGCGCTGCCGGTGAGCGCCGGGATATAGGCCGAGCTGGTGCCGAGAAACCCGCCCAGCAGCACCCCGGCTAGGCCCGCCAGAATGCCATAGATCAGCCAGGCCAGCAGATGCACCTGGCCCAGCTCCACCCCCACCAGCGTAAGCCCGCGCGGGTTGATGGAGGCGGCCAGCAATTGCTTGCCCGCGCGGGTGCGGTTGACCAGCAGCCAGAGCAGCCCGAGCGCCGCCCATGAGACCGCCGCGATCAGCACCTCGTTCCACGGGGTTTTCACGCCCAGAATGTTGACCGTGCCGCCCACCAGCTCCTGCACGGTGATCGGCGTGGTGGTGAACACATAGGACAGGATGGTCTGCAGCATCACCGCCCATAGCAGCGTGCCGGTGAGAACAAAGAGCTCCCGCTCCGCATTGGGAATCGCGCGCGAGCGTTCGATCGGCCGGACCACGATGAAATAGGTGGCGAAGGCGGTGACGATCCCGGCCAGAATGCCGGCCGCCGCCCCGCCAAAGGCGCCGCCATGCAAGGTGGTGCCGACATACCAGGCGACCATGGCGGCGGTGACCAGCACCGCGCCATGCGCCAGATTAAGCACACCCGACACGCCGAAGATCAGCGTGAAGCCGAGCGCCCCCAGCGCGTAGAGCGCGCTGATGGCAAACCCGTCGATGATGATTTGCAAGGCTAGCATGTCAAACCGCTAAATCCTTCAGAAACCAAAAGTTTTTTGGTACTTTTTTGTAAAAAAGTACCGCTTGCCTGCTGCCAACAAGCAGAAAAACTCTTGGTCCTCTTGTGTTAGTTGTTCGACGCGACCTGCGGCAGCTTCACGAAGCCCGGGAATTCCGGCTTGGCGTTGGCAAGGTCGAGCGGCCAGACGCATTTCTGCACGCCGTTCTGCCACTGGATCGCAACGCCCGTCACATAGCCCGGGCCGAAGCGCAGCGCATGGGTGTATTTGGAGTCCCGCCCGAGGAACGCGATGCGCCCCTGCGTGCCCACCATATCGGTCTTCTCCATGCCGGCAACAATCGCATCCGGCGAGGTTGAGCCCTCACGTTCGATCGCGGCGGCGAGCGCGTAGATCGCATCATAGGTGGTGTAGGCCGAATAGGCCGGGGTGATGCCGTAGGCCTTGATATATTCGTTGGTGAAGGGAATGGTGCGCGGCGTGGTGGCGACATTGGGCGCCGCCACGTTCAGCGTCAGCACACCCTCGGTCCCGCCATTGGTGGCGGCCCAGAAGGCCGAGCTGCCGGCCTGGGCGTTAATGCCCGCGAGCGCGATCGGCACCTTCTGGTCGGCCCATTGCACGGTCGGCTGCACGCCGACATGCGCCCAGCCGGCGATGATGACATCCGGGTTCAGCGCCTCGGCCTGCTGGTAGATCGGCGTGAAATCGGTGGTATCCGGCGAGAAGCGGATTTCCTTCAACACCTGCAGCCCGGCACCCGGCAGGCAGCCCAAATAGCCGGCGTCCAGCGGCTTGGTCCAGGCCGCATCCTCGCTCATCACCACCGCGGTCTTCATGTGCAGCTCGCCCACCAGCACGTCATGCGAGGCATCGCACACGCCCTGCGCCAGGAAGGCGGAGGGGAAATAGGCGTGGAAGATATATTTGCGGTCCGGATAATCCTTATGGATATAGGCCGAGATCGCGTTGCTGGCGGCGCCGGTCACGATATAGGGCTCATGCAGACGGGCCGACCAGGGCTCCAGCGCCAGCGCGATTTCCGAAATCCAGGTGCCGACCACGGCGACCACATGGTCCTGCTGCGTCATCCGCTGAAACGAGCTGACCGCGTTGGTGGAGGAGACCTGGTTATCCTCGATCACCAGCTGCAAAGGCCGGCCCATCACGCCGCCGGCGGCGTTGATGTCCGCCACCGCGAGCTTGGCGCCATTGGCGGTCGCCGCACCCGGAATGGTGGCCAGCGCGTCACTAATGCCGATCAAGATCGGATCGGCGGCGCGGGCGGGCTGCATGGCGATTGAACTCAATGCGGTGGCCGCCAGCAAGGCACCCAAAACGGTTTTCACGGCGCGCGGCGCCTTCGCGGATTTTTCTTCGGACATTTCGTTTCCCCTCGGTTTTTGGCGGGATTCTGTGACCCCTAACCGAAACAATGCGGCCAGTTACGGGATTTAGCAACAGGGCGCCGGAGAGATTCGGTGCTGCGGCGCAGCAAGCGGTGCCTTTGGTCGCACGGAGGGCATCGCTGGCGGGACCGCGATCGCCCCCAGGATTCAAAAGTTTTTTGCGCCGCTTTTTTTCAAAAAAGCGGCCGCTTACTGCAACGCCGGCGGCAGCCTCTCGAGATAATCCGTCACCTGCCCGTGCAGATGCGCGAGCTGCAGCACGGAGAGATCAGCCCGGGGGCGGCCGATCAGTTGCACGCCCATCGGCAGGCCGGCGGGGCTGAAGCCGGCCGGCAGGTTGATGACCGGGCAGCCGAGCAATGTGCCGGCGATCGCCACCTCCATCCAGCGATGGTAGCTATCCATGGGCCGGCCGGCGATGGTGGCGGGCCAGCGTTGCGCGATCGGGAAGGGGAAGACCTGGGCTGTGGGCAGCGCCAGGAAATCATGGCGCGCGAACAGCGCGAGCGCGCAATCATACCAGGCGGTGCGGGTGGTGAGGGCGGCTTGCACATCCGATACCGAGAGGCTGGCGGCCTGCTCGATCTCCCAGAGCAGTTCGGGTTTCATCAGCCTGGCGGTGGCGGGGTTGGCGGCGGCGGCGGCGAAGCGGGTGCCCATGGCAAATTGCCGGAGGACACAGAAGGCGCGCCAGAGTTTCTCCCGGTCGAATGCCGGGGCCACCGGGATAACGGTGACGCCCGCCGGCTCCAAGGCGCGCAGGCTCGCCGCGCACAAATCGAGGATGCCGGGCTCGACGGCGAGATGGCCGCCGAGATCGCCGAGCCAGGCGATGGTTTTGCCGGTGAAATCCGCGGCGAGCTGGTTATGCCAATCCGGCACATGGCCGGGGAGCGAGAGCGGGGCGCGGTCATCGTAGCCGGCCTGGACGGAGAGCAGCAAAGCGAGGTCATCGGCGCTGCGGGCCATCGGGCCTTCGGTGGCGAGCTGGTCCAAAAATGTTTCGGTGCGCGGCCAGTGCGGGATACGGCCGAAGCTCGGCCGGAAGCCCAGCACGTTGTTATAGGCGGCCGGGTTGCGCAGCGAGCCGCCAAAATCCGAGCCATCGGCGAAGGGCAGCATGCGCAGCGCGATGGCGGCGGCGGCCCCGCCGCTGGAGCCGCCGGCGCTGCGGGCGGGGGCGTAGGCGTTGGCGGTGGGACCGAAGAGCGGGTTGAAGCTATGCGAGCCGAGCGCGAATTCCGGGATATTGGTTTTGCCGATGAAGATGGCGCCCGCCGCGCGCAGCCGGGATGGCATCAGCCCATCGGTTGCGGGGATGTGGCTGGCGAAGAGCGGCGAGCCATAGGTGGTGCGGATGCCGGCGGTGTCCGCCGTGTCCTTCACCGCCATGGGGATGCCGTGCAGGGGCCCGAGCGGATCGCCGCGGCGGCGGGCGGCGTCCGCTTCATCCGCCTGCGCCAGCAGGCGGTCTTCGGGTTGCAGGGAGATGATGGCGTTGAAGGCGGGGTTGATTGCGGCGATGTGGGAGAGATAAGCCTGCATGGCCTGGCGGGCGGAGATGGTTCCGCTTTTGATCTGTACGGCCAATTGCCGGGCGGATAGCGCGCAAATCTCCGGCAATTGGACGGACGGTGGCGTTACGGCCGGTGGCCGTACGGAACCGTCCGGCGCCCGGGCCAGCAGATTATAGTTCGCCACGGAACTGAGCGGCAGTTGGCCGTACAAATGCGGGAACAACGCCCCGCCGCGCGAAGGCTCCCAACGCAGGACATCGGCCAAACCGTCCAAATCCACCGCCGCCACCACCAGACCATCCTGCCCGGCAAAATGCCGGTCCACCGTCTCGGTAAGCTGCTCGGCCGTCGAGAGATGAATATAGCCATCCGCCACATCCACCGGCGCCCCCGCAAAACGCCCCTCCTGCAAATCCAGAAATTGCTCCGAAGTCAAAACCTTGTACGCAATCATCCACCCCTCCACACCCGTTTTGTGGCACGCACCCCCGCGCCGTACCAAACATTGGGCAGAAGAAAAAAGCGGTCGCTTCGTCGCGAAGAAAAGCGACCGCTTGCTTGCCTATCCAGCCGGCTGCCGAAAGCTGGCTTAGGTAGTTTCCACATCTTGCAATTTAAGGTTTCAACATTTCAGAGTGCCCGGGTCTGAGGGACATAAAACATGACCATGACCAACCGGATACCTTCCGCCCAAGTGCGGAGCCAGGTGCGCGAGGGGATTATCGCCTGTCTCTGCGCCAATCTGGTGCAGGATGCACAAGCCCGCATGACGGCGATTACCGGCCTGACCGTTCTGCTCGGCCCCGAGCTTGCGGCTTTTTTGCAGGTCTATACGCAGATCCCGCATGATCTGGCAGCCGCGGCGCTGGAATGGCTGGCGCCGGACGGGGTGAACCAAGGCTAGCGCGATTTCCGATCAATCGGAATCGCTCTAGCTCATGCTTTGGCGCGCATGACATCAAGTCGATCCATAAAATGGATCGCCCTCTAGATATATTTTAGAGCCGGCCACACCGACCCGGTTGCGGGACTCTTGTGACAAGCCAATGAAATTTGGCTCTGCAACGTAACTATCACGCACAGAGCTGAGCAAGCTCGCGTACACCCTGTTCGAATTCAACAGGGATATAAGGCGAATGAATAAATTCTCTCGGCGCTCCCGCGCCGTGTTATGCGCGACCACGGCTTTGACCCTGGCCGCGGGCCTGGCCAAGGCGCAGACGGCGCCGGAATCCCAGGCGCTCAATTTGGGCAGCGTGGTGGCGAGCGGCGATACCAATGGTGCGGGCAATATTGCCCCCTCGGGCACCGGCTCGCTCAAGCAGGCGCAGCAATATAAAAAACTGGCGCCGAACGTGGTGAGCCTGCTGCCGCAGAGCCAGATCCAGAACAACCCGGATGTGAACATCGCCGACGCCTTCGCCCGCATCCCCGGCGTGTCGCTGGTCTCGGATTCCGGCGAGGGCCAGTTCATCGATATCCGCGGCATGGACGCGGATTTGAACGGCACTTTGTTCGACGGCATTCACCTCACCGCCAATGACCAGGCCTCGCCCTCCGGCGGCGAACGCGCCCCCGATCTCGGCGCCTTCCCGGCCGGGATCATCGGCGGCATCGAGGTGACGAAATCCCTCACCCCGGACATGGACGCCGAGGGGCTGGGCGGCAGCGCCAATATGCTGCCCGTCGCCCTGCCGGACGATGGCGGGCCAATGCTCAACATCAACGCCGCCGCGGGTGCCGAGACGCTGCGCCCCACCGGGATTTTCCAGGGCGACATGCAGATCGGCGATAGCTTCGCCATCCCCGGCATGCGCAGTTTTGCCAATAACCGGCCATTCTCCGCGATCTTCGCCTATTCCTATTACGCCGACCGGCGCGGGATCGACGATGTGGAGGAGGCGTATGACCCCACCACCACCACCGGCGGCGGCAACCAGGCCGACCTCGATAATCTACAGTTCCGCTATTACCAGGAGCACCGCGTGCGCCAGGGGTTTTATGGCGAGCTGGACTTCAACCCCTCGCCGCAGACCGGCTTCTTCTTCCGCGCGCTGCATAGCGGCTACACCGTGACGATCGCCAAGGACCGGCTGGAGCTCTCCGGCACGGACGCGCCGAACGCCACCGGCGATGACGGCGTGGATGGCAGCGACGGCGATTTTACCGACATCACCGGCGTGAAGCCCGAGGCGCGCTACACCTTCTCGCAAGACACGGTGGAGACCGATCTGCTCGAACTGGGCGGCCACTCGGTCATCGGCAATGTGTTGAATGTGAGCGGCACCGCATCATACACGCAAGGGTCAAGCGTTGAGCCGTTTGACTATGTGACCGAGTTTACGGGCAAAAAAATCGCCATCAATTACAACGTCACCAGCCCGGAATACCGCAGCTATTCCACGGTCAGCGGCGTCAATCTCGCCAATCCGGCGCTCTACAACCTGCCCTCCGGCGATCTTACCGATAATCCGCAGAACGCGTTCGACCAGGAATGGGCGGGCGCGCTGAACGGCTCGGTTGCGAATGATATTTTCGGCGGCGTGGGCGTGGTGAAATTCGGCGCCCAGGCGCGGCTGCGCTCAGAGGGTGATACCCAGGCGAATGATGCCAACCCAGATGCCGGCCCGAACCTCGCCAGCGTCTCCGGCGGGAACCCGGCGCTTGACTATTACAACGCGCATTACGTGCTGCCGCCATTCCCGAACTATGACCAGCTTTTGCCACAAACCCCGCTGATCGGCGCGACCAGCAACCCGAACGACCCGAATGACCCGACCGGCCTCGGCTATGCCGATTACCAGGCGGACATCCAGAGCTTCCAGCATAACACCGAGAACGTGTACGCCGCCTATGCGCAGGAAACGATCGAGTTCGGCAAAGCCGAAATCCTGGGCGGGGCGCGCGTGGAGGATACCAACGGCACCTACCGCGCCTATACGGCGACCGACACCGGCACCGCCTCCGCTGTCAACGGCGATGAAATCTTCAGCTACACGCCGAGCGCCAATAAGCAGGACTACATCAACGTCTTCCCCTCGGCGCAGTTCAAATACAGCTTTTCCAACCAGTTCCAGATGCGCGCGACCTACTCGACCGGCATCGCGCGGCCGGGCTTCCAGCAGATCTCGGCCGCCACCACCACGGTGGTGGGTGGGGCGGCGAATGGCGAGAACGCGGTGACCATCGGCAACCCGGACCTCAAGCCCACCACCGGCAACAGCTTCGATGTCACCGCCGAATATTACGGCCCGCACGACACGAATGTCTCCGGCGGTTTGTTCTACAAAATGTTCAACAACTATATTTTCCAGACCCAGAACCAGGAGACGCTGGACTACCAGGGCGCGCCCACGCCGACCGAGGTCACCAGCTATGCCAATGTGAGCGGCGCCTACGCGCGCGGGCTCGAGCTGGACGCGCATCAGCGCTTCTACGATCTGCCAAGCCCGCTCGATGGTTTGGGGATCGACGGCAACATCACCTTCGTCGACTCACGCGGCCATGCCGACGGCGCGCAGTACAAGGCCTACCAACTGCCGGAGACCTCGCCGATCACCTACAACGCGGCCTTGTTCTATGAAAAAGGCCCGTTCTACACGCAGCTCTCGGTCAACTACGTCTCACGCAGCCTGTATGCGGTGGTGAATCCGGCGACCTCCGGCTATACCGACCTGAACCCGCGCGACGCGGATAATTTCACCTCGGCCCGCACCACATTGGACTATGACGCGGATTACCAGGTGAGCAAGCAAGCCACGATCTTTGTACAACTGCGCAACTTGCTGAACACGCCGCTGGAATTCACCCAGAGCGCATCCTCGCAATACCCGATCCAGCGCGAGTTTTATGATGTGGACTATATCGCCGGGGTGCGGCTGAAACTCGGCAGCTAGTTTTGAAAGGAAAGGTTAGGCAAGCGCTACTTTTTTGAAAAAAAGTAGCAAAAAACTTTTGATTCCTGTTTGGCCGTGCTGGTGAAAACGGCGGAGTCCTAAAGTTATAAAAGTTTTTTGGTTACTTTTTTTCAAAAAAGTAACCGCTTTCTTTAACCTCACTTATGGCCTGATTGTTTATGCCTGGCCGCCCCAACTCACTTTGCAACAGGATACCGCCTTGAAATACACGCTCCGCATTGGCCTGCTCGCCGTCAACCTGATGGCCACGGCAGCGCCGCCGGCCTTGGCCGCCGCACCGCTCTACCATCTGGTGAAAACCGTACCGCTCGGCGGCCCGACCAAATGGGATTATCTGCATTTCGACGCCGCCTCGCACCGGGTGTTCATCGCGCACGGCACCGAGGTCACCGTTATTGACACAAAAACCGATCGCATCATCGGTGAGCTTGCCGGCACCATCGGCGCGCATGGCATCGCGGTTGATCCCGCGACGGGGGATATCTACGCCGATAGCGCCGAACGCCGCCTGGCGATCGCCTTCGACCCAACAAGCTTCAAGCAGGTCGCCGCGGTGCCGACCGTGCTGGATGCCGACGGCATGGCCTACGACCCCGCCTCCAAACAGGTTTTCGTGACCGGCGGGGATGGTGACGCCATCACCCCGATCAACCCCGCCACCCACCAGGCCTCGCCGGACATCGCCCTCGGCGGCTCGCCGGAATTTTTGGCCGCAGACGGCGAGGGATCGCTCTATGATAACATCACGGACCTGAGCCAGATCGTGCGGATCGACACCGCGAGCGATAAAATCGCGGCGCGCTGGCCGCTCGGGGCCTGCATGGGACCAAAGGGCCTGGCCGTGGACCCGGCCAAGCGCCTGCTGTTCGCCTCCTGCGCCAGTGGCGTGATGGCGGTGGTCAATGCCGACACCGGCGCCATCATCGCCACTTTGCCGATCGGCAAGGGAACGGACGCCGCCGCCTTCGACCCGGTACGCGACCGCGCCTTCGCCGCCGCCGGCGACGGTACGATCACCGTGATCTCGGATTCCGGCCCAACCCCAATTATGCTCGGCACCGTGAAAACCGCGCTCGGCGCGCGTACCATGGCGCTCGACCCCGCCAACGGCGATCTCTACACCGTCACGGCCCGCGTGACGAAAATCACGCCCCCCGCCACGCCGGATGACCACCCGCATTTCACTTTTGCGCCCGGCAGCCTCAAATTGCTGATCTACGCGCCCGGTGGTTAAGGCCGCCAAGCGCTTCTTTTTTGCAAAAAAGAAGCAAAAAACTCTCGTCCTTTGGGCGGGGCTTTGCGCTGGCATCGCCTGCGTGGCGCCCGCCCAGGCGGCACCCGCGCTGAAACTTGAGCGTACGGTATTGCTGATCCGCCACGGCGTGCGGCCGCCGACGCATGAGCCGGCGCTGAGCCCGGCGATCGCGCCCGACCCTTGGCCGCATTGGGATACGCCGGACGGTGACCTTACCCCGCACGGCGCCGCCGCGATCAGCCTGCTCGCCGCTTATGACCGCAAAACTTTCGTCCCCGCCCCCGGTTGCCCAGATATAAACGTCTACGCGGACGTGGATGAGCGCACGGTGAAAACCGGCGAAGCCTACGCGGCCGGCTTCGCGCCAGGCTGCAACATCACGGTCTGGCATGCCCCCGGGGCCACCGACCCGCTATTCTCCGCACTCGATAACGGCGCGCCAAATTTCGACGCCAAGCTGGCAAAAACCCAAATGCTGGCGGCGGCCGGCGGCAGCCTCACCGCCACCATCGCCGCCCACCAAGCCCTGTTCACCGCCATGCAGGCCACGCTGCAGCCAGGCGGCAGCGCCTTCCTCACCCTGCCGGCCAAACTCTCGGCCAAAATCCCGGGCCATGTCCCCAAACTCAACGGCCCGATCGCCGAAGGCGCATCCGGCGCCGAGGATTTTCTGCTCGAATACCTGGACGATAAGCCCATGAGCCAGGTCGCCTGGGGCCGCGCCAGCCCAACCCAAATCACCACCCTGCTGGAACTGCACCCGCTCGCCTACACCATCACCGCCCGGCCGCCCGCCATCGCGCGCGCCACCGCCAGCCCCCTCCTGCAAAAAATCCTGGAGGACCTCACTACCGGACCCGCAACCTCGATCCTCATCGGCCACGATACCAACCAGGCCGAACTCGGCGGCCTGCTCAACCTGCACTGGCGGCTCGGCGGCTACCCGGCCGACGACCCGCCGCCCGGCGGCGGCATCATCTTCGCCGTGCTCGCCGCCCCCAACGGCACCCAATACGTCACCGCAACCTACCAAACCCAAACCATGGCCCAAATCCGTAACCTGACGCCCCTTAACGCCACCAACCCACCCGCAACCCAACCCCTCCCCATCCCCGGCTGCGGCAACAGCCCACGCCCCACCGCGTGCACACTGGCTGCGTTCGCGGCGCTGGTGCGTGGGGTGGCGGAGTAAGCAAGGCGGGGGGCTTCGCCCCCTCGACCCCCATTGGGGCCGGAAGGCCCCAAACCCCATTAATAAGGCTTCAGGCAGGGAGGGGTAATTCGCCGCTACGGTCTTCGTCATTGAGCTTAAGGTGGGGGCGAATTACCCCTCCCTGCCTGAAGCCTTTACTTAATTCGAGGGGTCTGGGGCCTTACGGCCCCAGCGGGGTTCCAAGGGGCGGAGCCCCTGGCCTTACTTGTTCAACCACCCATGCACCACCCCGCGCACGAAGGCTTCGTCCGCCGGGATGCCGCCGGGGCTGCCGGCGCGGTGGCCCCAGATCGAGGGGATGGCGTGGAGTTCGGCGTGGCGGAGATGGGTGAGTTCGGCCTCGTTATCGGCAGTGCGGAAATAGAGGTCTGTGGCGCCGGGGAGCAGGAGGGTTTTGGCCTGGATGGCGGCGAGGGCTGTGGGGAGGTTGTGGTTGTAGAGCTCGTTCGCGCTGATATCGGCGTGCAGCCAGGTGAGGGCCTGGGCGTAGAGGTTGGCCGCGTCGCATGTGGTGAAGCCTGGCTCCCATTCGCGGTCCAAAAAATCGTCCAGGCTGGTGGCGGTGGCGAGGTGGAGGTTGGCGCGGTACCAATCCTGGCTCATGCACCAGCCGGCATAGACGCGGGCGAAAGCGCGCAAAGCCGGCATGGGCTGGGCGCTGAACCGGCCATTGCCCAGATGCTCGGGTGCGGCGTTGAGGATGGCGAGCAGGCCCTGCAGGAAGACCTGGTTATGCACCGCGGTTTTGGCGCTGCCGCAGAGGATGACGGCGCGTTCCACCATCGCGGGGTAGAGTGCCGCCCAGTGATAGGCCTGCTGCGCGCCCATCGAGAAGCCGTAGGCGCAGGCGATGCGGGCGATGCCAAAGAATTCTGTGAGCAGCCTGTGCTGGGCGCGGATATTATCGGTGGCGGTGACGAGGTTGGGGTAGCCGGCGCTGTTGGAGGGGCTGGTGGAGAGCCCGTTGGCGAACATATCCGGCGTGATGATGAACCAGATTGTCGGGTCCAGGATGCCGCCGGGGGTGATCAGCCAGTCCTGGTCGTTATGGGTGGCGGTGTAGCTGGTGGGATAGACGATGACGTTATCCCGCGTGGGCGAGAGCGTGCCGTAGCTTTTCCAGGCGAGTTGCGCGTTGGGCATGGTCTCGCCGGATTGCAAAGCGAGGTCGCCGAGTTCGAAAACGCCTTCTGCGGTTGGAAACGCCATTTTGGTGTGGACCTTTTTGATAAGTAGCGTTGCCAGCGTTAGCACGCTTGGGGTTTGTGGGAAGCGGCTTGATCCTGCGGCAGATTTCCCTTAACGATTTAACTTAATCAGTTTTTTAGGGAGGGCCGCATCATGATTGTGATTTTGCAACGCGCCCCGCAGGGCGCCGCCGTCCGGCTGTAGCGCCCAGCGTACCGCCGGCGGGTTCAAAGAACCTCGCGGTATTCTAAAGGATTTTACAAAATGATCGATGATTTCGGCTGGAGCCATGCGCTCGGCCAAAGCTTCGCGCCGTTCGCGGCCCGCGGGCTGCTGCCCGCACGGGTGATCGCGCAGCAGCGCGGCCAATACGGGCTGATCTGTGATGCCGGCGAGCTTTCCGGGCAAATGTCCGGCAAGCTGGCGCACGAGGCCGCCGCTGGTGAGCACCCGGTGGCGGGGGATTGGGTGGCGATTGCGGCCCGCCCGGCGGAGGGTGCTGCGACCATCCACGCCGTGCTGCCGCGCCGCACGGTATTTTCCCGCGCGGCGGCCGGCGGCGGCCCGGTGCAGCACGTCGCGGCCAATGTGGACGTGGCGCTGCTGGTGACCTCGATGAACGCGGATTTCAACCCGCGCCGGCTGGAGCGCTACCTCGCCACCGCCTGGGCGAGCGGCGCGAAGCCGGTGATACTGCTCACCAAGGCCGATCTCTGCGCTGACCCGGGCGCTTATGAGGACGCCGCGGCGGAGATCGCTTTCGGCGTGCCGGTGCTCTGCGTCTCGGCCGCCAGCGGCGCGGGGCTGGACCGGCTCGCAGAGCTCGTCCGCCCGCGCGAAACCTGCGTGTTGGTCGGCTCCTCCGGCGTCGGCAAATCCAGCCTGGTCAACGCGCTGGCCGGCGAGACACTGATGGCGACCGGCGCCATCCGCGAGGAGGATGCGCGCGGCCGGCACACCACCACGCATAAGCAATTGCTGCGCTTAAGCAGCGGCGCGCTGGTGCTGGACACGCCGGGCATGCGCGAGCTGGGGCTGACCGGCGCCGATGACGGGCTGACCGCCGCGTTCGAGGATATCGACGCGCTGGCGGCGCAATGCCGCTTCCATGATTGCCGGCATAATGGCGAGCCCGGCTGCGCAATACGGGCCGCGCTGGAGACCGGCGCGCTGACGGAAACACGCTGGCGCGGTTTTCAAAAATTGCAGCGCGAGCTCGCCTTTGCCGCGCGCAAGGAGGACCGGAGCCTGCGCGCCGCCGCGCATAAACGCTGGGTGACCATCGCAAAAGCGCAAAGGGCGGGGAAGAAGTTAAGGGGAAAAGAGTAAGTAAGCGGTTCTTTTTTGAACCTTTTTGCGCGGCCCGATTCAGACTTCGCTTCGCTCAGTCATCGGGACGCGGCGCACCACAAAAACTTTTGTTAATTTGGGTCCCCGGATTGTTGACCGGCGGGGGCTTAAGGGTAACCGTGAGGGCATGATGGATCATAATGTGGCGGACGACGAATTTATCTGGCTTGAGGAGATCGAGGGTGCTGCGGCGCTTGACTGGGTGGCGGCGCAGAACGAGGCCGCGAAGGCCCGGCTATGCGACGCGCAATTCGAACAGGACCGGCAAACCCTGCGCGGCATCTACCAATCCGATGACCGGATTCCCGGCATCGTCCAACGCGGCAAACACCTCTATAATTTCTGGACGGACGCCACCCATAAACGCGGCATCTGGCGCCGCACAACCATGGAATCCTACCGCACGGACGCGCCGGATTGGGAGACCATGCTCGACCTCGACGCGCTGGGCGCCGCAGAAGGGGTGAGCTGGGTCTGGGGCGGCTCGATCTGGCGGCCGGGCGATGTCTCGCGCGTGCTGATCAAACTCTCGCGCGGCGGGGCGGATGCTACCGAAATTCGCGAATTCGATCTCGCCGCCAAGATATTTTTGAACGAAGGCTTCACGATTCCGGAAGCCAAGAGCGACGTCGCGTGGATCGATGCCAACACCCTGCTGGTCACCTCCGCCTATGGCGGCGACGTCACCGAATCCGGCTATGCGCGCACCGTGCGAAGCTGGGCGCGCGGCACCCAGCTTGACCAGGCGCCAATCATATTCGCGGCTGAACGCGCGGATGTGTACGCCTTCGGCCTGAAACTGCGCGGCCAGAGCGATGCGGGGATAATTTTCGGCCGGGCGCTGGATTTCTTCCGGTTTGACTATTTCTACCAATCCGCCACGCGGCCCTTGCAAAAACTCGATTTGCCGGAGAGCGCCGAAATCGACTGCAGCCACGGCCGGCTGCTGGTGACGCTCAAGCATGTCTGGGAAATCGGCGGCAGAGATTGGCCCGCCGGCTGCCTGCTCGCGATCGATCTCGAAGCGTTTTTGGGTGGCAGCCGGGCGTTTACCTGCCTGTTCACCCCCGCGCCGCGCATCGCGCTGCAAGCGGTGTTGAATTTTAAGGACCATGCCATCCTCACGCTGCTGGATCATGTGCGCGCCCGGGTGGTGATGGTGGAGGCGCAAACCGGCCAGGCGCACCCGGTCCCCGGCCTGCCGGATAATGCCAGCCTGAGCGCTGGAAAGCTGGCACCGGATGACGACGAGGCGGACTCTTATCTGCTCTATGTCTCGCGCTTCCTGGAACCTGACAGCCTGTTAATGGGCGCGCGCGATACGCCGCCCGTGCGGCTGAAACAATTGCGCCCGGTGTTCGATGCCGCGCATCTGCAGGTGCGGCAATTCCACGCAACCGCTAATGACGGCACGCAGATCCCGTATTTCTGGGTCGGCCCGCAAGGCGAAACCCCGGCGGGCGGCTGGCCCACGCATCTCTACGGCTATGGCGGGTTTGAGGTCTCGCTGACCCCCTCCTATCTGGCTGATAAAGGCGCGCTGTGGCTGCAGCGCGGCGGCGCCTATGTGCTCGCCAATATCCGCGGTGGCGGGGAGTTCGGCCCGGCCTGGCACCAGGCCGGGATCCGCGCCGCCAAGCTTGTGGCGCAGGATGATTTTGCCGCCGTGGCGGCCGATCTCGCGCGCCGGGGCCTCGCCACCGCGCGCAAAATCCTCGGCGCCGGCGGCAGCAATGGCGGGCTGCTCACCGGCAATATGCTCACGCGCCACGGCGAGAAATTCGGCGCCATCATCTGCTCCGTCCCGCTCTTGGACATGCGGCGCTACAGCAAATTGCTCGCCGGCGCCTCCTGGATGGCGGAATACGGCAACCCGGACACGCCCGAGGAATGGGAGTATCTGCGAACCTACTCGCCCTATCACCTCGCGGCACCCGGCCAAAACTACCCGCCGATATTTCTGATGACCACCAAGCGGGACGACCGCGTGCACCCCGGCCACGCCCGCAAAATGGCCGCCAGGCTGCAGGCCATGGGCTACGACGCGCTGTATTACGAACCCCAGGAAGGCGGCCACGGCACCGGCGCGGATAGCGAACAGCGCGCCACCACCGCCGCCATGTTCGCCGCCTTCCAGCGCCAGCAACTTCTCTAACCAAGTGGAAGTTCTGCTTACAACTAACGACCCGGTGCGCTTGAGCTTCCTGCTGCTCTTCCTGAAAGATTCCGGGTTCGACGCGGTCGCCTATGACGGCAACATGGCCGTGCTGGAAGGCAGCGCCGGCGCCATCCAACGCCGCATCGCGGTGCCATCCATCCAGGCACCGGCGGCAAGGCGGTTACTGCAGGAGGCAGGGGAGCTATAAAGAAAGCACTGCTTTTTCTGGAGAAACGACGCAAAAAGACTTTTGACCCGGCTAGAGCGCCATAAGATTAAGGCGATCCATAAAATGGATCGCCTTAATGTCTGAATCGCCCTCTAGATATATTTTAGAGACGGATGACAGAGCGGCAAAGCCGCGACGTCTGAACCGGGCCGCCCGGAATGGTCAAAAAAGCGACCGCTTGCTCTCGTGCCGTAATGCGTATCCGCGCCGCGCTACCATCGCTACGCGGCAAGCAACTGCTCGCCGGTGCAGCAGCGCCGGGGTAGAGTTGCGGGTACGTCGCCGCGTTATGGAACTGCGCGCGGAACACCTCGCCCATGAAGCTTTCGGCCGGGCAGTTTTCAGCAAAAATCACTTCGTGGTTGTCGAGTTCGATATGGTAGTAGGTCACGCTATCCACGCTGGCGGCCTGGTAGATGCTGGTGCCGTTGACCAGCTTGGCCGCGTGCACCAACGCGCCGCCGATGCAAATGGCGTGGCCGGGCGAGACCCAGAGATCGCGGGCGGGAATACCGTCCGCGATCGCGTGGGCGGTGATGCAGATCGGCAGCGCGATTTTGTTGTTAGCAATAAAGCGGCCGGCATAGCTGCGGTGGCCGATCCATTTGATACGCTGCGGGCCGGCATGCAGCGTGGGCAGAATATCGCCGATGGTAAGCTGCTCGACCGGAATTTCGCCGCGCGTGGTGCGGATGCGCGTCCCGGCGGCGTAGCAGGTGACCTCCGTCACCACCTCGAGTCCTGAGCCGGCATCGGAGGTGAAGGTGAGCGGGGTGGCGGCATCGCCCGCCTGCTCGATCGCGAGATTGATGATGGTGGCGCCATCATCAAGCGTGAGTGTGCCGTTAGCGAAACTGGAGCCGGTGATGGCCGATGCGCCGATATTGCTGATATCGATGATATCGCCGGTGTCGAACCCGGTGATGGTGCCGAGGAATGCGGGCGCGTCGGTCAGCACCAGCGTGCCGCCGCTGCCGGCGAAGGCGAAGGATTGGCCGGCGCCGATGGCGGCACTCAGCGTCACCGCCGCCGGGTCGATGATGTTTACCCCGGTCCCGGTCTCGGCGCCGCCGATGATAACGCCGCCCAGCCCGTCCTCGAACACCGTACCGTTATTCACCAGATTGCCGGTAATATCGATGGCGCCGTTCAGCGCCGCGATGGTGCCGGTATTTATAAAGCTGGTGGCGGTGATCGTCTCGGTACTGATGACGCCGGTTTTTTCGAGTAACCCGGCGTTATCCAGGGTGAAATTATCATAGATCCCGATGCCGCCGACAAAGCCGTCCCCGGCGATGTCGAACGTGCCGCCGGCGGCAATCGCGATCACCGCACCTGGTCCGGTACTGCCGGTGGCGCCGGCATAGACCGTGTTGTCCACCAGCGCCTCGCCGGTGATCAGCAGCGTGGTCGCGGCCGCCCAAATCTCGGTCGAGCCCAGGACCGCGGTGCCGTCCAGCTCCACCTCGCCGCCGCCCACAATATAGCCTTGCAAATCGCCGCCGCTTTGCGGGCCGAGATCAAGCGTGAAGCCATTGGTGTTGATCGTCGGGTTAAATTCTTCAAACAGCCCGTTATAATCGGTATCGGCGCCGAGCTGGAACACGCCGGTTTCCAGATACAGCGTACCGGGATCAAGCGTTAACCCCGGCTCCAGCGTGATGGTGCCGAAGCTGTTGAGGTAGAGCTCGCCGCCGCCGGTCACCAGCCCGCCGAGCGTGCCGAATGTCGTCTCGATCTCCAGCGCGCCGAGCGGCACGGCGATTGTGCCGGTGTTGATGAAGGTGGCGAGTTGGAACCCGTTCAGGCCGGTCTGTGTCAGTTCGAGCACGCCGCTATTGAGCAAGGTGGAATTGAAATTGCCGGTAGAGAAATCGCCATCATCCGGGCCGATGAAATCCAGCGTGGCGGTGGCGGCAACGTCAAATAAATTGGTGTCAGTATCCTGTATGCCAAGCTCAAACCCGCCGGGCCCGACATCGATCGAGCCGGTATCCAGCAGTTCGGTGCCAGCACCCTCCACGCGAAAGCCGGTGATGTCATAATCCCCGCCGATCTGTAGCACGCCGCCGCCGGTGACGGCGCCGCTAAGTATCCCGTTGCCCAGCGTGTTGCCGCTGCCGCCGGGCTGGGTGGGGCCAACCTCCTGCGGCTTGCCCACCGCCTGGATGATCGGTTGCGTTGCAACTGTGGGCGGCCCGCCCAGCGTGAGGTTGTTGCCGCCCAGCACCAGCAAGCCGACGGAATCGTCGAACTGCCCCTGATAATCCAGTGAGGATTCAAAATACATTGTGCCGCTGCTGAGCGAGGTGGCGGCAATGTCGTACAGTGCACCGGCTGCCAGCGTGGTGACATCAGCATCCAGCTCCAACTGGCCGCCGCCCTGCACCGCGCCGGCCAGCGTCAGCACCGCATCGTGGAACGCCATGTTGCCGGTCTCGATCTCGAGTGTGCCGGTTGGCCCATCAAGGAAATCATTAACCTCCTCATACAGCCCGTTCTGGTCGTAGGGGACGATGTTCTGCGTCTGCGCCATCAGCCCGTCATTGATCAGCGTGCTGCCGTAATTGCCGGTTATCTCCGCGTTCAGCAGCGTGCCGGTTTGGGCAATCACGATCTCGGCGCTGCCGATGGCGCCATAGGCGGTGCCGACAATTGCGCCGCTGTCTCCGTTATAGGCAGTGCCGGTGATCAGCAGCTCGGTCCCCGGGCCGTACACGCTGCCATCCAGCGCCGCTGTGCCGGCCACGGTGAAGGTGCCGCCGCCGGTGATGGTGCCGCCGAGTATGGCCATGCCGCTCGCGGGCAGCAGAAAATCATAGCCGTTCAGGTCCAACAGGCGGGTATTCTGAAACACTTGGCCCGTGAAACTCTGGTTGCCTTCCAGCACATCCGCGTTGCCGCCCAGCACCAGTGTTGCCACCGCCAGCACGGCACTCGACTCGATGTCGAATGTGCCGGTCTGCAGGATGATCTCGCCCGCCCCGGCGAGGGTGCCCGCGATGTCGTTGGTCGTGGTGCCGGCCGCGCCGACCGCAAACGTGCCGTCATCGATCTGCAACAGGCCGGCGGCGGCAAGGTTAAGCGTGCCGGCCAAGCCGGCGGCTTCGTTGCTCAGTATCTCCAGGCTGCCGCCCGCGATATCGAGTACGCCCGGATTGTAATAACCGTATTGGACGACGAACTGGCCGCCATTGAGGTTGAATGTGGAGCCGTAAACCCCGTCGAACACCGCGGCGGTGAATTCGCCGCTGGGTGTGGAGCCGGCATCGAACACCAGGGAGATCGCGCTGGCGATGTCGATGTCATAGCCCTGGAACGGCACGACGTTGAAAATCTGCGGGTTGGTCGGCGCGTTCGGCACGTCCTCATCGGTGTCCCAATCGGCGGCATTGCTCCAATTCGCCCCGCTCGGCCCCTCCCAATAGGCGGTGAGGTTATTGCCGAGCTGGTCGTCATAGGGCGCATCGCCGGTGGGGGTATTGTTGAGCTCGATATCGGTGAATCCGGAAACACCGTTATAAAATAATTGCAGATCGGCCGGGTTGATCCCCGGCAATGCCAGCGTGCCGACCGACAGGGTCTCGTAATCACCCTGGCTGACCTCGATCACCGCCTGCAGCGTCAACACGCCATCGCCATAGGTGAATGTGTTGGGCCGGCCGATCGAATCTGGCACCAACTCGGTGGAGATCGTATCGCCGGCCACGAAATTCGTGATGGTGCCGGCAAACAAGCCAGGATTTTCGATATAGAGTTCGCCCGCAGCCGCCGCGAAGCTGATGGTCTGGCTCGCCGCCACCAGGCTGGCCGGCACCGGATTGGTGAGATAATTACCATCAAACCCCAGAGTGGCGCCGTCGCCGATGACAAAACTGCCGGTATCGCCGATATCGGACGTGACGTTCCCGCTGATTTGCAGCTCACCATCAACCGTGATCAGCCCGTCATTCACCAGGCTGGCAGTGATCTGCAGCCCACCCGCAATGTCCGATATCTCGCCGGTATTGACGAAACTGCCGACGTTGATCGCGGTTGGCGCAAATAGCGGGTTGACCTGGTTCACAATGAACCCGCCGGCATTCTCGATCAGCCCGGTTGGGCCTGCGCCGGTATCGGTGATGCCAGAGCTATCCACGATGCTATAGAGCGCGCCGGAGGCGATGCTGAGGGTGTCGGCATCGCCGCTGGTTTCGCCCAGCACCAACCCGCCGCCATCCTGGGTGAATTCCGCCTCGTCCAGCAGGGTGGTGCCTATGCCGGTCAGATAGATCGCGCCATCGGGCGCAATAATGCCCGCGGTGTCCATGCTGCCTTGCGCGATCACCGTGCCGCCGCCGGCAAAAACGCCGGTCAGCTCGCCGGCCCGCACCGTAAAATCATAGCCTTGCGTGTCGAATGTCGTGCCACTGCCGCCCTGCAAGGTGCCGGCGTAAGCCAGATCGGCCGACAGGGTGATTTTGGCACCGATGTAAGACAAATAGGATGAGTCCAGCGTGACTCCCGCCAGCATGGTGACGTTCCCGCCATCGAGATCGAGCGTGCCCGGCCCCCGGATCAGCCCGCCCAGCGCCGCCGCACCGCCATCCAGCTCCAGGAAGCCCTGCTGAAGTTCGATCACGCCGCTATTGGTGAAGCTGACATCATCAAGCGTGGGCCCGGTATAGGGCATATCGTCGGTCAGCTCGATCAGCCCGGCATTGTCGAACTGCGCATCGCCGGCACCCGCGATCCCGAAGCCGATCGCAAAATTCAGTGTGCCGGTGCTGCCGACGCTGAGCGTGGTGGCAACCCCGGCCGTTCCCAGCACGATGTCACCCGTCCCTGAGAGCTCGCCATCACGCGCCACACCGGTGATCAGCAGCTCTGTCCCCGCGCCCGTGACCGTGGGGCCGAATAGCGCCATGGCGCCCGCGACCACCACGGTGCCGCCGCCATCAATCACATTGGCGAGCGTGCCGGTGGCCGCGGCGCCGAAGGTGAGTGTGTCGCCATTGGTGTCGATGGTCCCGGCGCCATCCACCAGGAAGCCGTCATAGCCGAGCGCGCCTGCCAGCAGCAGCTCGCCGCCGCTAAAGCCGCCGATTTGCAGATACGCCACCGTGATATCATCGCCACTGGCGATCGCGGTCTCGTAATTGCCGATTTGCAGCGTGCCGATGCCGCCGATATCGCTGGTGCTCGCCAAATCCGCCTGCGCGCCGAAGCTGGAATACGGCCCGTCCAGGTCGAGCGCGCCGGTGATATTGATGCTGCCGGCCAAAATCACGGTCCCGACCTGGATATCGGTGGTGCCCGCCGGATCGGTCACCTCCAGCGTGCCCAGAATATCCAGCACGCTTAAGCTATTGCCGGAGATCGCCGCCGGGGAATCACCCTCGCCGGTGAGGTCATAGGTGCCGGTCTGCGCGATCGTCATCGCATCGGTATCGGTGGCGGCCACACCCAAAGTGACGCTTTGATCCTCCTGGATGGCGGCGCCGAAAACCTCGACCGTGGTGCCGGTGCCGGTCAGCGCCAGGCCGCTCAGATCATATGCCCCCTCCACCGCCAGCAGCCCGCCGCCCGAGAACGTGCCCGCAAAAATACCGGAGCCATCCGGCCCGAGGGTAAAATCCTGGCCGTCGCTGTTCAGCGTCGAACTGTAATGAGCGTCAAAATTGCCTGCCACCAGATAGTCTTGCGCCAAGCCCGTGCCGGCGCCCAGCAGCACATCGGCGTAAGACGCGATGAGCAATTCGCCGCCATCGAGGGTGACCGAGGGCAGCAATGCGATGGTGGCCGGTTCCCCGCCGCCAAGTGACAGCGTGCCATCACCCGAGATCACCCCGGCCAAGGTCGAGCCGTCACCCAGAATATCCGCCGTCCCGGTCTCGACGCCAAGCACGCCACCGTCACCCAACTGCACCCCACCCTCAAACTGCGCGGGATAACCGCTGGTCGCGGAGATCGCGAGCGTGCCGCCGCTGATGGTCGCGGTCTCGGACCAGATCGGGTCGATGCCGGTGAGCTGAATCTGGCCGCCGGCGAGCGTGAAGCCGCCATACCAATCGGCCTCGGCATCGGTGAGTTCCAGCAGCCCGCCGGTCTGCAAAAAATTGCCGGTCCAATCGGCGGTGATGGCGCTGATCAGCAGGGCGCCGCCGGATTGGTCATAGGCGCCCGCCCAGCTCCAATAGCCGGTCTCCAGCGTCTGCGCCGTCAGCGCGAGGGTCGCGGCCGCATCCGTGCCATCCACGCTAAACACGTCGTCATCCGCGGTGAATGTCACGATATAGGCGTTGCTGCCGCCAAACGCGGCAGTGTCTCCAGCCACCGGAACGCCGTTGCTCCACTGCGTCGAATCGGCCCAATCGCCGCTATTGCCGTTCCAACTGCTCGAAGACATTTATTGACCTCCCGGCGCCATGCCACGCGCCGCCGCACTGATTAGCGGATTTTGTGCAATGATTGCACGAATATTTCTTAACCTATCGAAATTGTTTTATTTTCGACACAACGGCGGGAATGCTGGCCTATCCGGAGGCGTAGGGTAAGGCAAGCAAGCGCTGCTTTTCTTCAGAAAAAGCAGCGCTTACGCCAACCCCATCACCGCCAGCCGCACCGCGTGCAGCCAGCCGCGATATTTGGCGTCCCGCGTGGCGTCATCCATCCGCCGGGTGAAACTTTGCGTAATGCCGGTGCGGTCAAAATGCTCAGGGGGCGCGTACAGCCCGGCCTGCAACCCGGCGAGATAGCCTGCCCCCAAAGCGGTGGTCTCCAAAAACGCCGGCCGCTCGACCGGCACGTCCAGCGCGTCCGCCAGAAACTGCATGGTCCAGTCACTCGCCGCCATGCCGCCATCCACCCGCACCACCAGCCCGGCGATCGGCCCGCCAAAATCCGCCAGCATGGCGGCGAGCAGATCGCGCGTCTGGTAACCCACACTCTCCAGCACCGCGCGCGCCAGCTCCTTCTTGGTGGTGCCGCGGGTCAGCCCCGTGAGCAGCCCGCGCGCCTGCGCGTTCCAATGCGGCGCGCCAAGCCCGGTGAAGGCCGGCACCAGATAGACCGGCTGCGCCGGGTCGGACGCCGCCGCCAGGCTCGCGGTCTCGGCCGCGTTTTCCACCAGCCCCAGCCCGTCGCGCAGCCATTGCACCGCCGCACCTGCGGAAAAAATCGAGCCCTCGAGCGCGTAATGCCGCCGCCCGCCGAGCTGCCAGGCGATGGTGGTGAGCAGCCGGTGGCCGGAGGGTTTCGGCGCCGCGCCGATATTCAGCAGCACGAAGCCGCCAGTGCCGTAGGTCGCCTTCACCATGCCGGGGGCAAAACAGCCCTGGCCGATGAGCGCGGCCTGCTGGTCCCCCGCCATCCCGCGCACCGGCACCGCCCCGCCGAACCAGCCGGGCAGCGTGGCGCCGAATTCCGCCGCGCACTCCTTAATCTCCGGCAGCAGCGCGCGCGGCACCCGGAACAGCGCCAGCAGCTCATCATCCCAGGCGGCGCGCGAAATATCGCAGAGCATCGTGCGGGAGGCGTTGGTCGCGTCCGTCGCGTGCACCGCCCCGCCGGTCAGCCGCCAGAGCAGAAAACCATCTACCGTGCCAAAGGCGAGCGCCCCGGCCTCCGCCCGCGCCCTGGCGCCCGGCACATTGTCCAGAATCCAGGCGATTTTGGTCGCGGAAAAATACGGATCCAGCCTAAGCCCCGTGCGGGCCTGCACCAGCGCGCCGTGCCCGGCGGCCTCCAGCGCCGCGCATTCATCCGCGGTCCGCCGGTCCTGCCAGACGATCGCGTTATAGACCGGCTGGCCGGTCGCGCGGTCCCAGATCAGCGTGGTCTCGCGCTGATTGGTGATGCCGATGCCGGCAATCTGCGCGGCGCCGAGCCCGGCTTTGGCCAAGGCGGCGCGCGCGGTGCCGAGCGTGCTGGCCCACAGGCTCTCCGGGTTATGCTCAACCCAGCCCGGCGCCGGGAAAATCTGCGGAAACTCTTCCTGCGCACGCGCCACCGGCGCCAGCTTTGCATCAAAAATAATCGCCCTGGTCGAGGTCGTGCCCTGGTCGATCACCAAAATATGCGCGGCGGCACTCACCCCACCGCCTCGCGTTCCGCCACCAGCCTTGCCACCGCGCGTTCCACCGCCGCCTTCTGCGCCGCGCTCAGCCGCAGGCCCAGCTTGCTACGGCGCCACAGCGCGTCATCCGCCTGGCGCACGAACTCGGCCCGTACCAGATAAGCCAGCTCAGCCTCGGTCAAATCCGCGCCAAAAATTTCGCCGAGATCGGCCAGGCTTTCGGCACCGGCCAAAATCTCAAAGGCGTTCATGCCATAGGCCCGCAACAGCCGGCGCAGATGGGACTCTGCCAGGAAGGGATAACGCTTGCCGGCATCGCGCTGCAGCGCCCCAAAACCCTGCGGCGCGAACCCGCCGCCGGGCAACGCCTCATGCGCCGTCCAGCCCGGCCGGCGCCCGGTGGGTTTGGGCAATAACGGCGCCAACTGCGCCAAGGCGGACTCGGCGAGCCGCCGGTAGGTGGTGATCTTGCCGCCATAGATCGAGAGCAAAGCCGGGCCACTGTCGCGCTGCTCAAGCTTCAGCACGTAATCGCGCGTGGCCGCCTGCGCGGCGCTATCGCTGCTCTCATCGAATAATGGCCGCACCCCGGCATAGCGCCACACCACCATCTCCGGCGTAATCGGCGTGGCGAGGTACTCGCTGGCGGCGGCGCAGAGATACGCCACCTCCTCGTCACTTGCCTGCACCTGCGCCGGGTCGCCGGAAAAATCCCGGTCGGTGGTGCCGATCAGCGTATAATCCTGCTCATACGGGATCAGGAAAATGATCCGCCCATCGCCGTTCTGGAAGATATAGCAGCGGTCATGCTCATAGAGTTTCGGCAGCACGATATGGCTGCCCTGCACCAGCCGGACCGGCGTGCGCGCATTGTTGTGCAGCGCGCCATGCGCGACCGCGCTCACCCAGGGCCCGGCCGCGTTCACCAGCGCCCGCGCCTGGATGGAAAAATTCTCGCCGCGCGCCTCGTCCCGCAGCGTCACCCGCCAGAGCCCATCCGCCTGATCCGCCGCAAGGCAGGACGTGCGCGGCAGAATGGTGGCGCCGAGCCCGGCGGCCGCCATTGCGTTCAGCACGACCAGCCGGGAATCCTCCACCCAGCAATCGGAATACTCGAACCCCTTGGTAAAGCCCGGCGCCAGCACCGCCCCGGCCTCGTCCCGCCGCAGATCGAGCCCGCGCGTCGCCGGCAGCTTCCGCCGGCCGCCGATATGGTCGTATAAAAACAGCCCCAGCCGCAGCAGCCAGGCCGGGCGCAAGCCCGGCTGCCAGGGCAGCACGAAGCGCAGCGGCCAGATGATATGCGGCGCGATCGCCCAAAGCCGCTCGCGCTCCATCAGCGCCTCGCGCACCAGCCGGAACTGGTAATATTCGAGATACCGCAACCCGCCATGGATCAGCTTGGTCGAAGCGCTGGAGGTGCCGGAGCCAAAATCCTTGGCCTCGCACAACAACACCCGCCAGCCGCGCCCGGCGGCATCACGCGCGATGCCGGCCCCATTAATGCCGCCGCCAATGATGGCAATGTCGTAAATGTCGGACGGCGCAAGCAAGGCGGGCGGGCTCCAATCAGGCAAGGCAAGAAAGCGCTGCTTTTTTGAACCTAGCTATGCGGCCCGATTCAGACCTCGCAGCATAGCCGCTCGGTCATCGGGACGCGAGATGCAAAAAACTTTTATTAAACGGGGTCCGGCACTGTTGCAAAATCCCGGCTCTAGAGGACCAAAAGTTTTTTGGTTCTTTTTTTCAAAAAAGAACATCTTTCCTCTCTTTTAAAATGACATTTTGTGCTTTTTCAGCGGGAAAAATTCATGATATGATCCCGCAACAAAAGAGGAGCTTGTCCGATGCATCGTATCCGCTTCGTCATGGCCGCCGCCGCGATCTTGCTGGCCGGGGCCCACAGCGCCGCCGCGCAGAGCAACCCGAACGCGCAGCAGATCATCGAAGCGCTGAAGCCCACCGGCGATCTGAGCGACACCACCCGCGGCATCAAGCCGCTCGCCCCCGGCGAGATGGGCAATATGAGCATGCCGGCGGGGTCCGCGATGAGCGGGCCAAGCGCTGGCAGCGCACCGGCCGCCGCCCCCTCCACCAACCTGAACATCGTGTTCGCCAGCGGCTCCGCCGCGCTCACGCCGGAGGCCACCGCGGAGCTGGACCAGCTCGGCAAGGCGCTCACCAGCCATGATCTGGCGGCCTATAAATTCAAAATCGTCGGCCATACCGACACCACCGGCACAATCCCCGGCAATCAGAGCCTCTCGGAAGCCCGGGCCGCCGCGGTCAAGCAATATCTGGAGGCGAAGTTCGGCGTGACCGATGCGCGGCTGGTCGCACTCGGCGTCGGCGAGTCCGACCCCGTGGTCGCCACCCCGCCGCAAACCCCGGAACTGCGCAACCGGCGGGTGCAGATCATCAATCTGGGCCAATAGGTCCGGGCGGGATCGGCGCGGATGCCGGCCGGCGCCAAGCCGGCGCGGGTGCTCAAATTCGCCGCTGGTTTTTTCGCGGTCATGCTGCCGGCGGCGGCGGGCGCCGCCTTCTGGTGGTGGTCCAGCGCGCCGCCCGCTCTGCCGATCGACACCGAAAGCGAGGCGCAGATCGACGCGGCGCAGCCTTGCGTGACCAAAATCTCGCATCTGGCGGAAGACCCGGACGTCATCGTGCTGGATTTCCCCAACCTCACCATCCAGGGGCTGATGCTCGACCGTGTCGCCGCATTGGTCGAAAAAGCCCATTTGCCGCGCGACCGCGTGCTGGACGACGCGGCCTTGTACGAGGCGATCTATAATTGCGGCGATACCATCGAGAGCTATTATTACGGCCATGACTATCGCGCCGCCGACCTCGCGCGCTTTTTCGCCCTGGCGGCGCAGGGTGGCGTGACGCTGAACCAGCAGGAGCTCTGGCTGCGCCGGCTGGTGCGCCAGCTCGGCTGGCTGGAACCCGGGGCCAATGGCGCGCTCATTACTTTGCCGGCCGCCGCCGGGCCGGTCACGCAGGAGATGCGCGCGGTCATCCTGCACCATGAAATCGCGCACGGCGCCTTCTTTACAACGCCCGCCTACGCGGCCTATTCGGAAGCCTTCTGGAACAGCCTCAGCCCCGCCGACCGCGCTGGCTTCACCGGCTTCCTTGGCCGCCAGGGCTACGACACCAGCAACAACAACCTGATGCTGAACGAAACCGAGGCCTATTTGGTCTTCACCACCGACCCGCAATTCTTCGACGCCGCCGCGGTGCAGATGGACCCGGCGCATCTGGCGGATTTACGCAACCAGTTCATCGCCAATATGCCGGATTTCTGGCTGCGGCCGCTGGCGAATGAGACATTGCCGGTGGGCAACGCGCCGGCCTGCGCGGCGGCGCCGTAAGTAAGCGGTCGCTTTTTTAAAAAAAAGCTCCGCAAAAAATTTTATGACGCTGGGCTATGGGCTGTGTCAGCGTCAACGCCCAGGGCCCAGCGGAGTCAAAAGTTTTTTTGCTTCTTTTTTTTCAAAAAAAGAAGCGCTACCTCACTTTGCCGCCGTCACCACCGGAATTGCCGCGACCGCCACGTTCTGCCCGGCGGAGACGGCGTTTTGCAGCGCCTGGCGCAGCGCCGGCAGGTAGTCGCTGGCGTTTTCGTCCTGCGGGCGCGGTGTGAGGAACAGCGGTGAGGCGCTGGCGATCGAGAGGATCATATCGGTGCCGAACGGCGCGGCGACGCCCCAGCTCGGCCCGTGCGCGGCCGGGTCGCCCAGGGTTTTGACACTGCCGGCCGGCTGCAAAGCCTGCGCGCCGCTGCTGGCGGGGTAGAGATGCAGCACGGTGCCGTCGGACGAAAAATAATCGGTCTCCAGATAGCCTGCAAAACCCGGCATGTGGTTTTTCACGATGATATAGTCACCGTCATGCAGCACGCCGGCGCCGCCGGCGAGCGAGAGGCCGAGCGTGCTGCCGGCGGCGGCGAAGAGCGGGTGATAGGGGCGGATGGCGTCCAGCGCGTCGCAATAAGGGCCATCGATGGTTTGCACATGCGAGGCGGGGGTGATGGCCTCCGGCAGTGAGTTGACCGCGGCGAGCAGGGCCGCCTGCGGCGCGCCGGCGCCGGCGAGGCCGCTGATGACGGGCGGTGCCGCATTGTCATCGCCGCTCAGCAGGGTGCAGGGCAGTGCGGCGAGCGTGCCGGAGAGGGTTGCCTCGCGCTGTGCCGCGGACATTGGCGGCGGGGCCGGCGCCTGGGCGGCGGCGGCGGGCGCTGCCGGTGCGGATGAAGCGGGCGCCGATGCCACGGGAGCGGAAGGCTTGAGCAGAAAATAGGCGCCGCCCGCCAGCACCAGCAAGGCCGCGACCGCGCCGCCGATCAGCGCGGTGGGCGCGGATTTTTTCGCGGGCGGGGCCAATATCCCGGCGGGCAAAGCGTTGGCGGCGGGCACCGCCGCCGCCGGCAATGCCGTGCTGGGTCGTGCTGCGGGCGGCGGCGGTGGTGCCATGCGCGGCGCCACCATCGTCGCGTCCGCGTCCACCGCCGCCGCCTGCGCGACGGGTGCGGGCTCCTGGTTGCCGGCAAAAGCCGCGCGCAGCGCTTGGGCAAAGGCCGCCGCAGTGCTGAACCGGTCCTCCGGCCGCTTCGCCATCGCCTTGCGCACCACCGGGTCCAGCGCCGGCGGCGCGGTGACGGAAAGCACCGAGGGCGGCGGCGGATCGGCGTTCAGCACCTTGTGCATCATCGCCGCCAGCCCGCCCTCGAACGGTTTTTCGCCGGTCAGCAACTGGTAGAGCAGCACGCCGGCGGAATAGATATCGGTCCGCGCATCGACGATCTGGCCCATGAACTGCTCGGGCGACATATAATTCGGCGTGCCCATCATGGTGCCGGCCTGGGTCATGCTGCTGCTCTCGATCCGGGCGATGCCAAAATCCGCGATTTTGACCTCACCCGCCTGCGTCAGCATCACATTGGCGGGCTTGATGTCGCGGTGCACCACGCCGCGCTCATGGCTGTAGTTCAGCCCGGCCAGCAGCCCGTCCATCACCCGCAGGATCGCCGGCAGCTCGAACCGCTCACCCTGGTCCAGCTTTTGTTTCAGCGTGGTGCCGTCCACGAATTCCATCACGATATAGGCCAGGTCCGGCGCCTCGCCGTAATCGAACACGCCGACGATGTTGGGATGCGTCAACCTTCCGGCGGCCTGCGCCTCGCGCCGGAAGCGCGCCAGCTCGGCCTGCGCCTCCGGGTCGTCCTGGCCGGTCAGCCGCACGGTTTTGATGGCGAGGCGCCGCGCGATGATCGGGTCATAGCCCTCATACACCGTGCCCATGGCGCCCTTGCCGAGCATTTTCACCAATTCGTATTTTCCGAGCGTCTCGGCCATAAGGCGGTTATAGCCCGGCGTTTTGCGGCGCGGAAAGGGCTGAAAGCCTCGCACCCGGCGCGGTCCCGCCATCGCCGATCACCGCGAACGCCGCCCAGAAGAACGGGTCCGCGAGCCCGGCCGGCATGGTCTTGCCGGCCGCACCAATCAGCGCGAGCTGTGCCGCGCGCAGGCTGCCCGCCGCCCCGCCATCGCTGCCGGCATGGATGCGGCTCAACGTATCGGCCACCAGATAGGCCGAGACCTGGTCGTTCACCGCCCATTGCGTGACCATCAGCGCGCGCGCCCCGGCATAGAAGAAGCTGCGCGCGAGGCCGGACAGCGCCTCCCCGCCCGCCTCCGCCCCGCCGGTATTGCAGGCCGAGAGCAGCACCAGATCGGCGTCCAGATGCAGGTTCGTCACATCACCGGTGCTGAGCAGCGCCTGGTCGGCCGAGGCGGCGTTGGGCGGTGCCGAGGTGACGATCGCGGGCTGGCTCTGGCAGGGCAGATCGGTCGGCAGCAGCGCATGGGTGGCAAAATGCAGGATGCGGAAATTCTTCAGATTTGCGGATTCCACGTTCGGCACGGTGAAGTCGGGGCCGAGCAGCTCATCTCGCGCATCGGCGCCAAAAATCGCCGCCGCGGCCTGCAGCTCAAGCGCGGCATAGGGCAGATGCGGCAGTGCGGCGAACTCGGCCGCACTCTCGCCGCAGCTCGCGGGGTTATAGGTCGCCTGCGCCTGCGCCAGGCTGACCGGCTGAAAATCCCCGAAGCCGAACCACGGATTGGCGGCCGCGGATGTGCCCTCGATCTTGCGCAACGCCACAAAATTCGCCGCCGCCGGCACATAGGCGAGGTTGGTGCTGCGGATCAGCCAGGGTGCCGCGCTGAGGTTCTGCGGGTCGGCGGGTGCTGTCGGCAGCACCGCGAAGGGCAGCGCGAGCAGCGGGCCGGAGGGGGCGATCACCAGCTCGCGCACATCGCCCATCTGCCCGGCGAACGGGCCCAAAGTATCGGCATAGATCGTGCCGGCGTCGCGCATGTCAAACGCTGGAATGCCGCCTGGGGCGGGCTGAATGCTGGTCAGCACCGCCCCTACCAAAGCCGCCATCCGCGTATCATTCACCTTGCTGCGCGCGACATTCACCTGGCCGCCATGCAGCAGGAACAGCCAGGTGGAATCCGGCGTCGAGGTCACGCCCAAAAACCCCTCATCCGGCCGCAAGAGTGACAATACGTCCCGCGCGGAGACCACCTCCTGCACCAGCTGGCCGTAATTGGGGGCGGCCGCCTGCACCGCCAGCTCATCCTGCTGGAGGGCAATATTGGCGGCGGCGATCTGCCGGTCGAGCGCGTCCAGCCGGGCGGCCGCACCGTCGCCGGCGGCTTTGGCGAGATCGTCGCGCTGCTGGTAGAGGGACGCCAGATGCGCCGCCGCATCCTGCTGGGCGCGGATCGCCGCGGCCGCCTTCGGGTCGCTGGCGCTGGTCGAGAGCCGCGCCGCCGCCTCGCCGATTTCACGCGCGGTCACGCTGCCTTGCGCCAGCTCGGCGGCCTCGAACATCTCGCTGTGCAGCGCCTCGGCCTGTCCCGGCTGCGCATCCGCCACGGCGGCGAAACCATCCAAACACGGGCCGATCAGCGCCGGCGAGGTGCCGAGCCGCAGGTTTTTGAGCAGGCCGATGGCGCCCCGGCAGGCGCTGATCGCGGCCTCATCCTCACCCTGGGCATGCAGCACGGCGGCGCGCAGAAACCCGGTCTCCGCAATCGGCAGCGAGCCCGGCAGAGCCGCCGCGAAATCCTCGGCGGCATTGTCGAGCCCAATGAGGGCGGCATTGTCCTGTCCATCGGCCGCCGAGATCAGCGCGCCGGTGCGCTCCAGCCGCGCATCCAGCATCGCCGGTGCTAAATCGTTGGACGCGGCGATCTGGTTGGAGGTGATCAGCGCCGCCTCGCTCGGCCCGGTCTCGCCCAGACTGCGCAGCGCGATCGCCTTATAGCGCCAGGCCTCGATCAGCCCGAGCAGCGCGCTCTGCGTCACCGGGCTTTTCAGCCGCAATTGCTCGGCGAGCGCGGCACTCGGGCCGGCCTGGTAGGTGATGCTGAACAGAGCGGCGTTTTCTTCCGCGATGCTCTGCGGCACCAGCAGCTCGGGCGGGACCAGCGGGGTATAGGCCGCGATGGCCTGGTCCAGCAGCGCCAAAGCCGCGGCGTCATGCCCCTGGTTGAGCTGGTTCAGCGCCTGGTAATGCAGCAATTTGGCCGCCGCACCCGGGTCCGCCGAGGCCGGGGTGAGCTCACCGGCGGCGGCGAACAGGCTGTCCGCCTCCGGGTACTGGCCCTCATCGGATAGATTCAGCGCCAGCTCCAGCATCGGCGCCACCGCGCCGGGGTTGGCAGCACCCAGTTTTTCCTGCTGCAGCGCCAAAGCCGCCCGGTAGGCGATCACCGCGGAGGAAAAATCCTCCGCCTGGTTGGCTTGGGCGCCGAGCGCCATCAGGCTCTCGTAATGGCTGATATCGCCCGAGCTATAGGCCTGTGCGGCGAGACGCTGCGCCAGCACGGCATCCGATACCGGCACCGCCACGCTACCGGCATCGGCGGCACTTATCTGGCCGCTCAGCACGCCGATCGCGCGCGTCATCGGCGGGAGTGCCGGCAGCACGCCGTCGCCGTAATAAACAACATGATTGATCACGGTGACGATCGCGGCGTGCGGCCAGCCGCCGATGCGCTGGGTGCAGGAGAGCAGCTCGGCCGGCTGGTTGCCCAGAATCGTCCCCGGCGCGGGCGCGCCGCATTGATATTCATTCTCCAGCGCCGCCCGCCACGGGCTGCTGCTGGCCAAGGCCGGCAGTGCAGCGGGATCGCCCGGGCCGCCGGCGCGCACCTGGGCGCTCGGCTGGCTCCAGCCGCCGCAATAGATCGCAAGCCCAGGCGACCCCGGCTGGCTGGTGCAGGCCTCATCGGCGCTGTCATTGCCGATCGGCGTAGCGGTCACGTTCAGCACGCCGGGCAGGCTGTCATAATCGCTCTGCGGGGGGCTCGCGCAACTGCCCAGCAGCAGCGCGAACGCGCAAGGCAGCAGCGGCAAAATACCGCGTAGGGCGGCGCTAATAGTCATGCGTGCCCACCCCCGGCAGTTGGACATCCTGATCAAGATGGCGGCGCTTGCGATGCGCCTCGTCAAAATTCGCCAGCGGATCAAAGCTCGGTACCGCGAGCCCGGTCTTGGTGCCGGTGGCGCTGCTGGTCTCCACGCTGGTATCGGCGTCTTCGCTCTGCGAGGCCGCACCCGCCGGCACGGCGTACAAGGCCAGCGGATCGACATCGAGCACGGTGGCCGCCGGCGCGGTGGGGGTCGAAACCTGCGTGGTCACCACCGGGGGCGGTGTGACAGGGGGCGGCGTCACTGGCGGCGGGGTTACCGGCGGCGGGGTCACGGGCGGCGGGGTGACCGGCGGTGGGGTCACAACCGTCAGCGTGCAGGTGGCCGAGCCGATGGCGCAGCCATTGAACAGATATTGCCCGGCCGGCGTGGGAATGATGCTGGCGAGCGCCGCGGCAGCGCCGCCGCCGGTGCCGTCGATCGACCCGGTGAGCTGGGTCTGCCCGGCCTGGATAAGCTCCAGATGATAGACATCGATATTGCCGGACGCGCCGCCGGCAGAGCCGAGATTGAGCACCAGATCAACCGACGGCGCGATCAGCCCGGCCGGGCCTGCGGCAAAGCTCACATCCGCGCCATTGGTGAGGATGAACAAGGTCGCCGGGAGCAGCCCGGCATTGATCTCAAAACTGCCGGTCTGCACAATGCCAATGCCGCTGCTGCCGGTCACGGCCAGCACGGAATCCAGGCTGCCGGGGCTGGTCACGCTGCCAGATTCCTGCTGCCCGGTGATATTGAGCCCGCCGCCATCCAAGGTCAGAGTGCCGTCCACCGTCAGGCTCACCTGGTCGGCGGTGAGCGGCCCGGCCAGGGTCAGATCACCGGTATTGGTGAGCGAGAACAGGCTATCCGCCATGGTGAAGCTGCCGATGGTGCCGAAATCCGCGGTGCCGAAGGCGGCCAGGCTGCCGGCATTGCCGGTGAGCGTGCCGGCCTGCAGCGCGCCGGTATTGCTCACCGCCCCGCTGCTCTCAATGTCGAGCGCGCCGTTGATGACATCATCGCCGTTCAGGCTGATCGCCTCGCCCGTCAGCACGGCATAGCTTGCGGTGATCGCGCCGCCGGTCTGGCTGAGCGCGCCATCGCTGGTCAGCGACAAGCCGTTGCTGGCGGCGAGCGCACCCGCCAGGGTGATCCCCGGCGCGCTGATGCTGGCACTGCCCAGAGCGGCGCCATAAATCTGCACCGGCTCGTCATCGGCCAGCTCCAGGCTGCCGGCATTGACATTATACAGCGCAAAAATATTGTTTTGGCCGCCGGTCAAATTCACATCGCCCGAGACATTGGCCGCCAGCGTGCCGGCATTCAGCACCGCCTGGGAATCGGTCACATCGCCATAGCTCTGCAGCCGCAGATAGCCCGCCTGCACGGTGCCGCCGAGCGCGATGCCGTATTCACCCGTCAGCTGCGCGCCATAGCTGGCGTCGACGCTCCCGGTCAGCCCAAGGCTCGGCGCGCGCAGCACGATGCCTGCACCCGCAACATTGCCGCTCACCTGCAACGGCACATTATCGTAGAGCGCGAAATTATTGCTGCCGGCGTTGAAATCACCCAAGGTGGCGACGCTGTTATCGCCGGTCAGCGCGACCGGGCCTAGCGCGGCGCCGATCAACGTGGCGGCCACCAGCGTGCCGGTACTGGCATCCACGCCATAATTGCTCTGCAGATGCAGCACGGTCCCGGCCGAGGCATAGCCGGTGATCGAAATCCCGGTGCCGCCACCATTGCTCTCGAAGGCTGGCCGGAACGAGTCGAAGTCATTCTGGTAGATCCGCTGCGACAGATAGACCGCGCCCGGCGCCTGCAGCGCGCCGCTAAGATCAATCATGCTGGCGGCGATATAGGCATTCGCCGCACTCACCTGCCCGTAGATGTTGAGGTCCGCGCGGTCCTGGATTTGCAGATTGCCCGCCACCGCCATGTTGCCGAGGCCATAGATACTATTGTTATCGCTGCTGAGCTGCAGCGCCCCGCCGATCGACCCGGCGCCGGTGGTCAGCTCCCCGGCATAGATATCGGCATAGCTTGCCTCATATACCCCGCCTGGACTCTCCAGCGTGAGCTGCCCCGGCACCGACACAAACCCGGAGACCAGCAGGCTGGGCACCGCAAGGCTCGCATTGCTGGCATCCAGCGCGCCGATAATCGTCAGCCCCACCGCATCGTTCAGCACGAAGCCGCCGTTATCGATCTGCACATCCGACAGATTGGTGATGCTATTGCCGGTACCGGTCAGCGCCACAGTGGTGTTGGCCCCGTAATCGGTCACATTCAGATTGGCCGTGTCGATGGCGCCGCCGATCTCCGAAATATTGCCCGTGCTGCTGAGCATGACGGCGGGGGCGGCCAGGCTGCTGGCGATATAAATGCCGGGCGCGCTCAGGGTGATCCCATTCGCGTCCACCGGGGCCACCACATCCAGCGTGATACCGTCGGTCAGGCTGAAGCTGCCATCGGCCGCCAGCAGCCCAGCCGCGGCGATGCTGTTACTGGCGCCGCTCAGCAAAATATCGCCGCTGGCGGTGACACCGCCGGCGGTCAGCAAGGCCGCGTCCACCGCGCCGCCCGCACCCTCGCTGATATAGGCGCTGCTGGCCAAAGTGAGCGCGCCCGCCACGCTGATCAGCCCGTCCACCGCCAGCCCCGGCGCTTGCAGAGCGGCATATTGCGCAGTCAGCGGGCCGGCGATGGTCAGCGCCTGCTGGTCCATCAGCGCGAACCCGCCGGTCCCGGCGGCGATGGCGCCGAGCGTGCCGATGGCATTGCTGCCGGCCGCCAAGGTCACCCCGTCCAACGCGTTCGCCAGCAGCGTCCCGGCGCTGATCGCGCCCCCGGATGTCTCGGTGACCGCCGCCGCGCTGGCGAGGGTCACCCCGATGCCGGCGGCGAGGCTCCCGCCGATGGTGATCCCGCCCACACCGTCCAAAAACAGCCCGCTCCCGGCGGTGGCACCATTGGTAACGTCGATCGCCCCGGCGGTGAGCGAGATGGCACCGGCGATCAACTGGCCATCGACCGTCACGTCGCCCGGGTCGGTCAGCGCCAGGGTGCCGCCGCTCAAGGTAAAGCAGCCGAAATCGCCGATGAGATTGCCCGATTGGGTGAGCAGCACATTGCCCGCATCCACCACGCCGCCGCTGGAAAGTTTGCCCGCGGTGATCGCCCCGCCGGTCTGGCTGATGCCCGAACCGGTCTCCTCCAGATAAAGTTCATCGCCCACCGAGATATTGCCCGCCAGGGTCAGCCCGCTTGCGGCCAGCGTCACATCCCCGCCGCTGCTGAGCGCGCCGACTGTGAGCGTGCCGTCATCCAGCACGCTGACCGAGGCGGCGGTCACGCCCGTCAGCGTGCCGATCAGGTTGTCCGCATTGCCAAGGCTAAGAGCGCCGTCAACCGTCCCGCTGGTGCTCAGCACGCCGGCATCGATGACACCCGCGCCACTCTGCGACACGTCCCCAAGCGCGCCCAGTGCGATCACACCCGCGCTCAGCGTGCCCGGCAGCGTCAACGCCGCGGCGTTGAGATCGATCACCCCGGCCTGTATCGCGCCCGCCACCACCAGCGAGGCTGCATCGGCGATCGCCAGCGTGTTGGTGCCGGCAAGGCTGAAGCCGCCCAGCGTGCCGATCTGGTTCGGCGCCCCGGTGAGCAAGACATTGCCGATGAAACCCTGGCCCGCCAGCGTGTCCGCGGTCACCGCGCCGGCCCCCGCGCCCTGGTCGAAGCCGGCGGCGTCGATGATCAGCCTGGCGGCACTCAATGTCCCGGCATCGCCAATCGTGCCGCTGCTGTTCAGCGCCAACGTGCCGGTAGCGTCCAGCGCGCCGCCGAGAATCACATCCGGCGAGGTCACCGCGATATTGGCGGCCGTGATGGCACCGGTCTGGAAAAACTGGTCAGTGCCGTCGAACACGAGGCTCCCGGCATAGTCGAGCGTGGTTGCGCTCTGCAGATAATCGGTCGTGAAGCTGCCGGCGCTGCCGACCACCAGGGTCGCCGCGTCCAGATAATCCACCAGCGCCTGGCTCAGCGAAATATTGCCGTCAACGGGGGCGGGCGGCGCCAGCTCGATCACGCCGTCCGGCGCCAGGATGGTGCCGGTGCCGCCAAATTCCAGCCCGCCGGTGACCAGCGCGATGGTGCCTGAACCCGCCGAGACCGGGGCCAAAATCCCGATCCCCCCGGCACCGGTATCGATCAGCGCAATATTTGGCGCATTCAGCGGCGCGCCACTGCCGACAATGATCTGGCCCGCCGCGTCGATCTCCAGCGAACCGCTGGCCATGCTGATCGCCGCATTCAGCGTGATATTGCCGCCGGAGACCAGGCTGAGCGCGCCGGCGGCGGAGAGATTGAGCGCGCTTTCCACCGAAATCAGCGAATCCGCCTGCAGGATGATGGTCCCGGTCAGGCCGTCCAGCTCGGCAGGGGTAAGATAGCTGGTGGTATCATCATCGGTGCCGTAAATCGTCGTGCTACCGCTCACAGTGCTGCCGGAAACCGGGCTGTTGCCGGCGCTGCTCACCACCAGGGTCGCGGGATCGAGCAAAATCTCCCCGGCCTGCCCATTGGCGGCGCCATCCAGCACCGAGCCGCTGAGCTCGATCACCCCGTCCGAGGAGATTTCAACCACCCCGCCATTGCCGCTCAGGCTGCCGCCCTCGACCGCGATGGTGCCGGCAAAGCTGGTGTTTTGGTGGCTGAGCAGCACCACATGGCCGCCGGCGCCGGCTTGGGTGGCATCCGCGCTGATACGCGCCCCTTGCGCCACCGCCACGGCGGCCGCGCGCGGTGCGCTCGTGTCGGACGCGCCGGCGCTGGCGCGCGCAAGGTCAGTGCCAAGCGCCACCACCCCGCCGCCGGCCGCACCGGAGGCGTCGATCACCGCCGCCGGGCCCAGGCTCACCGTGCCGGTCGCCAGCGCCTGCACCGCGCCGCCGGCGCTGCCGGGCGCTGTGCCGCGCGCCAGTAAATTGCCCGAAATGTTGATGTTGCCGCCAATGCCGCTCAGCGTGATCGTGCCGGCCTGCCCGCCGGCGCTATCCGCCCGAATATTGCCGCCGGCATCCACCAAGGATGTCACCAGCGCGTCCGCGTCCTGCGCGGTCAGCGTCACGCTGCCGCCATCGGCCAGGATCAGCCCGCGATTGGTCACCAAAGCCGCGACCGTCTCACCCCCGACATCCACCGCGCGCACCGCCTTGGTGACATCGAGCGAGACCAGCCGGTCGCCGTAGAGATCGAGCGTGAAGGCATCCGCCCCGGCCAGCACCACCCTGCCCAGCCGCGCGGTGATGACGCCGTTATTCGCAACCTGGGGTGCCACCAGCCCGACCAGCCCGGCATCGCGCGCGGTGATGTTGCCGTCATTGATGATTTTGGCACCCGGATTCGGCGCGCCGGAGAACACCATGCTCCCGGCCATGAAATCCTTGTCCTTGATGTCGGAGGTCGCGACCACGACGCTCTCGGCATTGACCTGCGAACCCTGGGCGAACACCACGCCGGATTGGTTGATCAGCACGATCTGGCCATTGGCGTCGATCGTGCCCGCGATCACCGAGGGGTTGGCGCTGACCACGCGGTTGAGCGCGATGGCGCTGGCCGAGGGCTGCACGAACTGCACCTTCGCCGCGCTGCCGACATTGAAGCTCTGCCAGTTGATGATCGCGCGCTGGCTGCCCTGCACGATGGTGGTGCTGGCGTTGCCTGAGGTTATACTGGCCGAGCCCGCCGCCACCACGCCGCCCTGCGGGGTGGTGGAAGGCGCCAGACTCTGCGCGTGGGCGATGCCGGCGGTGAGGCAGGTGGAGGCGAGCAACGCCGCGCTCAACCGGCGGCGATGGCGCCGGGAAAGCCAATCGGTCTGCGATGCACGCTCCATCTCACCCCTTTCAGGCATCCGCGGATGCCGCGTTCACATCAATACCGGGCGGTCACACCCCAATAGATCACCGTGTCGGCGAGCGGCACGCCCGGGCCCAGCCTTGTCGTCAGCCGTTCCACCGCCTCGCCATCGATTTCCAGATTGCTGGTGAGCCCAAGCCGCACCCCGCCACCCGCGGCGGCGAGCCGATGCGGCGCGTCCGCCGCGAGGTTGGACCAGCTCTCGCCCCAATCGTAAAATCCGTAAAATTGCGCCCCCGCATCAAAACTCTGCTTGAGCAGCGTGAACTGATAGCCCTCGTTCAGCTCCAGCTCGGCGGTGGCGTAAGCGGCGCGGTCGCCGGAAACCTCGCCCGAATAGAATCCGCGGGTGAACCGGCTGCCGCCCAGATCAAACTCCTCGCCCGAGGGCAGGATATCGCTGGCATATTGCCCGCCCGCCTCCAGCCGCAATGCCACGTTGGAATCCGGCGTCGGGTTGAACAAAGTCTGGGTCCGGCCAATGGAAGCGTTCAGCTTCCAGAAATCGATTTTCTCGCCGAGCCGCCCTGCATCCCCCGCCGGGCGCGCATCGGGCGAGGCGCCCAGCGCCGGAATGCCCTCGGAATATTGCAGAATCACGCTGCTCAACCCATCGCGCGTATCGCCCGCCCACAGATCCTGCCAGGCATATTGCGCGGCGGCGCGCGCCACCCGCAGATTATCCACGCTGGTGCGCAAGCCGGCGGTGTTCACCTCATTCTCGGTCGCGTCAAAATGCCCGGTCACGATCAGGGATTCGTCGCGCTTGAGGATCACCGGGTCGCTGAGGGCGCCGCCAAAGGATTGCAGCACGCTCTCATAGCCGATCTCGCGCAGCGCACCGCCCGGCCAGGCGCGCCCGGCCGCACCGTAGAGCTGCAGCCGCAACCCGTCCGCGCCCAGATAAAAACTCTCCGAGGCCTGGCCGAAATTATCGGTCCCGCCGCTGGTATGGAACAGCGAAATCTCGGTCTGCTCGCCAAGCGCGGTGGCGCTATTGGCATCCAGCACCAGCAACCCCTCGGCTGGCCCCGTGTCCCGGAAACTGCGGTCATCGGCGGTGGCCAAGGCGGAGACGCTCTGGCGCGAGACCTCGGCCACCAGCGTCAGCGCGCCGGGGTCCTGCGCGTCGGCCTGCAGCACCGCGTGCACCGAGACGCCGGGGATTTGGCTCGCCAGCAGCAGCCAGCGCTCCAGCGCGTCCTCCGAGACCGGGCGGAGCTCGGTTAAATGGTTGAGGAAGGCCAGCACCATGCTCCCGGCCGGGCCGATATCCCGCGATAATTTGACCGCGACGATATGCCCCTCGGTCACCACGAACTGCACATTGCCCTGCGCATCGATATCGAGCGTCACGGTCGAGAGCACATAGCCATGGGCCCGGTAGAGCGCCACCAGCGCACGCCTGGCCGCCTCCAGCCTGGCCAGCTTCACGCTATGCCCGGCAAAACCGCTGACCTCGGCCTGCAGCACGGCCGGCGCAAAGGCGGTGGCGCCGACAATGCTCACCTGGCGCACCGGGATCGAGACATCCGGCAACGCCGCCTCGCGCCCTGGTGCCGCGAAGGACGGCACGGCACCCCCCACCGGCGGCGCCGCCGGCGGCAATATATGCGGCAGCGGCGAGCTCTGCAGCGAGGCCGGCGCGCCCTGCGCGCGCGCCAGCGCGGGCCACGCCAGGCACGAGACCGCAGCGCCGGCCAGCATTGTCAGCCTTGCCGGAGCATGGCGGTTCAACTTCATCAACCTCACCCAGAGCGATGCAACATCGTAAGATTCTTATTTCGTAATAAAGATTTAAGGTAAGGGGCAAAAAATTACCATGAAGAATTGCATGAAATTGCGCCGCCAATGCTAAAAACCGTGCTTGATCGCGGTAACCCTGGGTAGAATACCCCGGAAAATATCGCTGGCGCGGCTTGGCACACGCCGCGGTTGCACAGCGTTACACGCTGGCATCGATGATAATGGCCGTCACATTATCCCGCGCGCGGCGCGCCAGCGCGGCTTCGATCAGCCTTGCCGCCGGCGCCGGCTCATCTGGTGCGGCGAGCAGCGCCGCGATCTCCGGCTCGCTCAAGGCCTTCGTCAAACCATCGCTGCACAGCAAAAACCGGTCGCCCGGGCGGCAATCGCCGGTCACCTCGGCCAGCTCCAGCGCCGCCCCCGGCGCGCCAACCGCGCGGGTGATGATATTGGCGTGCGGGTGGTGCTCAGCCTCCGCCGCCGCCAGCGCGCCGCGATCGACCAGCTCCTGCACCAGGCTATGGTCCCGGCTGATCGGCAGCAGCGCGCCGCCGCGGAAACGATAGGCCCGGGAATCGCCCGCCCATAGGCAGATATAGCCGGTCTCATCCAGCAGCAGCCCAACAAAAGTGGAGGCGATCATGCCGCCGCCCTCCCGGCTGGCCGCCAAAGCCCGCAAATCCTCGTGCGCCTCCACCACCGCCGCGGCGACCGCGCCGGGCAGCTCCCGCGCCGCCAATGCCGCCGGCAGCGCCGCCAACGCCGCGACGATGCGCGCCGCCGCAACCTCCCCTGATTCATGCCCGCCGGCGCCATCGGCCACCGCCCAAAGCCCGAGCTCGGGCCGGCTCAGCATATTATCCTCGTTATGCTTGCGCACAGCACCCGGGTCCGTGGCCGCCCAGCTGGTGAAGCGCGTCACGCCGGCTCCCGCGGAAACCGCAGCGTCAGCCGGTTCATCCCGCCAACGCGCTCATAGCTGATATCCCGGCAATTATGGCGCATCAGCGAAATCCCGAGCCCGCCTGGCTTGGCATCCAGCAGGCTGGCCGGGCGCACCGGCTCGGGCACCACCAGCGGGTCGAACGGCCGGCCGGAATCCTCCACCAGCAGGGTCAATGCCTCTTCCGTGAGCGTGAGCCGCACCGAGAAAACCCCATCCGACCCTGGCGGGAAGGCGTAGCGCGCCACATTCATCACCGCCTCCTCGGCGGCGACATGCACCTTATAGAGAAAGACCGGGGCCAGCCCGCGCGCCGCGGTGGCCTCCTCCAGCCAGCTATAGAGCCTGGCGGTGTCCTCAAACTGCGGACTCAGCCGGAGCTCGGCGGTGGCACGCTCCATGGCCGGCATGGCCGGGTCAATCCAATTTCACCGCGGCTTCCGCCGAGGCCTGGGTGCGGTACACCGGGATCAGATCGGTGATGCCGCTGGTGGTCAGCACCTCCTCAACGAAGGGTTGCGGCGAGAGCAGCACCACCTTGCCCTTGCGCCGGTACACCGCCTTGGCCAAGGCCACGATGTTGCGCATACCCAATGACGCCAGAAACGACACCCGCGCCAGATCGATGATCACGGAATTGCTTGATTCACCAACATAATACATCGGCATTGAAATTTCGACCGAGCCCGCCGCGTCGATCCGGTCTGACAGGATGACCCTGGTCGCCCCTCCGTCAAGATCGGTAACCATGATCGGCATTCAAATTCTCCCTGTGCGTCACGCCGCGTGATTCGGCGAAATAGCACGATGCTTGCCCGAACGAATATAAATTTTCAAGTATATTGAAACAATCTGGACACGCCGGACCGGCCCGCGCCAGGCCGGTGCCATGCGCCAAGATGGCAACGTCATGCTACTGGATTTTCAATGGGTTTTCATGCCAAACATGGGGCTGCAACGGGCCGCCGGATGAATGGATCGCGCAGAGATGGCAGACAGCACCGGGCAGGACAGCCCCGACGACACCTCCGACCAGACCATCATCGGCCGGCTGCCCGTGCCGCAGGAGGCGCCGGAAGAGATCGGGCATTTCCTGATCTACCATGACGGCACCAAACCGATCCGCCTGCGTATCGGACCGCAGGGCCTGACCATCGGCCGCACCGCCCCCAGCGATTTGCAGATCGCCGCCCCCGAAATCTCCCGCCGCCATTGCCGGATCGATTTGCATGGCGATTGGGGGATCCTCTCCGATCTCGGCTCGACCAACGGCACCTTTCTGGCGGGCGCCCGGCTGGAGCGCCCGGCCCGGCTGGTCAATGGCGCGCAGCTCTCCCTCGGCGGCTTTACCATGCGCTATGAGCGCCGGGCTCTCTCCGAGCTCGCGGATGAGGAGGCGCTGAGTGCGGAGCTGCGGCTGGCGGAGGAGTATGTCCGCGCCATCCTGCCGCAGCCGATCACCGCCGGGCCGGTACAGGCGAGCTGGTGGTTCGTGCCCTCCTCGCAGCTCGGCGGGGATGCGTTCGGCTACCAGTTCCTCGACCCCGAAAATTTCATCGGCTTCGTGCTGGATGTCTCCGGCCACGGCATCGGCTCGGCCATGCACGCCGCCAATGTCGCCAATATGCTGCGCCGCCGGGCGCTGCCCGATGTCTCGTTCCACGACCCCGCCCAGGTGGTGGCCGCCCTGAACGACGTGGTGCCGATGGAGGAGCATAACGGGCTGATGCTCACCATCTGGTATTTCTCCTACCATTTGCCGAGCCGCCGCCTGCGCTTCTGCGCCGCCGGCCACCACCCCGCCTTCCTGCTGGCGCCCGCCTTGCCCGAACCAGCGCCGCTATGGGAGCGCAGCCCCGCCATCGGCATGCTGCCCTTCGCCAAATGGGCGGTCGGCGAGACCACCGTGCCACCAGGCGGACAAATCTGCGTGTTCAGCGACGGCGCATTTGAAATCTTGACGCATGATAACCAGCAATGGTCGCTGGAAGATTTCCGGATGCTGCTGATGCAACATACGCAAGCCCGCGCCCCGGAACCCGAACGGCTATACCAGGCGGTGCGCGCCGCCAGCCGCCCGGGCCCGCTGGATGACGATTTTTCCGTGCTGATGATTAGATTCGAGTGAGAGCAAGCGGTCGCTTTTTTGAAAAAAAGCGACGCCAAAAAACTTTTATTTACTCTGTGGCGAAGCTGGTGGCCTGGCAACAGCCCAGAGGAATCAAAAGTTTTTTTGCTTCTTTTTTTTCAAAAAAAGAAGCACTTGCTTGACCCGGCCACCGGCCCTAGCAAAGCTACTGTTATGAATCAGCAACAGCGCGTCATCCATCAGCGGCGGCGGTACAACCAATGGGTCGGCGACCAAACGCTCGAGGATTTTGCCCTGCGTTTCACCGCCGCGCGCGCCCGGCGCTGGTCGGCGGCGCGGGTTGGCCATACCGCATTGGGGGCCGTGGCATTTCTCGCCTGCGAGGCGATTGGCGGCTCGATCACCATCGCATTCGGCTTCACCAATGCGATCACCGCGATCATCGCTGTCGGTGTCTTGATGTTTGCGATCGGCCTGCCGATCTGCCTGTCCGCCACCCGCAACGGGGTGGATGTGGATTTGCTCTCGCGCGGCGCCGGCTTTGGCTATATCGGCTCGACCATCACCTCGCTGATCTACGCCACTTTCACGTTTATTCTGTTCTCGATCGAAGCCAGCATCATGTCCGCCGCCATCACCATGGTGCTCGCGATTCCGCCCTGGCTCGCCAACATCATCTCCGCCGTCGCGGTGATCCCGATCGCAGCCTTCGGCATCCGCGCCATCAGCCGCATGCAATTGCTCACCCAGCCGGTCTGGCTGGCGCTGCAATTCGGCCCGCTGCTCTATCTCGCACTGCGCGGCATGCCGGAATTCGCCGCCTGGACGCATTATGCGGGCCGGCTTTCGCCCGGCGGTTTCGCGCTGCTGCCGTTCGGCATGGCGTGCTCGATTCTGCTCTCGCTGGTCCCGCAAATTGGCGAGCAGGTGGATTATTTGCGCTTCCTGCCTGAGCGTTCCCGCACCAGCCGGCGCACCTGGTGGAGTGCGATGCTGCTGGCCGGCCCGGGCTGGGTGCTGATCGGCTGCGCCAAGCTCGCCGCTGGCTCGTTTCTCACCTATCTCGCGCTCACGCGCGGCGCCTCATTGATCGACGCCGCGCAGCCGGCCACCATGTACCGGCTCGCCTTTATCCAGATTTTCCACAATCACGGGCTTGCCGCCGCGCTCACATTGATCTTCATCGTCACCTGCCAGATCAAGATCAACACCACCAACGCCTATGCCGGCTCGATCGCCTGGTCGAATTTTTTCTCCCGCCTCACCCACGCCCATCCCGGCCGCGTGGTCTGGGTCGTGTTCAACGTTCTGCTCGCCTTGCTGCTGATGGAGATCGGCATTTTCCGCGTGATTCAGAGCATCCTTGGGCTCTACGCCAATTTCGCGGTGGGCTGGATGGGCACGCTGGCGGCTGATCTGGTGATCAACAAGCCGTTGGGGCTAAGCCCGCCCGGCATCGAGTTCAAGCGCGCCTATTTGTACGACATCAACCCGGTCGGCGTCGGCGCCATGGCGGTCTCGGTGGCACTCTCGACCGCGATGAGCTTCGACGTGTTCGGCGCAACCGCGCAGGCGCTCGCCCCGTTCGGCGGGCTCGCCGCCGCCTTCATCGCCGCCCCCGCCATCGCCTACGCCACCGGCGGCAAATACTACCTCGCCCGGCGCGAGAGCCAGAAGCCGCCGGCGGGCAGCGCCTGCATCGTTTGCGAAACCGTGTTCGAAACGCCGGACATGGCCACCTGCCCGGCCTATCGCGGGCCGATCTGCTCGCTGTGCTGCTCGCTCGATGCGCGCTGCCACGATCTCTGCAAGCCCAGCGCCGGAATCTCGGACCAGACCGCGCGGGTCTTCACCCGGCTGCTGCCGGCAAGCTGGGCGGCACGGGTGGACCGGCGGCTCGGCATTTTCATCGCCGTGTTCCTGGTCTTCAACGCCATCATCAGCGCCATATTGGCGTTGATCGGCTATGAATACGGGCTGCTCGCGCCGGCCGATAGACCCATCATCCACACCACGCTCTGGGCGGTGTTCTTTGTCCTGCTGGTGCTCTCCGCCATCGCCGCCTGGCTGCTGGTGCTGGCGCAAGCCAGCCGGCGCGCCGCCGAGCAGGAAAGCCAGCACCAGACCAGCCTGTTATTCGACGAAATCGCCGCGCATGAGCGCACCGACGCCGCACTGGAGAAGGCCAAAGCCGCGGCGGAATCCGCCAACACCGCAAAAAGCCGCTACATTGTCGGCGTGATCCATGAAATCCGCGCGCCGTTGAACGCGATCTTCGGCTACGCGCAATTGCTCGAACACGCCAGCACGCTGCGACCGGCGGATGCGGTGCGGGTGATCCGCCGCAGCGCCGAGCATCTCTCCAATTTGGTCGATGGCCTGCTGGATATCTCGCAGATCGAGACCGGCGCGCTGCAACTGCACCGCGACCGGGTGGCCCTGCCCGCCTTCCTCGACCAGATCGTCGATATGTTCCGCCTGCAGGCGCAAGCCAAGGGCATCGATTTTTTCGACGAGCGGCCCGCCAATTTGCCGGAATTTGTGTTCACCGACGAGAAGCGCCTGCGCCAGATTTTGATCAATCTGCTCTCCAACGCGATCAAATATACCGAGCGTGGATCGGCCAGGTTGCGCACCCGCCTGCGCGGCCAGGTCACGGAATTCGCGATCATCGACACCGGCATCGGCATCCGGCCGGAGGATATGTCGAATATTTTTGAACCCTTCGAGCGCGGCCATATGCAGGCCGCCAACGCAATTCCCGGCACCGGGCTCGGCCTCACCATCTCCAAATTGCTCACCCATATTCTGGGCGGCGAGCTGACGGTGGAAAGCACGCCCGGCCAGGGCAGCATATTCCGCGTCCGCCTGCTGCTCTCCGCCGCCCCCGCCGGCCCGGTTGCCGCAGCGCCTGAGCGGCGCATCATCGGCTATGCCGGCCCGCGCCAGAAAATCCTGGTGGCGGATGATGATGCCGACCATATCGAATTGCTGCACGACATCCTCACCCCGCTCGGCTTCATCGTCATCAGCACCAGAGACGGCCAGGCCTGCCTCGCCGCCGCCGACGACGCCGCACCCGACCTCGTGATCCTCGACATCGCCATGCCCGGCATCTCCGGCCTCGAGGTCGCCGCCGCCTTGCGCGCGCGCTTTGGCACCGCCCTTAAAATCCTCATCATCTCCGGCAATTTTCACGATGCCAAACGCGCCGCCGGCGCCCCGCATGACGGCTACCTCGCCAAACCCACCGATATCCGCGCCATGCTCGCCAAGCTGCAAACCCTGCTCGGGCTCACCTGGCTCTATGAATCCGCCCCGGCCGCCCTGCAAACCGCCGCCCTGCCGTGCGCACTCAGCCACCCCGCCCGCGCCGACCTCGCCGATTTGCTGGAGCTCGGCCGCATTGGCTATGTACGCGGGATCGAAGCCAAGCTCGACGAAATCGCCAGCGCCGAACCCGCAACCGCCGATTTCGCCGCCTATCTGCGTGGCCTGGTCCGCCGCTTCGAGCTCGCCCGCTATGTCAGCTACCTCGAATCCCTGCTGGACTCCGTGCCGTGAGCGGCACCGAGACCCAACAGCGTGACACCATTTTGGTGGTGGACGATACGCCCGATACCCTGGGCTTCCTGACCGACGCGCTGGAGCATGCCGGGCTCACCGTGCTGGTCGCGACCGACGGCGCCAGCGCCATTAAACTGCTCGGCCACGTCACCCCCGATCTGGTGCTGATGGACGCGCTGATGCCGGTGATGGACGGCTTCGAGACCTGCCGGCGCATCAAGGCGGATGCCGCCCTCGCGCATCTGCCGGTGATCTTCATGACCGGCCTGTCCGATACCGCGCATGTCGTCGCCGGGCTGGAAGCCGGCGGCGTGGACTATGTCGCCAAGCCGATCGTGGTGGACGAGCTCCTCGCCCGCATCCGCGTGCACCTCGCCAATGCCCGCATTGCCAACCGCACCCGCATGGCACTCGACGCTACGGGGCGCTTCCTGCTCGCCACCACCGAGACCGGGCGCCTCATCTGGTGCACCCCGCAAGCCGAACAACTTCTCACCGAGGCGGTGGAAGGCTTCTCGCTCACCAGCTTCACGCTGCCCAAATCCAACCGTATCGAATCCGCCGGCCGCATCCTCACCTTCACCTATCTCAGCCGCACCGGCCAGGAATATCTGCACCGCCTCTCCGAAACCGGCGCCGGCCAGGAGGAAGCCTTCATCCGGCAATATCTCTCGCTCACCACCCGCGAAGCCGAAGTGCTGATCTGGATCGCGCGCGGCAAATCCAACCGCGATATCAGCGACATTCTGGGCATCAGCCCGCGCACGGTGAACAAGCATTTGGAGCAGATTTTTAACAAACTCGGCGTGGAAAACCGCGCCTCGGCGGCGGCATTGGCGACCAAGGCGCTGGCGAATAGGAATTAAGCAAGAGGTCGCTTTTTTAAAAAAAGCTCCGCAAAAAATTTTTATTTACTCTGGGGCAATGCTGGTGGCGCGGCGATAGCCCGAAGGAATCAAAAGTTTTTTGCTTCTTTTTTTCAAAAAAGAAGCACTTTCTTTTGCTTGTCTTAAATAGCGCGCGCGCTCGCCGCGGGTTTGTGTTTTGCAGGCACGCGCCGCATAGCTGCCGGGCCAACTTCACCGCCAAGGATCATGACCCAGGCTACCAGCCTCACCACCCCGCCGCGCCGCGCCGCCCTTGGCTTCATCCTGGTGACGATCATGCTGGACATGCTGGCGATGTCCCTGGTGATCCCCGTGCTGCCGCGGCTGGTACTGGGCTTCATGCATGGCGATACCGTGTCCGCCTCGCGCGTCATCGGCGTGTTCGGCACCGCCTGGGCGTTCATGCAGCTGATTTTCTCGCCGGTGATGGGCAGCCTGTCGGACCGGTTTGGCCGCCGCCCGGTGATTTTGATCTCCAATGCCGGGCTGGGGATGGATTATATTTTGATGGCGCTCGCCCCTGGCATCGGGCTGTTGTTCATCGGCCGGATCATCTCCGGCATCACCGGTGCCAGCATCTCCACCGCCCAGGCCTATATCGCGGATGTCTCACCGCCGGAAAAGCGCGCCGCCAATTTTGGGCTGATGAGTGTGGCTTTCGGCCTCGGCTTCATCCTCGGCCCCGCCTTTGGCGGCGTGCTAGGGCAGATCAACCCGCGTTTGCCCTTCTGGGTGGCGGCCGGGCTCAGCTTGAGCAACGCCGTTTACGGCTATTTCATCCTGCCGGAATCGCTCGGTCCCGCGAGCCGGACCGGATTTTCCTGGGCCAAAGCCAACCCGCTCGGCGCGCTTAAATTCCTGCGTGAAAACACCGGTCTGCTGAAGCTGGCCACGGTGCATTTTCTGTTCTGGCTGAGCCGCGCCAGCCTGCCCGCCGTCATGGTGCTCTATGTCACTTACCGCTACCATCTCGGCATCGCCGCCATCGGCTTGCTCTTCGCCGCCGTCGGTGTGGGCTCCATGGTGGTCGGCGGGCTGATGGTCAAACCCGTGGTGGCCCGGCTGGGTGAGCGCACCACCCTCATCATCGGCCTCGCCTTTGGTGCCGCCGGCATGGCTTTGTTCGGCGCCGCCAGCAATATCTGGGTGTTCTCAATCGGCATTCCGGTCATGTCGCTGCTCGGCCTCGCCGCACCCGGCCTGCAAGGGCTGATGACCCAGCGCATCGCCGCCACCGAGCAAGGCCAGTTGCAAGGCGCGCTCGGCAGCGTCACCGCAATTTCCCAAATGATCGGCCCAGGCCTGTTCAGCGTCCTGTTCGCCCAAAGCCTCGCCGCGCACGGCGCCCCCGGCACGCCGTTCTACGCTGCGGCTGCCTTGCTGGCCGTTGCAACCTTGGTGGCGCGCAGACCGGGGTGAAAAGCAAGCGCTTCTTTTTTTTTAAAAAAAAGAAGCAAAAAAACTTTTGATTCCTCTGGGCTTCGGGCGCGTCACGAGCACCGCCCCGGAGGAATCAAAAATTTTTTGCGGAGCTTTTTTTTAAAAAGCGACCGCTTCCCTAAATATTCACCAAATGCGCAATATCCGCGGCACTTTCCTCTTTGGTGCTGCCAGCCCGCACGATCTGCCCGCGCTGCATCACGTGGTAGCGCTCCGCGAAGGACCAGGCGAAGTCCAGATATTGTTCGACGATCACGATGGTCACGCCGAGTTCCGTTCGGATGCGCCGGAGCGCGTGTTCGATTTGTTTGACGACGGAGGGCTGGATGCCTTCGGTCGGTTCATCGAGCAGCAGGAGTTTCGGCTGCCCGGCGAGCGCGCGGCCGATGGCGAGCTGTTGCTGTTCACCGCCGGAGAGCAGCCCGGCCTTGCGCGCGCGGATTTGCGTGAGCTTGGGGAACAACTCGAAGATGAACGCGCCGATCCCGCTCTCGGATAGCCCCTTGCGGCCGGAGAGTGCCGCGAGGCCGACGGTCAGATTTTCCATCACGGTGAGCTGCGGGAAAACATGCCGGCCTTGCGGCACATAGCCGATGCCGGCGCGCGCGCGGTGATGTGCCGAGGCGGCTGACATGTCCTGCCCATCGAACAGGATTTTGCCGCCCGTTAGTTTCTGCACGCCCACCATGGTGTTCAGCAGTGTGGTTTTGCCGACCCCGTTGCGGCCGATCAGCGCGACCGCGGAGCCTTGCGCGATCTCCATATCGATATCCCACAGCACCTTGCTCTGGCCGTAGGCGGAGCTGACCTTTTCAAGCTGCAGCAGGTTCGTCATCATCAGCTCTTCCCAGATAAACCGCGGTGACTTCCGGATCGGCGCGGATTTCCGCGACCGTGCCTTCTCGCAAAATCTGTCCCTGGTGCAGCACGGTCACGTAGCCGTTCAGCGCCTCGACGAAGCTCATATCATGGTCGATCACCAGAATCGCGTGCCGGCCGAGCAGTGAGAGGATCAGCCGCGCCGTGCGCTGGGTATCCTGCGGGCCCATCCCCGCGGTCGGCTCATCCAGCAACAGCAAATCCGCGTCGGTCGCCACCACCATGCCGATTTCGAGCCATTGCTTCTCGCCATGCGCGAGATCGGCGGCGATCACGTCCCGCCGGTCGGTCAGGCCGATTTTCTCCAATATCTCCTCGGCCTTTTCGCTCTCCGCCACCGGCACGCCGCGCGTGAAGGAGCGCCACCAGCTGCGGTTTTTGCGTGCCGAGACCAGCAGATTATCCATCACGCTCAGCGTCGGCAACACGCCGGGGGTCTGGAATTTCCGGCAGATGCCACGCCGCACGATCTCCTGTTCGGGGAGTGCCGTAATCACCTGGTCCTTGAAGGTGATTTTGCCGGAAGTCGGCCGCACCCGGCCGATGATGGTATCGCATAACGTGGATTTGCCCGCACCGTTCGGGCCGATCAGGATCCGCAAATCGCCGGGGGTGAGCGAGAGCGAAACATCGGTCAGCGCCTTGAACCCGTCGAAATCGACGGTGACGTGCTCCATCATCAAAATCGGCGCCGGGATCGCGTTCATTCGGCGGTGCTCAGTTTTTTGCGAGAGAGGATGCGCCGCATCACCCGCTCCTGCCCGCTGCCGGCCTTGAACAGCCCGGCGATCCCGCCCGGCAGGAACGACACAGCCAACACAAACAGCGCGCCAAGCCCGTATAACCAGAGCGAGGGCAGCGCCGAGCTGATCTCATCCTTCGCGAAATTCACCAAAAGCGTACCGGCGATCGCGCCCCACAGCACGTTGCGCCCGCCAACCGCGACCCACACCACCATCTCGATCGAGGGCACAACCCCCACCAGCGCCGGGGAGATATCGCCCGCATGCAGCGTGAACAAGGCCCCGCCAATGCCGGCCAGCACGGCGGCGATGGCGAACGCCACCACCTTATAGGGCACCGGGTTATGGCCCAAAAAGCGCACCCGGTTCTCGCCGTCGCGCGTCGCCCGCAGCATCGTGCCAAAGCGCGAGGCCAGCAGCCAGCGCAGAAAGAAATACGAGCCCGCCACCAGAAAAAACGTGATCCAGTAGATCACCCTCGCCGCCCCCTGGGTGGTGATATCCTGCCCGAACATGGTGGAGAAATCCGTGAGGCCGTTGAACCCGCCGGTATAGGCCTGCTGGCTGATCAGCAGCGTCGCGAACGCCAGCGCCATCGCCTGGGTGATCAGCGCGAAATAAACGCCCCCCACCCGCCGGCGGAACACCAGCCAGGAGAACGCCGCCGCGAACCCGCCCGGCACCAGCACCACGCAGGCCAGCGCGAAAAACGGATTGGCGAACGGATACCAGAACCCCGGCAGCGCGCTCACCCCGCTCCACACCATGAAATCCGGCATATCCCCGTTCGCGAGGTTCAAACCCTCGAGCTTCAAATGCATCGCCAGCGCATAACCGCCGAGGCCGAAAAACACGCCCTGCCCCAGGCTCAAAATCCCCGCCTCGCCCCAGGTGAGCATGATGCCCATCGCCAAAATCGAGAGGGCGAGAAACCGCCCGAGCAGCGAGAGCTCATACGGGTTGATGATCCAGGGCGCGGCCGCACCGAACAGCAGCACCAGCCCGCCGATGATGGTTTTGGGGTCGAGCTTCATGCCCTCAACCCTCCAGCGCCCGGGTGCGCACGGTGATCACACCTTGCGGCCGGATTTGGATGAACAGGATCACGAACACCAGCAGCAGCACCTGCGCGACGCTGACATCCACAAAAATCTCGATGATCGCGGTGAACAGCCCGACCATGATGGAGGCGATGGTGGTGCCCACCAGGCTGCCCAGCCCGCCCAGAATCACCACGAGAAAAGCAGGTACAATATAGCTTTGCCCAACCGTCGGCGTCACCGGCCCTAACAGCGCCAAAATCACCCCGGCCATGCCCGCCACCCCGGTGCCGAGCGCGAACACCGCAAGGTCGATCAGCCGCGCATTCACCCCCATCGCCGCCGCCGTCGGCCGGTCCTGGTTGACCGCGCGCACATACAGGCCAAGCCGTGTCTTGTTCAGCAGCAGCGCGATCACGCCCAGCACCAAGGCCGCGAAAAACAAAATGAAAATCCGCGTATCCGGCAAATCCAGCCCCGCGAAAAACCCGGAATGGATCGATACCGTATGGTCCAGCCAATGCGGTGCCACCACCTCCACGCCGATCGCGCCGAACAGATTGCGCGCCGCCTGCTGCAAAATCAGGCTCACCCCCCAGGTCGCCAGCAGCGTATCCAGCGGCCTGGCCGAGAGCCGGTGGATCACCGTCCACTCCAAAATCCCGCCCAGCAGCGCCGCCCCCAAAAACGCCACCGGCAGGGCCACCAAAATCCCCAAAGGCCCAGGCACCACCAGCAAGGTGAGATAAGCGAGATACCCGCCCAGCATCAGCATTTCGCCATGCGCCATATTGATCACGCGCATCAGCCCGAAGCTGAGCGCCAGCCCCAAGGCCGCCAGAATGAACAGCGAGGCGACCGAGAAGCCATTGAAAATCTGGCCGAGAAGAAATGCGGATTCATGCATGTCGCGGGCCTCGTTGGAGATGGTAGAAAGACAGTAGCGCTTTTTTGAAAAAAAGCGCGCAAAAAACTTTTATCCTCTGGGGCGGTGCCGGTGAAACCGCCCATGCCCCAGAGGACTCAAAAGTTTTTTGGTGCTTTTTTTTCAAAAAAAGCACGGCTTGCTCAAGAAGCGCTTGCTTTAGTGCAGCTTGCACACCTTGCCCGGGAAGGTCAGCGGGTCGTAGGGCTGCGGGTAGATCGGCTTCGGCGAGGACCAGATGATGCTGAACTGGCCATCGGGCTGTAGCTCGCCGATATAGCCGGTCTGCACCATGCTCTGGTTCTGCGCGAATTTCACGTCGCCGAGCGGGCTGTCGGCATAGCCCAGAGTCACCGCGGCGTCGCGCACCGCGGTCGGGTCGAAGGTACCGGCCTTCTTCACCGCGGCGGCCCAGACATACACGTCCTCATAGCCATGCACCATCGGGTCATCCACCACCGCATCGGCGCCGTATTTGGCCTTGAAGGCGGCGACGAACGCGGCGTTATCAGCGCCCGGCAGGCTCTCATAATAGTTCCACGAGGTGTAGCTGCCAGCCAGCAGGCTCGGCCCCATGGCTTTGGCTTCCGGCTCGGCGATCGAGAAGCTCATCACCGGCAGCTTATCCGGCGTCAGCCCGGCGGCGGCCATCTGCTTGAAGAACGAGACGTTGGAATCGCCGTTCAGCGTGTTGATGATGATATCGGGCTTGGTCTGCTGGATTTCCGCGATGATCGAGCTGAAATCGGTGCCGCCCAGCGGCACATATTCCTCGCCGGAGAGCGTCAGGCCGTCATGCGCGATATGCTTCTTCAGGATCAAATTCGCGGTGCGCGGATACACGTAGTCGGAGCCGAGCAGGAAATAGCTCTTATAGCCCTTCTCCTCAGCCCAGGTCAGCGCCGGCAGGGCCTGCTGGTTCGGCTGCGCGCCGGAATACATGATGTTGGGCGAGCACTCATTGCCCTCAAACTGCACAGGGTACCACAGCAGATTATTGAATTTCTGGAACACCGGCAGCATCGCCTTGCGGCTCGCCGAGGTCCAGCCGCCGAACACCGTCACCACGCCATCCTCTTCGATCAGCTTGGTCGCCTTCTGCGCGAAGGTGGACGGGTCAGACGCGCCATCCTCCTCGACCGGGACGATCTGCTTGCCCAGCACGCCGCCTGCGGCGTTGATCTGGTCGATCGCCAGCAGCTCCGCGTCTTCCAGCGGAACTTCGGAAATCGCCATGGTGCCGCTCAAAGATTGCAGAACGCCGACCTTCACGGTGCCGTCGGCCAACGCCGGCCGCGCCGCGGTCAACATGGTGGCGGCCAACAGAGCCGCCGCAAATCCGGTATGTTTCAATTTCATCTATATCTCCCAGTGCTTCACCGCAAATGCCGCGATGAATCTTTGGTAATGGGAGACTCAAAATCACCCTATACGGCATTTGACGTAGGGGGCGCGGCCGGGTACCTAAACCAGCCCCCCCACCCGCTCCACATACCCCGCAATCTCCGCCACACCTTGGCCGGCCCGCACATTCGCGAACACGAAGGGCCGCTCGCCGCGCATGCGCTTGGCGTCGCGGTCCATCACCTCCAAACTCGCCCCCACCATGGGTGCGAGGTCGATCTTGTTGATCACCAGCAGGTCACTCTTGGTAATCCCCGGCCCGCCCTTGCGCGGAATCTTATCCCCCGCCGACACATCGATCACGTAGATCGTCATATCCGCCAGCTCCGGGCTGAAGGTCGCGGCCAGATTATCCCCGCCGCTCTCGATCAGCAGCAAATCCAGCCCGGGAAACCGCCCGCATAATTGTGCCACGCCGGCCAGATTGATGCTCGCATCCTCGCGGATCGCGGTATGCGGGCAGCCCCCGGTCTCGATCCCCAAAATCCGCTCCGGCACCAGCGAGCCCGCGCGGGTCAAAAACTCCGCATCCTCCTTGGTGTAGATGTCATTGGTGATCGCCGCGATCTCATAAACATCGCGGAACCGCCGGCAGAGCGCGTCCATCAGCGCGGTCTTGCCGGAGCCGACCGGCCCGCCAATGCCAACCCGGAACGGGCCGTTTTTTGAAATGGTCATGTTAGCAAACTCCGGACAATAAAACTGCGCTTTTTTTGAACCATAAAACCCGGCGCGCTGCAGACGCCACGGCGCCGCCGTACCCCATTGGGACGCGAGAGCCCGCATTCATGTGCGGAACAACCGGGTGAATTGGGTCTCATGGCGCATCGCCCCGATTTCCGAACGCCAGCAGCACCCGCCCAGCGCCTCCAGCCCGGCCCCAGCACCCGCCACGTCCAAAATCACCGGCGCCAGCGCCGCCTGCACCCGCAACCCCGCTTGCTGGCCGAGCGGGATCAGCCGCATCCCGGCGGACACCAGATTCGCCACCGCCGCGTGCAGAAATGCCAGCAAGGCGTCCTCAACCGCCACACCGCACGCCGCCGCCAGCGCCCCCACCGCCACCGGGTAGGGCAAAGCCTCAATGCCCGCGCAACCGGCCGCCCCCCAGGGCGCAGCCGCGGCGCGGAACGCGGCACCCTGCGCCAGCGTCTCCAGCCGCCGCTCAGCGCTGCCGCCCAGCGCCGCCCCCAGCGCCGCCAGCTCGGCCAGCCCGGCCGCGTCCGCGCCATGCGCGGCGCGCAGCAAAATCGCATCCGCCCAGAGCGTGCCGTGCCGCAGCACATCCTCAACCCAGCCCGCAAGCGCCGCCTCACCGGTCACATCCCCCGCCTCCACGCTCCATTCCAGCGCGTGCGAATACGCAAACCCCCCGGTCGGGAAGGCGGGCGAGAGCCAGGTCATCAGCTGCAGCAGAACCGCCCCTTCAGCCATGCTGGTAAGCCCCCGGCTCGGGGTCGAACGCCGCCATCAGCCGCGCCACCTTGCCGCCCAGCTGGGTGATCATCTCGGCGATCACATGGTCATCCAGCAGCCGCAACCGCCCGGGCAAGAACTGCACGGCCAGATGCCGGTTGCCCAAATGCCAGGCGAGCCGCGCCAGCCGGTCCGCATCCGCCACCGCCACCTCCAAAATCGCCTCCGGCGCGGCCCGCACCTCGATGAACCCGCCGCCCTCCAGCGCATAGGCGTCGCCGTCGCGCGCATGCACGGCTTCGGGGAGGTCCAAAAACACCTCCAGCCCCGCCGCGGCAAAGCGCATCCGCCGCCGGTAGCGCCTGTCATAGTCAAACGCCACCTCGCCCAAACGCTCGGCTTGCGGCCAGTCCCCCGCCCGGCGCACCGCCACCACACGGCGGGTCAAAACAGAAAATACCTTTGCGCCATCGGCAGGCTTTCGGCCGGCGTGCAGACCAGCAGCTCGCCATCCGCCCGCACCTCATAGGTCTCCGGGTTCACCTCGATCACCGGTGTCGCCCCGTTATGGATCATCGCCGCCTTGCCGATCCCGCCGCGGGTATTGGCGACCGGCGCCAAGGTCCGGCTCAGGCCCAGCCGCCGGCCGATATCCGCGTCCAGCGCCGCGGCTGAAACGAACAGGAGAGAGCTTTCCACCAGCGCCCGCCCATAGGCGCCGAACATCGGCCGGTAATGCACGGGCTGCGGCGTCGGGATCGAGGCGTTGGGATCCCCCATCGCCGCCATCACGATCGAGCCGGATTTCAAAACGAGATCCGGCTTCACCCCGAAAAACGCCGGCGACCAGAGCACCAGATCCGCGAGCTTGCCGGGCTCCACCGAGCCCAGATGCGCCGCCATGCCCTGCGCGATCGCCGGGTTGATGGTGTATTTGGCGATATAGCGCTTCACCCGCGCATTATCCGCCGCACCGTCACCGGCTAGCGCGCCGCGCTGCAGTTTCATCTTATGCGCGGTCTGCCAGGTGCGGATGATCACCTCGCCCACCCGCCCCATCGCCTGGCTGTCCGACGAGATCATCGAAATCGCGCCGAGATCGTGCAGAATATCCTCCGCCGCGATGGTCTCCTTGCGGATCCGGCTCTCCGCGAAGGCCAGATCCTCCGGGATCGACGGGTCAAGGTGATGGCACACCATCAGCATGTCGAGATGCTCATCCAGCGTGTTGACCGTGTAGGGCCGGGTCGGGTTGGTCGAGCTCGGCAGCACATTGGCCAGGCCGGCCAGGCGGATGATGTCCGGCGCATGCCCGCCGCCCGCACCTTCG
>Ga0116231_10000620_pt1 | contig 64528 bp, 37 predicted proteins | sample S1TSphgellanicum_2_FD_89695 | JGI IMG/M metagenome (GOLD analysis project Ga0116231, IMG submission 89695) | Host-associated microbial communities from peat moss isolated from Minnesota, USA - S1T2_Fd - Sphagnum magellanicum MG | ecosystem: Host-associated > Plants > Peat moss > Unclassified... | reverse complement strand
GAGCCAAAAGGAGTGAGGAAAAGGTACCTCTTCCATGACAGTATTTGCAGCGCTTGTGCTCCTATTGATTCACATTGTTCAACTCTATAACCATGAATGATGTGATGACTCCCATAGCTCCTCCAAAAATTGATGCCACAATTGGGTCAACTTCACTACAACCCCCCACCTAGCAATATCAAGTTTAAGAGCACATACACCCAACCAAGATGCTCAACCACACCCACGTTCAAGAGGACATGATCTTCAAATGACCCAAATCTAGCACATCAAACACATGCCAAATACCCTGCATGGTTTCCAATTGCTAAATAGAATCATGAATTGGTGTTAAGTCTCCAACAAACAAAATGAGTCTTTTGATTATCAAATAGAATATGTATCTGTATTCTCTATGTCATTTGAGTATCAGGCAGCCTTTTCCTAGTCAAACAAAACCAATTTAGTTTGAAAGAATCATATAAAACACTAACCCACCAGAAACACCACACATGGAAGAGCCAAAAGGAATGAAGAAAAAGTACTTGTGCCATGACAGTATTTGTAGTGCTTGTGCTCTTGTTGTTTCACATTGTTCAACTCTACAACCATGAGTGACGTGATGACTCCCACAACTCCTCTAGAAAATGATGCCACAATTGGGTCAACTTCACTATAACCCCCCACCTAGCAATCTCAAGTTTAGGAGCACATAAAACCTCCTAAGTCAAAGACTTCACTGCTAGATAACCATCAAAACGACTCCTTGCTGGTCTTACTTTGTTGTTTTCTTCATGGAAATGAAAGGTTTGGAGGATAAACCTCAAAATGGTCCAAAATCAAAAAACTGTTCTTATTGGGCCAAGTGGGCAAATGTGTCATTCATTGGAAGTCGCACAATACCCCCTGCATATGGCCCACAATGGCACTCCTCTAGTGCTGCAAGAAGAAGGCCATCAACTTCAAATCCAAACAAAAGCTAGTCACTTGGCCTGTACTTAACATCCTGCACCATTCAACCCTTCATCCTGACTTCAAAAAATATCCCAGACAACACAAACCTTGCATCACATATTTCATCATGCTGGATTTCCGTCATTGGAACACTGTCCATGGTTAGAAGACTTATTCACCTTTCAAGTGTTCAACACACTCATTGATTAGTCTAGCCTTTAACCCCATTCTTTGAAGGAAAATAAAAAATCAAAGTCTTTTAGAGTGCATATCTAGCTTCAAAAATCTGTAACTTTTTAAAGATTCTGTCTCCTTTCACCAGAAAAGATTTAGTGCTAAAATCATGTCATCTATCATTTGCTGGTACAATGCTTGCATAATAGGTGGAAGGGAAACAAATCGTGTGAACATGTTTGCCATGTTTTGTGAATGCAAGCAGTCTCTTCTCTCCCTCCTGCAATTGTACCACAATCTATGATTGTCAAACAAACATAACTACATTCAATTAACACTACATGATCAATCATCAATGATAAAATTCAGGCAACTGATTACAACATTAGAATGTCCAATGAGAGGCTACAAACCTACTGCTGAAAATATGCAAAGAAGTCAGTCTAGGAGCTATGCACTTTCACCGCCACATATCTACCCACCTTGCTCTTGAGCATGAAAACTCCATCTCATTCATGCTTACCGTCTCATCACTACCAATATTTAGTGGCTTCTAGAAGTCTGATTTTGTCAACCTACAAATGGAACTAAGGATCTCATAAACCTAGAAAGACATTATCTTTTCCCATAAGAATCACTAACTAATTCAAGCAAAAAAATTGCAAAAATTTCCACTCAACCCTGTGTCTACATACATACTTTCCTGCCATGACCACCTGAAAAACAATAGAGGAGAGAATTGTGTCTAGAGTCACATTTGTCCAAGTAACTCGAGGTTTTCATAAGGTTATAAAAAGCATGGGTGCGGTTGATGTTGATTCAAACTAATAGTAGATTTTGGGGAGGGAGGGGGGCTGGTATAGCGAAATAAATGCATACCTTTTTGTCGCACATCCTAAGTAACTGGTATTTCATTTTGGCCCTGATGATGACCAGCTTGTGAGGGGTAAAGGTTAGGCCAAAAATAATGATAAATTTTTTTGGGAGAGGAAAAAGTTCATGCAGCCAATGGGAAGGCCCATTTTTTCCTTTTAAGTTTGGGGGGCGGGGGATTTAAAGGAGGATATTTTTCAGGTTTCCCTAGTTCCATTATGCTGACCATCCCCCACCATCCGCTCACTTTGACTGGGGCCCTCAAGGGCAAGCGGGGTGTGTGGGGGGGGGGGGGGGGGGGGGGGGGATTTATTTCTTCTTTGGAATTCTGTTGCAAATATGGTGTAAGACTAGGTGGATGGAAATCAATCACTTAGAATTTGAAGACAATGGTTGATATCCCTAGAAGAAAGGGGGGCTTTTTCCGGGCACAACAAAATAGACATTGCTCCCCCGGATATTGATCTTCATCACACAATATGTGTCAAAGAAATTCTCACAGTTAATTACCAACCAGAAACCCTAATCTCTTGTTCTCACAGTTACCAAGCCAGCAACCCTAATAACTTATTACCCGATCCAAAGTTTTGGGGGGACTAGGATTATGCAGCAAAGTACGAACAAAACATTGGGGACAGGGCAAATGGGGGCTTTTGAGAATTTGCAAAGCTCTAATAATAAGAGTGTCCATAACAGCATTTATCAGTGCAGACTTCGGAGAGCCCATACTGTGGGTGATTGTCTTACAAATTCCAAGGTAACCAAAATTTTGTGGGAGAACTCATCGGGTGAATTTTTGGACATTATGATTTGTCGTGTGTCCACGTTCCAAGGGAGGAAAACCAAACCAAAGTAAAAATTTGAGACAATCCATCACTAGATTCGTCCAGCATGAGACAAACGGTCTTGGGAATTGCAGCTTTTTTTTTTCTTTTTCTTTTTTTCCCGTCCTTCACTTTACTCACTTACCAGTGACCACTTAACCCAACCTTGGAAACTGCATCATCATCATCATCTTCTCCCATCCTGCTCCCCTTCTCTGTCTACTGTTCTCTATGCACTTTATACAATTATGAAGCAAACAAATTTTGAAGTAAGAAAACCAGCAACAAAAAAGTACCACCATGTGTGTGTCATATGTCATAATGTCCTTTCTTTTCCTTTTTTTGGAGTGGAAATGGAAGTGAGTAAAAAGGGTATGTCAAACTTCCTCTCTTTAGAATAAAGTGTTCTTTTTTTCTTCCACTTGGGAAAATACACCCTTCTATCTTTGTGTGGGCAGCCTGCAGGCAGGCGTTAGAGTTTCTAACTCTATCCATCTCTCACAATTTGTGCATCTCTTGATTAAATTATAATTGCCCAATTCAGGTATTGCTTTTCTTCAGAAGTAAAGAAGCAGCAGCAGGTAAGAGAGTTTGACAAAGACGCAAAGGCCCTCACTACTGCTGCTGTTCTCGTAGCCTAAGTACACTGTTGGTTGTTATTTCATTGGTTTCAAAGTTGTGGGTTCTCATAATAATGCCTGCCTGCTATGGAGGAATGTTGCAGGGGAAGGACCAAAAAGTAACCCTGCCTACAAGCATACAGATAAGCATGGAGTCTAATTCACCCACAATTGACTTAAATTTGAAGCTTTATTGTCCCTTCAAAAGAAGGGGGAGGGGGGGTGGGGTTTCTAAAGTCTAAACTTTCTACACATGGCAAAATGTTTGCAACTCCTTTCAAAATTCAAGGGCAATAATCCATTCAATTTTTTCATTGAGAATTTTTTTCCTTCAAAATTTTAATAATTAATTCTTATTAATAATTACATATTCTATATGGCTTGAGCCTTGATGTGAATATGGTTGCACCTTATCTCCCATCACCTGACAAAATCTCTTTGTGATTATTTTGAAACGGGAAACTCTGGATCAAATCCTTGTCTTCATAGAGGAGAGATGATGAGAGTTGCCTTTCACCACTAAAGGCAACCCTGGCTTTTAGATTTTAAGATCTGGTCCCCCTTGAACGCTTAAAGTGTAGTAGGGCAAGGACCTTGATCCTGGCTGTTCTGGGAATGAAGGCCCAGTGGGAGGTGGGAGCCAAGTGTGGGATCCGCATTCCCAAAACCACCATGTTCGAGGTCCAAAGCTTTGGTAGAGTTGAACCTCACCCCCATGTGAAGCTCTGGTCAAGTTTAAACGGCTATGATTTTGTCTGAGAATGAGAGGAGACACCTTACACTTAAGGCTCCACATTTTTGAGGAAAAATGAGGAACCTTATGTGTAAGATGCCATCCTATGTTGCGGCAGAAAGTTTACTGAGGGTAAGGAAGGCGCCCTCCACATACAATGAACAATCCAACGCACCCATTCTTTAGGCGGAGGAGCACAAGTGGCCTCCCCCCATCTGCGTCTTTCTTCTGGGGCCACCCGCCACACTGCCATTAACTGAAAGTACAGCCACGCAAGAAAAATTCTCCCTTGAAATGTGGGCTGGATGTCACTTTTGTTGATTTTGAAAATCAACTTCTCATAAAACCAATAATTTTAGTTAGGTGATCTTTGCACCGTGTAGGCTAATACTTCTTCAGATCAGATGCTTAACCCGGATCCAGGATTTACTGCACCAACAATTTTTTCTTCAGGCTGCATGGAGATCTGACCACTGGATATGTGGATGTCCCACACTTGGACCCTTTTCCAGGGCAGTGTGTCCATCCATTAGGGTTTTGAAATATTTTCTTCCATTTGCACATTTTGGGTCATATAACTTACAATGGCTACTAGATGCACAGTGTTGATATCCTGGATTTCTGCTTATTTTATTGCTAATCCTCTCCATTTCATGTACCCCATGCTTAAACAACTAGCTACCTGCAAATCCCTCCCCCCCCCCCTTCCCCCAAAAGAAAATTTGTTTATACGTCACCTAATTACATTTAGAAGTTGACTGTACATTGGAAAATTCTGCCATTAGACCCCAGGTAACAATGAAATGAAAAAGTTTAGCTGAGGATGGAATCAGACTAGCTCTATTTGCTACTTACACATAAAATGAGCTGCCATTCCAAACTTTTTAAAAACAATATGATATAGGCTTAGTTGCACCTGAATTTGACACAAATTTCCATTAGTTGCAAGCATGGGTTTATGGGTTTAAAGACCCAACTAAGTTGACAAAAAAGCATGTTCGATTGAGAATTTCAGGATTACAATCCACCTAATTTTGATGAGTCCTAACAGAAGTTAAGAGGAACATGACAGATACTTTACTGTGTCAACTTTGAAAGTGTGTCATAGTTGACACAGTAACTATCATGTATGTCCAAACTTTTGTTAAAGGAACAGTGTGTCACACTGCAATTCTTATCCCAGTGAGGAGGAGTGTTTCAATAACTTGCATGTGTTGTGTGCCTATTTGTACTTGTACAGGCCTGTACCCAGAGATCCTCCTCCTCCTGTAAGGGCAATGCCCTTACAGGAGGTGTGCATCCAGTAAAATCAGCTCAGTCTCCAATGCACATAGGTAGTGACTAAGTTTGAGCATGCCTATTGCTTTTTACATGCATCAGGAACTCTCTAGCAGCCTATGGTTTGCGTTCTGGCGTTGGACTATAGTTTGACATTTTGAAAGTGCATTTGAGAAAGGTTTGGACATATCATCCACTTTTCATCATAAATTGTTTACATTTTCCATCCATTTTCTTCAAGGATTTGACGTTTCTGGTTACTCAATGTTTTGAATATCTCTTTCCTGGCTTCCGTTAAGGCCCCCCATTTACATTGTTGTGAGCGATGGTGACCATGAAAATACTGAGGGCCTCAAAACAGATCCAAAGACTGTCCCATCGAAATTCAAAAATCATTTATGTGTGGGCCTTGGTTGTGCAGGGTAATGTAAAGTGATAAAAGACTTTGTCGAGATATCTTAACATGGTAGTATATTAATTAGTCAGGAGAGTCCCCAAGTTTTTTCTTTTTTTAATTTTTTTAATGTGATGGGCATCTTTGTTTGGCCCATCAAACAAGAATTTTAAAATCAAACTTTGGACAGTCTCAAAATAGATATGTTGTAACCTCTTCCTTTGGCCTAGATATATCGGTTTTCAAGAGTAGAACTTACCCCAAAGAGTATGGGATAAAGTGAGGAACCTTTGGGTTGTAGAACATTGGAACCAAATTTGGTTGTTGGGTACATGAATTGTTGGATTAGTTTGCAAATCAAGGTTAGGATTTGGATTCTAAATAATAATTCTTGTAAGGAATTCAATTTGCAAACTGGTTGAGCAAACTGGTTTGGGATTACATTGTATGCAGTATGTCTAGATTGATAATGAGAAGTCTATAGAAGCAATTGGAACAAGCAAGTGAACAAGATGCACAAGGTGCAAAAATGATGCAAGTGGAGAACAACAACAGAGAAGTTGCAAGCATTCCTAGAAATGTGCATTGAAATATTCATGTCATACCAAGATTTGAAACAAGATATGTCGGAGATTGAAGTTTTTTGTAGCAAGTGATCAATAGCATGAGATACATTAGTGGGTGGCAAATTGATGTAGCATTACTTACATAGTGTTCTTGCAAGGGCAAAAAACAATATGGCGAGAATGCAACAAGTAGGGGAAGAACCTATTGAAATCATTTCCCATTAATTTGAGTCTCCATGGTAGCAAAATGTAATCAAGTGGTTACACACTTAGTTGGGATAAAAACCAACATCAACAGGAAGGGTACCTATTGGTTTAAAAGTCTTACCAGAATAGGAAGAAAAAAGGAAGACCAAGGCTCCTTTTTTATTAGCTGGTAATTTGAAATATTTTCAAGGAGAACCACATGTTTAGTGGTATTCAATGAATGAAAATGAATTCGATGATGTGGAGTTGGTGGTAGAAATGCAAGAGGTGCATGTTTTTAACACTAAAGCATATTCAACATATCCACCGACACCAATTGTGCAACAACCACTAGTTTGATTGAAGCAAATGATTGTTCAACCAATACAATTACAATAAGGAAAATCAAGCCTAGCAATGAGAGTGTTAGGCACTTCTCATGTTGGTGTTAGTGATCGTAAATGTTTACATTAGACTTCGAGAGCAATGTTTAAAACCATGTTTTTGAGAAGGTTTCAACTAAGGTTTGTTTCAAGACTAGTTAAATCATTTGATTAAGAACAATGTACCTTCTACAAACAAGAGGGACATTTTTTACAAACATGTCCATTCATACATGACAATTTGTGAGAAATGATAACAAACTACCTAATGGAACAATTTCCAAATCAACTGGTCATGCATGAAAAACCACCAATAACACAAGTACTAAAGTTGTTATAGATTAACGAGGTGGGCAATTAAACAATTTTTTGACTTAAAGAGATTGTTTCTTTAAACTTTGTTGGTAATTTGAATTTTTTTCACAAGAACTAGTGAATTTGAAACTAATACTTTCACAACTTGATGCATAAGCTTGATCAGTATTTGCTAAATCTTTGTACCACATAAAGATATACAAATTAACAAAGTAAGGAGGTCAAGAGGTAGATTGAGGCATGTAGTCAAAAAATTTAAGATACCAATAAAAGCAATTTCATTGTCAACAAAACAAGTACTCAATCAAAAATTGATGATGGTTGCTGAGGATGGACATAGGCAAATGTTCAATCTTGATCCAAGTGATGTCGTAGGGATTATTGAATCCAACCAATGATTTTGGAAGTTCACATAAAAGTGTTTAATGTATCACATGGATACCCACCATGTAAACATGTATGATGTTTGGAGTGTGGTTTTTCCCACTATAACCACAAGCATACTAGGAGCAAGAGTCGATTACACCCAAATGTTAAATTGATGTGGTTTCCTTGTTATGTCTATGGTATGGTGAAACACAAAATGGTAGATTGTCCATAGTTTGCTTAGGACAAAAAATGTCAAACTAATAATTTTTTTGACAAAATTAAGAAAGAAACCACCAACTGCTTCGATCAATATGGTTGCATTAGTGACTAAAAATCAAAAGAATGAGGAAGAAGTATTCAAAAAGAAGAAGCCATTGAAAAAAAAAGGGTTGTTGCATATTGGACAAAAGAAGAAAAGATGAAAAAAACATTCGTGAAAATAATCCAACAACTATATGTAATTTAACCTAAAAAAAAAGAAATCGATATTTCCAAAAACTTGGAATAATATTCAGGCATAATTACATAATATGGAGATATAGGTTGAAATACATGTTACATCAAAGCTTAATACCATAGGGAATGCATCAGTGAGAACCATTGAGGAAATATTTCAAAACATCAACAAGCAAATGTTGGAAACCAAATATACTCTAGATTTAAGGCATCTGTTGAAAATAACTCTTAATTTGAAATGATACTTGCGGCAAACGATGAAACCAATTTAAGAACATAATGGAATCAAAATCAATTTTGGAGAAAACATGTAACGTAGTTAATGGAACAACAATGGAAACAAGTCTTGTTGCATTAGGAATTGATAATCACTTGGCAGGGATACGCGTATAGGTGGGTAAAAACACCATCAAAGATGTTATATTAAATGGTGGATCTAGAATAAACATCTTACATAGCAACTTCGTAATAAGTTAAGGTTACCAAAACCCAAACTTGCACTTTATAACTTGAGGATGGCTTATTAAAACACTATTAAAGTAGTAAGTTTAATTCAAACATGAAGATTCTAGTCCATGGGATATCATATGTAGTAATTTTTACAATATTGCAAAACAATGTAGTGGATGCCAATCATTCAATGTTGTTTGGTAGATTATGCAATTTGTAATATGCCAAAGTTTCACACGATTGGGGAAACAACTTGGTAACCATCCAAAGTAATGGTACAATCAAAATGATTGTTATGACCAAACACCTGAGGAGTGACACTAAATGACTAAAGGGTTAATGCATTATGATTTCCAGCATGGAATCACAAATGAAAAGGAGGATGTTATATTCACAACAAAACCTACATTGTTTTCCTTTCATGAGAAAGAATTATGTCCTTTACAACCATGGAATCAATCATTAGATGTCCTAAATGAATATATAATTGATTGTAGTCATAGGATATTACTTGAAATTTTACATGGAAAAGTTGTAGTCATGTATTAATGATGTATTCAACTAATAGATGATGATGTGGTAACAAGAAGGATGACATCGTTTTTTAATTGCAAATTTTCATCCAGATAGCATCCATGATTGATAACAAAGTGATATGCATAAGTTAAGTGTTTATTGAAATGAATTTAAATAGGTAGATTGTGTGGTCTGCTTCACCATTTAAACTAGGTTTTCAACCTACTTTAGGTGTTGACACATGTTAACTATTGATAGATTGAAAAAAAATGAAATTAAAAATAATTGAAACAAAAATATATCTTATTATTTATATTTTATATAATAAATATATAGTTTAATTTAAAGTTTTAATGTTCCCCAAGTTTTTGGATCTAATTTATTATTATAATAAATAATTAATAATGATTAAACTATTAATAATGATTTCACATATGTCTTTTATGACTCGAATACTAATCATAAATTTTGTCATATATTTGAAAAAAATTATAGTGATTGGTACTATTGCATTATTATAAAAAATTGGAACATGACCTGAATCATGGGTGGAATTGAATGTTATACCACCAACACACTATGAAAAAATATAAGGTTTTACAATTAGGCTTGCAACTGGGTTTTCCAATTGCAATGGACACTTTTAATTCATGGTATTTATATAACCTTGAGTGCTATTAGATAAGTTGTAACGGACATCCTATATTGTATATATGGTGCAACTCACATGCAACTATATGTAACTTCTTTGTAACTAATCTCCATGTCAGATTCCCACACACATTCCAACGTGGCTTTTCATCCATTTGTTGACAAATGACATATGTTAATGTTTTTGCAATTTATTTACAACTATTTAACAACTAGTTCGACAAATATATTCCTTTATTATTTCATTCATCCATTTGACAAATGGATTCTAAATATATTTATCTTTTGCAACTTATTAACAACTATTTTATAAATAGTTTAATGAATATATATTTTAATTATTTCATTCATCCATTTGAGCAATGAATTTTGTTTTTATCCTTTGTAACTAACTTACAATTAAAGATGAAATGAAAATAAAATATTTAATGACTAATTTACAACTATGTGTTTAAATTTGGGTTTCAAAGCAATTGTATGGTAATTGATTTTAGTAGTAATAAACAATTAAATTGCAACTTACAACGCAATTATCCATGCTTCACACAACCATTATCATGTTGCTCTAATTATAATAGATAATATTTAATTGCATTGGATATCATTATTTATAAACATGAAATGGATTTGAAACTTTAAATACATTTACATTCCATGTTGAAAAATACAAAACAAATAAATTAAAAAATGTTTATATCAAAAGATAATTTAACTATGATTTAAACATAATGCCTAAGCTATATATAACAAACATTTTTTTAAATCTAATCAAAAGGCCAGATCATAAAAATGATGATCCATAATAATCAAATATTATCATTTAAAACATTATGTTTCATAAATGAATGTTTTTTTCTATTTTTGTTGAAATGAAATTTGAACCATGCAATTTTTTCAATGCACCTTATCTACTTAAAATCTGCCATGTTATGACATTTAGTTTGTGAAATGAAATTAGTAACATATCATAACATTGTAATGTCAAAAATATGTAAATGATCCCTTCAACTTGAATAAAACTAGTTTACAACTCTATTGTGACTAACATGTAACTTATTTGTCCCTAAAATGCAATGTATAGAACATTGATATAAACTAAACTATAATGTACACTTGCAAATAAAATCAAATATTGTGCTTCCAATCAAGTAAATTGAATTAAAATTTTAAATATTTTTTAAAAAATCTTACCTTGTATACATAATTTTGATGTACATCCAAAATCAGAAACCTTCCACATTTAAGAATAAGAACAAGAATCTTCAACATCCAAGAACAAAAGTAAAAACTTTCAATATCCAAAAGTAAGAGCAAGAACTTTCAACATCTAAAACCAAAAGTAAGGACTTTGAAGATTCGAAAGTAAAAGCAATAACCTTTAACATCAAAAAGTAAAAATAAAAACCTTAATTCAACATCCAAAAGTATGAGCAAAAACCTTGAACATTCATAATAAACAACAAAAACCTTCAGCATTCAAAAACAAAAGTAAAAATCTTCAACTTCTCTAAAAGCAAAAATAAGAACCTTCAACCTCTCTAAAAACAAAAACAAGAACCTTCAACCTTCAAAAGTAAAAACAAAAGCTTTCAACCTCTTTAAGAACAAAAACAATAACCTTCAACCTCCAAGAAAAAAAACAAAAGCTTTCAACCTCTTTGAGGACAAGAACAAAAACCCTCAACCTCCAAGAATAAAAACAAAAGCTTTTAACCTCTTTGAAAGCAAGAACAAAAACCTTCAAGCTCCAAAATAAAAAACAAAAGCCTTTAATCTACAAGTTATTTAAATAAATAATATAATTTATAACAACCTTTTAGTTTTAATTTTAATTTTTTTTAAATAATTATTTTATTTATAACACATGACATGAAAATTGCATCACTAAAAGACTAGGAAATACACAAATTGTTTGAATAAAAAGATTTTTTGAAAATAATCATCTTGAATTTCTTAACAATGAGCATAAGTGTATGAAGGTGGTTGATGCATTGGGGCAAACTTGTTGATATGCTACCACGCGTCATTTGCTTAAAGGTTCCTTGCCCAAATTTTAGATCTTTAAATTTCAAATTTTTAGTTGAAAGATAATTGCATACTAGTTGCAAACAAGTTGAAATGTCATATATATTGAGTGGTGCAAATGTGTGCACATGGCATAATTGTATGTGTTACTCAATGTCGTACATTTGTTGCATAATAGTCATTGATTAATAATTAAATTTATCCTAGTTGTGATCTGGTTGTTACATGCGATTAAAGTGCAACTTGTCAACAAAGTCAAACATGGTTGACTAAAATCGTATATACACTACATACATTGTATTATATAAATATACACCTTGCAACTAATTTGCAACTACAATACAACTCCTTGATTTTTTGACGTGACATTTTATTTATTAATTTGTCGTATTTCCATGGGACAGTTTTAATGCAATTGTATATTAGTTGTTTTGGAGTTTTAGTTGTAGGGTAATCTAGTTGTCGTGGACACAATTTCTCATAATGAACAATTGGCACAAACCCAAACATGAATGCAACAAATACTTCGAAATTGGCAAAAATTCAACCCATAGTAAACCTAAAGGATAGGGTGTAACCAAAGACCCATTATCGCCATATTATTGGTGATATACATGTAGATGAAACACCTATTCAAAAGTGAGTGTAATAGATGTAGGTGGCACAATGGATGCTAACAAAAGAAGAACAATCCATCAAATTGAATATGGGTACCATGGAACAACCAAAATGCATGAAGATTGATGCACAATTAATGATGACACAAACATGTTCTTTGAAGATTTTTCTACATGAGTTCAAAGACTTATTTGCATGGACCTATAAGGATCTAAAGGGGATCCCTCTTGAGTTAACACAACATAAGATTGAACTAAACATTATAATTCCATTAGTTCATCAAGCCAAGTACTACATGGACCCAAACTATGTTTTTGTGATCAAATAGGATAATAACAAGATGTTTGTTGCATGTTTCATACAACCAGTAGAAGAGGCAACATGGCTCCCTCCAATTGTAGTAGTGCCAAAGAAAAATGGGAAATTACAGATCTATGTAGATTTTCATAAATCGAATGCTACAACGAAGAAAACCCGTACCCATTACCATTTTTGCTGAAGTATTCAAAACAATGGTAGGACATGAAGTGTACTTTTTCCTTGATGGTTATTATAAATATCATGATATCATTAAATATCCATTACATAAGAGGATAAATACAAGACAACTTTCATAACAAACTAAGGAGTGTTCATATGGCTAGTCATGTTTTTCAAAGTAAATAACAAACCTCCTACATATCAATGACCAATAAATTGGGCATTTAAAGAATACCTAGATTAGTTCATGAAGATTTTTTTAAACAACTTCATTGTTTACAATGATATGGACACACACATGTCCAAGCTAAGGTTATGCTTCTTCAAATGCAAGGAGTATGGTATCAGCTTGAAATTTGAAAAATGCGTTTTCACGTCATTTTAAAAAATGATATTGGGATTCAAAGTTTCTAAAGAAAGAAAGTAATTAGATCCCAAGAAGATATAATTGTTAGTGAACATGTCAATTTTTACCAATCCACAACAAATACATGTGTTCAACAACATGGCACAATTTTATTGATGTTTCAGTAAGGATTCTACATTCATAATGGCACTTGTAACTAGGCTAATGCAAAAGATAAAATTGTTTGTGTGGACAACCGAATGTCAACATGCATGGAAACTCATTAAGAAGCAATACATTAAGGCTCTAATACTAATTTCACCTAATTAGCAACTAGAGTTCCATGTTCATACGGATGTTTCTTTGTTAGTAGTAGGAGTTATGTTGGCTTAGAACCAAACAAAGAAACTTGACCAACTAGTAGTCTATGTTTCTAGGTTGTTGAAAAGGTAGAACAAAAATATACCATGACAAAACGAAAGGTTTTAACAATGGTATTTGCATTACATAAGTTGAGGCATTATTTATTGGGAAACAAGTTCGTGTTTTATGTTGATCACATGGCATTAATATATAGGCCTGGTTAATAAGCCATGAATATCTAAGAGAATTGATAAGTGGCTTCTATTGTCTTTAGAATATGATTTTAAAGTTATGTACAAACATGACAAAAAACATGTGGTGGCAAATGCATTGTTTAGATTGCAAGATATTTGAGAACCTATAGGTGTTCCAAATTATAATGTACATGTATCATTGTTTATGGTACAACATATATGGTTACAAAAGATAGCAAATTACCTAAAAACATGTCAATTTTTTGGCAAATTTTCAATAGTTCAAAAACAAACACTACACCAAAACGTGTCTTAAATCATTATAAGCGTCACTAGATTTTGAATGAATTTGGACATTTTTACCATGGTGAAATTGGTCAACCCCTTAATGAACATGGATCAGTTGTTATGGACAGTGAATTGGTTCATTAATATTTAATGAAATAAGGTTACTTTCAAATGAAATAAAAATTTACCAAGCCATTCATTTACTAGTTAATTAACCAGGCAACATGGAAATTAGTTAAATTTAAATTATTTAATATATAATAGTATTGATAATTTCATGATTTTTAGCCTATCAATTATTGACACATGTCATTATTTAGGTTAGGTTACAAACCTAGGTAGGTAGCCTACATAATCAACCTAAGCACCTACTCCAAAGAACCACATAAGATAATATTCATTCAATTTACATTGTTGACCACGCACACACCATTTGTGAGGTTTGATCCCTTTACCTTTAAAATGGAAATAAACACTCCTACCATCAAGCTACCCCACTTTTTGTGATAATATGTTACATTGCATTCTATTTATCAAATATTTCATTTAAAACATTATAAAAACATAAACTTTGAGAATTCATATCTTTTTGAGATTTTGTCCAAATAAAATGATTTGAACTTACTTTTTAAAAAATTTCAATAATGTACATAATTACATTTATTTCCTTTTGAAAGTGTAAAATCATTTGAACAAAAAAAAATTGAAATCATTATTCAATAACATTTCAATGACCATTTTTTTAATTTTTTTTTAATAAATGGATAAATGTTTTGCTAATATAATAATATTCCCTATGTTAAGTTATTTTCAGCTATTATAAGGCTATTTTTCATTAATCTAAATTATTTCACCCTACATTATTTATGGCTATTTATGGTTATTCTCAATTATTTTTTGCTATTTTGGTTTATTTCACCTTACGTTATTTTCAACTATTGTAAAAAGAATTTTGACTATTTTATGTTTTTTTGGATATTGTAATTTATTTCACTTTAAGTTATTTGAAACTATTATAAGCTATTTCATACTGGGCTATTTTCAACTATGTGAGGCTATTGTTGGTTACTTTTGGTTATTGAAGGCTATTTCACATTATGTTATTATTGGCAATTCTAGGTTATTATAGGCTATTTCACCTTAAGTTACTTATGTCTATTGTAAATTATTTCACCCTAAATTATTTTTGGCAATTCTAAGCAATTTTAATATATGGCTATTGGTGGCTATTGATTGTTTTTTTACTAGGGCTATTAGTGATTATTAATGGTTATTTTATTGGTGGTTATTAATGGTTATTTTATTAATTACTATTTTATTAATGGTTATTGATGGTTATTTTATTGGTGCCTATTAATGGTTATTTTATTAGTGCCTATTAATGGTTATTTTATTAGTGATTATTAATGGCTATTGTATTATAAGTTATTGTTGGAAATTTTATGTTATATTATCATAAATTATTGGTAGTTAATGTATTGTAAGTTGTTCTAAATTATTTTTCATAGGCTATTATTGGTTATTCTAAGTTACTTTATTTTAGGTCATTATATTTTATTTTGTATTATTTTAAGCTATTATATTTAGGATAAAATAACTTATAATAACATAAAGTAAAATGACCTTGAATAACCTAAAATATACCTTGAAATAACATATATTAATTTAAAATAAAATAGCTTAAGGTATAGCCTAAGGTAGAATAATGTATAATAATTTAAGGTATAATAACTTATAATAATGTAGGGTATAAGTTAAAATAACTAGAGTAGCCTAAAATAATATAGGGTACATCATAAAGTAACATATATAAATTATTTAAAACAACATAAGAATAAACCTATTTATTATAGTAATTATAATAGTGAATTATTTCAATTAATAGTGAAACACGATGTTCACATAATGATATAATAATGAAATAACTTTAACTAAGGTGAAATCACTAAAATATAATGAACTTATTTCACTTTTAAGGTCCCATAGTGATTTAGGCTAATGAATTGCACCGCACTTTTGTAGTAGTGAAAATATTTTAACATGCAAAACCTTTTACAATATAACGGGGTGTATTGTACTTGCAAGGATAGGACAATTGGCTAGGTTGTTATTTAACACTTGTAAAAATACTTTTTGTGTTAAAAAAATTGCATGAAAGGGTTGGAGGTTAACACTTTACATTGGACATCACAACAAAAAAAATTTTAAACATCAATAATTAATGGGCAACTTTGTTTAAGGACGCACTAGAATATTGTGCAGTTTAACTGTGATTCATGTTAATGAACAAATGGTCTGAAACAATGAATTTGGTTAAATTGGTTATTTCATTATTGGAGAAACCATTCATGAAATGGAGTTTGGATTTCATGGGGCTAATCAAACTTGTTACTAAACACACTAGGAACAAATATATATTGGTTGTGACAAACTATGTAACAAAGTGGGTGGATGCATGAGCATTGCGAATGAACACAATTATAGTCATAATGAGATTCATTTATGAATGAATTTTCACAAAGTTGGGCTTTCCATTGACATTGGTTATTAATCAAAAAGTTCATTTCATATTATGTTATAATAGAAAACTTCCTATTGAAACATACCAATTCCACTACTTAATATTCAAAAGGAAATGGACAAGTATATAATCAACTAACAAGATGATCAAGGCCCTATTGACAAAATTGGTAAATGAAAATCAGAATGATTAAAATGAACATCTATCTAGGCTACTATTTTCATCTTGTGCAACATTCAAAGTGGTAACCGATTACACTCCCTATTAGTTGGAACTTGATGTATGGTTTACATCCCTTAATGTTGACCAAATATACTTTGCCTTTATTCAATGGTGGACCATGGGATCCAAACCTAATACGGGTGTTGATGAGCCATTTATATGAGTTCGAAAAGTTGCAAGAATACAAGATGGAAGTGCAAGAAAACATTATAGAAGCACAGTGGAATAGATGTTTATGGTTGCAACATGGTCCAAAAAAAACATTTAGGTTTGGTGATTACATGTTGTGGTTTCCAAAGGAACCAAAGGAAAAGGTTGGGAAATTCAATAACATTGGTATGGAGTTTACCATATATAATATTGTTTTCTTCATAGCTCTATATCATTCATATCATTGGGGAACTTTGAACTTTGAACCACATCCAATTTTGTGAATGTAACAAATTAAAATAGTACAAGTATGTGGAACAAGTAGTCACTCAACCAATTATATGGACAATAGGTAGTCAAGATGCGTGACACACCCCCAAGCTCCTTGGTGGATTCGGCTGCAAGTCCAAAGGAGAAAATAACAGAAGGAAAAAGAATTAGGGCATGCTCCCTAGTTCGTAACACTTCGGGGGTAGAGGGGTGTGTTGGAGCTCCGAGATGGGACTAGGAAGATTGACAAACAAGTCACTTACTCACACGAACCTACACAAACCAAACAATAGGTTGGTTAGTGCGTAACTAGAACCCTTTGGTGCACGGGCAAACACGGACTCACAACACTCACCACGGCCCGAACTTGGGGGAAGCCACCACTTTCCCCCTTATAGTATACTCTATGTTTGGCCATGGGACTAGCACCCAAATGTCATTTTGTCTCGGGACTCCCAAGTGGGAGTCCCGAAATTCCCAAAGTTGGGACTCCCATGACTTTGGGGGCCCATAACTTTGTGTTAAGACCTCCGATTGAGATGAAATTTAAAGCAAAGTTGTAGCCCTTGTCGAAAGCTTTCCAACAGTATGTCACACACCACATGCACGCAATAAAATTGGGGCGATTCCCAACTTTTAGTGGTCCGAAGTCAAATTGGCAATTTGACTCCCGACCTTTCTTTTTACCATAACTTGTGTTTGAAGTGTCCAAATGGGTCATGCGAGCCCATTTTAGACATTTAAGTTTCAAGAAATTTCCAATGATATAAGGAACTCTTCAATATAATGAGTTTTGAGCCCTACAATCGCCCTCTAAAGATTCGAGAGTCCATTGGGATTCCAACTCCCAAAGTGAAAACTGACTTGGGAGTGTGGAGGTTCATTCCCTCAACTTTTTTGCATTCCCGAGAGCATGAAATGTGATTCATGGGTTCACTTTTGACACGCACCTTCGCAAGCCCTTACCTTGGTCATGAGCCCAAGGCTATGGTTGTGACGATGCAGATGATAATATTGAATTGGGAAAAGCCCTAAATGTTGATACTTCAACTAGTAACACATGTCATTAGAAGAAATGCCCCAAAAATGTAACCTATGCGTTTACAGTTATGTGTCACTAATTGTCATTTGTAACTAATTCATATTGGTTTTACAACTATTTTGCGCCCTTCACCATTCTGACAACTATGTTACAACTACATTTGCAACTAATGATTTCTTCATTGTACACCTTAAGATTGTTTTCATCCATGATCATGTCCACATGTCCCATTCGTTGCAAATGGAACCAAACTCAGTTACACCTTTAGGGTGACAAGATAGCCCCTAATGGTATACATAGGTGTATTAGGAAACTTTTGAAAAGTATGTATATTTTTGCTAAGTTATATTAAGGGTACAATGGGGGCATATTTCCATTGGTGTATTTATAAAGTTATATTTATTCTGTATTTAAGCAAAATAATTACCTACCTAGTTATATATGTTTGTTTACCTACCTAGCCTATCCTACCAACCTATCCACTTATATGTTTACCTACCTATCTAGCCTAGGTTGCTTACTTACCTAACATAAATTACTACCCACTTATTAATTAATCAATGATTAATTAGTTACATTTTTTTTAATTAATTGATAACTCATAGTTCATACTTAGTATTTATAATTAATATTTCATAATTATTCAATATATTAGTTTTTTTTCTATATGAACTATTGATCAATTATTTATAATTACTTAATTAATATTATTATTTAAGTAATAATCATTAATCTATTTTTTAAAATTAAATTATTTATGAATAATTCATTAATAATTACTAATTAGATAATATAATTATAAGTATAATTAATTAATAACTTAAAATAATTTATTATATTATTTGTTATTTAAGTATTAATTATTTTAATATTTCAGTTATTTATTTGATTATTTAAAAACCATAAATGAAATCTTATAACTAATAAGTTTGTTAATTATTTATTACATATATATTGATTATTTATTATTTAAATACTTTAGTTATTTATTTGATTATTTAATTGAATTTTATCATTAATAATTAAATTAATGAAAATATTTTATAAAATAATTAGTTTATAATTTATAATTAATTTATGATTTATTATTTAATAACTTATAATTAATAAGTTAGTTAGTTATTACTTATATATTAACTATGAATTGGTTACTATTTTAATTATTTATTTTTAATTTAAAAGCTATTAATGAAATTTTATAAGTAATAATTTGGTCAATTAGTTATTATTTCAGTAATTTTTTAATTTATGAATTATGGATTAATAATGTATAAATAAATGAATTTTTTATTTGGTTATTTAAATAGTTAGTTAATTACTTATCTACTTAGTTATATAATTTGCAAAATTCAAAAGGAGGACAAAAGATATGAAATAATCTTTTTAGTTGTAACCTAGTTTACAACTTCAATTTTTATCCCTTATGTTTTGTCCAATTTCAATCTAGAGACTATATAAGGAGAAGGCTTTGTCCTACACTTGTACATAAAAAAACACATGTCAATTGGGATGAGCGAAAGGAATTTTACCCTTTAAAAAATTTAACCCCAAAGATTAAACCTAAAAAAAATTTAAATATTTTCCTACCTCCTTAACCTACCTACCTACTTACCTAAATATTGATTTAAAATTTATTTTGACCAAAATCCAAAAATGCCACATGGCATATTAATATTATGCCATGTGTCACAATTTAAAACCATTTAAATTAGACGATGAAGATCCATTATCTATTTTTTAAACAAATTTTTTTAAACCTTTTTCATTGCCACATGTCATTATGTAAATTGTTGACTTTTATGGTAATATATGGATGGCATACAATAGTATACTGATGGTGAAATATTTGTTGACCATTGACTTCATCCACACTTGTAACTAATGTCTAATGCAACTTGTTTAATACAACTAGGCAATTTTTAATAACAAATGTCTTTTGCAACTATAAAATAGTTACAACTGGTAATTGTTTTTTCAAATTTTCCTCTAGTGTGTACCAATAACTTGATAGATTGTACAAATACTAATAATGGGAAACAACTTGGATGCCAACTTATTATTAGAAGGACGAGACCAAATAACATGTCCATACATAGGCATTTGTTAATGATGAGTTATAGGATGATGTTCAAGAGGTGTCCACATACACCCAAGAACTATCAACAAGTCATGTTGACAATCATTCATGCACTTGTGCATTGGTGGCCCACATTGGAGCCATGCCATTAAGAAAGGAGGTTACCAAGAACAATAATCATCATTTGAAACAAATTGCCTTAACTGATGAGTGCATTGACTTTTGTCTTATATGGACAAAAAAAGATGTGCATCTCTTCTTGATGCATTCACTGTAACAACAATGTCAACAATAGACACATACAATGGTTCCTACATATTCAAAAGAAGAAAAACATGTGGTTGAAAAGTAGGTGGATGAATAAGCATTAACACTACCTATGAAAGCTTTAGCACTAATTGCAGAAGCATTAGAACTTCACCTTACCCATTTTGTGTAATATGCTACTCAACCAAATGTGATAAGCAACCTACACCTTCAAATTCACACATTGCTAGGAGGCAAAAGGACAATATGCCCAAACCCATATTGCAAGAGGAGGATAGATGTTGATTTTCACCAACACCACATAAACATATGATGGAACTTGAATGCATACAAGCGTGGGTGAACATGAAAAGAAGAGAACATGTTTGGGTAAATGTTTTAATAGGATTGTTTTACATTGAGTGGAAAACTCCATGCCATGATTTACTCATGCAGTTTTTGAATACTTGGAAGATCACCGTTGATGATTTGATTTTTGCACAAATGTAGAATAAAGTGGTTTGTATTGACAAACCTACCATTAGAACAAAGTTCAAGATTTCTGATATAGGTGACTTAAAGTTAGCCAATTGCACAAAGGAGGGTGCAAAATAAGCACTAGCGAACATTGTGATTAGACCTTGTGCACATGTTGGAAAGGAATTGTGGAATGTTTCCGAAATGATGCATCATTACAACATTTGGTTTGTAGCATTATTGCAAATCATTTACCAAGAGCGGGTAAGTTATTTTAGCAATTAAAGTGTTATTACATTCATGACAAAAAAAATTCAAGAGATCCAATTGGGTGAATGCACTTTAGGGTCGACCAATTTGGGCCAAGAAAATTATCACTTTCAAATCGTTTTGCAAAAGTTATAGGCCCCACACAATGCACAAGCATGACATGGAATGATGTCATCCCTATTAGCTCAATACTTGGTTTAAGCAGCATTTTTCAAACGCTCAATTCTTGTGCATTCAACAAACTAAATGTTCATTATTACAAACCACAATTTTGTATAGTGTATTAGGTGTGTATAATGAAAAGTCGTCTCTTTCTTCATTCAATTGTAATCATACATGTTTCTTTCCATTCAATTACATTTGCACATCATGTGGAAGGATTTGTGTGTATGAGGGATAGCAAGTTTGAATGTTGATAGGTTCTTGAAATTATTTGTATTATTTTGAAAGGGCATTACACTAGATGGTATTATTGTAAATGTCTCAACAAGTGTATAATGTTGGGAATGGAAACTTTAAAAAGAAAATGAAGGTTGAAGGTTTAGTAGTGTCATATGTACATGCCCTATATGGAGATGTTCCAAAGATTTTTTTGATGGGAAAATGCTAGTAATGCGCAAATAGTTTGCAAAGGTGTATGATTTATGCAACATTGGACCACTACCCAAAGCATTGAAGCTTGGGTTAGATTATTCAGAAGAGGAAATATTGGAGTTGTTTGGGCCACTAATTAGTAAGAATGACTATCGATATTATTTTAGTGACAACCAAGAGTTGGTGAAATGTGTTGAAGAACTTTAAATGATAGCTCACCTACATATGCAACTATTAGCCACATGTATAATCAACAAAACTGAAGCTCAAGGCATTATTTGTGAACAAAGGGGTCGACTTGTGAATTGGGCCATGTTTGGGGAGTGGACCATCAAAGATCAACTACGGAGGACAACCATATCTAAGGGAAGACAAGTTGATCAAAGAGTTGAAGATCTTATTCAAGCCAAAGGTGTTTTTCAAACTGAGGGTCTTGGAAAAAACAAAATTCTCTAAAGACACAATGGCAATGCCTATCTATGTTGCATCCTAAGTACCAAAAAACAAAGGTGGGATGTGGGTTTTGCATTGTTAAATTGAAGGTTTCAACAAATGGAGAAACGTGCTTTCAGCACTTGAAACAAAATCTTCCCAATTTTAGTCGATTTTTTCTTCTTTCTTAAAACAAAAAGGTGGCTATCGAATAGAGTTGATGCTACTTGATGGACATGTTAGAGATCAAAAAAAGTTAATAAGTATTACATAATTTACGCTTGAAGAATTGAAGTACAAAATGCATGAACTAAATTTGTAGTTGGTTGAGTTGAATGCATCTAAAAGTGATAAAAGTGAGGAGATCAATGCAATGAAACTCATTTTAGGGTTATTGCGCCAACATAAATCTAATTCTCAAATGGGTATGTTGGAAGCATTTGGTAGTTTGTTACAAGATGGGGAAGAGGAGTAGGTCAATATGTTGCAAAAGACAACTATTAATGGAGAAGCTTGGCTTGTAGCTATTCAAAAAACAACAAATGCAAGAATGAGTTAAAGTTTGTAGTAATCAAGTTGTTACATGATGCAACATGGAGGGGATGAACCATGTAGAAAACCCTTCCCCATATCTTTTTTTGCTAATGGTGATGTGTTTTCGTTGGGTCAAACTATCGACATTTCAATTTGTCCATTTTGCTTTCAAGGGTTTGAGCAATGTGGGATTGTAATGTCTTGTTTTGTAGACACGCTTATCATTTGTGGTGTGTTAGAACACATTTTCGTTCCTTATAGGTGTGTTGAGAAGATCTATGACCAAGAGTTACAAGTGGATTGGTGGAGACTACATGGAATCAAGAAGCCTGATGTGAAGGGACTTGAAGATCTAGTAAAACAAGGTGTAGTCAACCTTCAAGAAGGTAAGTTTTTAAATTAATGTGCACTAGTTCTTTCAAATTTGGCTTAGGAAATTATGTGCATTAGAGAAATTCAAGTCTAGGAAATGATTTGGTTTGACTTATGTCTAAGGTTTTATTGTAGTCATAATTTGTGAGTGCATTTTGCATGTTCATATGTTTCACAATTTAAAATCACAATGGCTTTACCTATCTACATATATCTTAATACTTTGTAGTTGGACATTTAATCTCATTGAAAGTTACAACATTCCAATGTATAGGAAACCCTTTTATGGAATTCTGATTTTGATATGTAATGGTCTAGATAAGGTTTAATTCATGTTACAGAATAATCCATATGGTCTTACATTTACTATATAATTAGTAGACAATACATGTAAATCACCATGAGAGTCCTCTTATCTCCAATGAATTACATATATAATATAAGTCCACTAAATCACATAATTTTTAGCTCTTTTTATGCACATTTTGTTGTAAGTCCATTCACGTTCTCTTATAAGTCCACTAGGTCCTGGATTGTCACATAACAATCCATGCATGTTATCTTATAAGTTTCCAAGTAACCCTTAAATGCACATTGAAGTCCATCACGTTCGATGCATATGTGGTCCCTCCATAATATGTCATTGTTAATCCACTCATGTTCTTTTGCAAGTCCATCTAAGGTCCAATTGCATCTTCAATGTCTTCGTGGTTCACCATTCAAAATCACTATCATGTGGTTAGAAATTCATAAAGTTAAAATTTGCATTTTGATTTTTGTTGGGTTTGGTTTTGTAGATCAAATTCCAACTTTAGTTTCCCTCTCTACAATCCAATGTGAAAGGTGTCAAATTATGGAACCAACAAGATTTGACATGATAAGTCCATCAATGGGGAGTATAATACTTGTTTATGAATCTAAGTCATGCAAAAGAGGTCTAGGAGCTGACATCCCCCATGAAGCTTACGACTAATATTGCCCATACACCAGCAACCAAGGTGTTCCTACAAAAAAACCTACTTTCCCCAATGTAAACTAGGAAGAAGAACATTAAAAAAACATTGGAGATGGGTGAACCAAATCTTTTGCCATTGGATGGCAATTTGCAAAATGCCACATAATCATTATCTAATAAACCTATGCAAGGGTACATCAAGAACTATTGGGCCCAACAAAGGTAATGAAATGGATTTCTTAAATAAAGATGATCAAATTGTTGATTCTCCATTAAAAAAACCTAAGAAGTCAAAGCTTGTAGTTGCCAAGAAGGTTTCTATAGCAAAAAACACCCAAACAACTGGAAGTAACAAAATATGTTCCAAGTTCAAATGAGATTCATGTGGGTAGACTATTCTGGTAAGTTTGTCAAAGAACTATGAACTTTACACATGAATTAACCTTATTTCCTTTGTTTTCATTATAAGATCAAACCCCAAGTTAGTTCATTTCATACTTGATCAGTTGCTTTGATTTACACATGTATGCAGGTACATTGTCAAAGGTTTTTATTTGGACTACTACAATTGTAGCTTAATGTTGCAAGTTACTAGCCAGGAGTTAGGACCTTATCAAAAAGGTTTGCATGCAGAATTTATGGTGGAAGTTCTACTTATGGTAGAAGGTACATGTGTTGAGTAGGTAGATCATATAAATTGTAGTTATTTACAAACTTAGGTTGTAGCAATATCTACAGTAGCTAACATTTTGCAGTCTACTGTTAGCTTTTATGTTGAATGTAAAACATGCAGTAGGTTTTATTGAGCTCTTTATTTTTTGTGTTGGGTGTTTTGATTAAAAAATTTATTGTCAAAGTATATTTCAATTTTGTAAAAAACAACTTTGGCATGAAAATGTACATTTTGGAACATTTGCTTAAGTAATTGTGTGTACATGATGTTTACTTGCAAGCTTATGTGATATGACATATCATTTTCATCAAGGTGTTTACTATTGCTAACAAATTTGTTTAATATGTAAATTGTTTTCTTTTAACTTATGGTGTCTACTCTATGCACTATAATAGTTAGCCTTCAAAAAGTAATATCTATGTCTAACATGGAATTATTTTGCAAGAAACATGGAAAACATGGTATAAATATCATCATTATGTATGTAATAAAGTTGGTAATAATAGAAAGATTTGTAGGTAAATGAGGAGTAGGTAGCAAATGAATATAGAAATCGTCTTCTTATTACCACTATATAGGTTAGAATATTGAATAAACCCTTTGTTCTTAATTAAGGACTTCCATTTGCCTTTACTACGCATGAAAAAATTGGAAAATTAAGTGTAGATGTGCACCATTTGGGCAGGCTTCTCAAATGTTGTAACCATTTCTAAAACATAAGTTCCTTTCCTTGTTCCAAGATTGTAAATAGTGCAACCCACATTACCACGAACAAAATTCCAACATGTTGAGCCACATATGCAATAGCTAGACAATTTCAAGAGAGCAATTCTCTATACATGTGACATAAATTATCAAAGTGGCAAGCGATGGCCCAATTTGTATAACTTGTATAATACAATCCTTTTCATTTTGACTACTCACACCATCCCCAAGGGCATATATGTAGGGATTTACTCAACTAATAAAATGCAATTAAAATAACTACTCAACTCACATAAAACATCAAGGGTAGTCATCACAGACAAATTGGAGAAGGGATCTAAGATGGTGTCCTTACGTATGTTAGGGGTGGTGAATAACTTGAACACTAGAGCTACACTATGACATGTGGTTAAGTCTTGTGCACATGAATGTAATCACAAACCCAAAACCCCCAAAATTAGATCTCTTTTGATCAAATTCAAATATCAAACAAAGATGTTGTGATCATTGAAATAGGCTACTCCATAGGATTTGATACAACTTTCCTTATGCACATCACGGATAAAATTACAAGTGATGAAAAAATTCAGGAATGTAAATAAAGCTTTGCAGGCCAAATTGCTTACCCCTATGCCATCTTTGGTGTAGTCATTGCCAAAGACATTAAGTTCTTTACATCTAGAACTAAGCAAAAAATTTCAATCAAGCTTGTGTGCTCACTCAATACAATCCAAATTGCATTGTCGAGGACTTTATAGCTTGAGCCTTTTCTCGAGTCAACAACTTTTTCATATGATTAGCAAGCACTAATCAGAACACATTTATTACAAAAAGCTATAGTATCAAGAGGATACGACACCCCTACAAATGTTGGTGTCACATAATTATCACCTTCATCATTCAATATTTGTTTGAAGAATTGAATAACTAAATTGTTAGTTATGTTCCACATTTTATCATCTTGCCCACATAATCAATGTCGAAGTTAACTTCTTAAAACAATATATGTTCCAACACTAAAGAATAATTCTAATGGGAATACAAATATTTCATTTAAGACTTGGCACCAACCATCACCTTGTGAACCAACATTAGGAGAAAGGGACTAAAATGGAAGAGGGATAGTACATTTGGGTTTAGTTTTCTTGAACTTGTAACTAGGACATATACTAGATGTAATCCAATTACCCACTTGGATGCAAGACCTTGTGTGTCAAAGCTTTCCCACTCCATAAAAAAACAAATTACTAGAAATGGTGTTGCACTTCTCTGATGATGTTCCATAAAAAGAACAAATTACTAAAATGACTTCTATCTAAACCAGGTGTGGGGTTAGCCACAACATTATAGTCCTTTTACAATCTTACAAACACATTATGCACATAAAAGATGTTGAAGATTCTAGATGGATCTATCACAAGTGCAACAAATTCTTTGATTCACAAAGGCCTAAATTGCATCACTTCCCATTTCATATGTCTAAGGCAAAGTCTTACATGCACTTAGTGTAGAATGTAGGATCCAAAAATCTAATACAACTTTTTGAGTAGTCCCATAATCACAAACACATTTCAAAACAATTTAGAATAGATCAAGTTCTACATTACACTATGCATTTGATAGTGTGAATTAATGACATGCACAATTTTTGCATAATATTCCAATGTCACTCCACATGGGTCCATATGATCATCAATCTAATTCACAATTGCTCCAATATGAGCCCAAAACATTAGTTAGTCTGCTCCCATTCCACATAAGTCCACATGATCATCATCACTCCATTCTTGATCCACATGATCATTGGTTAATCCACTATCAAATAATTCATTCACTATAATTTTTAAGTCCATTATTTGTCCATTATATTAGTTATAACAAACAGTTAGGGGAAAATATGACAATAGGAAATATAGACTTATAGTCACACCTTTTTGAAATCCAAATTCAAACATAACCATTGCAACTCCAAGGAGCATGAACCCCTTACATTACAATTCCTCTTTGAATAGTTGCATCAAATTCGTTTTCTGATTCGTAATGTTCCTTGGGTACTTGCAAGGAAATACTTATGCATTCAAATTTTGAGTGGGCTTGGACCTACCCTATTTCAACATGATCTCGACCTTTACTTTAAAGTCAAAATATTGCATCAACTAGTACATCCAAAGATAATAATTTTAAATAGTAATTTAGTTAATCCAATTTATTATGAAATCAAAAGGAACTTGAAATCTATACAAGTTACACCTCCATGATATAATTCAACAACTATAAAAATGTTGGGCATGAAAATTATCAAAGGTTCAAGGTTTAGCTTGTTTCAACTTCAACCATAATAATTGGCAATGAAGTTGACTTGGTCAAAAAATCATGCACCTCATTTTGTGAAATCAGGATATTGTCCATGTTTATAGCATCCAATACATATAAATACCTACCAATGTACAAATACAAGCATATATGAATCACCATTCGCAATTTCACATAAAAGGTTCCAAATTTTTAATTGATTAAACATACTAAGTTCCAAGCCCCTTATGACTTTGTCCTTTATGAGATTAGATGCAAAATAAAAAAAACTTTTAATGTGACAAATTTGAAATACCACCTTCAATGTAGGCCTTTCTTTAATAATTGCATTCAACAATATCACCCAATTGCCAATATTTTCCATGTAAAGTAACATGTATTCTTTGTAACAACATTTTAGTGGGTAAAGATCATGCCTTTCTATCAAACTAATGTGTTATGTATGTTGTTTAGGTTATGTCAATTTAATAACACTATAAATTTATACACTTATTAACATTATAATCAATGTGACATGTACATGGTTGCCTCTACATATTGAAAGCCACAATTCCTTATTAAATAAAATGTCCAAAACATACAACAAGGTGTATATTACACCTTCAATCATTGTCCACATCCAAAGTAGCTAAAGCCTACATAATACCACATAAGGAATAATTTGGCAACATATAGACAACATCATTGCTAGAAACCCTATGGTTGGAAAGGAACGTTAGGAATTTTATGGATTTAACATGGGTGACATGTAGAAACATTGTTGGAGAGTTTCGTAAAAACACATAATTAGTCTCACCTTTGCCCCACTTTTGATAATATGTTCCTACCACAACCACATCACCTACTTTGAATTATGTACTCCAAGCATATGTGAAATCTTCCTTCACAACATGTATAGGTTGTGTGCAAAGCACAACATATAAATCCACATCTTCCTAATTGCCCTCCTTAGCATTGACTACAAAGTTGTCACCAATTTTTAAACAATTGGCCAAGTAATCCCCACATTCACCAAGTTGATCCCATGCATCCTCCTATGTAGCTAGCTTGAATGACAGAACAAACATAGGTTGGATTAGTGGTGTTCAAAATCTCAATAACCCAAGGTATTGTCCATGCTAAATTCACACATGCTTTGAAGTTGGAATCCAAGCAATGGCAACAAAAGCAAGCAAGGTCTTTTTCGAATAGCTTGTTAACACCACTACTGTTAAAATATTTCATAGAATATATGTTTTGAGTTCCTTTAATATTGTCACATGTGTAAATGGATTGCCTATTAGCATTTTATTTTTCACATGCTAAAAGACTTAAGAAACTAGCCTCTTGTTTCCTATGTATAAAGTCTCAGGCCGTGAGCTTAAGCATTCATGTAAAAGGTTGACCACATCTTTTGCATTTTGCAATGTAAGGCCAGTTGCATCCAATTGTGTTTGCCTAATAAATTGTTTTAGAGCAACCCCAACTCCATCATGTGGCACTTTGCCATGACCTATACCAAAGAAGCCCCATAGTAGACTATAATCTTCAATTAAAAATGGATAACATTTAACAAAAAACCAAGGAATTTTGTTCTTGAACTACAAAAAACACCCATCTAACCACATGTAATGGTGCTTGGGCTAGAAATCGTTATTCACCATGCTTTACTAATGCAAAAGCATACAATGATGAACTAAATAATTCTCATGGGTCTTATCATCATTAATGTAAAAATGGTATTTCATTAACACCTACAAGCCCTCGTCATTTGGATCTGGGTTTGGATTTCATTGCAAGTTATCTATACCAAGATTGTCACTTGGTAGCTATGCCAGTGCATGTTTTGCATTTCGTTTTGAATCTCAAATTTGTAGTTTTTGACGAAGTCAATCACTGACACAATTGTGTTGCTAGAAAAATTCTTCAAACAATTCTTGAATTGTATGTCTTGCCACCAAGACACAAAATTGTAAAGAATTGGAGCTTCGATTTCAAGTACTTTATGAGGTCAGAAGATGGTGTGGACTTGAAAACAAATGTCAATTTCTTCTTCTCCTCCCCTTTCTTGGTCACAATGTTTTGAAAAGAAACATGCTTCCACTTCACAAGATGTCCAAATGATCCTTCTTCCTCAACTAGACAAATGGGGAGGTTTTCAACCCCACAATTCTCACATTCACCTAACATGCCATTCCAAGAACTCATCCGAGGGGCATATTATTGATTCCCATAGAACAATCAATCCTACATATGTGGTGGAACTACCTATGCATGCATTAAATTCCACAGTGGTAGATTCACAACTCTCATCACATTCACAATCACGCTGTGAATGTATACCAAATTTCATGCGCATGTAGTTGAAGCCTTGTCATAACTCATTAAGCTCCACATGGTAAGTGCAACAACAAACATTGTGATCCTTCGTCTTTTAACAAAAAAAGGACACATCTCATCAAAGGCTCTCTTGCCAATGATGATTTTTAGATGTTTCTATTGGAAGCAAAGGTAAAAGTCCTTCTACATACAAACTCAAGGTCCATAGTGAGACCATAATATAACTATGAAATCCATCATGGTGTCTATATGTTAATAACCAATCCATTGGTAGTCCATAATAAACCTAATGTTGGAGTGACCCACAACATCCATTAGTCCATTGTTAGTTGACAAAGTCCTTATACGATTATCATTTAGTCCACATTTAATCCACATGAGTCCTTATAATTATCAATTAGTCCATTGTTATTCCACATGATCACCGATTAGTCCATTGTTAGTCCACATGATCATTAATTGGTTCAAGTTAGTACACATCAAGTCCACATGATTATCAATTAGTTCATCATCACTCCAAATTTAGTCCACTTAGTCTCCATAACTTGATGTTGAGTCCAAAAGTTTCACTAGATTCCATTGCATGACCATATAAGAGTGACATCATTCCCAATAAAGTCCATTAACAAGACTTGAAGTCCCAAATTTCATACTCACTTATCCATAATGTCCATAAGGCCCACTAGCTTCTAACATTGCCTAAATGAAATCACAAAATTGTGAACTAACATATATTCATGGTTCTCCATAGCATACTTCACAATTACAACTTGTTTCATCAACCTACAATTCAAGTTTGCATACTTCCATAAAGTGTATTGTGACCTCAAAGACACATCACAACTTACATAATGTACTCCATGAACATGTTCAAATTATTTCACAAGATTCTTTCAATCCACATAAATTGTTATTTAGAACTAGTCAAGTTTTAAAAAAAGATATATATGGTACTTGATCATGGACATACAAATTACATCCCAACAAACGATACCCATCAATACCTAATCTTACTTCAAAGCAGTTACAACTTTTAGTATACTACATCACAAGTTTTAAATATGCATCGAAGTCAAATGTAATTACTCACTTGCATTTCCATCAAAAAATGGGTTGGTTTTCGTCATGCTATAAGGGGGCTATCTTCTTTTGTGTCACTCTCCATCTATAATAATTTATCCTTGTTTTTTAAACCCACCAGGTTGTTACAATAACAATTTTAATAGTGTTTAGAACATTAGATCTTTGTTTCTTTATGGACAAAGTCCATAAAAAAAGGTTGTTGTCATCAATTAACTTGGAATGTTTTACTGCCTACATCATGTTGCAATGATGAACACTTAGAACATGAACTTTTTGTCTCATAGATGAAAAAGTATCGACATTTTTAACAATAGTTAACAATAATGCATGTTTAATGGTTAATTTTCAAGGTGTTCATAAAACCATTAATAATTTCTTATTGAGCCAAGATTGATTTTTATTTTGGAACTAAATCAACCAATGTAGGATCTCCAAATAATTTTGTTAACACATATTTCTTAGATTGAAGTCTAGGAAGGACGTGCAATGCCTTGTTAACATGTTGAAGCAATTCAATGCAATTTTACCCAACTGTTGTTCTAGCACCATTCCATCTATTGACAATAAGGATTGTTATAGGGCATCTATAGCTTCTTTGGCAACATGTTTTTTAGCTCTTTGTTTTCACTTCCTCTTTATTGCCCATTGTTGTATTAATGTTACACATTGCATTACTTCTTGTTTGGCAGGTCTAGGCCGCAATACACCTAACCTTCAATTACATTTTTTAGAATTCCCCATTAAAACAACATTCACATTTTAATGTTGAAGTCATTTTAGTGTTTATCGGTGCCTCCAAATGCATCTTTCTATTAAGATAAACCAAATGAATTTGATTAAAAATTTCAACAAATTGTAGGCATTTTCATACACACCAATTTGAAGGTTTTTTTAAAGATGTAAAAAAACATGAAATTTGATTAATTGTAAAGGTAAACATATAGTTGTTCAAGACAACATAATGTCATCAAAACCATAAACCACTTTTCCTAATATTTGAGACTTTATTCATTGCAAAAGAAGTTTCATAACTTGAATTGCACTTAGGAAAGCCTCAAGACTCAAATGTTAATGTATCCATCTACTGGTATATAACACAAGATGCATAATCAACCCATTTACTGGTTTTGATTTTGGGCCTTAACACAAATGAAAGAAATTGATAAGACACATTTAACATAACAAACACAATGTATGCTATCAATTGAATACAAATAGATTAGGAAGGTGAAAGATATGTTTACTTGGAACAAAAGATCAAATTCTACTTGTTGCATGCTCATATTCAAATATATAATAGTACATGCAAGAATAACAATTATGAGCATCTCAAGTGCCTTTATTTGATGCTTTGGAAGTTGAGTCTTGCCCATGAACTTCATTGCAACTTCATCTCATCTACCTACACATTGTACAATTTAGACAAATGTCATTCAATAATAACCCACAACATATATAATGGTTAAATTGTGCATTTTCCTTCTTATCCAAATAAAAATAGATCTTTAAGTAGCTCACATAAAGACGATTAGTCCAAATGACCTGAAGAGGAGACAACTTCACCAAGTTACATTTGACATCTTTCTTTTTGTTGTGTTTTATCTTGGAGTTTTACATCGATACATGGTTAAAACCAAGCATAATATGTTTGTTTATACTTATTCAAAACAAAATGCATGTTGTTCACACAATTCATGATTATCAAAAAGTTGTAGAATGTTGAAACTTGGGGTGTGTAGTCTTTAGGAAAAGAGAAGGATTCAATAACCAAGTTGTTTGCATAGTTTTGAGGATTGTATTGTAATTGACTCCAATCTAGTTTTGAAAAGAAACTACACACACTACATGTCCTTTCATTGTTGACTTCTAAAATCCCAACCAAGTCCACTCTTTAGCAACAACTCATATATCCAAAATTGATCAAACTCTGAATTTACGTTTCTTGACAATGCCAAAATGGAAAAATTGACATTGTTACTTACCCAAATACCATTAGTGTGGGTGCTTCCTAATGGTTTCTAGTTTTCTAGATGTGTGGACATTGACATTCAGTTTGTTTTTTTTAAACAAGAAAATGAATCCAAATCTTCAACAAAAATCACTACCTACCATGCCACAATTGACAACTACCATATGCTAGCAAACCTCAAATGTCATCAATTTCCATATATAGTACCTCGTAACCAACTGCTACAACTACAAACCAAATAGAAAAATCAATTAAGCAGAGGCAACAAAAATGATCATCAAGTCAAGCGAACATCATCATCAAAATCATCACAAGCTTGAAATTATGATGACAAACAATTGACTCAAGTTATTGTCAAAGAGCTCCCAACAAAATCAACAAAAACTATACAACCCAACCCAACTACATGTAATCAATCCTTTCAAGATTTTTTTCTACAAAATTGTGTGTATTAAATTCCCACTAGGGGCAAACAATTGGTCTTACACTTCATGGACTTTGAATGAAGAGAATGCAAACAACTTGAAAGGAAAGAATATAAACAAGCTTGGGAGTTATAGTTTGTGTTTCCAAAAGGAACATATATGATGCAAAAAAATGCAAATAGATAAAAATTTACAATAATCAAGGAGAAAGAAATATTAGCTTTGTAGTTTGCAAGCATGATATGTAAACTAGAGATGGATTAGTGGGTACTACCACACATAAATTGAAAACTATAGTAATCAAAACATGTGTTATTTTAATAAGAGTTCATTTTCTCTCCTTATGTAAACAAAATTTGATCTCTTTTGCATTTGCATTTTTTCTTTTTGTCTTCTTTGGACCTATGGAGATTAATTTGCAAATTAATTGTCTCTTTTGAATTACATCTCTTTTAACATACTAAGAAAAAATAATCATCATGTAGTTTCAACATAAAACGTATTTTTCAAACAATAATTTTTTTCATTTGATAAACAAAATGAGCTTGGAATTTCTAGAACATTAGAAGATATGTTTATACTTGGAATAAAATATGAGATCTTACCTAATATATGTTTGATCTATAACAATTGTGAACATCTCAAAATGTGTTTGATATTCTAGAATTTGCAAAGTTGTGCCCGCGAACTTCACTGAAACTTGTGTTGCTTCAATGTTGTAACGTGTACACACATATCACCTAACATCCAACCCACAACATCACCTAGGATGGTTGTTGTTTTCCTTGTTTCTTGGTTCCAAGTATAAAAAATATGAACATCTCACCAATTTTTTTTTCTTTAAGTCCTCTTTCTATGCAAACATAAGTATTTTCTATTTGACCATTTGCATTGTCAAGAAAAAAAAAAGCCAGAACTTAGAACAAGAAAAGAAAAATTACTAAATACCTTGGACTTAGAGTGCACAACAAAGTTGTTTTGGAGTGAGAAGAAAGAACATCCATTTAACTTCTACAAGAATTTGAAGTAATGGAGCTCATTTTTCTTTTGAAAATAAAATTATCTTTTGATCATCCACCTCCATTATTGTTGTTGTGACATTCTCTCCAAACTTTTTTCCTAATCTTCAACATATGTTGCACACAAACTCTAAACCCTAAATACATAACGAACATCTAAGGAGCTTAAAAAAAAAACCCAACTAGTTTGATCCAACATTGCATGAACCTTAAATAACATGAACAAAAAAAAAACCTTGAACTTATTTGACCTACAATTATGATGTTTTTTTTCCTTGTTTTTTTATTATCCAAGTATAGTTTACCATGCTTGCAAAGATGGAAACCTCTTCTAAGCATTGACCTCCATGACTTGATGTTCTTTCCGATCTATCCTCCAAACCTAAAGCACAACATATGTTATGTGCTTGAATAGATAAGATTATAAACAAAAAAAACACACCAAATAATCGCAAGAATGATAGAAAAAACTTAAAACTTGTTTGATCCTCATTTTCTATCCATGCACACATTGGGCAAGTCATTTCCAAGTTCATATGCCATCACTATCTAACACCATTCAATAATCACCAAGGAGGCTACAAACACACACATCATGTTTTTGTTAATTTGTAAACAAAGCTGAACAAATGTGAACTTGCGAGAAGCAAGTAAGTTTGAATGATTTGCAAGGCTCGAGTGGGAACATGTGCACGAACTTTGATTTCAAGTTTACTTTAAAAAAATTTGAAGGTCTAGCAGGAAAACATTTAGGACACCCTTATTTTGAACTTCCTTATTGAACCTTGATGGAACTACTTGTTTTGATGTCATGCTATCATGTGACATGCTATTCAAGTACACCATGCCTTATGGCCAAAATAAAAAAGTTACCAGCTTTAAGGATTTTTTTCCATTGGAAAATTAACGCATCTTAAGGCCATAGAATAAGGCATTTCTACAAAATCTCATCATGAACCACCTTATATTCACTATGCTATGGACTTATGAATTTTTTAAAATTTATACTCCAAACAAAAATCAATAATTCAAACTTTTAAATGATGTGATGAAAATTTGCACAAAATTGTTTTCTTCATTATATATATATATATATTGAAACCGAGTCCTTATCAATTTTATGATTCAATCATTAACCCTAATTCAAGTGAAATAACTTAAATTATGTTAACTGACATTTGATAATTTCAATTTCAAAAATCCATAGCATTTATCATAGTAGTCCATTTGCATAATAATCAATTGCACTGTGTTCATGTTGAAGTTTATAATCTAAAAATGAATCCCTATTAATGAACTTTACCACATGTAATAACATGTCCCAATTGCAATGTACACAACTGCAAAAAAAATGGATTTTGTGATAGGAAAAGTGGTCCACCCTACTATGCATTCACCTAGTTAACTAGGTTGACATCATGTTTAACCATATGAAAGAGTTGCAATGTTGAATAGCAACTCAAACAACAACATTGAAAGGAACTAGTAAGGTGGCACAAAAAGTAAGGTTATTTGCAATTGTACTCCTTTGATTGAAGTATTTATGCAAGATTATTTTATGGAGGAGGAGACAACAAAATAAGTACCACCATCATCATCCAAAGGTGCAAGTGGGCATATGGCAAAATAGATTCGATAGTACATGCACAATAACCATCAACATTTCAAACAAGTAATCAATCACCTAGGCATGCAACCTCGGTGGAATAAAAATGTACGTGTACATAGCCCCAATTTGTTGTGTAGTTGGATGAAGAGGAACACAAAGGTTCCCCTTTTTAATAATGAAGAAAAATGAGGGGACAACAAGAGCCACAACCAATACTTAACTATAGATACACCCAATAGTGTAGTTAGATTCCAATTTCATTGATGGGTTAGAATTAGTATACGTAAGAGTTTAGGTAGTGCCAAGTTCCTACACTTGCAATGGATGAAAACTTGGATTATTTCTAATAATAGGAAACTATACATCAACATGAGGCACCAAAGCAACTTGAACTAGTTGGGAGACAAACCACACCCAAGTTAGAACCAATTTAGTAAGTACATTAAGCTAAACCATAAATGGTGCACCTAAGTGAGCTAAAGATGGATTGGGCTTTGTTGAGGGTACTTCCGCAACAAACAAGTTTGTATACCGTCCATTCGATAAATCTTCTAACATAAGTTCACAAAATGTTACATTCGATTTCCATACACAAATGGTGTATCAATGGGAGGAAAGGAAGATCTACATAAACAAGTAGTAGGTGTGTTCCAATAGGTGGCTGAGTATAAAAAAAATATGTATGTCCCATATTGTTGAAGATATCAAGGTTGAAATTAGTCAACCATTAGGTGGTAGAAAAGAAGATGCAAGTTCAAAATTCTCTAGAACAAATGAAAACACAAATCTAGAAACTATATCAAGAGGTACAAGATGAGGATAAACATGTGGTTTGTATGCATCAAGACTTGTTATTATTCAAACAAAGGCAATCCAATAATGAAGAACACATGTAGGAACTTGAACAAGTCAAGCAGGAAAAACGTCACTTCCAATAGGAATATGAGAACATGAACAAGGAATATTGGTAGGTGAAGTAACAAGTGGATGACTTGGTTATTCAATAGGAAGGCTAACAATGTAATAGCAAGGTTGTATAATAGAACATATGAAGCTTACATGAATAAGTAAAAGACTTGCAAATTGCAAAAACCAAAGTAATTAACAAGCGTGCAATTGTTAAATTTGCAATGCAATGGTGTAAAATGAGTATGAATAGGAAGTACTGGACCTACATATAAAGATCACCAAGTTGACATGTATTGTCACCAATCTAAAGAATCAAAAGCCAAATTTTGCATATTATAAATTACAAGAATATGAAGATTTCAAAGTAGAAAATGTTTTGTGTAACTTGTATTATGAAGTGTTAGGTGTTTAAGCAAATGAATTAACATAGTGGTGGGAGGAGGTACATGTTATGCTTAAGGAGGATCTACATTAGATTCTATGATAGGTATAAGCCAATGAACAATTTTACTAGCATCAGTTGTAGGCATGCAAGATTGTAGTTTTTGACTTTCAATACATTCCACTAATATTGAGCCTAGAATCGCCACTAAGTAGTCCTTATTCTTAGGTAGGTCCTAGTAACATGTAACCATATTTGTCTTAGGATGATCAAGTATAATAGACATTAATATTTATTATTGTACACATGCTAGCTAATATCAAAGGTGGAGGTGTTTTTCTTGACATAAAACTAGTCCCACATCACAAGGACTTGGAGAATCAAAAGATGCCATTTTAATCAATAGAGTTCATTACTTCATAGACCTTACATGAATTGGAATAGTTTACATAGGAGATGGAATACCTAGGAATAGGTTGCAAAACTAGTATTATTTCCATTTCAACCACTATTAGTCATTGTTGATCAAGACATGAATTACACATTCCAAATATGCAATTGGTACTAGAAATTGTTGCTGATGAAAAATAGGAGATCAAAATTGAGATGTTACAAACTATTACACAAGTTTGTAAGTAGGCGTAGATGTTCAAACTTATGTAGAAATTACTTTTCTTTCACGTAGCAAGGATTTTGAAGATGGAATCCAAAGTACAAGGGGATTAATGTTAAGGGACAAGCAAGTAGGCAGGTGGAGTAACATTGAATAAACATGCTTAAAAACATTGGACAAGTAAGCAGAGTGATTAGATAGGTGGACAATTTCAAAATTGGTTCATATTTGGACATAAGGTAGATTTTTGAATTCTTGTTGTTGAAATGCGATTTTGAAGGGAAATGGCACATCATTTTTTTTCCTCCTTGTTTTTGGTTATGTATCAACACTTTTATTTTGGAAGTTTGGATGTTTTGAAAACACTAATTTGTGAATGGTAGAATAGGTAAAAGTTAAATGGGAGAAACTAAAAGGAAATAATGATTTGCATAACAAAAACTTAGTCAATACTTGCAATGCAAGTAAAGGATTTGTCAATAAGAGTAATAAAAGAGTTGTTAATAAAGTTGAAAACCAATAGTTTAATCATCATTTCGATATTTGTTTTGAGTGTGTTTGCATAGAAGCAAAAGTTAGAACTTACCAAAACTTCATGGTATCATAATAACAACAATAAAAATCCAATGCCCCCACCTTCCTTAAAAGAAAAAAAACTTGGGTATGGTGCATGTGGCCTCACCTTCTTAGTTTCGCTGTAATTATATATTTTTGGTCATAGTTATGTTTTTTGCCATTTTTGGTTTAGGTTAATGGTAGGGGTAGAACTATGGGTGAATATTAAATAGCAAAGTTAAAAAAGTAGTAACATTTTAGACTAATTGTGTTTTTTCAAGTTCATAATCTAATGGACTTTATGCTAAGCCCACCTATTTGAGGTGAACATGGTCCAAAGTCTATTAGACCATGAAACATTATCCATAAACTATCACTTAAAATTCCATGTCAAATTTTCATCCACCTCCATTTCCTTGTCCTTCAAGCCTTCAAACTTTGTGTAAAACGAATTCATACCTTAACAATCCTTTTCCTCCAATCATGATTTTTTTTATTTTGATGGTCATGGGATTTTTGGCTTTAACGTAAAGGGGTCTCATTGTTTTTATCAAAATTTCCATGTTTTTGAATCTCCATTTTTTTATTAATTTGTTTTTTTCCCTTGGATTGTCCAATTTCCAAATCTTGAATTACATTTTTTTTCTTCAAGATTCAACATTTTCAAGGTTTTTATTTTTCCAGCTTCCATTGTTCGATTGTCACACCATTTAGCTCTTTCTTTTTTCCTATTCTTCCTTCATACCATTGGATTTATTGATTGCAATTTTTTTTAAAAATTCAAACATTTTTGCTTCCTCCGTTTCATCCAATATCTTTTTTATTTTTAATCTTTCCAATTCATACGTCATTTAAGATATTATTTTATGAGGTAGAGTTTTTCATGGCTTCCATTTGATGCATGTTCTTTCCACAAATTTTCTTAGATTTTTAAAATTTTCTATTCATTCACATATTCATTTTTTTAATTCTCAAATTCCACACACCACATATGATCCACTATTCAATTTTCATAAATCCAATCTTCCAACTAATCCCTTTTCACATTGTAAAATATTTTCAACTTTTAAAAGCCAAATTTCAACTAATGAATTATCATCTTTCTTGGGATTGGACCTCTTAAAAATTTTCACCTTTCCTTGACTTCGTTTCATCCATTGGCTTTCCCAAAAATTTATATTTTTTCCCAGCCCCATGTAACCATTAGTTAATGTCACTCCCAACTTCTTTGATTCACATATATTTTCAATCAATTCCATTTCCATCCAATGGACCTTTCATTGCCTTATGATGAGAGGTCTAAGAATAATTTCTTTCAAATCTAAGGCATGTGCAAAATCTTAACCAATTGGCAAGCTATCCTTTAATAAGTTAATTGTTAGAGGAAATGAATAAGTGGTAAGGTGTTCCTCATCAAATTTTATTTAATTTTTGGTGCATTATCATATTCAAGTAGCTAGTTGTTTGCAACAACACATCAAAATAAACTCTTGTTAAGCAACACATTTGGAATTTCAAAAGATTTGTGAAGAATACAACATGTTTGCTTTGTTGAATTGAAGACTATCATGTTTGTTTTGTGCTACAAATTGTGTGCAAGTTTTTTTACTTTACTTTTGGGCTTGAATTCTCACAAGTCGTTAGTGATTAAAATTTGAAAACCAAGAATGAAACTCCAAAGCACAAAAATGTTTTTTTTAATCACAAAAATTTTCAATTGTTTTTACATTAGGATTATGTTAACTACAAATATCCCATTAGGCTACGTTCACATTATTCCTAGCACCTTCATTTTACTCAAATGAAACAACTTAACATTAGTTCACAATATATATATATATATTTTCAAATTTGTGAGGTTGGCAATCATCTATAAGAGGACATCCAAATTTGGCTACAAGTTAGATAAGAAAGTATAAAAACTTAAAACTTCTTTTATATTTTGGGGACATGTTGGAAGTTGGAACCTATTGTTTACATATGGCAACTTGAGAATTTATTTTCTCGTAATGTGAAGACTTTGGTCCATTTTTTTCCCAAAAAAACTTTTTAATGATTATCACATTGTTTTCACACCAAGGTGCCAAAAGTTTTTTAAAAACCACATTGCACACCAATGTTTTTGTTTTGTAAATTTGTTAATTGCCATAATGGCTTCTTTTGTGGTGACAAAAATGCTGATTTTGTGATAATCAAATTTTTATTGATTAAATGTATGGCTACAAAGGGCACCTTTTTAGGGCCTCAAGGCTATTGTATTTTCAAGTACATAATAAATTTAGTTATGTTAGTTGGATTTAAAAAACAAATTTGGTTATGGTATTTTGAGATGGTAGTAGAATTGGCTTTAGGTGTTTGGAATGGTGGTAAATTTGTCTATTCAATGTGTGGCCATGGAAATTACTTTTGCTACAAGCATGCATAAATGGTAGACTTTAACACTTTGGGGGTAAAGGGGTGTGTTGGAATTTCAGGATGGGGACTAGGATGAGTGACAGGTGGGTCAATTATTCACACAGACTTGCACAAACCAAACGATAAGTTGGTTAGTGTGTAGTTGCAGCACTTTTGGTGCACGGATGAACCACGGGCATACACGGACGAACAAGATTCACCACATTTTGGACTTGGGGGAAGCCACCACGTTCCCCCTTATAATATTCTTCGTGATTAGCCACAAGGGCTGCATCCAAATGTCATTTTGTCTCGGGACTCCAAAATTGAAACTCCCAACATTTTGAAAGGCCATAACTTCTTGTGCAGACCTTCAATTAAGGTGAGGTCTAAAACAAAGTTGTATCCTTCATTGAAAACTTTCCAACGATATGTGGCATGCCACCTATACGCACGTATTTTAAAGCAATTCCCGACTTTTAATGGCCATGAATCAAATTGGCACTTTGATTCTCAACCTTTCTTTTGTCCATAACTTGTGTTATAAGTACTCAAATGGGTCATGCAAGCCCATTTTAGACACCTACATTTCAAAAAAAATTCAATGATATAAATAATTCTTTAATCCAATGAGTTTTGACCCTTGAAATGCATATTTGAAAATTCAAAACTCCATAGGGATTCCAACTCCCAAAGTGGGAATCGACTTGGGAGTGTGTGGGTTCATTCCTTCACAATCTTGGAAATACAAATGTGATTCCCGGGTTGCATTTTAGGCCCACACCCTTCCATGCTTTTGCCTTGGTCACAAACCCAAGGCTAAGGTTGTGAAATCATGCACCCACATAAACATTCCACAAACAAATGTTTATGAACATCCAACCCAACACCTACACAACTTGAAAAATGAATGGATCTCATAATCAAAATTGTAATTTTTACCTACATCCACATGCCATATAAAATCATACATCCCAACTTGTATTTTTGGAAGAAAAATACAAATAGTTCAAAAGAAGAACCTACCTTCACAAGATTCAAATGGCAACTTCAAGAAAAAATGCATGACCCTAAACCCTAACTTGCATCATGTTTTTTTCAATCAATAAAGTTATTTAATTTTTATCCATTACCAAATTCCTTGTTTATTAAATCTTTTAGTTTTCTTCAAATTATGCTTTTGTTTTGTTCTTGACCATTCTTACATTATTGTCTCTGCATCATGATTCATGGTGAATATGAAGTAAAAAGCTTGCACATTAAATATCCTTGGATCAAGATCCCAAGAATTACAATACCCTTTTGATTTTCTTATCAACACAAAATGCAACTATAATTTGATCTATGTGGGGTATGAAGTTCTTGGTAAATTTTTTTTCACATAACTAATACTTGTGTACACCATGCCAAGGGTTTTCACGATTTCCACATCAAAGAACCTATGAGATGATTCAACACACAAGTTTGAAATAATTTTTAAAAATGTGTAACATTCACCACTTCAACCATGGTAGATTGGTTATTCAAACACAAGCACCATCAAAACCTCCATGCTAATGGAAACCATAGTTTTAGCCCCCAATGTTGAATGCCAAGTATGGTAGTGTGTAAAAATCAACATCAGAATGATGTGGAACCTATGTGAAGGGTAGTGGCTCATTATGGTGTTCATAAGCAACAATGAATTCATAACATCATCACCATACTTATAAAAATGATCAACATAAAGTTGGTATAATTTAACCTTTGCCAATTTTCCAACATTGATGATTTTTTTAAAAAAAAATCTTTATTTAAACTTAATCAAAATGTGCATACCTATAACCAACTCCTAATCACATAAAAGATTCAAATTCTCCCAAACAAGCTTACGCATCCATGCACATCTTTGCAACAAAAAAGTTATATTCCTTTAACATGCGTTTCAAAGGATCAATATCTAATGGGTTTTAACATTGTGCAACAACTTTAATTCTTTTGTTTTTTATATTTTGACAAGGTTCACAAATTTTAGTGCCTTCTCTTGATCATGTGAAAAATGGTATACAAATATTGTAGCATATTTTCAATGCATGCAACCAATGACATTTTGGTCAAAACTAGGATATTCATGTTAGTTTGATGTGCCATACAATGCACACCAATGATGTAAGGGGCAATTTGCTCCCTTATTTATGTAATCACCACATACCAAATGCCTTGAAACAATAAATCACCATCACATCTAAAACAAATCCACTTGGAAGCCATGGTTTAATTTGTAAAACCCCCATATCTGCCCATGGCATCCAAAATGACACCTTTAATGTTATATGCATTTGCACCCCCTTCAACCTTTTCAAGTGCCTGTAAAATTGGAGTGTGTTTCCGATTTGTGATCATGTATAGAAGGATATTGATCCACTACTAAACTTTAATAGTGGTCATTTCATCTACACTAATAATGACATAATTAATTTTTGAAACAATAGATAATGCCTTAGAAAGGACTACAATCATGCAATGATGCATGGCCTTTACAATTTGCCAACCATTAGTATTTTGACCAATGTTTTGATGGGGTGTTATTGAATTTCAACAACAAAAACAACTCCCTCAATAATTCATATTCCAACATTGGCCTTTCATGTAGGAGAATGTGGAAAACAAAAACAATTTGTGTAAACTTGAGCCCCAAAGTGAATTTTAGGTTGTATCAAGGTCATGACATATTCATGATTTCACCCATAAAAAAAATCTAATTTTTGAAATGTGTAACATCTTGGTTGTAATAATAATCCCATTGAAAATGCTTAAAGATGCTAATGTTATTTTCAATGATTGATATGCTTTTGAAGTGTGTCAAGCTTGGGAATTAATATTTTCACCTTTCCTTCTATCTTGCTACAAAATGTGTGCATTGAACTTGAGTGACCAAACCATCATCCCCAATGATTGACTTTGCCCATGTATTTTGAAACACCCAAATTTTTTCATAATTTTTTTTTGATTTTTGGTCAAAAGGCTCAACATCAATAGGTACCTTTCATTTATCATATCATGATTATTATTTGATTAAAGAGTTAAAGTGTTATTAAATAAACTTGGAGTGTTATTAAACACACCTTGAACATCTGATCCAACATGGGGCAATGACATTGTGTTCACCACTAAAAAACAACTTGAATTTAAAAATTTAAACACTTGTAGTGAAATCATTGCTTTGGCACTATAGACCTCATAATGCACATGCATACATACAACATGAATGTTCAACACTATAGACCTTATAATGCACACATAATGACGCGCTCCCAAACTCCTTGATGGATTCAAATGTGAGTTTGAAGTGAAAAACAACGGAAGAATAAAAAATTGGGGCACACTTTTTGGCTCGTAGCACTTTGAGGGTAAAGGGGTGTGTTGGAGCTCTAGGATGGGACTAGGAAGAATGACAAGCGATCAATCACTCACACAGACCTGCACAAACTAAACAATAAGTTGGTTAGTGTATAGCTGGAACATTTTTGGTGTTAGGACAAGCCATGGGTAAACTCGAACTCACAAGACTCACCATGGCCCAGACTTGGGGGAAGCCACCACTTTCCCCCTTATAATATACTTTGTGCATGGCCACGAGACCAGCATCCAAATGGCATTTTGTCCCGGGATTCTTAAGTGGGAGTCCCGAAATTCCCAAAGTTGGGACTTCCATGACTTTGGGGGCCCATAACTTTGTCTTCAAACCTCTGATTGATATGAGGTCTAAAACAAAGTTTTAGCCCTTGTTAAGGGCTTCCAACGGTATGTCGCACGCCACCTGCACGTAAGGGAATAGGGGTGATTCCCGATTTTTAGTGGTTGGGAGTCAAATTGCCAATTTGACTCATGACCTTTCTTTTGACCATAACTTCTGTTTTAGGTGTCCAAATGTGTCATACAATCCCATTTCAAACATTTAGGTTCCAAGAGCTTTCCAATGATATAAATGACACCTCAATCCAATGAATTTTGAGCCCTACAATCGTTCTCTGAAGATTTGAGAGTTCATTGGGACTCCAACTTTCAAAGTGGGAGTTCACGTGGGAGTGTGAGAGTTTCTTCCCCCACACTCTCCTACACTCTCAGGAGCATGACATGTGATTCCCGGGCTTTCTTCTTGGCCCGCAACCTTGCAAGCCTTTGCCTTGGTCGCGAGCCCAAGGTTAGGGTTGCGACACATAGACATGCAACATGAATGTTCATAAAAACCTCAATGCAAGTTGCAACATGTAGACACAAATAGGAAACAAGATGAATTGAAAGGGAGAGAGGAAAAGAAGAACCTAATGTTTTGTGTTTTACAACTTGATTTAATGTTGTGCATTATAGGTCATTTCATGCACCTCAAGCTGATAGCATACACATTGAACAATGTCAAGTATAAACTTTTTAGTCATGTTGTTGTCTATTGCGCCCTTGCATTACATTTAATTTGCAACCATGAACATTAAACTCAACATGAAACCAACACCACCAACAAGAAAACATAAAAACAATCTACACACAAAACATGACACATTTGAACAATCAAGCACTAAACCTTGTTGGCAAAAACCTTTGAACTTTGAAGTGGGGGCTTGGGGTCACATGGGAAGGAGTGTGTATAATAATTGGTGAATGACCACATCTAATGATGCAAGGTTGATGTAAGGCAATCTCGAATCTAATCAATGGTGGAGATTGGCAATGGCCATATATACAAGGGCAAGTATATGACCAAGGGAGGTCTAATGAACAATGGGATTGGCAATCAAAGGTTTGATGGACGGTGCGATTGACAATCGAAATCAATGGTTGGATTGGCACATCATATGTTGGAGGCATAGTGAGAAAGGAGATGGCAACAACATAAAAAACGGTGCACCATTTGCAGGCAATGAGGGATAATCAGGATAGTTGATATGGCCATGACATGTGGTAGGAGGGAGCTTTTAGCCAATTTCACCCCCAAAAAAAAATTTAAATAAAATCAATGGGCAATTTGCAAGGCCCTTTTAGGAGTTGCATTTTGGCGACAAATCACCCAAAAAAAAAAAACACTGCTGCACACCATTCAGATATCACTTAAATAATTATGATCATAAAATCAGGTACAATAACATTCAAGGATTCTGAGGAAAGCTTTTTAAGTAAGGCAACTTGTACTGTGACAGCATTGAGCCCAGTGCTCCATTTAATCTTGCTCATACTGTTGGGTGATTTGCCTTTTCAAAAAAAGCCCACAAGTGCTTGCAGCTACCCCACAACCCACACCCTTCCTTAACCCATACCAGACTCCAGAGATCCCTCTGGCATGGCATTGAGCATGAGGAATATCCAAAAAGGCGGACCTGCACAATTTGTTAAAGCCAACAAAATTTTTAAATCCCGAATATATACTTGAACAACACTGGTGCACAGCACTGTTGCTCTAAAAAATATCAAATGTGTTTGTAGAAAGAACATGATGATGCCATGTAGCTGTCATATGAGTGACTCAACGAATCACGTTATGGCAGGGATGGTACTGGACAACCACAGGTTGAACTGTTCAATATGGAATTGCATTTGACAAAAATTACCAACCGACACAATCGGGACGCATAGCTCATAGCATCAAAACTACCATTGAATAACAACAAGAATCACCAGATGTTGTTGCCCAACATGTGTCCTTATTCTCAACTAAAGCTGTGATCCTGTGTCCACTGGTGAGTGGAGGTGGCCAAATCTCTTTGATGCTCAGGTTCTTAGTTTTGGTGCAATGGGTGGCAGCAGAGAGTAGTACATCTGACCCCATTTGGGTCAAGTTAGGTGTCAAAGAAACAAGTGAACTTTTGTCTCTCTCATATAGAAGTGCTGCTTGCTGTTGGGCAGTGATTGTGGCATGGACATAAAGCTAAACAGGTTTGCAACTGGTACAAGATTCTACATGCATGCATATATATATGCTCTGATATTACACCTGTTTGTCCTGGGTAATTTGATATCCCTGTCAGCAAGCACATGGCATAAATAAGTAGACAGATTGCTACTGTTCTATCTTGTAGTTCGATATATTGCTGAAGTGGAGACAATTAGCAATGAGGCAATCATAGTTAGTTAGTGAGACACTTGTCATTGTAAATGCACATTAAACATTCCTCATGGACTATTGGTTGCTGTTACAGTGGAAGATGATCCACAAATGATTGTCTATTTTTGTTCAATTGTTTGGTCAATTCTGCTTGGAATACGGAGAAATTGCATGACCCAGGTGGCTTAAAACTACAATTAACAGAGCAACTAGGCTTTTGAAAGGTAAATCAAAACCCTTTTGAGATTTCCAATAGTTTGTGATGGGCTGGGAGTTGCACCATTTGCAGGACAGATGAACTCTGAAATCGAATACACTCTTTTCCATTATCAAGTTGCTGCATTACCCAAGAGCATCATCTGAGATGTCAAATGTTTTAAACTGATGTAAAGTCAAGAGAATGAGTCTCATACCCCTCCTCCTGCTCTATACTGTGCCCATCCACCAGCACACAGAGTATTTGTCAACTTAAGCTAGCATGTTGCAAGATCATTTCTGGAAAGGTGTAGACATAATGTCCACTCATTAGAAGGGATATTGACAGGTATAAGGTGCCCTCCAAATACACTCAGAAATTCCAGAGTCCTCTACAATAGTGTACAAATCGCAAAAGGAAAGCCCTCAAAAACATACAGAAATGTCCCAGTGCATCGTCCATTCTAGCCACTGTTAATAAAGCAGCTACAACACCCATGGAAGGAATCATGTCCTTGCTTGGTTTCTGTGGTCTATCAAGCTTTTTGTGGAAGTCTTCACTACCAATCTTCCCAACACTGTGTTTAAACAACAAAGCTGCAAGCTCTAAGCTGCCAGAGACCATAAACAAATGCTTTAGTGTGAAGCTTCAAACCAAAGCAACCTGTACAATAAGACCCCCACAAGACCAAAACCCACAAAGACCCAGCCCTTGTATTAGATGGATGAACTTTTGTGTCCAATGCATTCTACATACAATGTTTAAAGTTCACATGCAAAATTTGAAGAATTATCTGGCAAATACACTAATGCTTCTTGTTCTGATGAGTGTTCTACAAAATAACTAGCAAAATTCCCAGATGCATCACAAGGGGATTTTTTCTGCAAAGCCTTCCTGAAAACCCAGATGAAAAACAGGAACACCTATCACTTCACATCTCTGCTATCAGATTGAACTTTAACTTTGCACTGAGCAATAATGTAGAAAAGAACAATGTACTGCAAGCAATATCACATTCACTGCAGCACAAGCAGTCACATTTGTAGAATGGCAAAACAATCAACATAGAATAAGCCAAGTCTGCTCAAGCTGTTCCTTCCAACATATCTCTAGCCTCACTCATTCCCATGGTACATATGCTGCCCACTAACTTTCTTAAACAAGATAAGAAGACTGAGAACAATAACAGGATTTTCATGCATCAATGGTCTGTCTTGCCCTCTGCAGCTGTTACGAAATGATGAACAGAAGACAAGAAAGCTTTCTGTCGCCCAACAGGCCTAACAATAGGTCACTAGAGCATGGCTGATCGACAATATCATTCTGGAATTTCAAATGGGTCAGAGCCTGCATACAGTACACAGTGTATAGTGCACTCAGACAATATGCACATCAAAAGAAACAGCAAGCAAGTTCTGTTGTAACCTACAAACACCAAGGTCCAAGGCTTTCTGCTGTTGAGGATAAAAGCACTCAGAAAACTCCCTCGAAATCTGAACTCCGGACTCCCAAAGTTGATGAGATGCAGAACAAAACTTTCCCATTTTAGTTAGCACGATCTCTCATGACATCCAAGCCCACTTCTGTAGGGTCTGTGGCCTGAAGCTCATAATGAATGCCATCCAATTCCCTCCGGAATCTGTCCTTTGAGCTTGCGTAAGTCATTTTAGCCTTAACTCGTGATGTGTCTGGGGACCTGGAATTATAGTTGATTTCCCATGCATCATGCAGCAACATAAAAAAACCATTTGTGAAAAGGGAGCACAATCTCAGATGCAAGAGAAACAAACAGAATCTTTCAACTTCATCTGGAATTGCAACATGAATAACATCAAAGGCAGCTCCAACTATACCGGTGAAGGCAAACTGGGGGGTAATAATATACAGCTAGAACAAATTTCAAGATTGCACTACACAAAAGAAGACTGATCTTGGCATGTGAAATGGCTCACCATGCAACGAAGAATATTTTGCTCTTCTGACAATTGTCATCAGTGACAAAGTCAAAGTCATAAACTCCATATCTGCAATCATTCTCAGGTAGATGTGATGCAAAATCCTCGTAACTTTCCTCTGGCCCTCCTGTTGTCTCCAGAATGATCTGCTGTGCTTTCTCATCAATTTTGAAGATGATGTACCGGTAAGTTTTCTTCCTCTTCAGCTCCATGAACTTCAGTTTGCAATCATCACTAACAGCCATCCCTGACGCTGCGTTAGCCTGCACAAAGAACCACAAATGACTTCGTATGGGTTTCCAGGCTGAAAGTAACCTCCTTTCTCACACTGTCGAAAAAGGAAGACAACAGCAGCAAACCCTAACCAAAACTAAGTTTGAAGAAGTTTCACATTTTAAACTTCAAACATCTCTCTAAAAGTCGCCACAACAGGCAAGCAAAAGAATACTCAAAACAGCCTGCTTATCAATCCCCCGTAAATCTCCTAAAATTCCGTTCATCAGCCACCCTTTCACAAACTTTCTACCTGGAGAAACTTGCACGTAGAGGCAAGTCCAGAAACCCTAGTGCATCCCTATCATCTTCAACAAGAAAACCCTAATCCATCGTCCAGACCCTCAAAGGTTCGTCCCTTGCAGACAAAATTCCATAAGAGAATTGAAGAAAGGGAACAAAAAGCTCCAAGAAGGCGTGCAAAGATGAAGCCTACCATGTTGACGAGCACCGAAGACGCACAGGTAAGCGACGAAGTGACCCGAATGCGCTTCTCCTTTCCTTCCTCTTCTTCTTCTTCCTCCTCCTCCTCTTCGTGTGCAAAGAACTTCTTCCCCGCCACTTCCACGTCTCAAAAACAGGGTGTCCTTGTTCGAGACCCAGGTCCTGATCTGTTTGGGCCCTCGATAAAGACACTTCACACAATGCTTGACGCTAGGTAGTAGGTACCAGTATTAGGCGGTTCTTTACTTTTATGGAAAACCGCCGGTTCCAGTTCAACTCGGATTGGAACTGGCAGTTAACCTCAGGTTAGTCCTTGGTTCTTTTTTCTTTTTTTTATTTTCCAATTTTTTTTCAATTTCAAAAATCCTAATTCCAGTTCCACACATAAATAGAACTAGGAAACGCATATTGGGTCCGGTTCTTTAAAGTAATCTAGTTCCGATCCTCATTCCAAAACCAATTCCAAAATCAAACTTGATTCTAGATTGGAATTTAGTAATCGGAATTGACACAATTCACCCACCAAACCAGATACCCGCCCAACATTGGTAGGTGTATGTCATTGATGGATGGGTATCAAAAATTGCATCAAAACTTTCATCATGTATCATGATGTTTTTTTAAAAAAATCAAAATACTTATTTAGTGCACAAATATCAAACATTATGTAATACCATTGGTACATAAGTTAGGTCAAATAAAGTGATAAACTTAAAATATTTTGGCAAATATGACCATAACTTCCCATGTAATTTTAATATCTCGTATCTTAATAGATTTGTAGAATTAAAATATGATGTCTATTTGTGCCATCTGAACCTACCTCTTCCAAGCCTACCTACATTGCTCATTTGCCCTACCCACCTACATGGCAATATTTTTTTATAAAGGCGGTGGGGTATTATTAACTTGCATCTATGTGATGTGAAACCTCTTGCGAATTAAAGCTTGAACAAATAGAAAAATTGGCTATGTGGAAGATAAAAAATTTCATTAAGATTTGGCAAGATATCCAACTTTATTGTAGCCAAAACTAGTGAAATTTACAAAATCTATATCTAAAACATTGAGACATAGGCAATATATAATAAAATTATTTGGCCAATGTCGTAAAAATCTCTTAGACATTTCACATAAAGGGCCTTGTTCATTGCCCCTTGATGGGTTCAATGCTTGTCATTGAGTAATTTTTTCACAAAAGAAATCTAGTTAGGAGTCAAGACTTAAGTTAACTAAAAGCATACACATAACATAGAAAAACTCAAACACATAACATAACAACCATATTTTTTGTGGTCCAAATCTTTGAGTACAATAATAAAAGCTATAAGGCAAAGGAACAATAGTAATAAATGCAAAGTTGTGCATCAAATCCACAATTTTAACATTGCAAAAATATGAATGCCATCAACAAATATACAAAAACTAACAAACCTCATTAAGTAAAACAAACTCATCTATACATGCTTGTACACAAATTGACTCACATACAATTTGGATCAAGATCATGGATACATGCCATGGACAAGCATAACATAACCATATGTTCAAATTCTATAACACACAAAATATGTAAACAACACTTAAAATTGGAAGACAAAGGAACAAGGTATTCACAACTTACCAAGTATTCTATGGATAGGCATAACATAAAGTTCATAAGTTCAAGTTTTTTAGCCCAAATCACTAAAAAAACAATAATGAAAGTTGGAAGGAAAAGGAACAAAATATTCAATGTTCATAACAAATGTAAATAAAGTTGATTAATTCAAATTGATTGATTAACTTAAGGACACTCACATATTGATTGATTTAAACTCACCCACACATACGCTTAAACATGTTTAAACACACGCATAAAATCACAAGATAGCCTTTTGTGAGTTTGAAACCCAACTAAAAGTAACTTCTTAAATGAAAAAGACCATTCAATTTAATGGTCAAAAAAACGTCGTCATTGAGATATTTTACCTTAAACCACAACCATTAGAATTTGCTCCAATATTTGTTTTGGTTTTTGCTCTTTCCAATCTTTGAAGGTGGCATCATATGGAAATATATTCAAATTATATAAAGTTTGAAAGTACATTCCAACAATAATGTGAAAGTGGTTATTGAAGCACTTCTTCAATTTTGATTCCATGAAAGAAAAACATGAAAAATGTTCAACATTCATCCTCCACTAACCCCAACACTTGCATTGTTGTTATTTTTTCTAGTTTGAAAAACTCAGGGAAGGAATGCCTTAAGATTTGAAAAATGTCCAAAATGTATCAAAGGTGAATTAAAGGGATTACATGAAAGATAGACTTCATAATAACTTTGAATATATTAGATTGCATCTCCAAAGTGCTTAAAATAGATGGAAAGATTTTTTGTTGGCTCAAAGGGCATGTTCACCTTCAAGTCAATGGTTAGTGGGTTGTTGGCATGATGAATTAAATTTGACATACCCAACATTGCAATAACCAATGTGAGTAATGAACACCTTACAAAAAAAAATTTGAAATGCACACACAAACCATTGCCCCAATCTCATTTAACTGTAATGAATCATGACATGCAAAATGTTTAATTGGAAATTTTTCTATTAGAAATAGATACACATGCTTACTATTACACAAAATTTAGATTATCACATATAAATAATGATTGAATCATATAAAAAATCTATAGTTTCAAAGGTAGAAATCAAAATTGAAAAACATGAAAAATCTATGGTTTCAAATATCAACAAAATTATGAAATATTATTGTGTTTCTTTGTCTAATTCTAGTAGCTCTTTAAGTTTCATTTTAGTGTGTAAAAAAAAAATCTCCTCAATTCGCACAATTTTCGAAACTACATTATATTTAAATCACTTCCCTCCAAAAGTAATTCAAATCAAATGTCCAAAAGTTTTAATCCTATCTAGCTCATTCATTCCATGGTTTAAATCCATGCCATTCTCTTGATCTATTCTATCTTGATTAATCATTACCACACGTTGAGTAACAACTGGTTTTCAACTATGAAGTCTAGTTGGCCACTAAGTTGCCACTATTGTACCACAACTATGCCACTACATGGCCGCTTAGGTGCCACTAGTTGTTACATATGTGCCACTATGGGGCCACAATATTGGCACTATTTTACAATTGGATGGCCACTATTATGGTGCCAATATTTGGCCATTAATAAGGTACTATTGATTCGATATCCATATAAAGTGTGAATTTATAAACTTCAAATTAGATCCCAATGTTACATAAACTACATTAAAAATATTTATATTGAAGATATATCAAAGTATTCAAGCTTATACACCTTGAATTTTTCTAGGCTATATGAACAAGTGCAGAATTGATAATAGCCGATTTTTGTATCAATAACTCCTTAGCACCCATGAGGGTTGCATCTTGTGGCATATTTAATGTATAATACATAGAAATAATTTACAACATATTAAATATTAATTTATGGCTTAACTTATTTAATTACTATGAATTTAAAACTAGATTAAATAATTAAATTTTAATATAAATTAATCAATCTAATTTTTAAAAATTGTGAAATTAAAGGCAATGTATATATTTTATTAAACATTCAATAAGGGTGTACATATGGATATGCTTCTATATACCTTGATATAGTTTATTCAAATTCTTGTTTATTATTTAATATTTTGGAATGAATTATTTGTTAATAATTTATTGATTATTAATTAATATGTAATATACTTAATTACTACAAAAAAATTAAACTGAATTATAAACTATTCATATGAATTCATTAATCAAAATTAAATAATAATTATTTAGTTAATTTGAATAATGAATAAATAAATATCTAAAATCAGATAATTAATTCAAATTAATTTAGATAATAAAAATTTAAATTTTAGGTGCAATTAATGAATTTCATTTGAAATCAGATCATCAATTATCAAAAAATTAAAATGATAATTAATTATCATATATTTAATTCAAATAATCACAATTTAAATAATTATGTCAGATGATTAATTATAAAATTCAGATTAATTAAAAATTAAAATTAAACACAAAGCACGTGGGAAAATCATTTTTATACTTGCAACTTAATTGCAATTAGGATGCAACTAAAAGATTTGACCAATATATTTTGTTTTCAAAATTTCATTTCACAAACATATAAAGGAGGTGTTTTCTTTTGTATTCTCACATTAAAATACATGTGCCATGTTAGGATGAGATCATAAAAGCTTAACCCTAAAGGCTAAACACAAAACAAAATTAAAAAACTTATGTGGCTACTTTTTATTTTACCTACCTTTCTACTTTCCTACCTATTTGCCTACCTAAATAAGTAGGTAAGTAGATAGGAGTTGCCAACTTACCTACTTATGGCTATGTACCAACCTATCTAGGTATGTATATATATATACATATTTGGGCTCTGCATTGTTTCACACTACCAATGATGGTGATTATATTATTTTATGTGAACATAACGATTTTGTTATAATTAATTTTGTATTTTTAGAAGATAATTTTTTTGGTAAATTTCTCTATATGTCATTTTGTACCATTAATATATTTTTACATTCTTGATTTGCTAAGCAAAATGCGAATGAAAATTTGACTCATTAAGGAAATTCACAACAAAATATAAATAGACAAAAGAATAAAATATTGAAAGGGTGCAAAATAGACAACAAAATACAAATAGGAAAAAAAAAACACAATTTCAAAATGGAATTTGATCTATGACGAATTATAATTCGGAATGACTTTGAAATTATCATAGTGATGATCATCAAAAGACCCATCCTATGTAAACTGGTTTCGATGAAATATCATCACTAGAATTTTGTTTTCAAAATTCAATTAATATGCCATGTGGGAATTTTTGATGATGCGACATGTCATAATTTAAGACCATCTACAATGAATAATCATATTGGACAATGGATATTAATATTTTAAAAAAAACATACACCAAAAAATCCTCATAATGCCACGTGTTAAATTTTGATGAATGGATGAAAAATAATGTTAGCATGACATTATGGTTGTAGTTTTTGGGTGCAAAAGAAAACAACCATTTTTCCTCTCAAATTACATGAAAGAAAAAAAGAAAAAAAGAAAAAATTATATATATATATATATATATAATTTATCTTGGAAAGAAATTGATGTCATTCACCTTGAAATGCCACTTAAAAAGAAACAATGCCAATCAATAAACTAATTGGCATCCTTTATTGAATTTATAGTAATTATGCAAAGGGTCAATTGACATAAATTTGCTTCTACAAACTAAAAATATTTTTACGATTTCAAATGTTGAAAAAGGTTTTTCTTTTATTAACAAATATGAATGTTAATTCTAGAGATATTGAACCAATTGCTTTGGTAATCTTGATTATGATAATAAAAAAAAATGATGTGATATTAATAAAGTCAAATTATAATGTGTTCAAACAAAAAATTACAATGTTCAAAATTGAAAATAGATTTATTCATTCTTGTTAATCTATTTACATATTTTACCAATGTGGAACTAAGGACTTTGAAATTTGATTACTTTGAATGTAATTGTATTTGAAAATGGTAATTAACATAATGTTCTAATTGTGTAATAACTTGAATAGAAAGCAACATAATAAAAAATAGTAAAAAATGGCAATTTACAATTAACATGATGTTATAAATTATAAACATTAATATTTTTTACAAAATAATTATCTTTGAAGCCTACAACCCCCATTCACAATTTCGACAATTTTTCATGTGTATGATATTCACCATATATTTGAATTAAATTAATACAAGTGTATCAATACACTCAATTTTTTGGAATATGATGTCCAATCATGTACATAAGTTGAACTTATAAACATTTGTTTTATTCTTTATTTAAATACATTTTTTTGGTTTTTTTTTCTTTTATCAATGAATTTGTGATGAAAAACATATCAATTTTGAGCTAATAATGATTTCTTACAAATATTTTTCCCAAATGCATCAATATATGTACATTAAAATCTTTGTTTCTTTTCATTTAACATAGCAAGGTTCCAAATGGGTTGTAAGTTCTTGTCATGGTTGGAAATATATAAATCTTGGAAAAATCAATAAACTTTTGAGACAAATCCATCATTACATTTCAAGGTGTTTATACTTAATATTTTTTTGAAGTGGTTATTTATCCACACCAAAGTCTCAATGAACCCAAAGATCTTTAACCATATATATAAGCATAAATTTTCTTGCATAAATTATGGAATTTTATGTTTATGTGAGGAAATGGTTGTTGTAAGCTTGCATATTAATTAACCTAATGTGAAGATAGTTCCAAACATTGGTGGAGATTGAAAATGGAAAATACTTATGTTGTGCATGATGGTGCAAATTCATGAATTTTTGTGATTTGTTATTTCATAATTATTAAAAAAATGGATGATCAAATGCATGAGTTGGTTTTGTATGAAAATAAAGAACCACAACTTGACTTTCATTGCAATGCACAAACTAAAACATCATGGCACAAGCTACAATGGATTATTCCAAACCTAATTGCCAAACATTGAAATGTAATTTGGATGACCTTGATAATCACAAATTAGAGGAAGATGATAGGACTAAATCATCACGTAAGCTCATTAGGGCAGTAGTTTTTTGTGTGGTATTTATGATTGTTGAGGTGATTGGTGGAACTTTATCAAATAGCCTTGCAATTCTTACTGATGCTGCACATTTATTATCAGACATTGCGGGTTTTGCAATTGCAATATTTGCAATATGGGCATCCGGATGGGAAGCCACGCCACACCAAAGTTTTGGCTTTTACCGATTAGAAATTTTAGGAGCACTTGTTTCAATACAAATTATTTGGTTAATCACAGGAGTATTGGTATATGAAGCAATTGTAAGGTTTCTTCATCCAAAAGAAACTATCAATGGTTGTATCATGTTTATTGTTGCACTAATAGGTCTACTTGCAAATGTTGGATTGATGTTTACACTTGGGCACGATGGGCACGGTCACACACATGCTCACAATCACAACCACCACAACCATGGTGATGAAAACAACCACGAGAAAGAAAAGACAAGTTTTTTTCAAATGTGCAAACCTAGTATGTGGTATCTTCAACCTCTATTTGAAATTTCTTTCTATGTAGTTTTGGAACAAAAGATTAAATGTTAATAAGTTCAAAACATGTTGTTGACTATGTAAACTTCAAGATTTGTGTGTTGGTTTTAACCCCAAATGATCAAATTTGAAATTTTTTATATTTTTTTGTTTTGCCATTATTGATGATTTTAGATTTGCAAATTTATGAACATTGTGGTATGTTAACATTTAATCATGATCATGTATTGCACTTTTATTTTCAGGCAAAATACATCTTGATAAACACAATGACGATGTTGTTGGTTATGATTGTGTGCATTCAATTGATGGAAATGATATGCATGAAATTCATAATCATGATGATCCACACCTTATTGATGAAATTCACAACCACCAAGTTCGCAACAACAATGAACCCATCCATGAAGGTCAAGTCCTTGACCATGAAATAATAGACTATAACATTTCTTATCAAGGCAATAGGCGACAAAGTGTGAAAATAGATGTAGATCTTTGTACTTCAAAAAACACTAATGGAGACCAAAACTCTAAAATCAATATCAATGTTCGAGGTGCCTACCTACATGCTTTGGGGGATCTTATACAAAGCATTGGAGTTATGATTAGTGGATGTGTCATATGGTACAATCCTAACCTGAAAATCCTTGATCCAATTTGCACAATTCTTTTTTCAATATTGGTGCTTGCAACAACAATCCAAATTCTTCGAGATGTTATTGAAGTTTTGATGGAGAGCACACCACGAGAAATTGATGCTACTACATTGCAAAATGGGTTGTTGGAGGTATCTGGTGTAGTGGCAGTGCATGAACTTCACATTTGGGCTATAACTATGGGTAAAACTTTACTTGCTTGTCATATTCTTGCTGAACCATTAGCTAACACCAATGAAGTCTTACATAGAGTCACGGATTATTGTGAAAAAACATATGGGATAAGTCATGTGACAATACAAGTTGAAAGAGATATTTGAATCTACACATTCATTACATTCTTGTTTTGGTTCATGCAATATTTATATTGGTAATTTGTAAATATCTTATTTTGCATGGGTCATATTTTTTTTTTTTTCACACATATCAACATCTATTGTGTCAAAATAGGTTTAGGTTTCATTTTTTAAATCACATTTTTTCTTTTTATATATGCAAATTTATACCAACTAAACTTTTTAATTTACAATTCCCCCTTTTCGATGTAGGTTGAGTGAAACTTTCACCTTGTAATATATTATGGAATATTACATGACCATCTCTTAGGGTTTGGTTATCATGTGCACTTTCCACACTTTTATTATGTGCCTTTTATGGTAAAGTTGTTAAAATGGCAAAATGATTGAATATGTGAAATGCTCAAAAGCCAACTAAAAGGTTGAGTAAGTGTGAAAGTTCACAAAATTTAACAAAATGTAGATTGGACATAGCTAAAATGTTACAATCCACATTCATGTTAGATCAAACACATTCCATATCTAAGACAAATGCGGTTGTTGTTTATATACTAAAACAATATTGTTGTAGCTGAATCATGTCACCATGAAGTTGTTGCATCCTAAAATCAATAAATATTTAATATGCAAAAAAAATGTGAATCATCACATATTTGAATGATGCAAAAGGCTTTAGGTAGGGCCCAAAATCTATTTGAAATGAATTTTTTTTGTTAAAATTATTGCAAATTTGTATGATGGAAAAACCTTGGTAGGTTACTTAACATGCTTGAAAGAGGAGTCTATTTCTCTCCTTTTCTTTGAACCACATTGGTTTATTGTAAATCAAAATTTGGTCATTTTACTGGAATTTTTTTATATACAGAAAAGATGTTGAGTTTGGTGGTCATGTTTACCTTGATGTCATGGCTTGGGAAGTAATTTTATAAAGTTTGAAGGCTATGAACATATATTTGGCAAAGGATGTGTTAAGATATCCAAAAATGGAATATCATACCCAAAAAAAAAGGTTTTTGTGACTTGTTTCTATTATGGTTTTTACTTATTATCATCTATTTGACTTTTAATTAACAAATTTTGTTTGCATTTAATTTATCCCAACAATCACTTATGGGGACCTTTTGGGCATGTTTGAAGGATGAAATTATACATGAACAGAGTTTTGTCTAATGGTAAAACATTGGTATATATAGACATAGTGTTTACAAACTGTGTCAAAGACCATAATTTCCAAATGGGTTCCAAAATGAAGACTTTAATCACCGAATGCGAATGCCACTCAATGATATGAAATCTAGTCAATAATTTATATTCAAAGAGTCTATCTAGCCAAGAGGTGGATTTTTTTTTCCTTTGGGAAAGGGTGGGGAGCTGACTTTCATTGATCTTGTTTTGAGAGTCTTGCAAGAGGGTAGAACTTGTGAATTTGCATCACTTAGATGCTAGTTCATCAACTGAAAACTTAGAACTATTGCAATTATAATTTGAGATTAACCCAAAAGGTGGTGACACAAACTTGATTTTTGTTTGTTAGTTTGTCTTGCTTGGTGATGTAGCATGCACCCAACACCACCACACTTTATTGATTAAACTGTGCCCAAAATTGGATTGCCACAGCTTATAATGATGAGCAATAAAACAAAGCTCTATATCATGATTCTATTTTGAGAATTTTCAATGTTCTAATTTATTTATTTATTTATTGGTGATGGGCCTTTCAAAGTGGCTCCTTACAAAAAATATATAAGTATAAAATATTTGAAAGTTGGGAGATACCTCACAACTAATTAACAAAACTCACAATAGGACACTAGGTAACTCTCATGAAAAAATAATCATCCCTTTGGTATTTGGGGGCCCTTGTTTCTCGGAACCTAAAGTCACATTGCAAGCCATACATCTGCATGTAAGTCAAGGTTCTTGGAGATGTTGGAGGGTTGTGTAAGGACCCATTCTCTCCTTATTCTTCACACACATCAACCAAGCAACTCACAATTTGACAAGTTTTAAGGGCTGGTAAGCTTAGACAAACTACACTTTAGGCCCACTTTACACTAGGAGTCGGGGTCGGTGTCCAACCCAAATCAAGCATTCCTATTGGTGCAAAAGTTTGAAATCAGCCCCGAGGGCTTTACACTGGGAGTCAAGGCTGAACTAGAAAAAAAAATCTTTTCAATCTGCCCAAAGTGACTAATAAATGCTGAACTTTATGGCCTTGTATTGGCCCCAATGCTAGAAAAAGGATACCATCGAATTTGGGAGGCCAATTTGCAACCCTTGGAGCCAAACAACAAGCAAAAAATGCTCAAAGTTGGCCTCAAGTTTTGTTGGCCCTGACTCCTAGTGTAAACGGGGCCTTAAATTCCTGAAATTGCTTATGAAAATGGGCATTTACCAACCCTTTTTTTTGTTTTTTTTTTCCAGGGCTGCAGCCTCTACAAAGGGTTTCTTTTTGTCACCTCGATTGTCGCTCCAGATACTGAAATCCTAATGTAGCGTAACTTCGATTTAGGGCAGACGACACGGGTGTGGAGTGTCTGTGGCAGCTTCTTGCGGAGCGCTCTGCTCTGGTTCCGCCCGCTGTTTTCAGTCGTTGTTCTGCTTCGCCACTGGTGAAATCTTCGTCTCTTTCTTCCCTAACCAAGTTTAGGAAGTGTGGAAAACAACAGTGGGTTGTGATCAGAACTTGGTTTTTTTCTTTCCTTTGGTTTTTTTTTCCTCGTGTGTTAGAAAGAGCGGTTCTTTGTTTTAGGCCCTCGTGCTTGCGCGTGCTTGCGAGCGAGGAAAAGAGGGGTCCGCGAAAAGAAAGGGGAATACCCGATGAGGCCCATCTTGTTGAAGGGCCATGAGAGGCCTCTGACCTTTCTCAAGTACAACAGAGATGGGGACCTGTTGTTCTCTTGTGCCAAGGATCATACTCCCACTGTGTGGTACGCGCACAACGGAGAGCGCTTGGGTACTTACCGTGGCCATAACGGAGCTGTCTGGTGCTGCGATGTTTCGAGTATGCTGAACCCTCAACTTCTTCTTCTTCCGCTTTCAATGTTTTCTTTTTCATCTACCCGTTGTGTGTTTCTGTCTTAGGGTTTCCGAGCAGATCAAACCCTAAGTTATTACTTCAGATAGAGCACGAACTTGTGCATAGAATTGCTCGATAGTTGTGAGAAATGACCAATGTGCACCTAAAAAAGACTCCTGCAGTTTGCGGCTCATGCAGCAGCTTCAGTTCTTCACCGGTGTATGCAAATTGGGAGATGATGGTCCTGCTCTAGTTTCTTATGTTAGGTTGACGACCACCCGGTGCTCGACAAAAGCACTTTCTTGTGCCTTGGATCCCGTAAGGGTCACACACTGAGCACCGTTGGAGGTGCTCTAAGATCGGTATGGCGGTTTGAAAGGGATTTATGCGTGTGGCGTCTAGTAAAGGAGACTTTCTTTTTAGTGATGTGTGGTTATTTCAGGAAACTGCATTTAGTTGCTCTTCATGCTTATGCCTGCTCTGTACTAATTCAATTTTTTTCTGCTGTTTTCTGAACTTTTTGAACAGGGGATACGACACGGTTGATCACTGGCTCAGCAGACCAATCTGTAAAGCTGTGGGACTGTGAGACAGGTGTTCAACTGCATTCTTTCAACTTTGATTCACCAGCAAGAGCAGTAAGTTTTGCAGAAGGTGACAAGCTTGTGGTGATCACCACTGACCCTTTTATGGAGCAGCAATCTGCCATCCATGTGAAGAACATTGAGGGTGACCGATCTAAGCGTAAGTGTTCTTGTGCATGATTTCTCTTGGAGAAAGGGGTTGCAAGCTCTGTCCTTGGTGAGGATGAGTTGTTTCTGGGTTTCTGGTACAAGCCTCTGATCTTTGAAAATTAAACCTGAGATCCAATAGTTACAAGGGATCCAAAGTTTGTTTTCCCTCAACTGTGTGATAATCTGCATCATCCATACTAAGTTTTTGCATGTGGAAGTGGTGGAAATGTTGGTCTATCATTTTATTGTGGCTGTTTAGATTTTCTCTTTGTAGTAGAGTCAACTAGAGTTAGTAGTCGATTTTTGTTGCCATGGGTTTCTTTCTTGTTGGATACAACACAGCTGTCAATTGCAGTAGAGACTACTTTGAGGTTTGACAGTTTGCCAATTTCTATGTGGATGCAGAGAATAGTGACTCAGTGCTTACAATCACAGGACCACAAGGCAGGATTAACAGAGTTTTGTGGGGTCCACTAAACAAAACCCTCATTAGTGCTGGTGAGGATGCAACAATTCGTATATGGGATGCTGAGGTATGTCCAAAGTTTTGAACCTCCTTTAAGTCTTCACTGCATAGTTGTTGCTGATGAAGTACATTGGTGCCCATGGGATTTACTGGCCTAACTTGATGGAGAGGTCGAAGTGGAAGGAGTGATCCATTATTCCAAGGATATCTATCCTCTCCAGTTTTGCAACCTACCTTTTACCTTGATCAAGTGGGAATTTTTTATGATCCGTAAGAGGATGTCCAGTAATGCTTTCTTACACAGAAGTCTCCTATCCTCTCTGTTCTTGCTCCCAAAGTTCTTGTTGTTCCATTTATTTCCTCTTTCCCTTTCTCTTTCTCCTTTTCTTGTGTTCCTGTTTGTGCTTGTGGTATTTTTTTGGTATTCTCCTTCTTCTTTTGGGTCTTGATGAGGTAGCCAGTAATAGAGATATTGGAATTGACTTTAATCATAGATATTGGAAATCTTCTGTACTGATGAAGATATTTTGTGTCCTTTTTCTTTGGTTGAGATAGCTGGTTTGATTGTTTATAAATGTGGGAAATTTTGTGCAGACAGGGAAGTGTCTGAAGGAGAGTGACCCTGACACTGGGCACCAGAAAGTCATCACATCTATGTCCAAGTCAGCTGATGGCTCTCATTTCATCACTGGCTCTCATGATAAGTCAGCCAAGGTATTTTGAAATCCTATGTTCTGTACATTATTTGCCTCTGCTCTACAAAGGTCAATGGGATTACTTGGTGCATTCTGATGTTCAATTGGCATGTCCAAAATGTGATGTGCTGCTTATTCATGGCTTGATGCTTCAGTGTTGATGACTGTCTTTAATGTATTACAGTGTCCACACAGGATTTGTTGGTGCCAGTGTCTGCAATGTGATTCACTTCTTTGTTTGTTCTTTGGGCAAATTAGTTGCTCTGTTGCTTGCTATTATTGAGAAGGGCTGACGAAGTTTGTTGGTGACATGTGAAACAGTTATGGGATACTAGAACTCTGACTCTCCTGAAGACATATGTCACAGAGCGGCCAGTCAATGCTGCAGCCATTTCACCTCTCCTTGACCATGTATGGTTTAAAGCACTCTCCCTCCAGTAGGTATCTGCAGTGCAAATATGTTGTTCCTTCATCAAAGAGACTAAACGCAATGAATTTATTGTAGAGTCCAATGGGTTTGTGGTTTTCAATTCAATTGTTGATACAGGGAGTTTTGAGGGTGCTGTTTTGGGATGGATTGCAGGTTGTAATTGGTGGTGGTCAAGAAGCCTCCCAGGTGACGATGAGTGATCGACGTGCTGGAAAGTTTGAGGCCAAGTTTTTCCACAAGGTAATTTCACTTTACAATCTGCTGTTGGTACTGTTTTGTTGCCCTATGTTCAAAGTGTTGTGGATTTGTCTGCAATCATATAGAAAGGTCAGTGCCCATTATCATACTTGACCTTCAGTTCAGGGTTGAACCATGTTGTACCTTGTCTGGAGTGCCTACTTGTAAAGTTCTTAGTCATGATGAATTGCACTACTTGTGTGCAGCTTGTTTAATCATTGTTGCTTGTACTTTGGTTGATGGTGCACAGATATTTGAAGAGGAAATAGGTGGTGTGAAAGGACATTTTGGACCTATCAATGCTCTTGCCTTCAACCCTGATGGCAGAAGGTGTGCACAGCTTAACTTTTTCTGAACATGTCTGTAATGCATGTTGGGAAGAAATCCTCCATACAACCCATAGTACACAGTCCTAGTTCTAGGTGACATTCCAATTGCTCCAGTTATATGTGACTTGAATTTTACAATGTTTGTCCTGTTCTATCTTGTCTGTAAGGCGTTGTGTGCATTTGATAAAACTTGGTTTCTCTCTAGGTCCCTCTTAGCTGTTATAATTTTTTCCAAGAGTCGGCAGGGGTTAAGGAAGATGCATCAGAGTATATAAGTGCATTGGAATTTTCACATTGTAGTCTTACTTCTAGATCTGTGGGGATGTGATTTGCAGTTTTGTGAGTGGTGGTGAAGATGGGTATGTCCGACTACACCATTTTGATGCTGACTACTTCCACATTAAGATGTAGGCATTGCACATGTGAACTGACCTTGGG
>Ga0116231_10000619_pt1 | contig 64536 bp, 52 predicted proteins | sample S1TSphgellanicum_2_FD_89695 | JGI IMG/M metagenome (GOLD analysis project Ga0116231, IMG submission 89695) | Host-associated microbial communities from peat moss isolated from Minnesota, USA - S1T2_Fd - Sphagnum magellanicum MG | ecosystem: Host-associated > Plants > Peat moss > Unclassified... | reverse complement strand
TAACACCTTTATTCGCTGAGAGGCAGAGTAGTGTGCCTAGGCTGGGAGACATTTGGGTTCCCAAACTTGTTGTGTCGCCTAATCATTTTGTCAGATTATATATTCCCGATGTGGAGGACTTGTTTCAAGTTGGAGATCGGCTACTTAGGGTGGAGCATAGCGGATCAAGATCTCGCCTCATAAGCTGGAGAATATTGCAAAACCAAGAGGGAGTGTGGCAGTTCTAACAAGAATCCACAAATGAGCAAAAATTTTCCATTTTTCCATCTAATTTTGCACCTTTGAGACCAGTAGCAGAGGGAGTTTAGTCTGAATTTGTAAAGTGGCATGGATAACGTTTGTTCTTCTTAAAGATCAAACATGAACAAGAGAGACTGAAAAGCTAGTCAAGTTTTGTTATCACCTGATTATGGTTTAAGGACCCGTGTGTTGTGAGAAGTGTTGTAATTTGAATTGCAGCTAAATGGTTGCAAGATGACTAGTCCCCAAGGAATGGACGAATTGTTCTGGGGAAGAGACCATGAAGATGTAAATGATTGGGCAGAGTGACTCACTATGGCAGCTGAAGTGCGTGACCTGAATGTTGACAAGTTATTCAAGAACGTGAAGCTGAATCTGAGGGGAAGAACCAAAGAGTGGTTCAAGAGATTGCAACCAGCGCCAGCAAATTGGACTGAGTTGCGGAATTTGATAGTGCAGAAATATGGCGATGTTGATGCTGATGACATCCAGATGAAGTTGGATGCCATCAAGCAGGAGCCCAAGGAGAGAGTGCAAAAGTATTTCGAACGTCTCGACAAGTTGTTTCAGAGAGGCAAGATACTAGATGCTGAGCAAAGAAGGAGGTTTTTGGCCAGGCTGAGGCTTGAAATTCGGAAATTATGCATAGTAAGGACATTTACTGACATTGAGGAGCTAGTGGGTGTTGCCACTGAGCTCGAGAAAGTTTTGGGTGAAATTGGAAAGACTCCATTTGAGCTTTTAAAGGAGGAGCAAGAAGAGGGAATCGAAAAAACATTGATGGAGAAGCAGGTGACTGCTTTGAATAACACACTGGTTAACTTTTTCAAGAGGAATGTGTCGAATTCTGTCGCATCATCCTCTTCCACGATGTCCAGCGGGTGCCAGATCTGCAAAGGAGGCGACCATATAGCCACAACATGTCCGAGACTTAATGAACCACGATCGAAATGTGCCAAATGTGGAATGTCTCATAGGACAAAAAATTGTGGGGTCAAATGTTCTTTTTGTGTAGGGTTGGGACACTCGGAGGACCGATGCTGGAAGAAACCCAAGGATGGAGGGTCACATTCTGGAGCAGCAAACTTCGTAAAAGTCTTGTTGAATGATGAGGAGGCAGCGCTCCAGCAACTTAACAGGTTGTGCGGCAATGAAAAGGTATTTTCATATACTCGGGTACCACGGAGGAGAATGCCCGTCGAAGTGGCACCAACAGGTAATGTACCATCTCCTGAAGTTCAAGGAGAGGGCACAGGAGTGAGTCAGGAGACCGTAGTCAAGTTGAAAATTCTTTCACATTTCATTAAGGGGAAGATTTCCCTTAGCCCAATGGAAATAGTTTTGATGATCCCAAGAGAGTTGGAACATCTGGAGAGTCTAGTGAAGTTAGCTCGTAGGAAGAAGGATGCCAAAACTATGAATGATCAGGTGTTTGTTGTTTCATCAGTCCCGGCAATTAGGCGAATCTGTGTTAACAAAACAAACAGGAGCAAGACCCTCCATTTGCCGGTGGAGATAAATAGATATGTGGTAGAAGGACTTGTGGACACAGGGGCATCCATGTCCGTCATGGCTGCTGTTGTAGTTAGGGAGTTAGGGATGATGCATTTGATAGCTGGATCCGAGACCTATAAGACTGCATCAGGAATTGTCACATAGGCTCTAGGTCGAATCGATGAGGTACCCATAAAGGTTGGAGGTGTTCAGTGTACCATGACCTTCATGGTGGTAGACATAAACAATTACGATGTGCTACTAGGATTGGATTTCTTGATGAAGATCGGAGCCATTGTAGATGTGGAGCGGGGTTTAATACAAGTAAGAAAGGGACTGGGAATTGATGTGGAGGTGTTACCCTTGACAATGGTGAATTTGTTGCAGAGAATGAATTCAGGATCTCTGATACAAGATACCACATCCATCTAGACGGATACACACAACGATGGCGATTCTGACTGGATATCAGACCAGGATCGTGCAATCATGACCAAGGAAGGTGGATCGTCCACATCGGCCTCAGATGCAGATATTAATGATAGTGAACGCAGTGATTCGAAATCCAATCAATTGAAACAAATTGATTGTGAGAATGAGTTTGGAGATACTGAATTGGAGGAGCTGGTGAAGTCAGAAGAACCGCAAGAGATTTTACAACTGACAATCCAGGAGCAGGCTGATGATTTCATGAAAGAAAAAATCACTGATTCTGACGATTATGCTGATTGGATTCAATGTGTGTCTGATGCAGAGCAAGGGAAACAAGTCATCTCTACAACTTCAAAGCATGAAGAAGCGCCTGTATTGCTGCAATTCCAACAGGTGAACAGTGATCTCTTTCCCAGCAAGTTCAAAGAGCAGCTGTTAGTATCTGACAACTGTAGAGCAGCTCAAGGTGGGTAGAGATTTCCTAGAAAATCCGAGTTGATCAGAACCTTGACCAAGCGAAAGGCCAGGAGTTGTGGGGAGTCTTGGAACATTATCAAGATGTATTCGCCTAGAACAAAAGGGAGCTGGGCTGTTGTACTATTGGAGAGCATTCCATAGATACGCAAGGCTATCCACCTTGCAGAGTGTCACCTGGTTGATTGTCATATTGGGAGGAGGTTGAGGTAAAGAGACAGATTGATGCGTTGGTGGACTTAGGTAAGATGAAACCAAGTGATTCTGAGTATGCCTGTCGTGTGACCCTGCCAATAAAAAGGGATGAGAGTAGGTGTTTCTGTGGGGATTATCGGCCACTTAATTTGCAGACATGGCGGGATTCATTTCCAATGCCTTTTGTTGACAATGTAATTTCCCAGTTGGGGAAATCGGCTTGGTTTTCTGCACTAGATTTGCAATCAAGATTCTGGCAAATTCGCATGGCTCCTGAAGATGTGAAGAAAATGGCCCTGGTCACCAAGACTGGGCTCTATGACTAGAGGATCATGCCTTTCGGTATCAAGAATGCGACCAACACATTCACAAGAACAATGTCGTCAGTCTTCAAGGAAATGGGAGACAAGTTCCTGAAGGTGTTTGTTGATGATCTTAACATCCACAGTGAGAATTGGGAGGACCACCTTCGACACTTGGGTGCTGTGCTATCCAGGCTCAGGGAAGTAAACTTGAAACTGAACCCAAGTAAATGTTGTTTTGCTACTGAAAGCATTGTGTTCCTGGGACATGTGGTCAGTAAGGAGGGTACTAAACCAAATCCTGGTAAAATTGATGCAGTGTTGCGTTTTCCAGAACCAAAGATGGTTACCAACGTTAGATCCTTTTTGGGACTAACAGGGTACTACCGAAAATACATTAGAGAATATTCAAGGTTGGCTAGTCCTTTATTTGAATTGACAAAGAAGGACGTGTCATTTGTATGGAATCAGGACTCCCAGCGGGCGTTTGATGCCTTGAAGAGAGCACTGGTGGAAGCTCCCATACTTGTACGTCCTGACTGTAAAAAACCATTCTGTCTTGATGTTGATTAGTCGACAAAGGGTGTTAGCGCCATCCTATCGCAAAGGGAGGGCAGATTTGAGAAAGTCGTGGCGTATGCCAGTAAGGGCTTGACTGAGGTGCAAAGGAAGTTCCACCCAATGGAAGGAAAGTGCTATGCATTGATTTGGGGCATCATGCATTTCAGACAGTACCTTCATAGGACGCATTTCATCCTGAGGACAAACCATAAGCCACTTGAATGGTTGGCAACAATGTCAAATGCGAATGGAAGAAGAGGTAGGTGGATTGACATGCTGCAAGATTTCAGCTTAAAAATTTTACACAAACCAGGAATGAGGCACGGTAACGCTGATGCGCTGAGCAGAAATCCAATGGGGCAGGCCACGGATGATGATGATTTCAGTGAAGAGGTCCAGGATGTTGGGACCATGCCAGATGATCCAACTGAGGTGACAGAGAGTATGTTTTCTGTTCAATATGGTCAGGTCTCGGACTGGTTCGGATTCAGGAGGCATGCATGGAAGCTCACAGAGAACTGTTGGCGTTATTTTGGCATCAACCATTGGCATTGCTCAACTGATCACTAACTGTTCATGTTTGATGTTGTGACTGAGGAAAGCCAGGATGAGGAACATAACTCACATGTGGAAGATGTGGAAAGAACAAACAGTAAGGGAGATTAGAATTCGAGACCTCCCGATGGTAAGCAAGTTCTGAAGGAGAGGAGGACCAAGTACTATGATAGACAGCAGTAGTTGGAGCTGGTGTTAGCAGCTCAACAATTGTCTGAATTTGGGGAACACAAGTCGAAACTCATGGAATCAAATGAGGGCGAGATATTTGGTGTGGAGGCAAGGAATGTTAACATCTGGCAAGACACCACATGCTTGGAATTATTGAAGGAGGGTCAGTTACCTGATACTGTGGACCTTGAGGAAGGAAAGATGGTTAGGAAGAGGGCAAACAATTACTGCTGGAAGGGGCAGAAGCTCTATTTCAAAGGGCTGTATGTGCCCAAAGCGGAGGAAAGGATTCCACTGGTGATTCAAATGCATAAAAATCTCGGGCATTTTGGAGAACAAAGAACATTGGCTGAAATCTGTCAGAGGTATTTCTAGCACAATCGAACTAAAGATGTCCGAACAGTAGTTAAAAGATGCCAGCAATGCCAACTGGTGAAGAGTGTGGGTAGCATCCGTTCTGGAGATGAGGAATTGAAGACCATACCCATCTGTGATTTGTTTCATAGAATTGCTATGGACACTATAGGACCATTGCCTAAGGCTAAGTCAAGCAAAAAATACATTATGGTGGCCATTGACCACTATTCTAAGTGGTGCGAAGCAAAGGCGGTTACTGATCATGGAGCTAAAATTGCCGCCAGGTTTTTGGAAGATGACATAGTCTGTAGGTATGGAGTTCCCAAATTTGTACTGACTGACAATGGAGGAGAGTGGGCTGCAGAGTTTGATGAGATGTGCAAGGATTATGCCATCCAACATCAGTGCACTGCACCCCAATGGCCCCAGTGCAATGAGATGGCGGAGCGCATGATTAAAACCATCAAGCATGGTATCACTGTTCTTGTTGCGAATCCTGCAAATGTGGATTGTTGGGACGAGCACGTGGCCAAAATCTTGTTTGGATACAGATGTGGGATCCAAGCTAGTACAAAGTTATTTCCATTCATGATTCTGACTAGTTGTTCACCACGTCTCCGGGCTGATAACTACCTGAGTGCTTTGACTGATGTAACTGATGATAGTGCTGATGTCGAAGTTGTTGTAGCACAATTCTTGCAGAAGGTGAGGCTCATAACAAGTATTCATGAAAGCATCCTGCTCAACGTGGAGCATGCACAACAGAAATAAAGGAACACTTATGCCACCAGGAAGGGTAAGCATCTATTTGAAGGTTTGGTTGCAGGAGAGACCATGGTGAAGATGAAGAAACCAGGGAAGAAGAGAGCGTTTACTGCAAGCTGGGAAGGTCCATACTAGTTTGTAGGCCATACTGATGGCAAAGGCAACTTTGATTTCGAGGAAGGCTGCCGGATATGCATCATCCAAGATGCTAATGGACGTCAGTGGGAGAGGTCTCGTAAAGATATTCAAATCTATTATACTCCACCAGATTAAGTGAAGCTGAGGGTCTCATCTTTTTCAAAAAGGGAGGGGTGACATATGTAACCAGAAAGGGAGTGGCCGAACAAGGATTCTGTGGTTGTGTATTTTGTGTGAATGCCAGATTCACTAATCAAGGTTCTAGAATTAATCCAGCCGTCACATTCATTAATGAAAGCGATGGATTTTATCATTTTTGGAAGGAGGTTAGTGTTGGTCGTGCATGGAATGCATGGGAAGTGTTGCTTTCTGGTTGTGTGGGATGGGAAGTATAGGAGGAAGGTGACGCGAATCAGATTAATGCCATTGTCATGTTGCTGGTTTGATAGGCAGATACCCATTCACATTCTGTCTGAGTGAGTTCGACAGAGGGGTCGTGTTGTTTGACCCTTCTTTTTTGGTGACATCACAAGCACTCTTTCTCGCTTCTTTTTTCATTTCGATCTCAGTGCTCTCCCTTTCGACTATGCTTCCTTTTCTTTGTCTTTCTTCTTTCTTTTAATCTTTTCTTTTACCTTTTCCTTTTTGCTTGCTCCTTAGCTGTTATATCAGTCCATATTTTGGTCACAATACCCCTCATGTTACTTTCAAACAATTTGAAAACGAAAGGTTCAGAAACAAAATGCACAATAAATGAACAGAATTCAGCCAGAGGGAATGAGAGGAAGTACTCTCATCTTATAGGGTTGATGTTGGAGGAACATGTTGTTTTGGTGGAACATGTTTTGCTTGGCAGCTGTTGGGGCATCGGATCAATTGGAATCCAAAACGATTGAGTCCATTTCAAACCAAAATGATCACCTCATTTTGTAATTGACATGACAGTTGTGGCTATTGGCCAGGAAACACCTCCACAAAAAAGGACATTGGATGCTCCGTTGCTTGGAATTCTATCCATGAATGAAATCATGTGGATTTGTCTTCATCCTAAAACTTTTCCATTCCACTTGGTTCCACTGGATTTGCAAGTGTAGTTAGAAAATCCTTGGCTATAGATTCCAAGTCGACTAAATGCCTAGGGGATTCCGGTTTTAAAAATCAGTAATAGGTTCCGATTCCTCAAAATCAATAGCCAATTCTGGTACCTCAAAATCAGTAATTGATTTTGGTTCTATCTCCTTCGGATTTTCCTTAATTAAGGTTATTATTATTATAAAAAAAAGGCGGCAGCCAGTTTGGGCTGGCCGGGAAGCTGCCGGGCCCACGCTATGGAATATTAAAACGGCTATTCTACCCGTTGGGCAGCCGCACGGGTGAAGCAGGCGTGCGCTGCAGGTGCGTAAGGCACAGCAGCGCATGCCCCTAAAAGGCTCGTTGCGCCAGACCCGCCACAATCCATGGGCACAGGCCTTGTGTTGCTTTTAGGGGTCTGGCTTCGCTTCTCTGGTTGATCACTCACGCCGCTCCACCCCCCGGCGATCCCAGTGAGCCATCACCTCTGGGGTCGTCTGTTGGGGGTTTTGAAACTTGAATAGGTAACCCGGGAACCACAAAATAATACATTAAAAAAATCTCAGGGTATGAGGTGGGAGCGGGCACCAAAATCTTCTAGGCATGAGGCGGGGACGGATTAAAAAAAAAATTTAGCATCCGGGCAGGAGGAGCTGGAGGCGGGCCATCAAGTCTATATGTCCTCGCCGACGTTCCGGGCAGGGGCATAATATAGGGGCACGCTAGTAATCTAGAAACGGGCACGTACGGAATGCGCGAGCGAGACGACGGAGAGGTCTGGTAACGCGGCTGTGTGTCTTATTCAGGCCCGCTTTACACTAGGAGTCAGGCAGGGCCCAAAAATCTTGGGGCCAACTTTGAGCAGTTTTGGGTTGCAAGTTGGCCCCAAGTTACTCATAAAATGCTAGAAAATTGACGTCAGGATATTAATAAATGCTGGAACATTGGCCTCCCAAATTTGATGGTATCCTTTTTCAGCCTTGCTGCCAATACAAGGCCATAAAGTTCAGCATTTATTAGGACTTGGGGCAGATTGAAAAGTTTTTTTCGATTTCAGTCTTGACTCCTAGTGTAAAGCCCTTGGGGCTGATTTCAACTTTTGCACCAATAGGAATGCTGGATTTGGGTTGAACGTTGGCCTTGACTCCTAGTGTAATGTAAAGCGGGCCTTAGTCTCTTCTCTTCTCGTCCTTCTCCTTCTCGACATCGCCTCTGGCTGCTGTGTGTCAGTCAGCTTTCTAAATTCCGACGGTTTTCTCTCAATCTCTTTCTTTCTCCAAGGAGTAGCTTAACTTGGCCGGAGCTTCGCAGCAGTGTGTGTAAAGTGCAATGGCCGACGGTTATTCACAAAAGATGGCAGACAGGAAGCAAAGAGTATTGTTTGACTGTTGTGTTTGTCCCGTCTTTCTTTGCATGCAGCAGCGGGCCGGCTCGATGGTGTCGTTGTTCATGTGGTTCCCTTAAGAGGAGCTTGAAGTTATTTGCAGTTCTCTGAGAAACTTGGAGAAAGCTGGGGGAACCTGCAAGAACCGCGTCGTAGGATTTGTCATCCAAGAAGCTAGCAGAGATCATACTGCAACGAAGGCAGGCGGGACATGCCTCTGTGTTAAGGACGCGAGCTCCGGCATCATGAACGACCTTCTAGCGGTATTGCAGTACCTCTCCATCACGTGTAAAGAGCTCCTGGCATGGATTCATTCCTATTAGCAATTTGCTTAGTCCAAGGCTGCCACTGAGCACTGCAAAATCCTGTGTGGAAGGACATTTATCCTCACATTACTAGCATCCTCAACCGGTATGTTGTCGTCGGATCCTTCAACCTAGCAGTGCTCCAGTAATCTCTGCGAGCCGCCGCTTAAGCAAAGGTTTGGTGTTTCATGTTCCTTCAGAGGACGAGATCAGGAATGTGTCTACCTTTAGGTCGGGCGCTTGTTTGTCGATTGGTTACATTGAGCGCCGTCGTGTAGAATTTCAACTAGTTAAGTCTAGTTTATTCCAGCAAGTACAACTGGTGTACGTAGTCTCGGCTGCAAACAAGGCGGAGCTCATGCTTCATCTGGTGTTGCTTGCTGTGTACGCAGTCACAACAGTGGTTATACTGTGACCGTTTTGTGCCCTAATAGCTTGGAGGATTTATAACTGGGATTTGAACCATGATGGCAATATCTGGTTGAGCTTTTCCAGTGGGGCCAGGGTTCTACTGTTGTTCACATATTGGTATGTTATGGCATGCAGGATTCTAGTTACATGGGGGCAGGTGGAATCAATTTCAACAGTGACATTGAGCTTGGCACAGCAGGTGCCCCAGCTGATGCAGGCCAAGACATGTCCCTGTTCTTCTCTGAGGTCTGGCTTTCTCTCCCCTGCAAGTGATGAGGAAATAGAGAAAATAGAAAGAGTTCGAGAAGGTCAGCTGAGTTTGGTTGCATTGTATCTTTGCAGGTTAATGATATCAAGAATGGCATGATAGACATCCGCAAGAAGTTTCAAAAACTCCAGGTGTGTCTGTCTATGAAGTCAATGTCATTTCATGTTGTGAGCATGTTGAAGAGAAGATGCCCCATTATGTGCAAGTGCTATTCATTCTTTTTACAACACCTTCAATTACTGCATTTGTGTAGGATGCGAATGAGGAAACCAAAAGTGTGACCAGAGCTGTAGCTATGAAAGGTTTGTCTCTTTCTGTGATCTTGTCCATCAGTAGAACATCACTCGTCTGCACACTTAGCAATCAAAGGGTGAGATCAGTTCTGACATTGTGCACAATTTGTGTTGGTCATCGTGTTAAGAGCTGAAGGAGCGAATGGAGTGTGACCTTGATGATGTCAGTAGAGTTGCACAGGGTCTCAAAGTGAAAGTGGAGGCCCTTGACAGAGCTGTAAGTTTTCCAACCTTCTTTTGAACCCCATTTCAGCCATCTAAAACCTTTTAATTGCTAACTCCATTGATGAATTGTGATAGTTTCAAACCATAACTAATTGTTTGGATTCTTTTCTGCAGAATATTGCCAGTCGTAGAATAAAGGGTTGTCATGAAGGCTCAAGCACAGACCGCGCACGACTGTCCATCACAGCGTGAGCACCTTGATTCTGTACTATCAATGCCTTCACCAAGTGCAGTTCGCTATTCAACATCTAACATCATGACTGAGTCTTCCTGTTGCAGAAATGTGACAGAAACTCATGTTGCAGGTTTTCATGTATCATTGTTTGCCTGAAATTTTGAGCAGAGTAGTATGTACTTGTCTACACCCAGTCTGTTGCAGTGATGGCAGCTAGTTGCCATAATTGATGATGAACATGATTGTCTGGTACATTGTCAGTGACACTCACAAGGTTATGACCGCACCCATTTATCCTGTTCATTTTGGTTTTGGTGGAACTGACATAACTGTTACCTTCAAAATGTTATTGTGTGGTTTTCTCTGCAATCTCATAGATATGTCAATGCTTTTGCATATAGATAAAACTCAGAGCCAATTGTTGGTACATTAAATGATGGGGACTGTTCTTCACAAGTTGATTGCATTGGGCCTCACATACTATGCAGGAGTCTTAATGTTACATTTGCTGGGGAGGACACACGCTAACCTTTTCTTCTGGTTTTCAGTACTCTGAAGAAAAAACTGAAGGATCTAATGTTGGACTTCCAGGTAATCTGTTGTCTCTGGTTTTTGGAAAGTTGCACCTTTGATTTCTTTCATGCCGAAATTGGGTAGTTGCTGTCAAATCTTGTCTTCTTGGTGTCTGACTCAATGTTCTGCATATGGATTTCTTATTGTGCTGTCTTGTTGGATAACTACAGGCTCTGAGGCAGAGATTCCAGGATGAGTATCGGGAAGTGGTTGAACGACGTGTTTATACAGGTCAGTATAACTCAGTTTTGATCAGATTATATTATTGTCCTCACTCACTGTTGGAAGCTGATGAAGGCAGTGGGGACTAACTGTCATTCATAATGAAAGTGACAGTTTGATACTTTGTGAGTGACTCACAAGATTTTGATCACACAAATTCTTATTGTGTGTGTTCTCATTTGGCTGGATTTGTTTGGTTGGCTTACATTTTTGCTGGCACTTTCTCCAGAATTCCACTGATAATTTTGCAGCAATTTTTGGGGTGAGATTGCCCTTTTTTTTTTGCCTGGATCTATTCAAACTTCTCTGCCCTTGTGTAATCCTTGCAACACATCCTCAGGAAGCAAAGAAAGTTGCAGGAGGGTGATGATTTTTTAGTTTTAATTTTTGGCATTCAAACTGAGACTAAAGAAAAGGGAAATTGAAAGTTTCCTTGGACAAGCGTATGTGGTCTAGAGTTAGGTGTCTGAAAAAGCCCCTGAAATAGAGACTGAAAAATAGCCCTTTTCACACTAGAGTTATGTCTAGAGTATAGAGAGGGTGTGGTCTGAAAATCACAAGGAGAGCACAGAATAATGATGTTGCTTACTCCAATCAAAGATCTGTTGCTCAACCAAAGAAACAGACATTATTGTATGAAATTGCAAGATAAATGTTGAAATTTTAAATTGCTGGAATGACAAATATTGATTACCACATTCCTTTGTTATCTTGTACAAAGTTGTGGATTATTTTAATTGAGAGGAAGGAAATTTGACCTTTTAGTTTGATCTCCTTCTCCAAGAACTATAACATCGTACAGCTCCCCTTCTTATCCATCTGGTATACGCTAAACCTGTGGTTAAAAGTAGTCATCTAGAGCAATGTAGATGATATTATTGCATCAGCAGCCTCTATTGAGGAACCCATCCATAGATAAATGCTTTATAGACAATATTATCTATTGAAGTTTTTTGAGTGGGAATCATATGACAAAATGTCGTGATTTATTGTGACTTTGGAAGGCATGCTCTAGGATCTAGAGCTGCAAACTTATTAGAAGATAAGACTGACCCAGCAACATCTGATGAGATCCCAGTTTCTTTCTGGGTTCTTATGATGAGTGCCTGATGTCAAGCAAATATGCTTGAGGTAAAGCTGCGTACGTGAGGGTGGCCTTCAAATAGAGGGCTCACAACATGGGACGTGAATACATGGGATTGAAGTGGCATTAAGTTCAGGAACATTGAGTCTTTGCCTTAGTAGAACAGATGATGGTCAATCAGTTAAATGAATGTTCATCTATGTGGCTCCTTGCAAAATTTCCCCAATTTTCCCTCTCTTGTTCACTGCAATATGCATGGCACAAATATCTTGATAGCTGATCAAGTCTCTCTGCTGGTGGCTTGGCTGTATGAACAGTGACAGGGAAGAAGGTGGATGAGTTGGTGAGCACTTGGATCTGCTCTTGGTTTCATAGATCAGTGGAATACTATATTCATATCAAAGCTGCTGTTCCAAGTGTGAATTTGACTCAAACAACTTATGAGTTCCTGGTTTTTTAGGTTTCCTGCCAGCATAAATCTCAAAATGTCATATTTTGCGTCTATCTGGAAGTGGAAGTCAACTGTTAACTTTAGCTCCACCACAGCTGTGGAAATACATAGTGATGGCTCTGGACATTGCAACTTCTCAGGTGATTGAGCAACTCATAGAGACTGGAGATAGTGAGCAGATTTTCCAGAGGGCAATTCAGGAGCAAGGTCGTGGCCAGGTTTGTACTTTCCCATAGCTGTGCTGTGTGACATCCGAACGAGTGTTACAAGTGTGTTCATCTTGCTTCTGCAAACAGACTAAATTTTTATCATGACTGTAGAGCATTATAGTGGGCAGGTGCATTGTGTTAGTGAAACACATCTCAATTTCAGTTGACATGCTTGAGAACTTAGGAAAAGGCAGTGGGCATGCAAGGCCCAAAGAAAGAGTTTTGAACACATGGTGTGGTTAGGGGGTGGTAGATACTGGACACAATTGCTGAAATCCAGGAGAGGCATGATGCTGTCAGGGACATTGAGAAGAAGCTGCTGGAACTACATCAGGTCTTTCCTTCATGGTCTTGATGGTTTTTCACACTATTGACCATGCTGTTTCTCTTTCAACTTTTGACAACAGTGATTTGTTTCATGCACAGGGTGTGTGCTCTGAGCATCTGCAGTTGGGGTCACTTATTCAGAAATAGCTGGGATACTGAATTTGGAATCCAATCTTATTTTTATTGGATGGAATTCTGGGGGAGTTTGGGTGGAGCAGATATTTCTAGATATGGCAGTACTTGTTGAGGCACAAGGAGAGCTACTTGACAATATTGAAACCCAGGTTTGTAGTCCTTGCAAATGTATGTGCTTTTCACAGAAACAGTTTTTTGCTACATCAGAGTGCAGATGCTACACTTCATTATGCAACATGTATGTACAGGGGATACCAGTGAACTAAGTCTTGGGGAGGGGAGGAAGCAGGTAGGGAAAGCAGTAGATCATGTTGCCTCAGGGACCCAACAGCTACAGAGGGCCAAGAACAATCAGAGGGCCACCAGCAAGTGCATCGCCATTGCCATCATACTAATGTTGCTTGCAATCCTTATTATCGTCCTGGTTGTCATCCAGCCTTGGAAGACAACTTGAGTGTCTGCCTCTGCTTTTGGGTGTGTCCTTCCTGGTCCTTTTCCAAGTAGTCTGCCCTGCCATTGAATTCAAGAAGGCAAAAGCTTTCTCAACATCACTCTAGCTCCATTTCATTATATCCAGCACTATCTGAGTTGAAGCACATTATAATGCCTACTTTGTCTATTTAGTTGTAACTTCCTGGCAAAACATAGTCCTACTGTAGTCATGGGTTGGTTGCTGTAACCCTCTCTAGGTTTTATCTGGCATGGAGACATATGTCTTCATGCACTTTTCATTAGCTTAGAAGGGAAGGTAGGCATAGTCTGGAGATTGTTACTTGTAATCAGAAAGCAAGCTGTGCTCCAGTTTTGAGGTACTTCATTTGCAGGTGAGATGTTGTGAATGTGCAAATGTGATCTTGTTGGGATGATTTCAGATTTCTAAGTGGTGGTGACTGTGCTGTTAAGGTGGTCACTGCTGAGGATTCATCAATGGTGGTTTCTCACATAGCATCTGTACAGCTGGGTTCTTAAATTGAGGTATATCTCTTTTTGGCACTGAGTCATGTTCCTTGTCCCTAAATGCTTGACACATAGACCTGAATGGACCAGAAAACTGAAGACCCATGTAAAGTTTTCACACTTCTCCATTGAAATGGTGCTAATTTATATAGCAAGTGGAAGTTCACCTCTGATTGCTGCCACCTTCCCTGAGTCAAGTAGACCATTAAGCCACTTCCCTCTTCGATCAAAACCAATTGCAAAAGTCATCATATATTCACACCCTCTACGTCCCTGTGTAGCACCTTCAAAAAATTTAGCACTGGATCAAATCTTTCAATGCCCGGTGGAGATCTGCTGGGAAAAACAAATAAAAAGGTTGGTGGCATTTTGAAAAATTTAATGCCCACAGCAGTGAGCCCTATGTTTTCCTGCGGGCATTATTATGTCTTCCTGGGCTTTCTTTGTTTCCTGGAGAAGAAAACTGGTGTAGAAGGGAACTCTTGACTTTCCCTTCCCCCCCTACCCTCTAAAAGAAAAAAGAAAAATAAGCTTGCATGGAAAGTTGACTGTCCACTGTCCAACTGGTGTGGTCCACTCTCCACACCAAACACAACTTGGAAAAAAGAAACACCCCACCTTTCCCCCTCCACCTACAAGAAAGAAAGGGAGGCCCCTTCACTCAATGATGCGACTTCTCATTGGTTGCATGAAAATTCTATTACTAAAATTGGCCTGGACCTATAATAGCCTAAACCCTAAGAACACCCTACCTATTAAGTTAAACCAAATGGGAAATCGACCTCAACAAAAAAGAAAGTTTTGATGCCTACCCTGAGCTGCAAAGAAATTGTGGGTTCCCTCTTCCATCTAGAGCTCACCAAGATCATCCACCCAAGCCAATTCTGGAAATCGTCAACTAGGAATTGTGGTAATTTGTGGTTTGTGTTAATTTGTTGTGGGTAGTCCCAAAGTTCAATTTCTTTTCTTCTGTTATGTGCCTCTTTTATTTGCCCCATCACCAAGTTTTCTAGGACTATGTGGAGTAGAAACACCCCTTTGCTGCTCCACACCCCCCAAAATACCTAGAAGCCCAGTTGCCTCCCTATGGCCTCCTTTACAAGATATATACATGCATAAGATATATATCTATGCTTAAACACTATGGGACAAATAGGTAAAGGTATTTGGGGGCAATCAAGGACTCAAAAAGGTCTAGGGATAAAAAAAAAGGCCTACATAAAACTCAATCAACTACCATTCACTTCATTGATAGGTGATTAGTTTTTAACAAATGGAAGAAAGGGCTGTTCCAGACCTTAACTGACCTTGCAGAGAGGACTGGTCAATGATTCATTGTTAATAGAAAACCCATTAAACAAATGAGAACTGTGCTCAACTATGAACTTAACAACTGACCCTGGGATCCACCACATATTGACTATGGTGGCCTTGTATTCTCATTTTTGAGTTATGCATTTGTTGGTGACTTTTCCTGACTTGACTACCCTCGGCCTCTCTCCTTAGTCCAATACTGGTATATTATTACATCCAACAATTATTCCCCCATCCCCACCCATAAATATGAAAAATGTGATGTACAGGAAGTGAAAGTCTGTTTAACTCCCACCACCTGAATCAATCAAATTCAGCAATTTTTTAGCTTGACTTGGGGGTGCCAAGGGCTTGCTAGTTGGGTCTGCTGTTTTTCGCATAAGTAAAGAAGGAAAAAAAAAAAACAGCCTTTTTTTTGTTTCCTGGCCCTACTGGACGTCACTACTGTATTGCGTCTTTATAAGTCCAAACTCAGTTTCACACTATTGAAATGTAGTCACGCATTCAAAATTGTGGGTACTGGCCACGTTACCACTGCCAGAGGAGCTGCTCTAGATCAGCCAGAAGGAGCAGCAGCAGCAGGCACCACTGCAAAGGAGTTGACTCATTTTACTCATTTGACAATTTGTGATGCTTTCAAAGTGACAGATTCCAGCACCAGAACTCTGTGGACACAAGAAAAAGTATTCACATAACTGTCTTTTATGGGTATCATGGGTTACAGTGGAAATTGATGCTTTTCATGCAGGGATTACTCTGAAGGATGTGGCATTTAAGATTTAGTCAAAGAAAATAGGGATTTGGATTTTGCACATTTTCAACTTCTTCTCATTTTGATGCAGCTTCTCTTTTGGACAAATTTCCAAAAAGGGTCTCTGGAACTTTCGACCATGTAAACTCCTATATCTGTATTGCTTGGATACCCACATATAATATTCATTTAAATTTTACATGTAGTATATGTGCCTGGCTCAATACTCAAAACAAAAAGGGCAGATTTCTTCTTGTTTTAGCTTTTTTTTTGTCACTTGCAAAAGCTTTGATTAGCTTTTAAGGTTCATGTCATTTCCATACCGGATCCCAAATTGTCAACTTGTTCACCCTGTTTCTCCTGGGATTGAATATCTTGAAAGATAAGTGTACAGAAGGTATGAACAAAGCAGAAGTTTGCCATAGACGCTATAGTTTGCCATAAAGTCATTTGCATAGATGATAAAGCCATTTGCTTGATAGACTAAGCTGCATTTTGCATAGAAAAGATGAAAGCACATGTAGCCCAATTTTGACTGAAGCTGCTTCTATTGTATCCTCAACACAACCACATTTTTTCTGCAGCAATCTGAATAATTGTATTTAAATCCTCATACACTTACATTGTAGTTTCGAACACCATATATATGGTGGTGGGGTCATGCAACATCAAACTGCCTACCAAAGATATGAATTTAAGCAGGCACCACTTTCTTTAGAGTGTTATTTGGGGAGGCAGATTAGCAAAAAGCACAGGGCTAAGGACTTCAATTGCATGAATTTCCCTCCTGAGCATTTAGAAGTTAGAGTTCACATACTGTGCAGTAAATACAGATGTTCCTGAAGTGTCATTGTTATCTAATGGCCCAACCAGCTCTTTGATGGATTTACTCCTGGTTCAACAGCTCCAAAAGAGAAAAGCAAAGACCCTGAAACATTACCATGATGCAAGTTTTCACTCATGAATTTGCATTTTCACATTAATACACCCACAATTTGTGACCTCCAAAGCACAGTAAAACCTTAAAATCTTGGGTAAGATTCTTCATGGCCACACCTCAGAAAAAAGTGCGTCTTTTTTAAAAGGGACAAGAAGCTGGGCATCATTAGCAAATGGTTGCAGTAACATGCACGATCAATTCATCCATTAAAGACTAACTACTCAGAAAAGCTCCAAGAAGTGATGAGGTTGCCATGCACCAAACTCATGGGCTAAAATTCTTCAATTACACATGAAAAAGATCCAAGGGAGACAAATGAACCCAGAAAGTCTAGATGATCCTAAAGGGTGTCTCCAGGTTGCTTCTCAAGGACGGAAAAATCTTGAAGGAACTCTTTCCAAAGTAGATGCATGTGCTGTGTATCCTACAAGGGCTACTGCAATTCATGTTCTACGAGACTTCAATTACATAGTACAATCCTTCAATGTGAATGTCCATCCCTCCCCTATTTGAAGAGAAAGGCTGGCAGATTCAGCAGATACACACGGGCAAGTTAATACAGATTCTAGCAGTATTACACTTGCACGTAATGCTCTGACTGCAGACAATAATGGGTTCAACATAGCACAATATTTCCAGAGAGACTTGCAAAAGATCTCCAATAAAAGAGGCCTAACTTATACTGTGCCTTAAAGAATACAACAAGAATAGAGAGGGGATTGGGGGAAAAGTCACAGAGGCACTATCTAGGGCCAGAGAGCTCCACTGCATGTAAATTGTCAGTGGAGTCCACTATCCATTCTGATGTCCGATGGGGTACAAGCTCCACATCTTGGTTACGGACCACTTCCACCTTTTGCCATTCCTCCCACCGTTCCGCTAATCCATCACCCTCCAACATCCGAACCACCTCAGCCATCTTTGGACGCTCCATTGGAGAACTTTGTGTGCACAACAGCGCAACCTGCAACCATGAATTCTATTTTTTGTACTTCAAACTTATTCAATGGGATTTGATAAGGACACAAAGTAATTCCACTATTTATGACAGACTGTTTCAACTGAACATTGGTGCTCCTATGTTATCTTTGACACATGTATTCTACTCAAGTGCGTACAAAGTCATCACCCAAGAGCCTTCCTGTGTTTCCCCATGTGCTTTCTGACAACAGAGTAGACATACAATAGAATGAATGTTTCATCTCCAGTTGCACACACAGAGATAGGATAAGCATGGCCAGGATAGACCTGTATTAGCTCTTCAACTTCCTTATAGTCATAGTTATCCTTCAGATCCGGATCTACAAGAAGATCCACTTTGTCATCTTTCAATAACCCCTTAACCTGCAGCCATGCCCATCTGAAGTGTTGTCAGGAACTCTTGATTGTATGAGCCGGTAAGATTGAAGGCAGAAAAGTCTGATGGAGGAAAAAGTTGCACTTGGCAGAGCTTATGTGAATCATTCATGGATTAGACATCTCTACAACAAACAGTACAATAAAATTCATGAAACTGTAAAAAAATGATGATGAGCTAACCCAATCAAGAAGCATGACATCATCATCATTAGCCAACCGTGCCAGGTCGAATGCACGTTGCCCAGTAATAAGCTCCAGCAACATTATACCGTATCCAAAAACATCAGTCTTTTCTGAAGACTTGCCAGTGGACAAATACTCGGGTGCAATATGGCCTATAGTCCCTCGCACAGCAGTTGTAACATGAGTGTCCTTGTAGTCCATAAGCTTAGCCAGCCCAAAGTCACCAACCACTGCCTCGTACTCCTCATCCAAAAGAATGTTCGCTGCCTTCACATCCCTATGGATGATTTTAGGATCACAATGGTCATGCAAATATGAGAGCCCCCGTGCTGACCCCAGTGAGATCCGCCTCCGTACAGGCCATTCTAATGGCAATTCTCCAGGAGGACGGTCTGAATTATTTACCCACACAACTCTTTCAGGCCAATGCCAATTGCACATATCTACTCACAGAAACTGATATGGTCCAATAGAACTGTCGACACTTTACCAATACAGCAGACGAAACAGAAAGGGCTTGTGATAGACAATGCGCTCACCTCGAAGGCGAGAGGCAACACTGCCGTTTGGCATGTAGGGATAGACTAAAAGCCGCTCAATTGGGGTCATGCAGAAGCCACGCAGCCGTAGAAGATTTCGGTGTACAGCCATACTAATCATTTCCACCTACCCAAGATTAATTTCCCAAAAAAAGGTCAAAACTTTGGCAGGTTAATTTTCAGCAACTGTCCATCTCACGGTCAAATGTTCACCTTTCTATATGGATTTAGATCAAATAAAAAGGAGCTATCCCAAAGTGGTAAGTGGATAAAATTACCTCGGTCTGGAATTGGAGCTCACCGCCTGGGCTACGCTCTTCTTTGAGGCGCTTCACAGCAACTAGTGACCCATCAGCCAATCGCCCTTTATAGACTTTACCAAAGCCACCTCGACCTAGTATGTTGCGGTTATTGAAGTTGTCAGTGGCAACTTGAAGTTCACGAAGTGAAAAGCATTTTAACTGTCCTAAATGCACTTCTGGGTCCTCCTCAGCTACACACATCAAAGAAAAACCCACAGTGACCTTAGTGTTCACCATATTCCTACTTACTGTGACTGTTGCATAAATCATGGACCCTGGGTGAAAACTCTGCACCAATCAGATTTGAGACCAAGGTATGACTAACCAGGAACATCAAAGAATGCTTCAGGAGGTTGGCGCCGGCGCCACCATGCAAATGCAATTGCAGGAGCTGCAAAAAGCAATGCTGCACCTGCAGCAACACCTCCTGCTATTGCTCCTGTACTTGATTGCCCTGCAGCTGCTTCTGCATGATCAACTCAACAAACGTAAGAATTTGCAAGATGTGTGAAGAACTCAGTCATGCTCTGCATTGGTGAGTGGATTTTACTGGCATATTAGTTCTCAAATAGAGCTTTCCTAATACAGTATTCTCTGGGACAGAAAACTGTATATTTTTTAACTACTATTGAAAGCTACCAGGTAACTTCCACTCATTGTTATGGTCAACAGACAACTAGCTGTTTCTCCATCAATCTCACTTTTGCATCCAGTCAGAGAAAGGAATATTATATAGCTACAGGCACACAAATGAGAAGATGGGAATCACGTTGATCAGAGTTGGGATCAGTGGGGCTAGGAGGTGGCTGATAAGGAGGTGGAGGAGGCCATGGTGGTTCGCCTGCACATTGTTTGTCTACCACTGAACCACACAAGTTGGAATTCCCCTGGAAACTGTACACATGGACAGGACCATTGTTATTGATAAGACCTCAACCAACTCATTGCAAAAACATTTAACCCAGACTCACAATGCTCCAACCTCTCAATTCTCTTTTTTTGCTCCACCAATCACCAGTCTACATGATATGTCTCATAAAATTAAGTGCCCCATATTTTGCATCCAATGAATAGCACTTGCTCCAGTGCAGAAAAACTAGTGCTCAAGCTTAGCCTTGGGTACCTGATGGGGGTGAAAAGTGAGAAAGACCCATTTGTTGGTACATCCCCACTCAAGTTGTTGAATGAGAGATCACTGCATCATACATAATCAGTAGTATTCCCCTCAATACACAACTTCTTGGTAGCATCTTGGACTACAGAGTATGGAGGAACATGTTAAGCTAAATGCGTCCAGCTTGCCTTTTTGCGGCAATGGTAGCAGCAAAAATGGACCTAGTTTCCACAATCCAACAGGAGAGAACAGGTATAGAATAAGTCCCAGTTTTCTTCTGTGGAATATTCTTAAGAGAAATGCAACCAATACAAGAGAAAGACACTTACAGCACTTGAAGACCTGCTATGTTTGTAAGTTGGAAAGGTATTGACCCATTTAGACTGTTATTGTTCAAGCGCCTGTCATCCCACCATGAGCAACCAACAACATCCAAATACCTATCAGAGTCATCAAATGTTAACTAACCCAAAGGTATCTCATCCTGCATCCCTTCACAATTCAGAACATATCGTTTCATGGGACAAATTTGTACCCACTGAATAACAGGAAAGGAGACAGGTTTAAGCCCTGAAGATTGAGCAAAGTGAGGCACTTGAGAAACTCACAAGAATCGGAGCTCCAGAAGCTGACCAAGTGTATCAGGAATGCTCCCACTGAAATTATTCAGGTAAAGATCCAGACTAACAAGCTGTGTCAAATTACCTAATTCAGGTGGTATAACTCCTGAAATATTGTTGCTGTACAGTTCCCTGCATGCATTGAGGTCCGACTCAGAATAAATTCCCAGTCCTACAGATTTTTTTTCACTGCCTTCACATATCTCCTTCTTATCAGTCAATTCTCAAAGTTCAAAATAGCTAAAAGAAACAAAGAAACCTGTTCTGTCCTCTTCTCCATCAAGGCTTACAAATATTGCAGATAGGGAAGGTTGCCAAGCTGTGGGACTAAAGTTCCAGATAAACCCGCATTCCCTAAGTCTCTGCAGTCAACAGCATCAGCTCATATTAGAGGATATGCTGCACTAAGCATGTAAGTTTTCTCTACTTGGGTTATCCAGGATGAGTACAAAATCATGCTTTGCAAACTCAAAATAGCAATTCAATTAGGGAAGGGAAAAGAATTGAAGTATCAAAATACTTACACTCGGATGACATTGCTTTCTGGGTTGCAAGTGACATGGAACCAGGTACAAGGATTGACAAGGGTAGGATCCCAACTTTGGAGGACATTACTCGAGTCATTCAGAGCTAGCTTCCAGGCATGGAGTGCATCACCTGCACATCAAACTCTCATGCTTTTAAAGTCCTCCATCATCATCAGCCTCAAGTCTTTACAAAGTTTGCAGACTTAAGGCACTCCGTGAATGTGTAAAACCATCAATATATGTTCATCCAGACAGTTAAGCAATTTCAGAGTTGTCTCCATTGCTCAAAAGGAAGTTGAAGCTATGCATGCATTCCAAAAATGTATGAAACGGCACTTGTTCCTAGCTCTGCTTTTGAAGGCAGCTATCAAGTTGTGTGCTGCTGACCAGCTCCCTCATTTGGGGAAGCTGCTGAAAGATCTGTCGAACCTAATCCCTACCAGGGAAAACAAACACAGCCTGCAAACCTTCTTCCTGCTTGAGCTGCTCTGAATTCAATGTCCTAGTCTATACGAGGTTTCACTTCTATGCAGATGCCTTTTTGAACCGTGTGTCATAGTTTACAGTTTACAACCCTAGGATCTGTCAGGTGAAAGGCTCTGTGACCAACTGCAGCAACTTTTCAAGAGCTCTCTCTGGGAGTGTTGCAAGTCTCTGAGAGCTGCCGCAACACCACCCATGTATCCATGACATGCTTGCTTGCCTACAAGGTATCAAAGAGGGCTGCCTCCTGTAGAAAACTAGGAAACTTAGGTCGACCTGCAGCAGGGGAAGTGGGAGAGATAGGAGAAATGCGAGGAGATTGATAGGAAGTGTAATTAGGGAAGAAGGGCTGACCTACCCTCAGAATTGGCTGTCGCCAAGCTCAAACCGCACAAGAACAGCAACAGGAGGAGCTGCCACCTAAACCGCTGCATGGCGGTGCTGCCGATGAAGGACATCACACGCTTGCTGCTCCGAAGCTGCTCCGACTCCTCCTCTCCGGTCACAACCCCAAACTGCTACAGCTGCTGCTGCTTCTTTTCGTACCCATACTCACGGTCAGTCCTGCCGTCGTCCAGTTCAACTTCATTGCTGCACCAGCCTTCGAGCTCAACAAGGATCCGTCTCCTGCTGAAGCTCCTCCTCGCAAACCAATGCTACAAGGTACACGTAAAGCCCAAACAAGAAAAATAGAAATGACCAACGTCCACCAATGAGACCAAACCGCGGCTGCTGCTGCTGCTGCTGCACAGACAGAAGAGCGCACAGTTGTTGTTCCTACTGCTGCAGGCCGGAAAAGGGAGATTGTTCTGGGTTGTGGGTATTGGAGCTGAGACACAGCTAGAGCGGGAAACAAGAAGACAACAACGCCTTGAACCCGACTGCATTGGGCGATGCAACAGCGGGAACAACAGAAGACTGCAAGACATACACCACATCAAACACGGACGAAAGAAAAGCAGCGTCCTCCTCTACAGGCAACCTGTAGTACGCTAATCCCAATTCCTTAATCATAATTAGCACTCCATTAATCCACGTCGCAAGCGCTTGATTAGAGACCCAGATAGACAGTAGGTACTAGGTAGTAGGTACCTGCTGCTTTTACTTGACACCCGCCACAAAAGATTGCTAATAAATAAATCATAATCATCATAATAAAGCCACTCTACCTATCTATCTATCTGCTTCTCTCAAATTTGCCCACATCTAGCCTACAATTCTGGACTAATCCAATCTTCAACAAGAGAGGCAAGCAAGATTTTCTCTTGATTAGGGCCACAAGATTAGAGCTAATCCAGATAAAAGCTAAGCAGGATTCTTTCTAATTATTAGGCCAAGCTCTTGAGGAATCCTAAATTCTAATGTTGTTGTTGCTGTTGTTGTCTAACAACATGCTCTTTGTGCAAGCCAAACAGCAGCTGCCCCAGTAGGCTAGTGAGTGGTGACATTGATAAGCTACTGCCAACTTCGGTGCTTTCAAAATTTCTCCACCCTCTTTTTTTGTATTTATTAATTGAAGCTTTCATTCACCAACCCATCACTTTAATTTACTCTGGCTGTGCCTTATTTGTTCAGGAGTATCTTGGGGGTTTTTTTTTTTTGGTTGCCTCTGCCTCAAAGGGTTGAGACTTTTTTTGCATCAGTGTAAGACTTTTGGGGGAAATTGTTTGGCTTGGCTTGAACTTGAAGTGTGTGTGCGTGTGTGCAATACACCCCAAGACTTCAGATGTACTCTCTAGGCTGCTTTGTTTATCAAATTCATTTTGGATTCAAGTTACTTATTGATGTTACACAATATTATCTATCTCTCATGATTTTGTCAGCTTTGCCTTGCACCAAGGCAAGGAAATTGTGTTTAGATTCATTATAGCTTAAGGGATTTTGGCCCCTAGGTCATATAGATCTATTTTTATAAGAGGATTTTTGAAAGATGATATTTTGGCTTGTGTTAAAACTTGAGATTAGTTATAGAGTTTTTAATATCTTGAAGAATTTTGGTTTCTTTTAGAGGAGTTTTTGAAGATTATATTTCTGCTTGGTGAAAATATTTGAGTTTCCATAATTCTTCTTTTGCCTTAAGATACTGTTTAATGTAAATGGCAAGGCCACAATGTGAGAGACCCCTTGTTTTGAACCTGGGATGAGAAATTAGGCCCACTTTATTTACACTAGAGACTGATTTGTAGTGTAAAGTGGGCCTTAGTCAGCAGTGGCATGTTCTCGTCTCCTTTTGGTCATGGTGTCATAGTAGATTATTTTAAGTGTAATATGCACCAATCAACAATGTGATGGGGTCATGGGTTGACAGTTTGACCATGGATTTAGATGGTACCTACACTTTGTCAGAATGCTGGATTATGAACTTGTGCTAAATAGGTTTGTAGGTGCAAACAGCTGTATAACTTTTACATTACATCAGCTGCTGGGTCATGACTTTTCTTTTTCTTTTTTCTTTTCTCATTGTCAACACTCAAAGCTGAAGTTTCCAAAACTTCCCCCAACATGTTTTAGACCACTTCAGGGACAAGTCATGGAAGCATATCCACAGTTAATTCACAAAATGTAACACAAAATTCAAACATGAAAATACTATGATACAAAGTCAATTGTGTGGGGGCGGTGTGGGTGTTGCAGCTGACTTTGGAACACTTACTATCCATAGCAGCAATTCAGTAAAAATAAAATGAAATCGGCCAACAGATGTGTGTGCACCTAGAGTGTTGGTTTAGATAATGGAGAGCAAGATGAACCAAATAACCTCCTCCATGAGTGTCATGACTCAGGAGGCTAAGGGCGCAATGTGCAATTGTTTTTTTCTCACACTTCAAAAGTGAAGAATGGATCATGTGATCTGCACCTGGAGAAAAGGCAATCTAGTGACTGTATGCAGGTTTCAATCCAAATTGGATTTTTAAAAATCCATGGACTGGATCTACATTCACCCGTCAGTCATTATTGTCAGTAATTTAAAGTGGACAGATTTTCTTTGGGTAGTGGTTTCTTTGGGTAGTGGTTTAAACAGTACCCTTCAAAATGTGTATTTAAAAAATGGAGTCAAAAGAAGCAATTTGGTCTTTGACCCCACCAAAAAACAACCACCCTGCAACTCTGCTGCTGCAAAAGTGTGCAATCTGGATGCCAAGGTTGATCACATTTAAAAGTTCTTTTTGCTCCCTCTGAACCTGCCCATACAACACTCCTATTCTGTATAGCTTATTGTTTGTATTTTCGTGTGTGGATAAAAGCATACATATATTACACCCCTGGAAGAAAAGAAACAACATATATCTCTGTTTTGCCCTGTCCCCTCAGATTCTGGAAAAGAACTTGGGTGCAAGTAAGTAAATCTAGCAGACCAGACCATCTCAGAGATCATGCACACCAACTCAGTTTAGTCGTTTGAGGTGGTGTGCATGAAGTCTGGAGAGTGATGCATTATGTGTATATACACATATATATTACTAACAGTTTCATCAAATCCTTTTTGTGAGCTCACCTCACTCATTAGGCTCTTTTTGTCCACACATGGAAGCAATGAGCTTTGCTCAATGTTCATCCTTTGAGCATATTCATTTCTTTATCCGGGCTTTTTGGTGCTTTGGATTATGTGTAGGGTAAAGCCCCATGGTATGGGTATTCTCAAAATATGAAGAGTAGCTGAGTTGCGCTGCACATTTTGGGAATGTTCCCCACCCACCTTCCTCACCGAAAAGCATGATATGCAAGCCTTATCATACATCGGGAGGCCATAAGAGTGGGAGGGATCTTACACCTATTTAGGAACAGGAGGGACCTTACACATATATCCTGGCATAAATCCTTCACAATCCTAAACAGTAGGCATAGGTTCCTTTGTATTTTTTTCCATTTACAAAATGTTGTTCAAATACCCTAGGAAATTTCTCCAAGTGCTTTATATGCATGTGTATGTGTAAAGGATTGTCAAGCTTAAAGGCACGTTGATCACCAATAATCATCTAGTTATAGAGATTTTCAACTTTGAAAAGAAGCAAGGCTAACATCATAACATATCAAAAGGTCAGCTCAACTAAGATTTTTAGACATAGTGTCAACAATGCTTCAATTTTTCAACCTCAAAAAAAATACTTAACTTTGTAAATTTTTGTTAATTCGTTGTCAAAACCTGTTGATTTGATGTAGTAATGTTGAATTATCTTGTGGAAGAATTGTGAAGTATTACTCATTACAAATGAAAAATGAATGGTCGTGCATCATACAACCATTGGACATTAGATAAGTTCATGTGTGAGCTTTAGTTATGAACAATGAAATAAAATACATTAATTAACATAATATGTAATTGTAACGTCACTTTTATAAGTAGTTTTCTATCTTTTACATATGTTTTATGATTTAATATAAAATTAATGGTTGTCATATGTGACAATCTAAAATACTAGAGGAAAAAAAAATGAAGGACCCATCACAAATGTAGAAATTCCATTCTTTCTTCTTGGAAAATACATAAATTATGCTAATTTAAATTGTGAGATGGAAACCATGTGAGCTTAAAATGTAAAGGATGCACATTTGATATAGTGATGACTAAAAAAATGGGGTTGCATGGATTGGATGCAATTCCCAAAATGTTTGGAGATTGGGAATATTAAAAAAAATATAAATGGCACCTATGCTTAACACTTTCAAAATTTCTCAAAGACAATTGTGATTAAATAGGTGGATTGGGGTTTGAATTGTTTTTTTCAATAAAAGGAGGCAACATGAAATGTCATTTCTCTAATTTACATGTATTACATTGGAATATTTTTAAATTTAAACTATTGTTGAATTGAACTATAGTTGATAAGTTTTTATGTGATGAAGGCATGATTTAACTTATCATTGCCCATGGTCCACATCATAAACATGTGATGACATGGTATAGCATAGTTAATCATTTGATTATTTCGCTGGCATCTATGGATGGATGAAAACACATGACAAGTAAAAAAGATAAAGTAGACTTATATTATTCTACTAAACAACATGAAAGGATTACGAATCATGGACTTTAAAGTTCAAGCACAAGTATTGTTCATAATTTTTTTTATTAAAGGTATAACACTTTTTAAATATAAAATTTGTAACCTAAGCTTAACTAGCTTGTTACCAAACCTACTTCGGTAGTTTATGAGAAATATTCACAAACTTATAAAGACAACACCGTTGAATCTTTTTCTACCTCTATGTTTTTTGTATTTTCAAATGTACAACAACAATTTCTAATTGAATCATGAAAACAACAAAAACCTTCAAGAAACAAAGTTAAACAATTGTTTGTTAGAACCTTAATGTATTGTTCAAAACTTGTCATGTGCACAAGAAAACATTTTCCTTTTCCTCAAACTATTGGAGAAAGAAAACTACCTATTTAAAAAAAAATTATAATCATGGAAAACTTTCAGATTTTATCCCACAAAGAAACTAATGCCATTTAATTTGCAATGTTATTAAAAGAATTAAATAACAAAAATGCTAACCAATGAATTATTTAATACCCTCTATTGAACTTACATTGACCTAAATTTACTACTATCAACCAAAAAACTTTCTAAAAACTTTTTGCTAATAATATTATCTTCTTTCTTATTTGAGATTATGTCCTCCCAATTCATACCAAGTGAGTAATCTGAAGGGTGAATGCAAGATTCAATGGTTCACTTTTTGTGTCCCATTGCAATTTTTTGCAAGGTGTAGTGAATTAATATGCCATTAACATGCCATAAAACCATTGGGACTTGGTTTTAAATTCTCAACTTCAATAAAAAACTATTTATATAATTTGTGCACAATAAATGTGCACCCATTATGTAATAATGGACGTTTGTAGTGAAACCATATGGATTGTCCCAACCATTTGCACTTCCCATACACATGAAATTTTCAATATTATTTTTTGAAAATGTATCTTATAGGGACTTAGTATTTAATATATGAATGAAAAAAAAAAACATAGATTTCAAAACGTCATTACAAAAGTTTTAACTAGAATATAGTTATGGACTTTTGAATGATCGAAATTTGTACCTTAATTTCAAAAGTCTCTACATGGGTCATTTTGCATTGGATTGATGATTTTTTTCCTTGTAAAATGTATGTCAAAAAGATGTCTAAATGGATATATTTTCATATGGATTTAATTATTTCATTAACCAACTCATAGTCCCTCATTTGTGTTAAGTTGACACCAAAAAAAAGACTTTTAAGGACTTATTATTTGTCAAAAATGAACCATTTAACATTGCATCTACCCTTAATGTAAAGGATTCATGAATTCCTTTTGCAACTACTATTGTCTTCATTTTTATAATTGTATCTTAAACTACAACAATTACATCTATTAGAGGTTGTTTGGCAGGAATGGTTTGTGTTGTAAAGGGAATGGTTTTTGTAAGAGTTGATACCATGTTTTACTTGGTAGTTGCCTAAGATTTAACTTGCTAAAAGGTTTCTAATGCCTTTAACATAAGGTGGGATTCTACTTAGTCTCTCAAAGAACTTAGAAAATTACAATGGAATCTTTAGGCTCACTCATTAAATTTGGAAAAATGAAGGCAAGTAAATCAACTTTGAATTAAGGGAATGTGGTTTGGTAAGTTTGGATGTACAATTAATAGAAGCATTCATATGCCTAGTAGGGTTCCATCAACTCTTGAAAATGGTTTGTGATTTGTTTATTAAATGTAATCCAAACGTATTCATGTTGCTTGAAATAAATCTTTTTTTTTTTCTCTCCGGCAATAAATGTTTTGAAAATTATAATGTTCCTATTCCAATAACATGTGATAACTAAGCATTCAATTGTGCACCACATTTATTATCAAAACCTTGTCCTCCAACTATTGAAAAACATTGTGCAAAATTTACACTTTTAAAAAATATTGTATTTAACAATATTATATTATGATGAAAAGTTGGGGAAGGATGAAACCCTAAAGTGATGGCACAACACCGTCAACTGCCAAAGTTAATACACAACAAAATGTGACAATTGATGGTGATGGGTGAGGGAGTTGCAAATGGTTCTTGTTTGTTTTGCTTTTGTATTTTGTTTATTGCAGGTTATTATGTGATGGTTTTATTTGTGTTAAAACAATGTTTGATGTTGATGTTTTGGCTAGTTGATTTTCATTGTGAAAGGAATCTAAAGGTTTTGCAAGTTGGTTTTAGAAGACGCAAGTGATGGAATGATTGGGTTGCATTTATATGAAGAACTTTTGAATTTTGAAAAATGAGAATTAAGTATCATACTATGTATTTTCAAAGATAGTATGTTGGTAGAGGATGGAAGGCCTGAATAATGTTAACGAATTTCTATTTTTAAAGCAATGTCTTTGTGTGAAAACCTAATTTTTTTTTAGGGACATAATTTTTGCTATGCATGTGTTTTAATAAAAGTAGGGCAGGAGTAAAATTTGTTCATAAGGGTCACTTCAAGGAGATGATGAGAGGCTTAAGGGATTTTTAAAATGGTTCTTATGGCAAGTCAATGTGTTATTGTGGCTTCCTTTGTTCATTGCAATATTGTTTGATTTTGTGGCTAAGGAGAAAGCGAATACTTTCACAATTGGGAGCTCTAAAGTGCGATTATGTGCTAGGAAAGTTTGATATTGATGAAGAATTGTTGAGTGATTTCTAAGACTTTGTTTTGTTTTTGTTTCTCCTTGAACCAAATGTGTGGTGTTTTTTTTCTATTTTTATATGTGGGGATTCATGGTCATCTGTTATGAAAGGTGGTAGTTGTGTTACATGTAAAAATTATAGAAATTGCATGAATTGTAATTAATTGAGTTATGGTGTAAAGAGATATTCAATGTTATCTATGGAAATAAGGTCATTGGAATTGGGTTTTATGTTTAATCACAATTAAGACTCACATAATAAGATAACCAATTGTGCTTGAAAGAATGAAATCAAAGTGGTCTAATCTTCGAAGACCCATAGATTGAACTATAACTATCAAAACTTCTAAATAGAAAATTTGTGTTACATTTCTTATTGCAAACGACCATTGCCATGAGATCTTTATGTTTTCTTTTCATCACTAATTGACTTATAAAGTTGGGAAATTGGGTCCATGTTTTTTTTGTTACACTATCACTGGGTGTTTGATGATAGGTTCATTTCTAAACAATGGTAGGTCTTTTGTCATGTGTTCATTGGCCATTCAATGAGTTTTTTGGTTGTTTGGTCATTAGTGGGTGTTTGGTGATAGGCATGTGCTTACCCTAATGTTTTATGAGGTTTATAATGTCTATTAACTTTTACTTTCGTGAACCCTTTTGCTAATGTGTTTTAGGCCTAATCTTAAATTCAAATTAGTTTGATTAGGGCTAGTCCTGATACATGTTGATAACTATCATAGAATTCAACACCAAATTTATCATCCAATGAACATCACTCAAACCCAACAAATTTTTAGAGGTGGAAAAAAATATTGCAAAAGTTTGGCATATAAACATTATTTGGTATTTCACACTTTGTCACAAAACTACAAGGATCTTTTGTGACTTGGAAAAATACTTGGCAATAATATTGAATGAACACTATTTTATGCAACAAAATCACATCAACTTTTGGTTGTTGTTTTTTTGGCCATTGTGGAAGATGATGGATGCAAATGTTTATTTCATGAAACAAGACAAATGTTGGAATGTCTTTTGGCTTTGAGATTTAGTAACCTCAATATTGATCCAAGACACATTGTTGGATCAAGGGCCTTATGCAAAAACAACTTGGGCTATTGTTCAAACCTTTAGATTACGCACACGACCTTGAAGAACCATTGATCATTGTCTTTTGTAACAAACAATAATTCGCTTAAACTAGAATGATTCTTGAAACAAATTGAGTTTTCATTGGAATCTTCAACTTTCAAGGGTGTACACTAATGTCCAAACATGCTTCATACCACTTTTGACATATCTTCCCACTATTTTTGGTCCGTGTGATAGTTTTTTGCAATATTTTTAATGTATTTTGGCAAAATGTGCTCTTGCACAAATGAGTAGGGTAGAAAATAACTTGTTCACATACACAACCAATATTGAACTACATGGTGATGAAAAAAAACCTAAGTCTCCTTCACACATGCAACAATTAATTAGTAACCCTAAAATTTTGCCAAAATTGAAACCATATGGTTTTAAAATATGAAAAGTTGGGCTTAAACCAGCATGTGGACAATCTAGCTGAAAAAAATAAAATTAGTGTCATAACCAGGGATGAAGGTTCTCTTTTTAAATGTTTTTTGGCAAACACTTGTTTATACTTGATGGGTTCCATTCCAATCTCCGGTTGTAATGGGAGGTCACTTGTAAGTCACCATTTGTATTTGCATTTCTTAAAAGTGCAAACCAGCCCAAAACCCAAAATTCCAACACTAATGCAAACCCCATATTAAGCTCCAAGCTCTAGTCACAAGTGATTATGTTCCATGTCAAGCCATTCCTATTGAGGAAACTTGAGGGATTTCAAATCCTATGTCATGTCATGGAAGGAGAGAGAGAGAGAGAGAGAGAGGAGGAATGTTTTCTACATGCAAGAGACAGTCACCCCATTTTCGTTTGCCACCAGGACCTTGAGGGCCAGGAGATGTTACTTGATAGAATGCAAAAATGATAGTGACTAATTGTTGGTTGCCACTAGGGACCTTGAGAGCCAGCAGACTTTACTCCACAGAATCCGGGAGAACCAGCCTGTGTGATTCTGATGTCATATTGGACGGTGGCGTCATCCCAGTGTTGTTGTTTTGATCTTACACAAACACAAATTTTCACTGCACGCAACAACAGCCTGGTGTATTGCCCTGCTTCTTCACACTGCAGACTAAGCTACCACTGAACATCTGAATAAGTGTGCAATTCTGAGTGCATTCGGGTTTAAGATCAAAGGTGACAGGCAGCTCAAATGCGGCAAAAGTAGAGGGGATAATTGGTCAGCTGCACCCTTTTGATCGCTTTGTGCAGTGCAGCAGCGCCACAGAAGGGGACAACTGGTCGACTAAATCATGCAAGCATGTCTCCCATCACTCAAATTGCAGTTGTAAATACAGATTGGGTGGTTTGAAGGCTGAGTTGCAAAAACCAATAATTGGCTGTCACAATTTCAATAGTTGGAAACCAGTAGTGTGTATTTGTCTCTCCTTCCAAAAGAGCTCAAGTAAGCACACAAAATCCATATTTTCCAAGGGCACAAAGAAAGACATTCCCATAAGAACCCTCACACAAGAATATCAGCCCCACTATTCTATACGGTAAAAGCCTAGGGTCAGCTTCCACATTGCCAAGAGGAATAATTTTTTTTTTCAAAAATTAATTCGTTTTTTAAAATTTGAAATTAGTATTCTTTTCATAGTCTTCTATGATATTTTTATATGAGGAGTGAAGTTAATCAGAGTGTAGCTTCTGATAATTATGATCGTTTTCAACACCTCAGCTTGGCATTTTTGCAGAAATTTGTTTCACCTATTTTAAGGACTATTTAATGACGAAACTGACCATAGGGTACAGTAGTCAAATTGTGGGTGGGGATTTTTTGTTAACATCAAAACCCTTGAAATATTGTTTAGAGTATTTGGAGGTAAAGTCATAGAGTATAAAAAATTATGAAGCATTTTGAAAAACAAAATGCCCATTGGCATGGGCATTCCATTTTTTGAAATGCCTCCTGTCATTTAAATTTTATTCTCCCATGATTCCTGGTGGATATAATGGGATTTTTGAAAAATACCTGTCAATTTTTGTGCTTTGTAAAGTGCAAGAGGGCAGACTTGACCCTACACATTAGGATTTGGGTTGGCAGATAATGTCATTTTCTTGATCACATTACATGATATAATCTTCGGGTGATGATCATACAATCATAATAGTGACCAAACTCTCTTTTGAACATGATTTAAAAAAAATAAAATTAAATCTGCCATGCCAGACCCTAACGGCATGGAAATGGTCTTGTACTTGCCCATTATGTTGGGTCTGGTGCCAAGCTTGCCCTAACAGGCTTGCTTGGTGCCTTACCCACATAATGGGCAGGGGATTCACCATTCCATAGTACAAAATAGGTTAGTTGTCAATCTATCTAGCTGAGTTGACATAGGTTTGAGGTGAATACTGGTGTGCAGGAATATTCATGTGATGTTATCAATTTCTTTGGTATGTGGGAGCCCTAATGAGACCCACAAGTAGAACTCAAACATAGTGGGTACCCATGTTGGTCAGTTATTACTTTTTCATAACCTCCAGTTATCAATATCAAAAAATTTAATGAAATATTAGACTGTTGGTTATCAATTTCATTGTCAAAATAATAAAAGATGGTTATCAATTCACAAGCTTATTTTTGACTAAGCCATCAATTCTGCATAAGAATCAGTTCCCAAACACTTGGTTGAGAAAATCACCTGTTATGTTGACAATTATATACCAGTTATAGGATTTCTTAATAAAATATTTTAATTTGAATTTTCTGTTTTTTCAATCATAAACATATTTAGCGTTTTAGGATTAATAACTTACTTATAATCTGGGTAGTTTATTAAAATTTGAAAATTCAATACCAGATGGTTAGGTTATTGAATGATTCTTAAAAATTAATAATAACTGGCTTGTAGGTTATCAATAACTGAGTCTTTCTTCAATAACCAGCCAACAGTGGTGGGTACTCCTATAAATTGGAAATGTGTTGGGAGCACTACTGTTGCCTGGAACGAACTCCTTGGAACTTTGGGGAAACAGTTGTGTTGGTCTCACATATCTAGAAATGCAAGTTCCAGTTTTCCAGCCATGTGGTCAAAGTGGATCTGCGCAAGCCAATGGATGTCTCTATTGCAGTGTGCGATTATACAGGGAAGGTGGATTCAGACCTGAGGAAGCAACTAAATAGTCAGTTTACGGAATACTTTTTAGCAACCAGTTCATACAAGTGGAATGCTAGTTCAGAGAGTTACATGTTTGACAAATATCAGTCTTGGCAAGCGGCCAAGGAGTACACTAGCATTTAGATACCCGTCAAATTTGCTCAGGCTGCCTTTCGTGTACGGTACAGCCCCGGGTGGGGGCATTCCCGGATATAATATAAGGGGCTATAGGATGGCCATTGTGGCTGGAAGGGTTCTTTTTTGTTTCCTGTTACATGGAAGAAAGGAGATTTCCAACAATAATTGTCAGGGTACTCTAGAACATCAAGCGAAGTTGGGAGTGGGGACCTCTCTGCAAGGACAGACACAGCTGCCAGAATTCACTTATGTATGCAGCTTGAGCCTTCATGTATGACAGAGTGCCCAATTAATTATGGGTTTGCAAATGCTGTTCCCGGTTCAAAAGTCACCACCTATATTACACTAGGTGACTTTGAGCAGCTTCTATTATTGATCAGAGCCACCTTCCAAGGCTTTCACACAGTTGGGTCTGAAGGGCTGCAGCTTTGCAGCTTCAACAAGCCACAGACCCCACTGCTACCTCCAATATCCTTTGTGTGTAAACATTGAAACCTTTTCAGTTTCCATAATTTTGGTTTCATCCACAGCAGCTTTCTAGATCATCAAAGGTTCAAACCCTCTTTCTTTTCCTCACCATTTGTTCATGAGCTGATTTCTCAAGGCAAGCAAGTAACAATAAGTCTGCATCGTGTGGGTTGAAAACTAAAAACATTCTCCGTTTTGTCAACTGTGTCAGGGATTGCTCTTCCCTAATTCACTGCAATTTCACGAGGCAAAGTAGAGCTTTATTTTCTTTGACTATCTTGATTCTTGATGCAGTAGCTGTCTGTTACACAACTAGTAACCATGAACCTACTTTAGCTATTATACTTACCCACTTACATAGGAGGAGAAAGTAGGAGGGATTTCCAGGATAGGTTACCAAGGTTGAACATTGGTAACCTAGTTGTCGATGAACGACAACTCCTTATAGGTTTCCAATGGATGGTGCACTTGTGGGTTTTGGGTCATGTACTCTATTGTGGAGCTGCAAGCAATTCTAGGTTGTGGCCAAACTCCACACTCACTAGGCTTTTGAATTTGTTCTCTTTTGATTTTCTTCATTGCTGTTGGGGTCTCATGTCTAAATCTAAGCTCCCACCCCCCCTTTTATGTAGGTGACAGTCAGGCACCCTTCTTGCAGCAAATTGGAGTGGTTATGTTGGGCAGGAGTTAGGTAGGTGGAGAACACCTTAAGCCATCCTGTGATCTGAAGGGTGACCTTTGAATGCCATATTGAGAACCTAATGCATATAATTGATTGGGACATGATCTCTCTTTTAAAAAGAGCTCTTGTTTTTGGTTGGTTTAAAATTCAGTGCACCTCTCATCATCCTTGGTTTTGTTTCTAAAATTCATTACATATGAAAAGCATAGCCATGGGAGATAGCAAAACATAAAAATAAAAAATCCATTAATTGCTATGGTTGGAGCAACCATAAGGAGCTTAAAGAGGGGTCATAGCAACAAGAGACCATATGAAGCTTAGATTATTGGGATGACACTGAGATCACCCTTGAATTCATTGGGTCAGGAAAAAATTACCTCATAACTCTTGCCTATATTTGCAGAGATAACAAAGTCCATGTTCTAGTTCTTGAGCCCTTTAGACTGTTGACTTTTCACTTTTGCCTTTTATTCCTTGTAAATATGTAATCTGTAGCATGGATCATTTGATTAAGACTTGTTATTTCTATGTGAGTTATCAATAAGGATTTCCACTACCTTAATTGGTATTGGATTTGTAGTAATGTTGGGAGGGTGAAAGGTGTTCCAATACTTTCTTTTATGGTTCAAATGTTTGAAATGACTGACTATATTGGCACCTAAATCAACAGGTTTCGAAGTCTATTGGAATGTAGTCAGCAAGAAAGAGATAGATGTTCAATCTAGCTCCAACTTGTATGTAATTCTAATCTAGCATGTAGGACCAAGTGATGTACAAAATTGGAAACCCCATCGTGCAAGGCTTGGATGTTGGAAATCCCACTCGACCCCATCTGCACACCAACCCTCCTAAACACAAAATTCCAAATTTGTTTGATTAGGCCCCACAATTGCATTATCACTAAATTAGTGGCACAAAAGTTGCTCCACAATATATCTTGTTCATTGTAGAGAGAAGCCCTATTTTGAACATCACGAAGCACTTGGCAAAGTATGCATAGGTTTCACAAAAAACAAGTCACACATATGTTGTCTTCTCCCAAATGATCAACACATTATAATGTTACATTGTTCACTAGACTGCATGGTGTGAAGTGTGTGTGTCACCTGGATTCTTTATGAATCCCATGTGCCAATGCCTGCTGTCAACAAGTGCTTTCACTAATGCCACATTGCCAAATTGACATGTTTTAAAGTTGCCACTTCTTATAAATTTCTCCCAAAGTGCAAGAATTCACTAATGTACCATCCAAAGCATAAAAGAGCACACACTATGACCTTTCATGCAATTGTGCTTACAAGGTATAGATGGATGTCAATTGATCTATAATATAGTCACCATAATGTAATGCTGGTATGGAACGGGAAGTTATACTAAAACTTTGTTTCCCCTTTTGTCCTTGTACATGTACATGAACACCTCCCTTTTAACCTTAGCTATTGGGGCTGGTAAAATAGACCTTTTACATATATTGAGTAAATGAGAGGGTTCTGCAATGATCCATGGATGGGAGCTGGCAAAATTTGGAACTAGATTATTGTTACCATGTTGTCTTTCTAAAGTATGATGATAGCTTGTCAGATTATCTAGCTAGCCAGGTTTAACCAGTCAGTGATGTGTGTAGCATAAAAGGAGGAGTCGGAGAGAACCGACAACCACCAGCGCACCATCCTTAGGAAGCCCATTATGACTCAGTTGTGGATGAACTGTGGTTTATTTAGGATTTCACCTTGGTGGCATATCCTGTAAAAAATGGGTACTGAATGTAGGTAGGTAAGACAATGGGTGACTACTCGGTAAGCAGATGAATGTAAATGGGGCCAGAGTGAACCAGCACCCACCAGTGCACCATCCACTGGATGCCCGTTATGACTTAGTTATGGATGATCCTCAACTGAGTTACAACCTGGTCTCATCTTGGTAACCCATTCAATAAGAAGTAGGTTTAACCTATAGACAGGTAGTTTAAAAAATGGGGGACTACTATGTAAGTAGATAGTTTATACATAGTAGGTAGGGGCTGTTTTTTCTACCTACCTAGTTGGTAGGTAGGAAATAAAGCAACTGAGCTAACCACCATGGTTAGCTAGGGAACTGGAACCCAACAGAAAACTGTTTCCTGATCACATATCATCCATCCTTGATGCTGCACTGGTGGGTGCTGGTTCACCGTGGCCTGTAATTGGTTAGTATGTTGTCCATCAAAATGGAAACTGAGCTAACCATGATGGTGGTTATCTGAATGGAACTAAAAAAAACCCAACAGAAATGTGTTTCCAATCCACCCACCATTCATCCTGAGCATGGTTTGATGGTGGCTTTTAGTTCACTCTGGCCAAAAGGAAGAGACTTTCATGATCCTCTTATAGAATGATAATCTGACAATCAACCATCATAAATGAACGCCATGTACTAATCCATTGAGTGAGTCATGGCTCTGGCTCAAAAGGCTTACCATACCTTTCACTCATCTCCTCAACTAGTTAGTTAATCATGATCCTAGGTCAGTCTGCAATTACCAACACTGGACACCGTCATTCACTCTGCAAATTGCCAATCTCTCTCTCTATATATATGTCCTGCAATCACTTGAATGGTGATGATAATTTTTCTGATAAATCCAGGATCTGTGTAACCCACAATCAGATCCTCTGTAGTTTCCACAAACCAACATCTTTTGAAGCCATGCCCTGCTTGCTGTGCAAACTGGAATTAGAATTGGAATTCATGATGATGCCCACACACACATTGTCAAAATGTCAACAGATGAGTTAGCAATCTTCTCTTGCCTGCAAAGACTTTTGGCACATCTGTGTAGAAAACGCTGTTTTCAGAGACAGAAATTCTCCTTCATGCAAAAAATTCTGCTGCATGATTAAACTATCTGATAATATAATGGTATATGGGTATTATCAACAATAACTACTTGTCTCCTTTGGATTTTCTTTTTCTGCTGATGTTTCTGTGTTACGTATGATGGGATTAGTGGTAAATTTTGCATTTATTGCTGTGCAACACACCCTCTTGTTTACTTTTCTTTTCTGTTAGCAAATCTTTGTGGACATAAATAACGGCAATGCGATCTAATCTGGTTCTCTGCATAACTCCAGACCCATATTGAGTCTGCATTCTTAATGCTCACAATCTACTTACTCCTGAAATGGTGTGCTTGATAAAATTGCCTTTTCTGTGGCTGTTTGTTCAGGTACGTTTTTCAAAGGGAGAAATGGGGACTAGTTACCATCATGTTGTAATTTTTAATGATAAAATGGCCACCAAATGTATCTATTAGGAGCATAAATCTCTTCCCTGCATGAAATGGATACCAAGGTTGTTTCTAAAGTGTTTTAAGGTTCTCATCCTTAAGGTTGTTGGATCAAATCCTATTGCTATTTTTGTCACTTTTGGGTCCACCAAATGGTTCACATGGTTTATAATGAAAAAGACAAGTTTAATATATAAGGAGGAAGAATTTGCTTTTCAGGTCAAGTTGGATGTGCACTCCAATGACAAATGGAAGCATATATTGAAGAAGCTCTCTTGAGCTACCTGAATGTGAGATGCTTTTCCCCTATGACAGCCCAGAACTCTTGTAACTTTCGTAAGTGTTTTGCAAATGTCAGCTTCTGAAAGAGTTCTTGCATTTAAAATGAATAATTAAATTAAGTTCTTCAGCAGGATTGAAGTTACAATGACTAAGTTCAAAACAGCAACTTTGGTTTTCGGTTTGCACACTTATTGTATCTATGCTCATTGTGTTGTTTTGGGAATTGTTCTGAAATTGTAGTTATTTTCCATCCCACTGACCACACCCCACTCGTTATGCTCCAAGTAGTGTATGAAAATTCCTTGGTCCAATTGAAAAGTAGAGTTTTTCGTAAACTCAGGAAAACACAGCACCAGAACCCTGAGTTTGGTCCAAAACCGGGTGAGATTAAAAAAAAAACCTGCAAAAAAGTATATTAGCCTTCAACAGGGGGTGAAACTCAGAAATGTAAAACTGAGTTTCATCCAGTTCTGACCCCCTCTTTCGTTTTTCCCGAGCGCCTCCACTCCTGCTACATATATTTTCATTGTTCCTACATGTACAACTACTATAATTACCTCAAGTCTTGTGCATTAAATGCCGAGTTTCAGCAGTTCATACCCAGATTTAATAAACCTTCCTTACTTTGCAGACCTCACTCAAAGACACGATAGGGGGTGAAAAGAGGCACAAAGACAGGGTGAAGACAGGACAACTTTAAGGAAAACCCTAATAGATGCCAAGTTTCCCTAATTTTGAAGATGTGGAGTTGAGAGTACAGCATAAAGCTCAGGCATTTTGTTGCTAATTTATTGTACTACATTGGGATGGTTTCCCAGTTCTCACTGGCATTGTTGACAATCTAAGACATGCACCCATATTAGGACACAGACCCATTTGGATTGCAACAGAAAGAAAAAAATAGTACCTACTCAACACATTGCTTGCCCCTTTCTGAGTATGTCCATGCCCATGTGCTCATTGTTTACCAAGATGACCTCTAGTCATGTTTCTAACTGATTCCAAACGCTGATGACCAATTCCTGAAGTGATAACAGACCTCTGCAATGATGTGACTATATCGACGTGAGGCAAGACTGAAAATGTATTCACTCACCCAAATATGAAGTAGGTTATAAATAGTCCACAAAATTTTTGCAAAAAGTTGGCCAAAGTATATTGGTAAAGCATTATCAAGTCTAGAAAGCAATAGCATGCAAGAACTATTTACAGAAGTGAACCACATGAAAGGTCACACCAAGCTCTCACCTTGCAACTCCATTTTGTTGTTTGAACTTTGAACCATACTGTAAAAGGCATCCCCATGGGCTCTCCATTTCTTAACACCATCACTTAAATAAATACATAGATTTGCTAATGTCTGAAATACATCCAGTAAGCATGCAAATGGTTTTCCACTTGAGATACATGAAACCTATATGCACACATCGACGTTAATAACACTGAATTTAAGGTCCTACCATCTTGGGTTGCAATCTACACATCAGAACATATGCTGCCCTGAACCACACTCCATAATGTCTCTACTATAGACTAGTGCTGTACATTTCAGCATTGAAAGTTTTTCTTTTTATTTTCTGTTTTTGTTTTGCCCATTCTTGTTCCACCAAAGGTGCTGTTGTTATTGTCTACTAAGAAACATACACACTGAACATCCAGACACAAAACTTTCATACAATTCCTAGAAATTGATCCATCTAATTTGAGACAAACGGCAATCTTAAGAGAAAGATCCTGGCAGGATAGAGGTAAGATATACTTGGATACTACAATCATCAGGTTAGTTCTAGAAAAAAGTGTGACATGGCACATCACAGACACAGAGCCCAACACATACAGAGAATACTCTTACACATTGGTAGTCTGAAAAAGCCCCAATACATGGGCCATGAGACATTGAAGTGATAACCCTCACTCAGATGTGGAACAACACAAAAGGTAGTAGCTATATAGACAATGCTTGACATAATGAGAGTTGACAAATTAACACTGCGTAAGTCTGCATTGTAGTTTACACAGAGGTTAAGACACAAAGCAAGTTCAGTATATGAGTTCCCTAATCCCTGCAACTCTGTGAATTCATAAAGCGTCATTGCTCTGCAATGGTCCACATTTCATCTGTGGACACATCATGCTGAAAACTCTTTGTATAGAAAACCCACCAAGATTCAGCAATTTAAGATAATGACACAACAAGCAGGAAAAGGAGCAAAGAAGACCTGCTGGTTCATGCAAATGTTTGTGGTCCTTGAACAAATAAAAAGACAAAGTGAGCAAGGTGACTGGCACACTTGAACACCAGGAAACACTTGCATGAAGACAATGAAGATCCAGCTCAACCAAGCAAACACTGTCAACAGCACCCATTGCCAATGTGGCAAACTCTGACCTCTGTTCTCACAGCAAGATAATGCAAGTCTTCCTTTGTCTGCACTAAGTTGACTGCTCCATGTCTCTAACAATATCACCTGACCTACCACATCCTCAATGAAAGAACCCATAGTATGTTGAAGAAGACTTGTAAAGTGCATCCACTGGTGCCTGCCATCTATTATTCTTACCAGATAATCCTGTTGCAAGTATATCACCCATAGAAGTCCAAGCCAACACTCAGGGACAAGGAAACTACTATCACAAGGGACTATTTTAGAGTATTCAGAGATACCGTTCTGTCCCAAAAAAGTAGGCCTCTGCACGATGTGATGAACCATCAAGAAGATGCCGGTCAACGTGCTTGCTCCTTGTAAGGAGTCACAGATGAGTTTGGAAGCATCAACTTCAAGGCCTCCCCTACCTCCTACTCTCTCTATACTCTGGCCAAGCACTGCAGGGCCCTTTTTTCCTCTAACGATATCCCATACTAAGAAATTGCCTCTCTCCAAATGACATTCCTAAACACAAACCCTCCTTGTCGCTCAAACCCTAGCACATGGTCCAAACGAATTCCCAAAATCGACTTCCAAAGGCGATGGTACCTAGCACCCTCTAAGAACATACACACACACACAAACACATCTAAATCTTGCCTAGGAGTCGAAAACCTGCACCGTGCACGATGCGAGCCAGCTACCAGGTAACGAAACAAACTGTCATCAAAACTAAACCCTATGATCTCGATGCTTCAAAAGCAAAACAACACACCTAGATGAAAAACAACGTACTACGCCATGGTTAGGCATGACGTTATACTCCCACGTCAAACTTCACGGGGCTTGATGTTTTTCTGCCCTGCATTGGTTCATGTTCGGCAGCATGCAGTTGACGTTCTGATGTTCATGTTCTACACCATTGCAGTTGATGTTCTGATCTTTTGTGCAGAATAAAAAGTTTGACATGCTTTACAAGTTCCTAGTGGGATTCAAGACTACCCAGAAGTAGGATTAGGCTTGCTTTACACTAAGAGTCAGGGCTGAAAAAACTTGGGGCCAACTTTTAGCATTTTTGGCTTGTTGTTTGGCCCAAGTTACTGGTAAATGCTAGAACATTGACATCAGGACATTAATAAATGCTGGTGTGACCTGAAAAGAAGTGAACTGCATAGTGTGAGCACATGAAGATTTTAGGCTTTCATTTTTAGATTTAGTTATTGTCAACTTTTTGCATAGTGACGATGGAAAGATTTCATCTGTGTCTCTATTTCTCCAATATAGCCATAGCCATAACAACTTCAGGAAAACATGTGAGAGAGAGTAGGAGGATTTGTTTGTTTGTATGTAATGCAAAGTTTATTTATCTAGAGTTGCGGATGGTTGAGGATGGAGCAACATTGAATGGAGTTCCGAAAGTTGGATGGTGCAAGGTTGGATAAAAGGTGGATGCAAGAAATGGTTGAAGCAACTGTGTTTCTACAAAATTTGTTCTATGCTATAGCAAGTGTCTTGTCTTTGTTGGTATTTGTTGAAATTGTTTTCACTATGTAAGTGATTACTCAGTGGCAAGGATGTAATGTAGGTAGCAATGTTCTTTATGAGTGGTTGATGCCAAGGTGTGATGATAGAATGAAGAAGTCTGAGTTGTAGGTAAATGGGCATATAGTGGTGATGCATTTAATATGCATGAGTGAAAGAAAACTTGTTGGATTTTCTTCAATCAATATGATGGGCCGAGTGTCTAAGTGAGCATTAGAAACCTTAGTTGAGGTATCCTTGAAGTTGGATAGAATGGGTGAAAAGAGAAATAGATTTGGGAAGTTCATAAAGATGCATTATCTCCTAAGTTTGCACAAACACATTTGCCATACTTTGAGTTGTTCTAGCTAGATAAACCTAGTGAATATCACTTGCATATAAGTTCAAACATAAGATTTGGGGATTTGAGTGGAGAAGTATTTCAATTGGGGAGTTGGGGTGTTTTTTGGCATCATTGCATGACTAGGGATGGGTTGGGGTGTTTTTTGGCATTATTGCATGATTAGGGATGGGTTAGCAACTCAAGTGGATTAAATGAACATTGAAAAGTTTGACCTTAGGCTATACCTCCATAGATTTAAGCATTAGCATGTCTTTGGATGATCTTACTCAAGAATCCTCAGACAATTTCAATTATAAGGAAATAGAACCAAACATCAAGATTGTGCCATTTGGGAATTAACATACTAGACTATTGAAATTATTTTCTCAAATTCAAATTTGCAGTAGGAACTAAATATTAGTGTTTTTGTGCATGACATTTCTATGATGCCTATAGTTGGAATTTTTAGCATTTGTGGTCTTAGTAATTAGTACTTGTGGTGCGCATTTTCTTTATACAAGAGTTTTTCTTCTCCTCTTCTTTTTGGTTACACTTGAACATTGGCCCCAAGGTTTGCAAATTGGCTTCCCAAATTAGATGGTGTCTTTTTTCAGCTTTGGGCCAAATATAAGGCCATAAAGTTCAACATTTATTAATAACTTGGGCTAGATTGAATTTAAAAAAAAATTACAGCCTTGATTCCTACTATAAATTGGGCTTTAATTGTTAGCCTACTACTTCTTGTTGCTTGAACCAACTACATTAGATTATTTATTTTTGATTTTTTAAGTTTTTAGTTAAACCCTATGGTAAAACTATGCACCCTTTTCTGACATCCTCACAAAGTTCAATGTGGATGTTTAACATTCTCCATGGTGCAAAGGCATATAAAGGTCATTTCACACCTAAGGATAAGATATCCAACTTATTAGTTGACTCTTGTTTGGAGATACCTGCTAGAGCTTATATATGTTCGGGTTCACATTAACATATGAAATAATTTAACTTACCTCACCCATGATTGTTAGTTTGAACGGACTGCTATTCTGACACGGAGTTATGAAAAGTTAATTGTTGATAATGGACTATCGTTGTTCACAATGTCATCTCATCATCATAACATATCAACGTGAAAAAATGAAGTGTTGACATAGCTTTTGTTGATCATTACAAGGAGAACTTGAAGTTCGTTTTGTTCTTTGTATGACCATGTCTTTTTTTTTTGTGCAATGAGCTTTCTCTTTAAGCCACCTTTTGTTGTAGCATTTAGGATTCTTGTTTTTTTACAATGAACTTCCTCTTCAAGCCGCCTTCTATTGCAACATCTCAACCTTTTAGTTCTTTGCGATCAGCTTCCTCTTCAAGTTGTGCTTTGTTGCAACACCTTGGCCTCTTGGTTTTGTGTGTTCTTTTATTTGCTTTGTTTCCTTTGTTCTTTGAAATTGAAGTTGCATTTTCCTCTTGACTTTCAAGTTCTATTTACAACGTCAAATCAAACTTCATGAAACCATTGAAGATTGTTCTTCTTGTTCAAATTTTTCAGCTTGTGATCCAAGCTTAGGACTTGTTAAACCTTAGTCATCATGTGCATACAAAATCTACATTTGAATCTATAACTGAGATGGAGTCATGCTCTTTATATGATAACATAAAAATTGATAGACTTACGCTTGAAAGGATGAGCACATTGATTCTACAGAGTTATAGACTATTTTGTGTTATCGATTTGCTTTTGAATCAAGATCTAGGTGACTAAGTGAAGGTTAAGTCAACAACTTGGTTTTCTCAATTTCTTATGACTTAGTATGACGATAAGCAATGGATTGAACATTTTTGGGTTAACAAGTCTTTTTTGAAGCAATTAACAAAGAAATTAAAGCATAAGATGGAGAAGAAAGATACCAAATATAGATGTGTTGTTCCAGTGAGCATCAGGGTGGCATGCTCATTATACAAGCTTGCACATGCAGCCAAATATTTGCAATGCAGTGAACTCTTTGTAATTGGAAAATCCACATTTCATTTTGTATTACATGAATTTATACATGCCATGAACAAAGTTTTCAATAACCAAGTTCAATGGGCTGAAGGAGATAATTTGTTATACTAGGTGATGGAGGGCTTCAAGGAGTTATCAGGCTTGCCAAGTATCCAAGGGGCAATTGATGTTGCACAAATTCATATTTAAAAGCTGAAGGTTTTTTTTGTAGGTGATTATTACTCCTTCAAATCTAGGGCATATTCCATGCAACTGCAAGCAATTATTGATCACAAGAAACGGTTTTTGGACATTTTTGTTGCCATGCCTAGTTGAATGAACAACACAAGAGTGTTGTGCTTGTTTTCAATTTACCAAAAGGCTACATTGGGAGATCTTTTCCATGAATGAAATTTGCATCATGGCATCAAACCCTACATAATTGGGGATAAGGGATACTCGTTGCTACCATGGTTGATGGTACCTCACAAACAAATTAGAATTTGACATTTCTGTGCTATAAGATTATACAATAAACAATTGTCTCATTCAAAAGTTGTACTTGAAAACAATTTTGGTATATTGAAAAAAACTTTCAAGGAATTGTTGATCAAATCAAACTTGAATGTCCTATTCCTTCTAGATGTGGTTATTTGTTCCTACATGTTCCATAACATGATTTTGAGTGGCAAAGATATTAACATTGACAAGTTGATGCTCTAATTGGAAGCAAAAGATATTTTAGAAATTAATAAAGAAGGTGTGAGGAGGAAAGACTTTGATTAAAGGGTACAAGGTGATGAAATGAATGAACTTGATGTTGAACCTGCACTGCAAGGGGTAAGATTTCTAGGATCAACCAACACATTGCAATAAAACATACCTAGGAAATCATAGACTAGTGCAAAATTGTAAACGTGTTGTGTTTGAATTGTTGTAACTTGTTAACATTGTTCTCAAAATTCTTGATGCTTACAGTGCATATGATCAATTAGAAATCAATGGAAATTAAATGGAAATCAAATGGGCTACCTCTTGTACATTGGTATCAATTATTGCATTCTTGCAATCATTGTTGAACACTTTTTTTCTTTAGTAAATCATCCTCTAAATTTATTGAAAAATCATGTGCATTATTTGGTGGCATCATTGCTTAGTCTTTGATAAACGCATGACACATAATAGTGCTAAGATTGGATAACACATGTACCATGCGTTTGCTCATTTTGTGTACCTAAAAGTATCTATGGATTTGAAGTAGCTCAATTGTTCCTTGAAGTTGTTGTCTTACATTTTTGAATGGCACTTTTCAATTTCAAGTTGTAAAATGTTAGTCTTGTCCATTGCTTCTAATAGTGTTTTACTATTTTTGTTTGTTGATTCAATGATTGGAGAGAAAACATTATTGCATTTCTTTTTCATTCTGGTGTTGCTTGTTGTAAATGTTGTAGGTTTATAATTGAGGTTAATGACAAGAGCTAGTTGGTTGTTGCTTGGTTGGTTACTCTTTGGGAGTAGTTATGTTGATTCTTCACATAAATCGACGAAACTTGTAGCTCTTGCACTAGCTTGAATGTTTGCACTTTGATCTTGAAAATGTGGGACATTGTCTTGTGACTGAAAGTCATCATTTTCATCTTATGTCTATTCTACAAGTGGTTTATAAACTTCATTTTCTTTAACATTCACATCTTGCATGTGGAAGGGAACATTAATAGCCTTCTCACCTTGAAATGCTTCAATGGCATCGTAACACTCTTGATTGAAATGAAGAGGTAAATGAAACCTCTCTTTTTCTGCAAAAGATAATTCCCAGAAACCGGTATGATTTCTAGTACCTTTGTGATAATTTGCTAATTTTTCGTAGTTGAAATTGAATGCATTCCACTTGTCTTTACACATTGTTCCACTTCTTGGATTATTGATTTTGGTTTTCTTCTACAACTTTTTGGTAATTTTGTCCCATCATTGCATAGCAAGTATCATTTGTGATCTTAATTCGATGAGTTCATTTTGTGTTGCATGTTTTGCATGTTTGTAAACGATGAGTGCCAACACTTCATTATGGTCCCAATTGCCATGGTGTTGTCGAGGAATCAAAGTTTTTCCACTTGTATGCCTAGTTTTTCCACCACCTCAATTGCTTCCTTGACCAACAACTTGCTTGTTTGAATGCAAACTTGAACCTATTCTTACTTGTGAACCAACCACGTGCGATTTTCCTTGACTGTTTGCATTTGTTTGTTTGCCTACATGAGAATTTGCAGCTCTTACCAACAAATTTGTGCCAAAGTTGGAAACCATGTCATTGTAAAACTTCTTGGTGATGGACATAGAATTTCTTCACAGTTGTGGAATTTCTTGGTGATGGAAGATGTACACCTTCACGGCCTCTTCATGGCCACATACTTGGTGATGGAGGACACAAAGTTTTTTCATGGTCATAGAGGATGCAAAGCTTCTTTGGCAATGGAGGACATATTCGTTCAAGATCCATGGGTTTTGGGACGGAACAACAAATTGTTAGATTTATCACACTAGTTTTCAAAATGTTAGTTTAGTGGCATAGATAAAAGTGCAAATCTAAGAATTCATGAAGATTTGAACATCGCTCCTTGGTTTTAACATTTTGCTATCATTTAATGTTAGACCTTCTATTAGCATGCCATGTAGGCAAGACATGTCATCTATTTACCCACCAACAAAACAATATGTGAACAATGTTATGATAACTTTGATTTTACAATGTTGATATGCGTAAGTGTGAATGTACCATAAGTGTGCTAGTAGATGATGATGATTTGTATCATTGCATTTATGGTCAATCTCTTGTGGGACACCATAAGCAAATCTATAAAAGACTTGTAAAAGATGATTGGTATGAGTTATAATTGGGAGTTGTCTATCACAAACATATTAAAAAAATTCATTGCTTTTATTAGTATCAAAAAAGTTGATAAGTTTTACATGAAACAAATTGTGAATACAATAGTTTATGAAAAAATATCCCATGTTGGTATTTTTGAACTATTATCTTTCTTTTATTTTTAGTAAATATGTAAATAAATAAATAGTTGATTATCTTTATATAAGTTCATCTTTCATTTCAACAATAAAAAGGGACTTGAAAAAACTAAAAAATATATAGATTCCATTTTATTCTCAATCATTGCAAGGAAGATTATTTAATTCTATACTTATTCCAATCTTAAATCCATACATTGCTTGTTTTATAGCTACCATATTAAGATGTGAATTTAATCAACAAATTGGAAATGTTTCACATAATTTTGCATAGGTCTTTAGTCAACAACCATTCATGAATATTTTTCTCCTAATTCACATTCAAATTTCAGATCACATAAAATCATATTTATTTCACACCATTAGGTTTTGCCAACTAAATCATATATCCTTCCTTCGATTGTTAAATCTGAAGCTAATTTGAAAATATAAAAGCAAAGATTCTTCAAGTATTTGAAAATTTGCATCAAATGGAAACTAAAAATAAATTCATGGGAATGCTTAGTAACTTTGGAACTTTAACCTCTGTTTAATATAAAATGTGGTAGATTATTATCTAATATTATAACAGATCCCAAAAGGATGAACTTAAATTCTCATACTCAAAATTTTAGATTCAAAAGGTCACAAAGGTGCAAGTTGATTAATTTAAGTGTGTTTAAACATGTAAAATGATAAATAGTTTAATGCTAAATACTCACAAGTTTAGGATTGAATCATTATTTTACTAAATGGAAATGTCATACTCAAAAAATCATTTGAAATTTTCAGATTCTTTTTTTGTCAAGTGTAATGTGTGTTTACTTTGGGATGACATGGAAAAGATAAATTTGCATAGAAACATTTTTGGGTATTTACTATGTAAAAAAATACAGAACAAGCTAATGAAGTTGGGGCTTTTTAAATGTTTGTAACTGTGAAACTAATATTTGTTGTCAACGGTAGTTGAAAATATATTTCTTATTTCTTGAATAATGATCATGGTTACTTTCAGGGTTTCTTTTTCAATTTTCTGCGGTAGGTGTATTGGGGGGTTAGCCAGATTTGGCTACAAGAGATAGAGAGTAGATTTTTGTTTTCAAATTTTTGATCTACCAAGAGGAAAAATTTCACCCGAAAAACCCATTTCATTTTGGGAAAATTTGTTTAGGACATGAAGCTATGTGGGTGCTTTGTCAAAAGAAAGTACTCTAGCCTTGAACCAAGTGATTCCTTTTACTGTGTTTCCACAAAGTCTAGAGTTTTTTTGTATCATTACATTCTTGACCCATGTATTAAAATGAAAATGATATATATATAAAAGTTATTTGTAAAGTCGGTTTGAATCTACTCTGCATCAGTTTCGAACTTTGGTGGCTTTTTCCCAGAGTCAAGAGACTTTGCATTTGTATAATTGCTCTCTATAGGATTCAATTTGCTTTTGAATTAGGTAACCAAGTTACCCAGTTTTGTTTTATCATCTCTCATGATTTTAATATGAACATTCCATAAAGGAAGGAGTCATTACACATTGAGCTGCTTGTTCTCAGCAATCTGATGCCACTAGAATTTTAATCCAATTACCACCCAATTGTCAGACTCATCGGTTTACACTGGATGCAGGAATTTCCAGTGGCACACACTGATTATGTGAAATCCTTGGTTTTGGTTCTTCATATTTTAGGATACCAATTTGTATACAGAGATGTGTGTTCTTGGTTCATCAGTAGTCTGTATGTGGGTGCTAAAATTTAGTTGTATACCTAGCTCCCACACTGGTGATCACTCTATGCCCAAGATCAAACTTTGCTCATACAGAAGAGACTAGGCATTGGTGTAATATTTGGGCATGAATGTTTTTGGCTTCAAGAACTTGATCCAACATGTGAGTGACATCTGGAGTATTACTTGCATATGACGGATGGGCATGTTCCATAGAAGAAGTCTGCATCAAAATGAGAAGTTCTACATCCAGTAAGGGAAATTTTTTAGTTTGAAGTTTGAACCTGCCATCAAGGGCAGAGTCATTACACAAGGAGCTGTTTGTTTATAAAATGTCATAGCAACTTTCCCCCAGATTCCTTTGGGAAGCTGTGGACCACCCAAGTCATCCAAGAGAGGAAAAGGAACAGTTCTTCCCATCTCCAGGAAACAAAAGAAACAAGGAAGGCATAAAAAAGAAAATTACAAAAGTAAAGCAACACACATATACTAGCCCCCTCTATAACTAGTGCAATTGCAGAGTACAGAGAAGCCACAGCAATGGAGACCAAAGATGGAGACCTTGAAGCACAAAATTACAAACATAATAAGAGAGTGAATGGATTTTACTCAATGAAGGAATGAATTTGTATTAAAAATTAGATCATTGATTGGAGGGACACATGATTCTGAGAGCTTGGAGTACCGACCATTGAAGAATTACATGAGTAAAAATCTCAGCTCAACAGCTCTAGCTGTGTACTAAAAATGGAACATCAAACTTGGCTGAAGCTGCAATCTAGCAATTTGACCACCTATAATTTTTGAGCTTGGACTGACCATTGAAGAAGTAGTACATGAGCAAAAAAACTCAGCTCTACTAGCAATTTGCTGCTAAAAATGGAGCAGCAAACTTGGCTGAAGCTGCAATCTACAACGCAGCACGATTGCAGAGAGAAAACTACTACTCCACAAAAGAATATTAGTACCTGACCATCATCAGATCACCTATTGTTGTCTCAGTTAGGTCAAAAACAGCAAACGCAAAGAAGAATGAGTACCTAATGGTCGTAATTACTGATATGAGAGTATCAGCAGGTCCGGCCATCGTGCATCTTCATGAACTTGAATGGCACAATAGACTAGCTGCCAATACTTGAAACGCTCTTTTCTGTAACGTTTTGTAAGCATCTCATGTCGTAAGTGTTGGTTGACGGACCTCATACAGTCGAATTATCTAGCGTGCAGCAGCTTTGAGATGAAGATCATGAATTCGTCGACAGCACAAGCACAAGTAGCAGTGCGGTTACAGTAGTAATTTTTCTCGTTCTACAAGTGAGTTACACTAGTTGCGGCGGCGCTTATAGCGACGTAATTGGGGTCTTCTCATCTTGTAAGCTGGCAGCTCTTGTTAATCACTGCGCCGTTAGGGTTGCTGGACGTCGGAGGGCTGAAGCTCAAATTGCACGTGACATGGACCCAGAACGCGAAGGATTTGTACGATCCAATCTTGACACGTGCCTTCACGCTGGTTCGGACACGGAAAGGAACGCTGTTGTTGGCTATGTCGGTTCGTAACGAAGATGCGACGGTCTGCGTAAGTGGGTAGTTGACAATCGTCAATTGCGATGTCACGTCTGTGATATTGTGATGGCCTTGATAGAATGGAGGGATGACAACATTGCCGAACTCGTTGCCGTCATAACTCGCACTGGTTGTGATGCTATCGTAAAGGATGCCGATGTGCTTGTTTGGGTTGTTGGCCTCGATGGTCAACTGGATGTCGGCATTCAGGACACTCATGGCCTGCTGCTGGTTTGATCCCTGGTGATCTGCATCAACGCTGAACTTTTGGAACTGGATTTGCTGGACGGAGTAGTGAGGAGCTTGAGGCCGCAAAACTAGCCACAGAATTAACGCAGTTATGCCAAGGATCACTATAGATGCAACTAAAAATGCACAAAGAGATGACAAAATACAGCAACAGACTCCTCCAACTCCTCTTCCTGTTCCACAGCATCTGTGCGTCCCGGAGCCCCTGCGACGTTTATGACGATCTGCTGCTGATGGATATGTAACGGGTGTAGGGAGGGGCGGCGCTGATCCGGCTTTGGTCACAAACGAGAAATGCATGTTTCCTTCATCATGAGCCACTGGATAGATCATCGACGACATGATGGCGACCTACAAGATTTTGATTATTCTCCAGCTTTCCGAGAGAGAACGATCAAATGACCCTCGACCCAGAATTCTCTTGAAGTGAATAAAAGGTTCCCAACAAGTAAAGAAAAAAAAAACCGTCAAAATTGTCTAAAACACAACTCTACTTCACTGAAGAACTCCAAAGCTGTATACAGAAAGAAACAAACAGGGGAAAATCGAGGCCAACAATGGATGGTATATTTGCACCAGATCCAATGGCCGGAAGCTTTTCGATAGTAGAGTGAAAAGCTGTAACGATATGAACTGGAAGTGAAGAGAGAGAGAGAGAGAGAGAGAGAGAGAAGGGCGCAAGAGAGAGCAAGGGAGCAAGAAACTTATTGTGAGAATCGGCTGTTGGATTGTTGATATATTATGCTGTAAACGCGTATGGGCAGCGTATTCCACCTGCTTAGAGGCAAAAGCACGCTCTTGGAATGTCGAAGAATCAGAAACCGCGTGCGCGTAGTCCAGCCATCGTCCAGCAGTTAGTCGCCGCCGAATAGACGTGTATACACGTTGAACTACAGGTCGCGCTCTTGCTATGGACTACGTAGCAAAAGAGGTGCTCTAAGACCTGGCCCAGTCATGGTTCGTCCAATAAGTCCCAGGGAGGGGCCACTCCCAAAATAAGCTGGTTATTTTTGGAATGCCCCCTCCTGCCCCAGGGCTTTACCTAGCGTCAAAACAGATGCAGTAATTTTTTTCAATAAAATTTCACGGTGATACCCGGGGGTTACCAGACGAGCACTCCTCGACTGTTACTGAAAATTATAAATGTTATATACCGGGTTGGTATCCTTCTGGTACCCGCCAGTTATCACAATAAAAAAGTTAAAAAGAAATTAACGCAGAAATGCCTCATCTCAGCAGAGGCGTTATTATGCTTGACAATGTGGCCTCTCCATACAACGTAAAATTCCTACTAGGTTCTTACAAATTCAGAATCCCTGCTAAAGTTTAGGAACCTTGAACAGGTACCTATACTATTCATAAGGAAACCATCTGATGAGAGGTTAAGAAGTATGTGCCGGATATCAGATTTACTTGTAATAAAGCACTGGGCAGAAAATTGTAGTGTATTTGTAGTAGGTCATGTTATAGAGCACACAATTTTGAGGGGCACTTCAAAAAAAAATGAAGCGCTGGCATGAGTGGGCATTCAGTTGTTCCTCTTCACATTTAAAAAATAAAAATAAAAATTCCCTGTGTAAATTTTTTTCATTTTTCTCCTGTGATACCTGGCGGGTACCAGTTGGATACCCATCAGGTATCACAGGATTTTTTTTGAGAGGTCGCAATGCTATATTTTTGGGGATACCCTCAGAGCAGGGTGTTCTCTAAATGGACGGTCCTCAGCTCTGCCTTAGAGGCACTTATTTTGAGAATGCCGTGCTCCCTAAGCATAACCCCTGCACATGGGGCTTAACAATTGTACATGGAGAATCAAAAGCATCATAATTTTATAATAACCCAAGTTGCCCCAAAGAAACTTTCATTAGCCCATGGACAGATTCACTATTTTTTTTTCTCCCAGGGCCTGCGATTTCAAATCCCCTAGCACAGGGTTCTTGACTTCAAGCACAAGGTCTAGTACCTGTGCAAGTTGGGTAGATGAGTGTAGGCTCGGTGGCCCATGCAAGCTCCACTATAACTAACTGTATAAACATGAATCGTAGTTTAATGTTTCATGCTCAGTTAAGACTTAGTGGCATTTTGTTTGTAAAATTTCCTCTCTCACAAATCATCATGCCAAAAAAATATGAAATGATGAAAGCTCTATTTAGTATAAGGCCTCTTTTACACCAAAGCTTGAAAACTCATGAGCATTGAAATGGAAAATTCATGATTGGAGGAAAAGAATTTTCAGGTTATATGTTTATTGTTTTAAAAAAACTTTAAAGCCTAAAGGTTCAAGAAAATGGAGGTGGATGAAATTTTGACATGGAATCCTAAGTGACAACTTATGGTTTTCATGACCTAACAAGCTTTGAGCTAAATCCACCTCAAATCTGCTAAGCTCACCCATTTGAGGTGGGCATAGCGCAAAGTCCATTAAGCCATGAGCACAAAAAACCATGATTGGTCTAAAATTGTTACTGTTTTTCTAACTTGATTATGATATTCACCCATATTAGTTCTGCCCTGCTATTGACCTAGGGCAAAAATGACCAAAAAAACATAAGTATGCAATATAGATTCTTGCAACCAAAAAGGTGAGGCAACATGCACTAGGAGCCCAGGTTTTTTTCTTTTGGGGAAGGTGGGGATGCTGGACTTTTGTGGTTCCTATTGTGATCCCATCAAGTTCCCACTGAGTTCTCAAGATGTTCCTCAAAATGTTCCCAATAGCTTCTCACTTTATCCCACATTAAAAACCTCTATATACAATCCAAAGGAGGAGGTTAGAACATATTTATTTTGGAACCATCTAAAGCTTGATTTATTTATTTGTTTTGATGGGCCAAACAGAGATGCCCATCACATTAATAAAATTTACACAAAAAAACTTTGCAGCTTCTCACAACTAATTAATATGACTCTACAATATACTATCATGTTAAAGTACCTCAACAAAGTCTTTTCTTGCTTTACATTACAACGAGGGCTAACACCTACATGGTTTCTGAATTTCCATTGTATATGGCCTTTGGATGTGTTTGGAGTGCTCTCAGTATTTCCATAGTCTCAGCCCCTCACCAGAATGTAAAGGGGGCCTAAAACTTAGGATCTGCAAAAGGTTTTTCTTTGCACTGCTGCCTATGATTTTGGATCTCAAGTGAAATCATGGTTATAAGAGGTGGAGTTTTTTAATGGGCATCTTTTAAGCTTTGGTTTCACCTTTCTTCAAGCCATGAACAATTTTCTATGGTTGACTTTGTCTTCATAGCAGTTTCTTTGTGCCACAAGAGGGACCAGCTCTCTCCCTCCTTTGGTTCTTGCAAGCTGTGCATCTTTTGACCTTGCTTTGGCTTTCCTTTTTGTCTTTCCTCCGATGGTTCCGACCATCAATTTTTATTGATTTTTTTGTCATTCAACTTTCCATTAATTACCCTTCAATTCACGTGTTATGTTTGTAAACACATGCATAAACTAACCTTTGAATAAAGGAATCAGATTTGGCTCCGCTTTCTACAAGCTACTTCTAAAAAAAGGTCCATTACTAGGAAATTTTCACAAAGAGAATTTATGTCAAGGGTGTGTCAAAGAGGTCCAAATGTTGATCCTTACTTTCACATTCAGATTGCCTGGGGCCAATGGTTCAGTGGCACAGCCTTGTTCTGTATCACAAAGGATGGAGTTCAAACCAACTAGTGAGCACTTGAAAACCTTGTCACATTTTTGAGAAAAATGTCTGCAGCTTTGTTAAATCTAAGTTGAATTATATTTATGTGTGGAACTCGAACCAAAACCAAGATGCATGTTTAAAAAGAAGTGTCTAGAACGGAGGTTAAGTGCTGCTTCTGATTCAGTTTCCGAAGAACTAATGTTGACAAGTTCTAAATTTCATAGGTAAGTTCAGGTCCAGGTTCTAAGGGCCTGTTTACATTAGAGACCATGGGCTGGGGCCCATTGTCATTTTTTAATTCCTGATTGGTCCAAAGTGGCTTGGGGTTGTCGGTTTGGGACACAAGCCCAATCAAATGGTTTTGGATGAAAAGTCATGTTGGAATCTCACATGGCATGCTTTGGATAGTGTCACTTGGCACTTTGATCTATTTTTTCAGGCCCACCTCTTGAAGGTGTGGGCTTAGTGAAAATAATGAGGGCTCAATGGTGTTAGAAAAATCTCAAATACTCATTTATGATTTTTATTCCAAAAGAGATTTTGTGCACCCCCTAAATATCCTGTTTAACATAAGAATCTTTTTTCTCCTTTACTTAAGTTTTGAAAGAAGTGTTCATTTATAATTATTTTCCAAAAGAGATTTTGTGCCTCTACCCACTAAAAACCCCCCTTTGACATAAGAAATGTTTTTTCTCTCTACTTAATTTTTAAAAGAAGTGTTCATTTATGATTATTTTTGAAATGAGATTGTTTTCCCCCCACTAAAAACCTCTTTTAACATAAAAATATTTTTTCTCCCTCCACTCAAATTTTAAAAGAAGTGATGGAGGGCTTGTATCGGTGACCTCCCCCCAAAGATTAAACTCTTTACATTTGTTTAAAGAAAAAAGGTATTTCTTTTTTGCTACTCATTTTTTGAAAAGAAATGTTGGAGGGAAGTGTTGGTGGTCCCTCCACTACCCAAGCCCAAACACAACCATGAAAAATGATCATTATCTTTTCCTATTTTTTTCTGAACAATGAACATAATTTTTTAAAAAAAGACTCTGTATATAAATTCATAAAAAATAAATTTGAAGAATAAAAGTGGGAAGGATTTTTGGTGCCTCACCCCCACAATAATAATACACAAAATTACTACCTTTAAAGGCATATTAAACATAAAGTTTAAGAGAAAAAAAATTGGATGGAATTTTTGGGGGCTCCCCATCACAAAACTCTAAACCTTTAAACCATAGGTACCATAATAATAAAAAGGGATCATGTGTCTTTGCCTAATCATCTTTTTGATGTTCTTCAAGTTTGTTGAAGTTTTTTTAATATTTGAGTTTTTTTTTAATGCATAGTCGAAATTGTTGGTAGTTTCCTTTCACATTGTTTTGGGTAAGCCATGGAGTATGGAGAGTACTCACAATCTAAAGAGTGGAATCAAAATTTCCAAGAGATGTGGGAATCCTCTTTAAACCACGAACCATTTTTTAAAGTTTCAAATTTTAGTGCATCCTAGCTAGTAGGAAGGGCCTTCCAAGCGTCACACATGAAGATTCCTTGTAATGAAGAGCGTGCACAATATCTTGGAGAGCAAGTTTGTATTGTGTTTTCATAACATTCAAATTTGTGAAGATTAAAGAGAAGGAATTCAGCCAACATACATGAAAAAAGAATGGGCAAGCAGCCAATGTGGGTGACAAAATTAAACAACTAAAGAAGGCAGTTGCTAAAAAGGAAGAATTTTTTTCAAAATCAAATGAAGAAAAAAGTAATGGACACAATTGAAGGATTTTGAGGTGGATACTTTGATTGCACGAAAAGAAAATGCCAAATTTTCTGGGAGTGCCAAAAAGCAAGGTATGTTTTTGAATTTCCTTTGATTATGCAAAAAAAATACTATTGCAATTGAGGCCATTGAAGCCATTGTGCCCAATGCCTTATCTTTCACTGAAATTGGATCTTTCATAGATGTAGGTTGTTTTTTCAATTTTGAACTCAAATTTTCACAAATGTATTGAAATGTAACATGAGAAACCCTAATCCTTTGCTTGAACATTTTATGTAAGACCCAAGCAAAAATTGATCTGTAAATCCACATTGCCTTTCAAAAGCCCAGACAATTCATTTTTTCTTCCACATGAAATCACAGATGACTTCAAGCCTGACTGCTATCCCTTTTAAATTAGGTATAGGTCTTGTACCTAATTTACAAGTACAATTTTTCACAAAAGTTAAAAGCTAAACCTTAACTTTTATGCAATTAATTCATTTTAATTAGTTGTACATAATTTACATTACATAATCTCTATTTTGGATGTGTGAACTAGTTGAACAAACTAATATTACATAAAGAAATTTATGTTTACTTGTAAGTTAGAATGGACTCCAATTTTGATTCGAAAATATCATAACTGAAGAATTACAAAATCTGAAGAACCCATTTGAAGCCTAGACTGGATTGAAGGTTCTATCCAAAAAATTAAGTTTCTAAACTAGGACTGAGGGTTCCTTTGAAATATCAAGACTGGAATTACATTGGCAAAAACTAGTGTTGTGCAGTTCCGATTTGTTGGTTGGTCAGGTTTCAGTTCTTGGTTATTCGAGTTGCTGATTTTAAAATTTAAAAAATAATAATTAAGAATCAGAATTGGAATTGAAACTGAGAACCAAAATATTTTTCTACTTTATTGAGTTCAGACTATATGGGACTGTGGGAACAATTCAAAATAATTCAATATTTAATGGATCCCTTCCGCGGAATTATGTTTGATTCATCGAAACCTCCAACTAAAACCGGAACCAGCACCAAAACCTGGTTAATATAGGTTTCAGTTTTTCATTTCCTTAGGAGAATTATTTTTATTTTTATTTTTCTGACTTTGGTTAAACATGTTGTTAGTTTGGGAAAGGTTTCATAATACAGTTTTTTGAATAATAAATTTGGGGGTTGGGTGGGGGGTGAGGATTATGCATGTAATTGTTATTTTTGGAACATGTTTCCATAAGCAAGGGTTTTTGGGGGGGGGGGAGGGGGGAGGGTGCAGGGGGGATCGGGAAGCATATAGCTGATATAGGTGGTCATGTTTTGTGGTTGTAAAATGCTAGTAGGTAATTATAAAAAAATCAGTTTTGGACTATGCTTTTAATAAGTAGAATTGGATACGGTTTGGAATTTGACTTGCCTAGGATTTTGTTTTTGGGAAGAATCTGAGAACTATGACTCTTGGATGTGAAGAATTGGGTCCAGAACCAAACCAAGGGTTGTAACACAAAAAAATTTAATCCTTGAACCAAAACTAGAGGTTCTTCATGGGGGGGGAGGAGGGGGCCAAAAAACGTTGAAACTGGGACCCAATGTTCTCCTGAAAAATAAGAACAAGACAACACTTTTAAAAACCTGACCAGAACTGGGTTCGATTTTTAGAATGGGAACCAAGGCCAAATTTAATTTTTTTGAAGAATGGGACCCTATAACCAAATTCCTGGTTGCATTTATGTGTGGAACTAGAACTGTGACAGATCTAATTAATTTTTTTGAACTGGAACCAATGTGTGTGGGGGCGGTTCTTTACTTGTATGAATCAGGGAAGAAAAGTGATTCAACTCAAAAAACTTTTGTGCAGAGTTAATTGTGAAGATTGAGTTATTCAGAATTGAAAATTATACATAATTAACCTCAATTCCATCTTCATCTTCTTGAGCAAGAAGCTCATGTAGCGAACGAGAATATTGCTGACTGCGCATCATCACAAGGGAATACTTATAATATTGTTAAGGTAATAGAGTTATCTGTAAAGTTTCGTGATTAGGGGGCAAGAATAGCCAGTTTAGGCATAATAGCACATCAAACGTGTAACTGGGAATGTAAAGTTTACAAAGCAAAATAATCGGGACCCAACTTAGTTTTTCCACCAATTTTGGTGGTAAACTGAGTTTCATCCTATCTTCCATTTTTCCTCAGCGGTTCTACTGATGCTAAGGTAGACTGGCCAGTGACCAAACATTTAAGGCAGGCTGGATCCAAGGGGAGGGCTCCATTGTTTCTAGTGTCCAAAGAAAACTTGAACCCCTCCTCTTAATGCATCATACACACCAAACAATGGTCAGAAACAAAGAAACTTATGGTCCCCCAAAGTAAAGGGGTTAAAAACTCAAAAAATCAAACCATCAAACACTATAAAGGTTGGTTCCCAAACACTCAAATTTTTTTTTTTATGTTGCTATGTTATTATTAAAGTTCAAAAATGATTTGCAAAAATTTAGGTGGCACTCCTATAGCACTTTAAATTGTTTAAAATGAATTGTACAGAAGTAATCTTTGCAAGATCAATTCAATAGAGTTTGCCTTAATTGGTATTTAGCACTTATACATGACAATCTACAAGTAAGAGTCAAAATTGTGAACCTTAAGACAAATATCTTTTTCAAATTCCAAAGTAATGAGCACTTGCACTACATATGTGAGCTTTTGAAGCAAAGCCTTGGTAGCACTGTCTCTTGCCATGATTGTGGCCTATTAGAAAGGACATATGTTAATGAGCATCGAAAATTCTATCTAAAGTCCTCTTCCCCTACCCTTTTGGCAATCTTTAAAGATCTTACTTGTAAGAAACCAAGGAAATGTGAACATAGGTCTTTCAAATGAGAGCGATATGATCTTGCATTGTAAAGATTAGTTTGATTATGGAATAGATTCAATATTGCAACACCTAAAGCATTTTGTGCACTTGCGTTAACTACATTTGTGGAGAGTGCTTGCATGGCAATAATCATTGGTTGCAACTCTCAAAACATTCTAGAATTCATCAATCTTTCTCTCGCACCTTGTCTTCTTTTTGAAGAAAGTCCCTTCAAGCAAGCTAGAGAAACATGAATTTTCAAGTACCTCAAATTTATCACACAAATTTTGATGCAATGCACATTCCTACTTAGCATTCAAAGAGCCACAAACATACTAGTGACAACCTAGACTCCAAATTGAAGAAATTACTTGATTGAAGAACCATAAACCTTGAAGTGACAAGCACCCCAACCAAAATTGATGTTCAAGTTGTGCCACCATGCATGATAGTCCTATGACATCATTTTACCATTTAGTACTTGAATATCAACGAATATATACAAAGTTTTGTAAGCTAACCTCTAGGCAAATCCTAAATATCTTCATGGGTATTGAGAATTTTTCCATCCTTACAAGTTTTAATCAATTTTCTATAGAATTAAGATATGACCCTTTACTTAGGTTATAGAGATTCAACAACATGTGATAATTATTTTTCAAGACTTAGGATCGAAGTCAATTGAAATAAAATTTAGAGACAAATTGATACAAATATTGTACAAAATTATAAATATGACTCAACATAACATCAAAACATCAACGTGAAAAGGGAGGCAACCCAACAATGTTAAAGAATAAAAAAAACAAAAAACAAAAATGAAATGTTAAGATGAGTCTTAACAAGAATGACATTCATGCATTGATACTAAATTCGCAAAATTTCTTATTATACTCTCTTTTAATCTGATTCTTATAAGCATTGTGTAATATATGGACATGTCACAACCAAATTCATTTAGTGAGATAATGGTTCAATGCATATATGGGAATACATGAAGCAATTTAAATTTGAAGGGTCTGAAGTCTGAATGAGTATAAGAAGAAGAATATTACCTATGGAGAATAGGGATGGTTAACATCACCATTATTCTCATGAATAAACACCATGCTTGAATTGATGGTATCAATTGGAATCGTCATATTGTGATTACACTCCCATTAAAATTTTCTCAGGGAATTTGGTTGTTTGTATGGTAGTTTTCACCACAATTGAAACTTCATATCCTTAAGTCTTTAGAGGGGAACATGACCACAAGTTGTCTTGAGGACTCCATATGTAATGGCCAATTTGGTGTTATGGTGACACCAATGCGATAGTTGGTCTTCTTCATCTACATTGTGTTGGACAAATGTCGTCTCTATAATAACATCATTCATCTACCCAAAAAGTCTCATTATTGTCCACATATTTTATTTGTTTCAAGATGGTCTTGGGGCATAAGTAGAAAGAAAGGTGCCAAAAACCATGTCAAATAATAGTGAAAACTTTGAACTTTTTTACACATGTTTTTTCTTGTGACATTTTAAAGTTATGTTAATCATTCCAAGTTGTGTTAAATGACTAATATGCAAGTCAATGAATTCAAATTAAAAATTCATTAAACTAAATTCTAGGTTTTGGTTTTTAAAGAGGATGTTTGAACTTGAATAGGTGTTGTGTTAAATGTGGTTAATTTTACAAAGGACTAAGTAAAGGACTATTGTAATAACATAATTTTGATGGTAAAAAAATTTAGATGATAGCAACCTACTACCCAAGTTCAAAAAACACTCATAACTTAAAAGATATGGAATTTTAAAATTTTAAAAACTTAAAGTATTTTTTTAAAATTTACATTTTCAAGAGTCCTTTACCACATGTAAATGGGGTGTAATGTGCATGACATACAAAACAAAGTTGTAGTTTAAGATAATTTTTCTAAAAAAAACTTAAAGTAGTGAGCATATTTTGGTACGATTCAAAATTATGATAAAATTTCAAAATGAAAAATTTAGTAGAATTTACACACTTTGAAAAACTCATATTTATTCAACAATGATTAACACAAAGCATGTGATCTATTGGGGCAACTATGTATATTTTTAATAACAAGTTGCAAAAGATTTCATTCAAAAATTCTTTCATATGAAAATGTGAAAAATGACTAAAAAAAACTCATAGTCTTTTTGTAAAGTAATCCCGTTGGCTCCTTTCTACATACTTGCACCCCTTGATCATCTAGTACAAATGTATGCACCTCATCACTCCATTCAATCCATGTCCAACCACAATATTTTTCACATTCCTTTAGTCCTCTTTGTGTTGTTTGACATCTCCATTGAAATCTTAGCTATTAACACAACAACAATAGATGTTTGATAGTAATAAATAGGCCATTGCATATCCAAGGTTCAATTCACGATATTATTTTGAAAAGTGTTCCCCACATTATAAAGAATTCTAATAGTACCAAGCAAGGCCATCCACATAACCACACATTGTCTTCATCACATCCTCTACCACATGGCAACAATTCCAAAAAGGTCAACCATGTAGGTGTGGTGTTCCACTATTGTAGGAATGTTGTAAAATGGACCACATGGAATCAAATTAGTACATGGCTGGAAACACTAAGTCCAATGATTACAAGATTACAAAATAACAAAAATGACATTATTTATTTCAACACCCTCTTTACAATTTAATATGAATTGTATAAGAGCCCCCCAAAGAGTCACATACACATGAGCATGTAGCAATCCAAGAAACCATATTATTGTGGAATGTTCTCCTTGCATCTTCAAGGCATCCACATTTGCAATATATGTCAATGAAGCTATTGTCAACAAAGACATTAGATAAAAACATGTCAACAAACAAACTCCCATAAGGTGAGAATGTAATACAATAGAGAGAAAGGCAAGAAAGTGGTCAATCGCTCTAACCTTTTAACCCCATCATGGTCTTGGAGAAGATCAATGGATTGCAAAATTTATTGGATGAGGTGCACTATTTGTATGCATGTAATAGGTTCTTGTCAACAATCCCTCCCAATATCATATTCTTGAACTAGAGAGAAGTATTGTTTGGGCTACACACAACAACACATCTTGCAGAGATGAACACCTCCCTTTGCAAACCTTCCATTGTTCTTTCACCTTACCGTCTAATACACAAGAATAATCATAACTTTTAATTCTAAAAGCAGAGCATGAACACCAAGTTTAGTCACAATCTTGTTATTTAGGTCTTGAAGTTCCCTTTAAACTTATAATCAATTTTCATCTAATTGCACACAATCTAAAACTTGATATGTTCAAATATTTTGGACTTCACCTACTGCACATTCATAGCACTTACATTATTTGTGTGTTCATGGTATTCCATAAGTATACTTCAACCTCCCATGAAAACCTAGCATGGGCACTAACACCATGAAGCACCAAACATTTTATGTTCACTAGACACATGGTGTTGTGGTTTACAACATTACCCACATTAGAGGGCTTGAATGAAAGCCTTGCCATGCACATTAAGTGGTGTCTACCAAAAACACAACTTTCACCAAATTTCATGGTAAAAATATTATTTTGGTATAGACATTGCTTTAATGACATCAAGACAAACCAATCAACACGCAAATAATATGCACAAGTATATAAATGTAACACAAACTCTTTTCACCTGACTCCCTGAAATCATTTCAATTTTCTACAAATATTTTTTATAATATAGGCCAACTTTAGCAAGACATTACTCACATTAATAGCTCCCCATGTTTTAGTTGTAAACTAGTTTGTAATGGTCTTGATCCATAGATCCTCAACACCCTAATCCACAACAATTGTTTTAATCCTCTTGCTACATTATCAACCAAACTAATTACCTTAACAATAGACTTTTAGTCCAAATAAGACATGTAATGCATAGCCTAATGGTACTAAATGGCCAAAAATTATATGACTTGCACAAATTGATGAAGCAACAAAATAGTACTAAGGATTGTCTACTAAAGCAATGTATTCACAATCCCACAAAGTGGTGGTCCCTACTACATCCTTGAGGTGGATCATTTGCCTCATTTTTCACAAACAATGGGACCTTACCATCCAATGCCTCCTCAACCCCAATTGAGTAATATTTCTCAAAGATAGGTTTGCCATGGTAAGATTCAACTCCTAGAAGTCATGTAATCCTCCCAATGGCAATCGTTTGTTTAACATTAGCACCATCCAACAACAACATTTTGATGCCCTTGTCAAATTGATCCTCCACAAACACAAAAAACACATCAACAATAGTAAATATCCATGTACAATAAACATATATTCTAGGATTGCAATGTAAGTTTAATGGTTGGAGCCCATACCTTGTGTGTGATTGCAATTGGTGTTTTATGCCCTTTAGCATCCTTGCATCGTTTCATGGTTCCCTTCCTCAACCATGTCTCTTGTGATGATGGTGTGGGTAATATGGCTTTTTGAACAATCATCCTTCCATGATGAAATTGCCAGACCCACAAGCATAGTGTAGTGAGTCCACCAAGTCATGTACCTGTATTGGATGCAGAGGAAGTTGAATTGTACTTGCACCCTACTCATGTGTCTCCATGTCAATGTCTCATGGCCATGCCTGCAAAGTAGCCCTTGATGAACAAGTAGGTTCCTGGTCAGCTACTGAACACAGCCCATATTTAAAGAGAATGTCAAATCTTGAAGCTCCAAGAGTCTTACTTCTGATTGCAGAAGGATATGTTCAAAACAAGGGCCTGCACAATTGCACCCACACATATGTGATGAGGTGATTGACATTGGAGCCCTGGTGAATACTTGCCCAAGCTACCAATGATAGTACCTGCCCACCTCTACCAAGGGTCACCAGACATGCCCCAAGATGTACAGAATCTACTTAGAATCTACTACAGT
>Ga0116231_10000618_pt1 | contig 64565 bp, 45 predicted proteins | sample S1TSphgellanicum_2_FD_89695 | JGI IMG/M metagenome (GOLD analysis project Ga0116231, IMG submission 89695) | Host-associated microbial communities from peat moss isolated from Minnesota, USA - S1T2_Fd - Sphagnum magellanicum MG | ecosystem: Host-associated > Plants > Peat moss > Unclassified... | reverse complement strand
GTGGAGCTGGCGAGCGCCGGTCCCCCCGCCGCCCCCCCCTCCCCCTTGGAAAAACGTCAAACCTAACTAGAAAGTGGAAGTCACATGGCAAACCCCCTGGGTAATGTACCACTCAACATTAGTAATGGAGCTCCTAGGGGAATAAGACATCCTAAAGGAAGAGGTGCCCCACATGGAGGCGATAGTAGGCCTATTATAAGAAGACATCATGGTGGTGGCAACATTTGAACCCCTTGGAGGTGAAGGTGGACCCCTAGTGGCAATGGACCATATGGAGGAGGAAGGCATATTGGAGGAGGTAGTGCACTTATCAAAGGACCTTGGATGGGATTTTCTTGGAACCCATGGTATTTGATGCTATCTATTACCTTACTCCTACTACCCCTTTAATGGGAAATTGTTACCTTATCCCATTTACAATCACTACACCAAAACATGGCATCCGTGATTGGTCATTTTTTACTAGGTTAGTCGTTTATGACATTTTTAGTCAAATTAGACTTGTCTCTTATGTCATTTCTAGTCATTTATGCCATGTTTTGGTGTAGTGAATTCAAGGATTGATCTTGATGTTCATGTTAAATTATTTAGGAAAACCATTCAAGCCAATGGGGGGAAGAAGGATGATGATATAGTGAATTTTTGTTTCACTTTGAAGGATCTAGTCTCAAATTAAGGAGAAAATTCTTGCTTGTATTGCATTTTTGAAGAATGAAAAGTAGTTTTTTTGTAAGCTATGTAGGATTATCCAAATTGATGAATGGGTCTATATGGCATTTAGGGTGATCAAACAAGTTGTCGATGAAAAAATAAAAGTATATTATGAACCTAACTTAAGCTTGTAATTTCCTTCAACATAAAGCAAATGACAACTTGCTTATTATTTTTTTGAAAACCAACTTGTTACCTTATTTAAAAGTTGTCATGGTAGGGATGAAGAGGGATACCATGTTAGAGCACAAGTGAAAGCTATTATCACCTATGAGAAGAACATGGGTGATGCAAATGACTATTGAAAATTGCTTGAACCACTTACAAAACTAGAAAAATCAATTGACCCAAAAAGTGTTAACCTTGTATATAGTCAATATTAATGCCACAAGATTGAGCATACCAAGGAGTGATGTCACTAGAATTTGGAAACTCAACATAAAACAAATTGAAATAGAAGAAGGAGACTCTGATGAATGAATTTTATGCACAACAAACAAAAGGAACTAAAAATCAATCCAATAAACAAAACAACCATAATGTAGGTAGTAAAGGTGGTCCAATAATTTACTATTGTTTCAATTGTGGATCAATTGAGCACAAGATCATTTATGATTATCTTCATATCCAAGCAACACAATAAATTTTCAAGGAAAAAACCTTCACCATGGAAACAAATAAGGAGGATGTTGTCAACATGGTTATAATAGTAAGCATTAGAAACAAACTACCATAAAATTCTATACCTTTCAAGGATAAGGAGCAAGTAGGAAAGCCAACACTACAACTAATTGGAATGAAAACGAGAAGTTGTAGAAATATATTAAGACTACCATTCAATAGATACAAGAAAAGGAACCTCTTTTGTGACTAAAACAACTTAAAGAGACCAATGACATTAATAGCTTCCTAGGTGCTACCACTAAAAGAGGAGCTACCAAAAATGAAGGTGCATCAAAATATTTGATAATATCAAAAATGCCATTACAAAATAGTTTTGATACTATAGGAAATTGGGGAGTAATGGTAAAAAGAAAACATGCCTTCACAATGGGGCAACATTTTAATTTGGCTTTAGATTTAAAATAGTATGTTTGTGTTAAGCTTTCCCCTGTCAAAAAATTCATTGTCTCTCCAGAACCTATTCCCATAATAGTTTTAGGAGCCATAGATATTCATATGGCAATTACTCAAATACATGTGGGGGAAAAACTTAGTGGATGATGTGTTGTTGGATGGAGAATTTGAAGTGAACATCATCACTAAAGATTTTAAAAAATAATTAGGGTCACCTATCCTTCAACTAGTTCTATATACCTTTAGGACAACAAATCAAATCCTATGTAAAATCAATAAGGTTGATTAAAAAATTGAAAATTCACATTCATGGAATTCCATACATTGCTACTTTTATAGTAATGAGCAATAATGTATTGGATGTTAATTATTCTATGTTGTTAACATATCCGTGATTGCATAATGCTAAGGTTATTCATGATTAGTAACAACTCGATCAATAACCACATGTAATGGGATAATGTGCACCATAACCATCATTGAACACTTGGATAGTCATACCAAGTGATCGAAAGTGCTTCATCAATAAAATGAGTGATGAAGAGGAGGAAGTTCTTTTAGAAGCCAAACCAAATTTGTTCACAATTGGGATTATCACATTACTTTAAAATCAAAAATCGTGATCACCACAGTAATTAGTTAAAAATTTGGTAATAATGATTTCATTTACGATTTTCCACATACTTTAGGTGAAATTCCGGTAGATAATCTTGCCAAAATAAAGTATAAGATCTGAAAACGACTAAGTGGAGGTCCCTACTGAAAGAAATCAAGGTTAAGAACTTGAACTTGGGAACTGAAACAAAACCTTAGATGGTGAAAATCAATATACATATTGATTCCTAAACAAATCATAAGATATAAAAGTTACTAAGGAATGTTAACAAGGATGTTTTTGCATGGACCTATAGGGATGTAAAAGGGATCATTCCACGTACATGTCAACATTGGATTAAGCTAAATACCACTACTCCATTAGCCTACCAAGCTAGGTATAAAATGAATCTTAATTACACAACAATGGTAAAACAAGATTTGGACAAACTATTTGTTGTAGGCTTCATGACCCCAATTGAAGAAGCTATTTGACTTTCTCCAATTGTAGTGCTACTAGAAAAAATGGGAGGTTGAGGATTTGCATGGATTTCTAAAAACTTGATGCAATTACCAAAAACAATCCATATCCTTTACCTTTATGAAGGAAGTTTTGGACATGGTGGTTGATCATGAGGTGTATTCCTTTTTGTATGATTTTGCAATTATGACCAAATCATGATAGCCTTGAAGGACAAATATAAAATAACCTTCATCATAAATTAGAGAGCTTTCATCTGGTTAATCATGGTATTTGGATTAAGGAATGTTCTGCTAACATACCAAAGGGTTGTAAGTTTGACTTTTTAAAAATACCTTGGAATGTTTATGAAATTATTTATAGATTATCTTAATGTCTTTAATGACCTAAAATGCATTTGGAAAGATTGCAATTGTGTTTTCACAAACACCAAAAACTTGGTATTGGGTTTAACCTTGAAAAATGCATGTTTTTAATGTATTCAAAAATGGATTTGGGTTCATTGTATCCAAAGAGGGAAAATTATTGAATCCCAAGAAAAGTTGTGCAATTTTCAACATGCCACTTCCAAAAACTCCCAAAGACATCCAAGTCTTCAATAATATCACCCAATTTGCCATTTCTTCATCCAAGATTTTGCCTTCATGATGGCCCCAATCATTAACTTGTTAACTAAAGTTCAGGTATTTTATTAAACCCTATAATGTAAAATTGCATGGAAAACCATCAAGGAAAAATGGATGGATGCCCCAATTTTGATTGCTCCAAGGTGGGATCTGAAATTTCCTATACACATAGATATGGCAATGGGAGTTATGCTAACCCAAAATCCTAGATTGGAAAATGTGATCAACCCATTGCTTATGCTTCTTGTCTTCTTAACAATGCAAAGAAAAATGACACCACTACTAAAATAGAGGTTTTAGTTATGATTTATGCTTTGCATAAATTTTTGCATTACTTGTTAGGAATTAAAAAATTTATCTTCTATCATGTGGACCACTTAGCATTCATGTATTTGATCAAGAAACCTTGGGTTTCTAACATGATTACAAAATGGTTACTTCTCTTCTTGGAAAATGATTTTTTTATAATTTATAAACTAGGACAGTCCCATTTAGTTGTTGATGTTTATACAAACTACTAAACATTATTGAAAATTTAGGAGTTCCGAATCAAACCACAAATGTTTTGTCATTCCTACTACAACTTATTTAGACTACAAGAATTCATGATGACTATCTCACAATCAAAAAACTTTTAGTGTAGTTTTCCCAGGAGCAAAAAAGGAAGTTGGCTTTCAAAGCTTTGCCTTTCACTTTGTTCCATAATTAACTATTTAAATATGAACATGATCAAATGTTAAGGAAATACGTACAAGGAAACCAAATCCACAATTTGTTATAGGAAATGCACCAAGATGTGGGAGGTGGATTATTTTTTTGCAAACATCAATAGCACTTGAAGATTTTGGATGTTAAATATTGGTGGCCAACTTTGCACAAAGACATTTTACAATATTATAAATCTTGTGATAACCATCAATGTACAAAATTTTTGGTAAACATAAATATGGCCAAATTGGTAACCACAATGCCAATAGAACCCTTCATGAAGTGGGGGTTGGACTTTATTGGCCCATCAAGCTTGCTAATAGGTTTATTACAAGTAGGTACATCTTGGTAGTTATGAATATGCTACCAAATGGGTGGAAGCCAAAACATTCAAAAAAAATACAACAACAATTACAACAAAGTTCATTTATGAATTATCCTTACCAAGTTTGGATCCCCAACCACTCACCTTGGTAAATGACTAGGGGTGCATTTCATCAATATAGCAATTGAAATTCTTACCACCCATTTTTTGATGAAACACACAAGTTTTACAACATATTAACCACAAGGAAATAGTAAGGCAAAATCAACAAACAAGGTGATTAGAATATTGTTGACCAAATTGGTCAATGATAAAAATATAGATTAGGAAGAACATCTCCATATTGTCCTTTATGACTACATGACAACATTCAAGTTACAATAGGCTACACCCCATTTGAATTGGTCTATGGACTTCATTCAGTGATGCCTACAAATTATTTGAGGCCCACCACAAATACCTAAACATTCAAGGATTCTTTTCTAGTCAAAGTTTTCATGAGCAATAAAATGTCAAAATTGGATGAGTCTAGTTAAGAGGCAATTGAGACTACAAGGTAATGGCAATAAGACCATGCTCTTTGGGCACAACAACATTACAAACCACTATTTTTGGGATGGCACAAGGTTTTCATATGGGAGTATTAGGGAACCCAATGAACTCCATCTTGGTCCAAAGGAACCCAAAGATATTTAAGTTAAATGCTTCCAAAATTTGAATCCAATTCTTGGGATCCAAATTGCATGCCTTTTCATTGAAGTAGTGCCTACCCAACAATCATTGGATATTGGCCATTTTTGCACACCCTTTTGATATGTGATGGTTCACCAACCAATACCATGTCATTTTGGAATATGATCTTTACCCTTACCATCCCATTCATTGTTTCCTCTCGTTAAAAATCTATGTTTGTCTTTGCATTCTAATTATTTGTTGCTTCCTTCTAGTTTGTGTGAGATCTAAATGAGGGGGGATGTCAACAAGAAATAGGGAAGAAAAATAGCCATAGATCAAGCAAAAAGATTGAACAAGATGGAAGAAGAAGAAGAGGGAGTGTTGAAACCAAAAAAAAAGCACCAAAACCAAAGACAAATAAACAAAAAAGGGAAAAATTAGTAGTTTAGTGAGCCTTTCTAGTAAGGGAAAGTTGGTTTTCACCAAAATGGACAAATCTAAGAGGTGGGTAGCTAGCAAGGATGTCAAATGGACAACCAAATTGGCATTTTTGGCTTCACTAATATGTAGTTGGGACCCATACATCCATTAGTCAAGGAGTTTTTACAATCCATTCTTTAGTTCAAGCTCGAGCCCATAAAATCAATAATACAATGTGTTTTGAAATTCATTACCAAAAATGTTGTGGGTTAGACGTTGTGTTTGCCATAGGTAGGAATCAACAAATTACCACTTATTAAACAAACAAACATTGTTGCTTTAGCAAAACAAGGGAAGTAGATCAATTGGTCTACTATTGTTTTTGCTAACATGTACATTAGGTCATGAGTTTTTTGACACTCGTGAAATCAAGGTAGGAAGAATTAGTAAAGAACTAAAATTTGACCTAGCCTAAATCTTGGACATTCAACTTTGAAATTGGTTTTTGATCCCATCCAAGTTTGAAACTACTAAAATCAAAGGATGAGAATGATTCAAATGAAAACATGCCAAGGGGACAAGATAACTATGCACACCACATTGGTGTAAAGGTGCTTTCAAAAAATGACCCCATTGCATTAGACAAAACACCAATAAGACCTTTCAAAGTTAGTCAATATAATGAATTAACCATTGAAAATTGTGGAGCTAGATACCAAAAACCAATGAACCATAATTGGCATTAGAATCCTATGGACTAGCAAACTTGTTGATGGCTTTGAAGACTTGGAACATGGGTAATTTGAAACTGCATAATGCTAAAGGTCAATCACAATCATTTGGGAAACATATTTCAATGTTATGATCACCAAAAATCCCATGAAGTTTGAAAAAGAAGATGAAGACAAGGAGCCCAAGTTCCACCATGCCTCTTTCAATTTATGGTACACCTAGAATAACTTGACCAAATTCACCTACAAAGGACAATGCACTAACGCTTACCCCCTTCCAACATTTTTCAAATTTTGCATGATAGGTTGCAATGAGATTTAATTTCAGTACATGATATATCAAATTTGATACACCACCAAAATTCATTTTTGGTGGAACTAATCCAATAATCCTTCCATTCCTAGTGGGCATGGATACTCCCACAACATCACCACAATTAGGAGTGTCATTTTTGTTAAAACTATACTTTTTGGCACTCATGGGTTTGTACAAGGTAGACCCTATTTGTAGGGCCTTCCTTCACCCCCACCATGTTCTCTTAAGGGCCTAGAGCATGAACACTTGTTGCTTTTTAGTAATTATGCCCAAGTAGTAACAAAATTGGGGCAAGCTTTCTAGGCAACCATTACCAAAAATTGCTAGCAAAAGAAGGTATGCAAAAAACACAACATGAGGTGCTAGACCTCAAAAGGAAGTTGTACAGGTTGCAAACATTTTATCAACAAGACTTTTTGATTATTCAAGGCCTATAGATTAAAGCATAAAATTTCCAAGGTGTTTAGGCCATATTAAATAAAACCATGAATAAAATGAAAATTATTGGAACAAGTAACAAGAACTAGAAAATTGGATTTTGGTAATCAATATTGCCTTGGATGCACTAGAAGAGGAAAACAATTAAGTGGAGCTTAAATGGGGGAAAAAAAATAGAATTGAGAAACCTTCAAGTTGTTGGTCAATGTGATTGACAAAGAGCTCATGTTGGGTAAGGAGAAAGCCAACAAGGTAAAGTAGGAGACCTTCCTTGGGTGGAAGGCTAAAAAAGCAAAATGTAAACTTAAGACAATCTACCCAAAAAATTCAACTCATGTAGAAGAACATCTAGGACATGAAAGTAGATCCACCCTTGGACTAGGAAGAGATTTATTCATTGGAATAAAAGTGTAGGAGGGTAGAAGATGTAAATGGCTATTGTCACTGGATGGCAAAATTTCAGATTTTGAAATGGAGGTAGATCTAATGATCTACCAACAAAAAAACAAAGAATGTATGTTGGAACAATGGGACATATACACGGAAAAAAATAGTGAAATGTTCAATGAGGCATTTACTAGTTATTGGCAAGATGAACAACTTTAAAATGTAAGATTTGACACTTATCGAATGCCTTCTTTCACTACCAACTATTGGAATTAAATTTCAACGCTTCCCCAAAACACATGAATACCAAGATGTTCATTGGCTTTGATAGTTGACAAAGTGTGGAATATGATATTATAACCAACATGGAAATGGATTCTAAGCCTAAAATTGCTACAACACTTGCTATAAATATTGTATGGCCTATTGAAGGTGTTGTGGGACCTTTTAAAGTTGTTGGAAAGGCCTATTGCCATGATAAAACAATCTTGTTGTCTCATTTATGCAAGTGATCATAAGGATGTGATCACAATAGGAGGCAAGATTATGTTGGGATTATATATATATATATAATTTAAATATTGGATTTTACTAATTATTGAATTTTACTAGTAAAAAATGACTACTAATTTTCACTACCAAAATTGATTACCAGATTTATGTTACTAATAATTGTTATTTATTTCTAGTACCAAAAAATTAGTGATTATATATAACTATTAGTTAAGGTTTTTAAAATTGATGATAAGATTGACTTTTTAGTTTTAGAGAGATTTTAGGGTATCCATTATTTTCAATAAGATCATTGTTTTGGACATATTCATATCATGGTTTGATGTACTTAAAGGTCAAGTTTTTTGTAAGTCCAACATAATTTGTGTATTGTACTTTGTTGTAGTTATAAATCAAGTTCTTGTATTCTTGAATTTTTTTTCACTAAGGATAAGTTTTTCATTTCAAAGGTGTATTTGCTTCATAAAATTCAAGTGTTGTCATTTTTCCTACTAATATTTGTTATTCTGAATATTTGTAAGATTTTGGTAGCTTATTTGTACTATTATTTTCAAAATTTCTATGATTATTTGTCATTTAAAACTTGCATAAGTGTAGTTTCATTTTTGCTCCTATTATTTTATTTTCCAAAACCCAAAATATTTTTCAAATGGTTTTAATATCATGTCTTTAATTTCTTTCTCATAGTTGTATTTCTTTGAAATTGTTTGCAACAATGCAAGCTTCTATAGTTTATTCAAGTGTTGTTGCCTACTTCATTATGTTCAAACTTCATTGGAGTTTCAAAAATGTCTATAATGTTGAACTTTGTTATTCATTGCATCTTTTCAACTTGTTTTGCTTTTGCTTACATAGTCATGTTTTTTGCTATTGGTGTGTATAATAGCACCACCTTCTCTACAAGACAAACTTTAAATGCTACTTTGGCAATTTGCTCACATTGTCACTTCATTCAAGTTGACATTTCATGCTTTGAACTCACAATTCTTTGACACTTTTACAATGTTCATATGTTGAGTGTACATTCCAACTTGAACAATTTGCTTGCAAAGAAGTTTATTCAACCTTTCATTTCTTATTTCTTATGAGTTGTTGAAGTGATTACTAAGATTTGTTTTTGTGTTTGCAAAGACTCAAATTCAAGAAGCTTAAATGGTGCAATGGCAAATTGCTTAAACTCTTGTGATTGTCCATACTTTTTATAACTTGATATCATGGTGCCAAAAGTGTCCATTGAAGCAATAGACCTTTGTTGTTGTTGCAAGTTTGTCGCTTGGGGAGGTTAGGTTTCGTATATTTTGATGGAACAACTAGAGCCTTGTTGTTGTAGAAGACATGCAAAGTGAAAAGGGTGTTGTCTTCTAACAATGGCTTTGGAATAGAGCAACATGGCTTTAGGTAGTATGCTTTGGGAACAAGGGAATATCTTAGAACTTAAGGAACTTTGGTACTCAATAGGAATATTGAGTTAAAAAACCCTTTTATAGACTATTACCAAACATTATCAGTTTAGTTAAGACATCTAATTTTCTTAAAGATTTGGTGTTAAGTTCCCAAGGCCATAACATTTCTTAAACATCATGTTGCCACCGACTCTCACACAACCAGCTACATCATACTTGATGTCACCTAACTTTATAGTTGAAAATCTCTCAAAGCTTGCATAATTCTTAACATTGACTTATGGACTACCATCAGGACTAAATGCACCTTAAGGAAGGTGTACAAAGTTTGGCAGTGGTCAAGGCCTCAGGACAGTGCTATGAGTCGTCAACCCTGCATATTTTCATTTTCACACCTGGGGCTGTCTTGTATACTTGTCAAGCCTTGTGTTTCTGCCTCTGTTGATGTCCCTTGTTTCTAACCACATAGGTCTTTGTGCACTCAACCATCTTTCATCCTTTTAATTCACATTCTAGCTATTTGTAGTTTTGTATCAAAGTGCCCATTCTAGACTTGTTAAGCCAATGTGTACATCTTAGGTCGATCTGTAAATTCCCCATCTCTATGCTCAATGCTCATTTCCTGATGTTTAAAATATAGGAATCTATTTTTTAAAATTGAAGAATATATCATATACCTGTCGTCAGCAAAGGTGCAAATTGCAAACCTCCAAAACTTACCTGCATTGTTTGGGGAGAAGGCTTGGAAGTTGAGGCTGATCATACCATCAAGACCCAAAATGAAAGGAGACAGAAAGGGATTTAGGATTGACCCAGCACCTGCCGTACCATCCATAGGAAACCCCTTATGTGGGGATAAGGATCTCGAACCCAGCAGTTGTTCTGGGAATGTGAGCCTTGCACAAGGCAGGAGCTGAGCCAGGGACCCAAATTCTCATAAGCACCCTATTCAAGGTCCTTACCCCATGTAAAGATCTGGTAGAAATTGACTTTTGACTGGGATAGCTATGATTCAGTTTCAGAGGAGCTGAGGCATTTGTAAGGTGCCTCAGTTTTTAGAACCCTTCCACATAAAATGCCTGCTTTATTGAAGGCAGAAATTTACTGAGGGTTAGGGAACTCCACATACAATGGGAAAAATCAACCAGTTCTTTAGGACTGTGCTGTGGACAAACCACAGCTGAGATACCTCCAACCTCGAACCTTGGTAAACTATCATGTAAACCCTCCTATCTCCCCCCTCAAACTACCTGGGTAAACTACCTATGTGAATGGATAAGCATGGTAGGTAAGTAAGTAGGCATGGAATGCAAGTGGTTACAATGTAGGTAGGTAAGTAGTTACTCTTGGTGGCTATGAGGTAGGTGGATGATTAGTACATAACTAACCATCGTGGTTAGCTGTGGGACAGGAATACACTGCCACACACCATTTTGAAAACATTGCAACTTTTTTTCTTTGTATTTTCGGTCCCTCGCCTGCCTTAACCTGTTTCATGGAGAACCTCGAGGAGACACTTCTAACATGTGGAAGTTACTCTCCAGGCTGTCAGTGGAACTTCCACAATTTGGAAGTTACCTCTCAGGCTGGCATTTTCTTTCAATTTATTTATTTATACTTTTATAGAAAAATTGTTGTGCTTCACGTAGGGGAAGGGTCTAACCTAGACCCTTCTCCTATACATCTTGCATGTCAGCATGGTGCGCTGGTGTTGCTGGTTCACTGTGACCAGAGAGGAGGGGGTTTAACTTTTGTAGTTGTTGGAACAGTTGGACAATCATTTATTGCGCGAGGTGATGCAACAAAATTGGTGTACTTCAACCCAATGAATAAAGACGAAGTACAACACGTTTCTGCAGAAATGCGGAGCACATTGAGTACAAACTGTTCCTTGAACATAATAATTTCGAGTGGCCACATGAGGTGTATTCGTCAGTGTCTTTTTCAGGTATGAAAAAAACAAGTGCCAGGCTAAGCCCCCCTCCCAGCAAAGAAGAAACGGTGACCTCTCTTTTTCTAACTAAAAGCAAAAAGACAACATGTCAAAAGTGAAAGTAATCCTTAAGCTAGTTAATGGGAGATTAAGCCTAATCGTGCACAAGGGAAATAATATTGAAGAACTTAACAAGGAAACAAATAGGCAAGAGAGGATCTCGAACCCAGCTGTTCTGGTAATGATAAGGGAAATGATGAGGCAACCAAGGGAGAGTCAGTGCAGGTTCTTTCTGGCCATTCCCTAGAATCACAGGATGAAATTTAAGCAATTTAATTTGAACTTTTGAAAAATTTCCTTTAGCAATTAGAAGGAGCCAAATTACCATTGTTATTTGACAAAATTTCACATGTTTGTCATAGACATGGTCTTTCATTTTCTCAGGCTGGTGTTTGTGTGTGTAAAATACTTTAAAATTAAATTCATTTATGGTGATCAGTTAAAAAAATTGTGAGAAATTTTGCTCAAATGGAAAAAAAGTTTTGGGGCTACAACCCTTACAAAGGCTTTTTTTTTGGGTCAAAAAGCACAGTTTTTGGCCTGGGTTTGTCAGAATTAGAAAGCTGGCTCATGCAAGTTACCAAACAACAACGGGATTGCAAAAATAAAATAAAATAATCTATCTTGTAGCCAAATATGGCTAAATCCTCCTCCAGATGGTTGCCAGTGTGGCTACACGACAAAAGGGAAAGAAATCCTAATGGTGATATGTGTGGGGTAACACCCAAAGCCACAAACATTATCAAAATAAGGGCTCACAGGAGGTGAGCCTAATTTTGATAATGCATGTGGCCAAAGGTGTTACATGGTCTAAAAATTAATTTCAAAAAACTTAACTATGATACCTAACGGGTATCACAATAATTTTTTAGAAAAAGTCACATGGGCATTTCGAAAAGCAAAACACCCACCTCTAGGTGACATTATGAAATGGTGGCTCCTTCATTTGGTGCATCCTCTTTGGTTGTGCTTTAAGTGACAATCAAAGTTTCTTAAAATGATAATAAAGTTCCCATACATATATTAAATATTTAATTATTTAGTTGAAGTCTTTTTTAATCTAGGTGGGGAGTCGAATCTCCATTGGAACATTAATACATTAAGTTAATCAAAAGACAAATTTAGCCTCCCCCCACATAAGGGGGGGTCTAAGGACAAATATGCTTTTTCCTGTTCTCCTCCTTTGTCCCTTTATGGCTGCCTATGCAAGTTTTTTTTCCTCCTCTTCTTTTCCCTTATGGCCACCTAAGGTTCAAGCAAGATGATTGCCCCATCCCCGCCCCCCACCCCCTCTCCCCCCTTCTCTCGCTTCTTGCTTTTTTGGCCACCTAGGGGTTGAAGCAAGATTTTTTCCCCTCTAGGGCTTCTTTGCCTTTATGGCCATAGAGGGGTTCAAGCAAGTTACTGTTTTTTCTCTTCCTTCTTACCTATGTGATTGTATAGGGGTCCAAGCAAGGATTTTTTTTGGTTCTCATTGTGTTGTGTTCTTTCATTGTTTCTAGATCCTTGTCTTCAATTACAAGGCAATTAAATGTTTTCTAGTTGAAAATCATGACCTAGTGATACACATAGGGCTTCAAGCACTTAGTCTTTTTGGGTCTCTTTGTGAATACATCTTTGTATTTTTCAACTATTTTTTAATTCCATGCAAATAGAAAGTTTTTGTTTTAGATCATTAAACTTTGATTTGGTAAGGTCCAATGACAAAATGAGATGAACACCTAGTTTTTTTAATTGAATATTTTGATCATACAGCTCACAATGTTATGTTTGAATGTTTGGTTTTGAATGTGTATGGTAATTCATTAATTACATTGTCTTCTAAATCTATGGTTTATTTTTCTTTTCATGCATATGTGATTGATATTGTGAATAATGTCATTATCAATGTTAGCATCAAGGGGGCCTTTAGCAAAACAAATGTTGAGTTAATAAAAAAGTTAGAAATAGTTTTAAATATTCATTATCAAAACCTAAACAAAATATTTCAAGGGAGGTTTAGACAAATGATTGAACTTTTCAATGCCACTATAATGATAATCATCATGTTGTTTGATCCTCCTAAATCAAACTATTTTTATTACTTAAAGATGCAATTTAGAGTTTTGTTTGACAAATGTTCTAACTTCTTATCACAACAAACATTATTTTTGTTGTTATTGATGCCCATGAAAAAATTAATGGCAAGTTTGAACTACTAGCTATTGATGGGAACAATCCTAAAAACATCAAAATTGTAAGTTTTAAATATTATTTTTCATTTTCTTTTTCATTTTTTTTAAACATAATTTATTTGCATTGATTATATGTATGGTTTGTTACCTTGGTTCAAGCTAAGTTCCATTACCTAGTTGAACAATCTTGCAAAGGAGCACCCACATTTTGCATTGTGAAAAATATTGCGAGCAATAACAAGGGCAATGTGCATCTCCTCACCACTGATTTTTCCATCCTTGTTCGTATGTTATCACTTTCATTTTCTTAAAAAATAAAAAAGGTCTTCAACATTCACATGTCAAACATGATGGATATGTCCTTCATTCCCTTTAGGCTTAAAATATTTCATTGTTTACATTTTTACCATATAATCATGTTCAATCCATGTTTAAAATTGTTGGATTACAATGACAATTTTAATGTTTCTTCATGTTTTGGGATTAGGTTGATGGTTGCATGAGAATGACAATCTTTTTACTTTGCCTTAGATGCAAGTTTGTTCAAATTGCAAACTTGGTGATATTTACCAACATCCTTCTAAGAGGTTTTATTTTAATAATTCATGTATACTTACAATTTATGTTCTAGTAATTTCCATTCCTTTGGCTTACATTTTGACTTGTCCTAGAAGCTAGGTAGCCACTTATTTGGTTAGTCATTTGTGGAACAGCTTTACCTTTTTTTTAGGGTTTTTCCAAGTTCCAACTAAGCATATTAGTTTAATTAAAGTTGTTTTTTGCAAACTAGCTTAACTTTTTTTTAAAAAAAAGAAGTTGAATTGGGTTCTTGAAATTGAAATCCCCAAACTAACTTGTGAAATTAAGGTCCCAAATTAACTTGTCAAACCAAGTCTTCAAATAGGTTTGATTTGACCTATGTGAAGATGTAGTCCCAATTTGACTTGCAAATTTGAAGTTCCCAAATTAATATCTCAAAAAGGGGTTTTAAAGTTGAAATCTCAAAATAAGTTTGTAGGCTTCAAGTGTCAAAAAAATGTCCCAAATTAGCTTGCTAACTTGAGGCTCCAAATTAACTTTCCAAATTGGAATTCCAAAGGTGAGGTCTAAAATTCACTTCTTAATAATCCAAGGTCTTCAAATTTAAGTTTTAATTTGGCTTGCAAAATGAGGTCCCAAAATTGACATGCCAAATCCCATGTACATCATTGAGGTTTTGAAGTCAAGGTCACAACTAGTTTGTCAAACCAAAATCCACATTCCAATTTGGATTGTGAAATCATTACCAAATTCAAAGTCCCAAATTAATACACTCAATTTATTTTTCTTGAATCACCTATATTAGTTGATTTTGATTGTTATTTCGACATTTGGTTGCGTAAGTTGGATTGTAACACACTTTTATTTTGTGTTCAATTATACCAAGTGGATTTGGGTACATTGCAATGTCAATAAACTTAAGTATGTCGCTTCTGACATTTCATAATACTGAACATTAAACACCTAGCAAGACAATCAAGATTATTCAATTAAGATAATTAAAGTGATAGTTCATGAAGATCATCATTATAATCATCATTTATTCATGGATGAAATGTATCCATGGATGTCCACTTTTCATGCACAATATGTAGTTAGAAAGGTGTTCAAGAAGGTTCCTTGTATAATGAGCCATATGGAAGCTTCCTCAAACTAGGCGCCCAAAAAACATAAATAGAATTAGTTTTTCTCATTACTTTCAGTTTGTTCAACATTGGTTTAAGGTAAAAATTTATGTTTTAACTTTGTTCTTTTTGTTTCATGCTTTTAATCATTGGACATGTTATGAATAAAAGTTATATTTATGTGTGTTTCTTGCATATTTCATGACCTTATTATTGGTTATCATGTATGTGATTTTTAATTAAATTTAAGTTTTTTTTGTTTTAGGTTGTCTCAATTCTTGCACATCATGGGAATCCTTTAATATGCATTTCAACAATTGTAGTTCACCCCCAAACTCACACAAGTTACACAAAAAATATTTCAAAACAAAGCCTCATAATCCATGTATTCAAGAACATGACTATTATAAGATGGGGAGGATGAACACATAGAAGGTAAAGGAACAATGGGAAGAACATCAACTACAACCTCTGCATACATAGGTAAAATAAAAATTGAAAAATGACTATGAAAGGAATAATTTTGGGTGAAGAATGGAAAATGCCTCCACTTCAATTGTGGTTGATTTCTACAAACAAATGAAAAGTTAGTGGAATGTTTGTGATATGATGAAAGGCAAAAGGCAAATAATTTCTTAGATAAACTTATTCACAATCAAAATTAAACCTCTACCACTTAGGGAAGGGGGAGTCTAAATTATAGTCTTACATATGGGATCCCTTTGCAGTGTCAATGTTGATTGTCATAAGAGGAAGCAAAAGCTCACCTAAAACAATTTAATTAGGTTCCAATGCCAAAAGATTACATTCAACCAATTGACAAGCCTTTACATTGTTACATACAAGATAAAAACAAAGTTATTCACCTTGATGATCACCAATAAAGGGTCCAAAAAAGGAAGGAATTGAATTCAAGATGTTGAATTTGTTGACACCAAGAGGTCGACCACTATGGAGTAGAGGAAACAACAAGCTTGAATGAAGGACTTGAAAGTGACCAAATGCATTTTGTGAGCAACATGGAAAATAAAACTAGATTAAAACTTAGCCATGGAATTGAAAGATGTCCAATTATAAAGGAAGCCATCCTCCCCAATGATAACTCCCTTCTTTAGGGGTTTCGCGAATGGGGGGCATGAAGTTGAATTGTGTTGTGTCACAAGTACGCAATGTTTTACTAACAAAAGTCTACATGGGGAGCAAATGGGTTATCAACTTAACATGAAGATGATTGGAAAAAAAGATTTGAAATCAACTACATTTGAAGGTAAATAAATCTACAAGAACCATTCTTATGAAGTTGTCGCTATTCATTCAAAGCAGCTTGTTCACAACCATCCACTTTGCATGAATCCTCAATTTGTAATAATTGAGGAAGTATTGAATCTCCTTGAAAGTATGGATGTCATCCGCATGAAAAACAATCACAACTCCATTGTGCACAAGATGATGATTAACAAAAAACATTGTTGATTCCACATAATTTTCAAGTATTTGATTCCATTGGGGGACAATAGAGTTAGAGGCAAGGGGGACTAAAAGGTTTTTGGGAATATCAATAATGACAAGGTCCACCTTGTCCAATGAACTTGCCTATAAAGAAACATAAGTTCGGTTAGGAATTGAATTTAATAGGCTTAAAACTAAACAAGTTAGAGACATATTAAAGATTCGTTTTTGAAACCTTATTTATGAACTCCTTGATTGACTCAACAAAGTCTAGTCACAAATTGGTAGTTTTATGTGATGGAAGAATAGCCAGACAAGATATGTTTAATGCCTATTGAATGGACCTTTAAGATTTTTGCTTTGTAAGCAAAGTGGCACATTTGGAATTGGCACTTGCATTAGTGAAACATGAACATTAGATATGGGGTCAAGCTAGAGGTGTTTTGAAACAATCATGTGAGATCTCTCATGCATAGGGTTTTTGGCTTCCTCATTAGTTGTAGGTGATGCATGTCATTTCTTCCAATCTAAACTTTCTTGTGGTGCCCTTGTTGGAGAAGGGGTAATAACTTTCTTGCCTTTTCTTTTGGACTTCACATTGGCTACCTTTATTTACATTGTATCCTTTGCAACACCTTCCAAATCAACAACCTACTTCAAGAATTCAAAACCAAACATTTTCTTGAAATTTTGCTCTCAAATTGACATGGCATTTTTTGGTCAATCCAAATACCAACCACATTTCACAAGGTGGGCAAATGACCAATCCCCATGTGGATCATTTTTATACATATTGCTATCAAATTTTAGATCATTTCAAATCTTCAAAATGGTTGGTAATTAAGTGATTACTCCACTACAAAAGAGATGATAGAAATATTTGCAAAGAATACAATCCACAACATAAGGATAAACAAGAGAAAAATAAAATAAATTCAACAATAAATTTTAATTATCTAAACTAATTAAACTTGGACCCTAATTACGTAAACTAATTAAACCTAACAATAAACATAACATTCAAGATTAATTTATAGAGTCCAATCTTTTTTCCTTCACTTGATGTCAAGTAAGGAAAACGTGCAAAATTATTTATAGTTTTTTTGAAAGCCTCAATAATTTAGGTGTAATGTTTTTAATATGGAACTTAATTAGTATTTTAATAATAAAAAAGGCCCTTACAACCCCTCACTTGGCATGGAGTGGAGGGAATATAATATTAATTATTTAAAAAAAATAAAATCAACAAAAAAATTGAAATCTCAATATTTTGTTAAAACATTTCACTAAAGTGTCATGAAAGTCTAAAAGAAGAAGAAATAAAAATAATTAAATTTATTCAGTCTTGATTAATGCTTCAATCACCATTAAATGAGGCATATTTTACAAATTAATGAAAATATCCTTAAATATTATGTTACAAACAAAAAATTACAAAAAAAATACCGAAATTAATGACAAAAATTCATTACATAAACTAATTATATAAATTAAATATACAAATTATTCAAATTTTTTATAAATCCATTTATTTCTACTCCTTTTGAATTGAATTGGTGGGAATGTTAATTGATAATATTAACAATTGAAACTTAAATTTAGACCACTCAATACTAGTATTGAAGAAAATTGAATGAAAATGCAATGAATTAATAAACTTACTAATAGATATTATGAAATAAATTAAAATAATTTATTCCATAATTTTATGTTATTGATAAATTTTATGATTAAAATTAGCTTCAAAATGATTTGGTATTACATAAGTTAATATATATTTTTACAAATGTCTAGTTTTTACAACTTACTTGAATTCAAATTAAAAGAAATTCTAGCAATTATTATTGACTATTTATATCCATAATTTTTCATTTGATGTCGAGTGAAAGGATTTCTTTCAATTTGTCAAGTGAGGTATTTTAATAACCACTCTTGTACTATATAATATTTTTATGTCAATAAAATATATGTCAACATATTTAGGAGAAAAAATCATTTAAATTCAAATTATTAAAATATTTCATTCGGTGCCCAATGAGTTAATTTTACATGTTAAATCCACACCAAAGTGATGAATTAACCTTAAACTAACCTATCACAACATTTTCAAATAAATAATGCGGAGTGATTTAAAGAGTGTTAGGCTCCATGATAGTGAAGAATTATTTTTGATGTTGAAACAAAAAAATGATATTTCCAATTGTGATTAAATCATGAATGATGAGACATAAGAATGCCACATGAAATGCAAAGTGAAATGATTTCAATCATGATGCTAAAAAGATGATTACCTTATAGGTCACCTTCTTGGTTGCCTCCACCAAACCCAATTGTTGATCCACACCTTGCTCTTTTGAATGCCATCCTTAACTTTGAACTTTTGATAAAAACCCCATCTTCCGTTCCTCAGTGTAGTCTTTCAAGGATTGGAGCCTTGGGATTCCAATTACAATGATTCCAAGGTATGTGATTATGGGTCAAGGAATGCTTGATTTCCTTTGCAAGTTAAAACATAGCAAGTGTGACATAAGCCTTGAGGCAATTTGTAGAAACAAGGCTAAAAGCCAATTTTTTTTTTAGGTTCTCATTTGATACCAAAAGGTTACCTTATGCAACCATCTATCAAATGTGGCATTCAAAAATCTTAAAACTAGAAATTTGTGAACTTTGCGGAACACTTTTGGTTGATTCCATTGTAAAAATTAGTCAATTTATTGTTCATTATTCACATTCATTGTAACAAGCATTTGTAGTTTTTCAATTAACCTTTTTGGTTCAAAATTCATGTTATAAGGTAGTTAAATTTGTTGCATGAATTTGGTTCCTAACATTAGGTCACATATCAAAAGATGGTTACAGAATCCAAAATAATGTTCCTTCGCATCTACTCAATCATTTTTTCCATTAGTCCTTGCATTTGTGGTAGTTGGTTCCTCCTCATAGTATGACTTAACTACAACATTTATTATTGTAATTAACTTAAACTACAACAAATAATTTATTTGAATCCTTACAAAAATGGAAGTGCATAATGAACTTAGTTGTTGGTTCAATTCTCACCTTGTACATATAATCGAAAAAGGCCTCATGTGTATACATATCACACAAAAGGGAAGGTTAGAGGAAATTTTACAATATGGTGGACCTAAAATAAGACTTTGTTTATTTAGATGGACATGGGTGCCACTTCAAGTGATTTAATTGGTGTTTCCATTAATAAGGAAATAATTGTAGTGGTCATTTAAACATTATAAATGACCCGAACACTATGTCTTCCAAAAAGTAAAATGGAAATCATTTTTTATGTTCATCATTTTCACCTTGCCCCAAGCATGATCGTAATACTTCCTATCCATTCCTTGCATTTGGTTAGAATGTCCTTTTAGATTATCAATTGGAGGAAGTTCAAAAAGTCCACATCACCATCAAATTTGATCATAATCCAATATTGATCATAATTTAGAGGTAGAACATGGGGAAAATGACATTGCTCGAAAGTAATCCATTGCACTAGGTTTAGAAGATGTGTCCATAAACACCAAATGTGGAATGGTTTTGGGAGAATAATAAGAAACAACATGATTCAAAGGACAGTACATTGCGCCCTAATTTCATGATTAGCAAAGGACAATTGAAGTTCCCTTTCAACAATGATGATGTTTGACTTTCACACCATGGCTAGTGTCATTGTCAATAATGCAACAATTCGTGGTGTCAAGATGGTGTTTTGGGAGTTTTTCAATAAATTCTTCTCACTTTATTAAATATTCTTGCATCAACCATCCATTGCAATCCTTATGGACTAGAAAATGGAACCTAAATATATGGTTTTTGTAACATTGGTGTTGTCATCATATGCATCATCCTTTGAAATGTGCACAATATTAGGTTAGAAACCAAAATGTGCACAATATTAGTTAGAAACCAAACAATAAAAAATTAGGGAGATAGAGAGGAGACACATATAATGAATGAAAGACAAAGAGGGAAACACAAATAATAAGAATCCATGAAAGGGAAAGAATCATAAGAAGTGTGAAAAAGAGAGAAAATGTGACAAAAACACACAAAAAGAGAGATAAAAAAGGTTCAATTTACATTTTAGTTGGTATGGAAATAAGTTTTGGGGGGTTTGAGTTATAATTTGGAGTTCATAATATTGAGAATGGACAGTTGTAGTAAGCTTCACCACCTTTCAACTCAATTCAAGTTTTTTTGTTCATTTAATCTTGCAAGCCCCTTTTCTTTTTGCATAGTTTACTAGTAACTATGATAGGTATGTTAAGTTATTTGACAAAATTTACTTTAGAAACTTGCATTCTTTTCATAAATTTATTGAATGTATGTAATAGTAGTGCATTTAGGAGACATGGTACACATTCAAGCTTTCATTCTTTTCATGAAACCCTAGCTATGCAATGCACATAAAAGTTGTGTTTTAAGAAAGCTAAATTTGGAATCAACCTATTTCATTTTATAAAACCCTAACAATGCAACATGTGTGCTACAACATCAAAAAATATGCATATGGAAAACTTGAACACTAATTCCTTCAAGGTCATTTTGAAATAAAAATTTAAAGTGGCCTTCTTTCACAAAACATCAATGTTAGATTATATGTTCCATTGTTGTAGTTTTTGTTTTTGTTTGGTCTATGGGACAAATTGCTTTTTACTTAGCACTTGGATTTTAAAGGAATGATGGTAGATTACACAAAGGAAACATTAGGGAAAAAAATTGTTTGAGTATGAAGTACATGAAATTGTTTATAGGCTTTAGGTTGTTATTGTTGATTAGGGTAAGTTTTTCAAATGCCCCATTCATATGATGTCATTTTACTTATTATAATTAGAATCAAGCATAATAGAATGTCCTTGTGCATGTGTTTAAGAAAGTCTTTAAGGATTTGGTGGAAATATAGCGTTTTCAAATTGGAAGTTATGGTAGACCAAAAGGGGTGGCAAAGGTTTAAAAAACAAGGTTGCAAATGATTCTCATAGCAATTTTTTCTAGGTAATTAACATTCTAGTATATGTAACATGATACAATCTAAGACAAAATCAAAATCTAGGATATTACAACGCTTTTTCAAGCTTAACAAAGTTCATCCCATTGGGTTTGTGAAGCTTTAATCCCTATCCAAGAACTGTTTGAAATATAAATAATTGACATCTTTCACAAAGTTGAAGCAATTTCATAAGGAAGCATTGGATAAAGTTTTTTAAAAAACTTCTCCATGGTTGTTAAATTAATTGAACCTTAAATCTCTTTAGATTTTTTTGGTCATGATCATGGAATGTTTCTCCCATGTTAATTATGGAATGTTAGTGTTGTGAACACTATAATCCTTTCAAAACCTCAAAGAACATGGGATCCAATTCCATTCTAAACCCACACCTTAATGCAATGGGTTTCTTTACTTGATGTAGAATAAACTTTGTGTGAATTACTCCTAGGAAATTACTACACATATCAAAAATGAATTAGTGGTTTAAGGTTTAGTGCATAAGTTTTGAAAAATCATTCTTTAATTTTTTCCCAAGTAAGGAAATCAAACCTTGCAAGAGTATTGATGGTTGCATCAATTGAAGAGATCAATGATGAACACATTAGAAAAACGGTAAGCTTCCAAAGAGTTGATGTTGATAATAATTCATTAAGAGTTATTTGATTCCATTTTTTTGTAGAATTGTCATTCAACACCAAGCAATGCATGTTGATTAACCTTTTTTCTTCAATGTGATGACAAGGAATGGATCAAGGACATTACTAGGATTAAGGAATTCTAATTATAGTTTTGATTCCAACTTGCTTTTAGATTTTGTGAAATACTACTAAGTAGCATGCAACAAAATTGATAGAATTTCATCCATTAATTTAAATATTGATTGGACAACCTCATTCGATGCCAAATGAGGTTAGAATATCATAAAACAAATTGCACTAAATTCATTTCATATGCAAAATATTATTGGGAAGATGTAAAAACAAGTTGTAAACCCATTGTACCTATAGTTCAACATTTGGAAAGGCTTGGAAGTTCATTAAATTTGTCCTTTGATTAACTATATCCAAGAGGGAGATAAAGATTGGGAAGGTGCTAACTTGGAAACCCCTTGTGGGACCATGCAATTCTCAAATGTCTAGGTAACAATCCCCATGTTGCATTTTCAAAGGCATATATATTTAATTGAGTTATGAGCTTTTAACTAACTTGTGGAGAATATAAAAAAAAATCCATGTAAAGAGGGTAAAAGCACAATCAAGTAGATCACAAAAGTAGTTTTATCTAATTCGAAAGTAGTGATTTTCACATTTAAGCATGAAAATAGCTCAAGAACTCCTCCTATCATAATGCAAAATCATGGAGTTTCAATTGACATCATAAGAATTTAGATTTCATAAGAATGAAAACCAAGCGCATCAGAAAAGTGTGTAAATAATACGTTTGAAAATTAAAATTTTAAATGTTTTAAACTTACTTCATTTCCAAAAACCAAATATAACATTTCTAAATTACATGTTTTCACAAAACCTATGATATACTTTAAGGCTCCCATTTTTATTTATTTTTGATTTGGACATTGTTTTAATCTACGTGCACCTATTTTTATGAAATATGACATTTACCCGCACCTACTTTCATTCACAATAATTTTACTTAACTCTTGATTAAATATGTTTTTATCATATTTTTTCACATAAAATCAAAAACCATATGAACTTCTATCTTTCTACCCAACCAAATTACATGTTTGATAATTTCATGATATATTTTAAGATACTTATAATTCAACCTAGAAAAGTACACTAACTAATCTACTTGATTGTGCTTTCACCCAAGAATAACAAGGAGTTCTTTTCATGTGACAAGGCCATACAACTAGTGCGTGGACAACACAAGGCTAAGACCAATGGTTTCTTGGAGAAATTCAAGATGGTACCAAAGGAGAAGGTGAGAATAGTGATTCCATTATGCAAGTGGATTGTCATTCCCATGGTTTGACATGCATTGAAAATAAACATTTTAAAGATGGAACACACATTTCACATTGGAAACAAGGAAGGGAAAAATGTGTTTTACATTTTTTTGATAAACTGGTAGGGAAAGGAGGTCCTAGTTGATGACTATATGAGATCATGTAGAGAAGTGTGGAGAAGAAGGGACCAAAATTTTGAGCATTTTTTTTTTGTCAAATATAAACCTCACCCAATTTTCGAACAAGATGTTTTTATGAGAACAATCACAAATTACAGGCATGGATGTTGTACATTTGACAAGGTTCATTTAAAGGAGGAGTCATGGCATGTTATTGTGGATTCCACCATGTTGAACACAATAGAAGAAATCATTGAATTACTTACTACTATGACATAATTAACAAATAAGTCAATATACATTTTACAATTTCTAGTTGCTAATCTAGTCATGCATCAAAAAAATTCCTCATTATGATCATGCAAGTCCATGGAACTAGATCATGCAAAACCAAGTCTTATCCATGATCTTGTGCACATTAAAAAATCCCATGGAAACAGTTCAAGGATGTTATCAATGAGGAATAATTCAAGAAATGCAAGGCAAAAAGTCAAAGTTTTGGTCAAGGAAGAGGTTTTTTGCATGTCATTGGTATTCACATCAACAATTGTGTTGGCTGCAAGCAAAATGTTTTCGTCTATGCAGTTGTTGAACGAAGATGTTGATGGTCTGGTGGAACTTCTCTAATGTGACAAATTTACCCAAGTGATGGACAAGTTCATAACATTGTATTCTCCCAATGTTAAAAACTTAATTGCATCGTAAATAAACATTGTCCAACTAACAAAGGGTATGTTTACAACATTCTGGTTTCAAATATATGAATAATTATGAATACATTTGGGATGGTTATTTTCTTAGAAAAAAATTTAAAGAAAAAAATCTTATTCAAGATGTTTGTGCATGGAAATGCTAGTGGATGTATTTGGTGAAACAAATGCAACTTAATAGTGACCTTCAAACAACTTGGATCATGTTTAACCATGTGAAGTGTGTTAATAAATGGATTACTTTAGTTTGCCATGTGTATGATTTAATTTTATTATAAAATGATGATAATTGAAATCTATGAGTTGTAATTAGAAGACACGAATGCAAAATGTGTTACATGGTAGAAATTTTAAAAGGTGATGGCAAAGAATGGTGCTTTTCATTCAAAATTTAAGGTTCATGGCCAATAGTGTTCAAATCAATTAGAATATTGTGTAAATTATGTATGGTTCCAATGACCCAAATGAATTGATGGTTGATAGGGAGTGAAACTATTGTTTTCATTGGATTCAAATATCCAAAACATACAAAACAACAAATCAAGCTAGAGATGCGAAAACAATATTAAGCATTGTGCTATGAATTTTAAAAACCACAACATTGGAAGAGACCTATACATATTCGGAATACATCAATTTGATTTTGGTGGTATTCATTGAGGGTTACTGATGGAATTGGATTTCAAAAGTTGGAGAATTGGCTTAGTTTTTATCACTTTTGTGTCAAACCATTATGAAAAATCTTAAGTTCTTACCCCTTTCACACATCCTTCATTTTATCCCATCTTGGTTACATGTTGAAAATATGGTAAAACTCATGTGAAATAGGTTAAAATATATTTTTATGTTTTATAAAAGTTCTCATAGAAGAACTTGTTGACATGCTTACATGCAAGTTGTCAAAAACTATGCATAACATATCATTTCAATAATTGGAGAAAGGGGGAGCTTGTGTGTATGTTGCAACAATTGATGACTATGTTTGAACTTTCAAGCAAATGACATTGTATTACCAATTCAAGAAAGTGGTCCTTTTAGATAAGGATTTAATAAGAATGAATTTCTCTTACGTAGAGTAACTGAATTTGTGGATATGGTTAAAAAATATGCCTTAGTTCATCCTTCACATATAAAGTCACACACTTGGAAGGCAAGGAAACTTTTAGCTCTTGCAAATGGAATGCATACTTGCTTTTGAAATCAAATGAGGATTCACATAGGCACAATTGTGTCAATTATTACCACCCATATGTCAATACATAGACCAACAAACCACATGTGCAAATTGAACAACCTTCATGTAATGTTAATTAATACAAGTTCATGGTTTCCAATGATGGGCATGTTGAGGTCTTGGAAATTCCTTGTGGAGATGGACTATGGATATAGAACGATGTCCCCCTACATCATGTGTTCAATGTTTGACATTGTAAAAAACCACTAAGCATTTTTGTGTTGCCATGATAATTACCAAGATGATTATTAGTCATTGGTATTTTTGCCCCAACTTACTATGGTTTGTGGCCTTATTTTTAGGTGCACCCCTTAAGCTTCACAAGTTTTAGTCTTATGTTGATGACATGAATTATTGCATGGGGGTACCAAATGTAAGCATGTCATCAATAGACTAATTGTATCAACTATTTGACCTATGAAGGCACAAACCAACCTCACACAAAATGAGGTAAAATCTTTCGAAGAAGCAAGTTTTGTTTTCAATAAACAAAAACATATACATCTTCAAAGTCTATTTAGTGGGGAAATTTTGTTCTAGTAAATCAACCGGTGGATGCAATGTCATGGCCTACAACATAAAATGATAAGACTATTAAATAGATAATGTCATTTAAGATGTCAAAACAAATTGAACATTATAATCAATGGGAGGTTGGTCATCTTCTTGAAATAGTTGTAAACCCACTATTAGAGAGTCCTATGCATGAATATGGACGAATCTACAAGATTCCATTTGGCAAAATTCCAAACAATCAACAGTATGAAATTATAATTGAAAATTTCCCAACCTACACTTGTTTGGATTTTATGACTACGATTCCCCTATGGTTGTAAGTTCATTGGGTCGGTGAGGGAAGTGAATGACTTGTAAACACATATATTATGTATTGTGGCATGTCATGTCATGTTTTGTGAGGAGTTCCAAATTCTCATCTATTTTTTGATTTGGAATTGGGATGAAGTTCATCACTTATTGGCTCATGCTATAGCTTTTAGTAGCTAAAAGTATTAATCAAGGGTGACATTAAAACTTTTAGCTCGTAAATGTGTGAAGTGTATTATTTAGGACAAAATTATGTGTTTCACTCAAAAGGTAAAAATTGCATATTCTATAAATAACATGATTTGGTGAAGGTTTCAATTAATGTTCAATCATAGGTCTAGTTGGCATGAATCATGTTCGCAAAATTATGTTTTGCAATGTTAAAGAAATAAACAATTAGGTATTGTATGTTAATTAAACATTGACTAATAATGCATAACACTATATTGGGGAGTTTAATTACTTTGCAATTACCATTGGGTGCAATAAGAAATTGCAAGGTTCTTTTAAGTGCAACAAAAAATGAAATATAAAAAAATTATGAACATACACAATGTTTCCCAAACAAACATCTTTAGGTTCATTTCATTAGTTCTACACACAAAGTACACATCAAGAGACCAACAATTCAAATTCTCTAAAACTATTAAACTTTGACCCACCTGGAGAATATTCTTGCCACATGGGCAATTTAAAAAATGGTTGGACAAAATATTTTACCCATTTGATAAGAAATTTTTGGCCATGTGATAGGAATGTATCAAAAATGGTCATGAAATCATGCTCACATGCTCATGATCTTGTCGTTCATGCTCATGTGTTCACATGCTATTGACATTGGTTCAAGAACCATCAAAACAAGCACACTACATTAGATTAGATTTGTTTTCATATAAAGGTTGTCAAGACACCAAGAAATTAGGAAATTAATGCATGTGGATGATTGAATTTTGAACTTACTATTTGTTAAATTGTGTGCAACATTATACAAAACATCTAGCACAAGATGAAACACATAGCTAACATTAATAATTGTTTTGACCTTGTTTCTACATCAAGTCAAGTAAAATTCAACATGCAAGTAAAGGTAAAGCACACACCAAATGCTTCAATGCTTTTTAATAGTACTTGACCTTTTCCTAAAACACATCTTTTACATTCTAAAAAGTATAGACTTAAAATAAACAAAGTTTTAAACTCTAGTTAATTTGGACACACATGTTACAAATGATTTCTATGTATATTGTGTCACATATTACAAGAAGCAAATGCAACATCAAATTACATTGTGTGGCTCAAAATAAAACCTTACAAATTGGGAAGTAGTAGTAATGATAAGAAACAAAGATAGTAGCAACCAATGTCATTCACTTATTAAAATTTTGATCTAACATCTAGATACCAATTAAACATATTCCTTATTTTTTGTACAAGGAAAGATATGTGTTCAATTTTTTTTGGATTGTTGTGAATAAGCCAATTCTCAATTTTCAAAACACTGAGGATATGTACAAAGTTTATGCATACCAAAATTTCCAATAATGGTTGGTTATAGAATGTTTTGCAAGAGTACAACCTAGCCTACAAGAAATAGAAACAAAGTGTGTTATATGCAATGGCCTTGTTCATTTAATATCAACAATGGATATTGTATGATAAATTGGTCATAGCTTAGGGAAATTATTTTTAAAAAATGTTTTAATGTACATCATCATGTTTGTGTAAAAGAAAAATTGTCATGATTTTTTTCATTTTTTAACATCACATTAGTTGTGAGGAACCCAAAAGGATCTCACATTGAATGACAGTCCTAGGAATCTATTTAAACATTTAAAAGATTGTTACCAAACCAAAACCAATAGGGAAATGCTACAACATGATTTTCATTTCTCAACAAATCTAGTGATTTTTTTCTCAAAAAAAGAAGTGATCGAATATTCCCTTTTCATGTTTATTTTTCACATTTGTGCAAAATTTCAAAGAAGAAAAAGACTTGTCGTGACATGTATATTTGGATGTTTTCAATCACATTGTCACATTTTGAAAGAATTACATGAATTTTTTGTGTATGTTGGGTGCACTAAATTAGTTTTGGAGAAGTTAGTCTCATATTTAGTTTTGTGGGTTATGGATTGGTGACAAAGTCAATTGAGGTTAAGTGCACATTTGAAAAGGTGGTAGAGAATTAAAAATGTCAAAAAATTGAACGTGAATTTTTTTACAACCAAATTAAGGTGAATCATCTCACCTAGTTTCCAGGGGTCAACATCACTTGAAGCTGTTATATATTATAATGATTCTCAACACAATATCCTTGTTTTAAAAGGCAAGGTCAACAAAATGAACACATTTTGAAACAAAAAAAACTTATGGCTCAAGGAATTGAACCCTAGTTCTTTAAAAAAATTCCCCAATTGTAATACAAATTGCTTGCCCTAACCACACCCTTGCCACATACAACTTAATCACCATCAACTTGCAATTTTGTTAAAATAAAAAAGCTTCTATAAAATGATAAGTCTTTTCAACCAAAGAATTTTTAGCTTTCATGTAGGTATTCAAATTTGCATTTAATTTGCAATTCAAAAGCACATCATTAGGATAATTTTGAATCACCATGATTATTTGATCCATGTTTTTCACTTATACATAATAACATTTTAAAGTTACCAACAAGATTAAACACCAATTCAATTTCTATGTGTGAACTTGGGATTTTGAATATTTTGTTTGGCAAGAAAACTAACATTTGAAAATTGGCAAGCAAGGTGATTTGCACATGCAAATGGGAGAACAATTAACCTAATAAGCACGTATAATTTTTTAGTAATTAGTGCAAATGAAGACTCCTCAATTGAAGCTTCAATATTAAACATTTTTTTTTCAAGATCCTCATTAGGAACATTAGTTGTTATGCATTAGCAATACGATTCAACCAATCAAAACATACCATTAAAAGAAGAATGACAACTTCGTAATCAGATTTAAAGATTAACCAAATTGAACTTTCATGTTTCACCATTCTTTTTGCAACATGCAAAAACACAAAAAAAGCAAAGTAGACTAGCAAAAAGATGAAGTTGAGTTGAATAAAACATTGTGCACTTGATTTGATTTGCTAACACATGAAATCCAAGCAAGAAAAAAATATAAACTTCAAAAACCCACATGTTTCAAAGTGCAAAGGGGTGGACAACAAAAACATAAGAGGATGTGCTTGACAATTGTGAAGAAGCAAAACACACACAAATTAAATGAAGCACTTAGTTCTAGACACGCTTGAAGAATCAAAGCAAAGTACAAAGGAGAACAAGCTTAAACTTTTGAGGGAGCTCAAAATACTACAAATGCATGAGACTTTGGAACAAGATGAAGGAAAGAGCACCAGGTGGTATGCCACCATGAAAAACCAATGAGATTGCCAAGTTTTTGGGTTTTTGGGTACAAAGGAGAACCAGCTTCAAAAACCCTAAATGAACTGCAATTCAAAAATTTCAAAACCCTAATGTAAGATCTCTACCTTTCTTTATCTCCCTTTGGACAGATACGCTTAGACATAGATAGGATAGCACATATGATGGCATCTTGCAGTTGTGTAGTGAGGCAGTTATTCAAAAGAACAATGAATCCAGATATGTTTTCATCCATATGTGGTCATTATATTCCTATTGATAACTGGACTCTTTTGGGGTGAGGGGGAGATATCCGGCTGCCCGAACTCTGGTAGAAACATGGTCTGCTGCATGGGATGGATGATGATGACGTTGGGATGCACCCATACTCATGCATGATGGGCCCATGGAAGCTCACGAGAGATAAATTAGCACACGTGAAGTCCGTGCCGGCGGCCGCTTCATAACCCGGGCGAGCGGCCATCCGAAAACCGTGGAAGGGTGTCAACGCATTTCCGAGTTTGGATTTTACGTTTACTTTGTCCTTAGGAGCAGGCGCCCTTGCGACAGCGTTTTTCTTTCTGCACATCTCGCAACCAGCACATGTAAGATTCTGGGCTTCTTTCACGCTTTCCTTCGTATGAGTCCTTCCTATGCTTTTGTGTTTTTTTCAAAAATCGAATTTGGTTCTCGGGTTTGCAACTCGTGTGTGAAGCCTCCGGATTCGCTCGTAGAGGATTTCCAGATCCTGTCTGTTTGACGATTTCAGTTTCCTCTCACCTTGCAATGTTCGATGACCCTTCAGAATATTTTCTCAGAGCAGTTTCATGTCTCACTGGAAAAAGTTTCTGGAATCTTTTTGACATGTTGACGGCAGTTAGTGATTTCATAAGAAATCACTTGAAACGAGTAGAGATCGAGTCGATGTTTCCCTGGAGGAGAGGTTCGATTTTGGTTTTGACCTTCTAACCTAGTCTAGCACCTCTAATCGACTTGTGCGCATATGTTCTGTTTGCCCGACTTGTAATCAAGGCGTATGAGAGGCGGCAACTAGATGAGGGATTCTGCCTCAGTTTGGAGCCGCTTGAGTCTGCAGGAGTCGCTCTATAGTGAGAGGACAAGATTGTCCGTGACCGAAACGAGTCGGGCCTAGTTGCGATACTTTGACTCACCAGGAACCTTCGACTGCATTTGGGAGCAATACTATCGATGCTTGTCCAGAGCGGATTTCTGGTATTCTTTCAGACTGAGTAGATTAGTTTGTCAGTTACCATTCGTGACCATGGCAGGTTGTGTCTGATCCAATCAGGACATTATGGCGTCCTTCCAGTTCAGTTGCTTGAATTTCAGCAGTCTAGATTTTGTCTCAATTTTAGATACCTCCCGTCGTTTGAAGTTCTAAACATTAAAGTGCTTCTACTCCCAGAAAGCGATGCCGTTACTGTTTCTAGTGGAGGACATTGTAAGCTTTCCTAGTTTCACTCTCCATGTCAAGGCAGTGTGCAAATTCCATTTGAGTTGTTCTCTGTATTTTGCAAAAGGAGCAGAGTTCTTGCTGATGTGCCCTGATGCTCATGGCAGCACTCTAGTTTGGTATTGACGTGGAGCAATCCAGGAGATATACATTGCTGTCACCTTTCCTGACCTCTCTACTGGACCGCCTAGAGAAGCTCTAAAGGCCATTCCTGCTTAGTAGGTGTGGGATCACAAGGACATAGCGAAAGTAGGCAGCGATATGGAGCACGAAGTATTGGCCGGCGCAATTAGTCGCAAGTCGCTTGAGGTTGACTGCACATTGAAGTAGATCGTCAAGGATCATCCGATACAAACCGTATTCGGAGCTTCCTGCATACTTCTTTCGGCAAAGCCAGACACTTACTCACGGTGGGACCAAGACGTCGGAGTTTCGGAACCCGGGAAGTAATGAAGAAAAACTTCAGAAGGACGGGTAAGCCTACCCTGCCAGAAATACAAGAAGAAGGTTTGTTGACACCTCTCCGCCGAGGGGCTTCATTCTCAGCATATGCCGTGGCCCATCACAAGCTAGTCATTCCTAGCTTGCGGGATTTGGAGTCCGGATCAGACCACAACCTTCATTCCAATGTCGAAATGGCAGCTGCTCTGGTTGATCAGGTAAAATCACAATCTTCATGCCTTTCTTTTACTTTCCGTTCTCCTTTATCTCTCGCCAGAGCTTCTTTAACATAGCAATGCCCAGTGCGACAAGCTCACGCCCAAGACCAAAATCTAGCAAGATCCCTTTCAGCTCAGGGGACATGCTAAATTTTCGTCGTCTGGGACATCACCAATGGATCATGAGGTCGAAGTCTCTTTCTAGCCTGCAGATGTCCCTTTTTAGATTCCAGTATGGCAAAGCATTTGTGTTGTGGGGATAAGCCTTTTGCACTTTCTGAGTTGACTCCACAACTTTGAGGATATGAGTTTGAATTTGCTTCTGTGGATGATTTTCTCAAGTTAGATATTCTGGCACTGTGTTGCAACACAACTTTTGTTTCCACCACAAAAAAGTCAACCACATGCTATTTCTGGAAAATCTTGAATTGCAGCAACTCTGTCTTGAGACTCGCTAATTTACATGATGGGAACACAAGTGGGCTCTGGTCTGCCAAAACAATTGAAGATGGGTTGTGATGAATTGGTCAAACTTGAAGTATGCATAATTAACGGCTTCTTAATCACATAGAGTACAAGCAGCAAAAGAGGGTAGACCTTATAAGGCTGCTATACCTGCTCCTATTTTAGGTTTAGTTCAAAGGATTGCTCCAGGTGAGTATAAATGTTGTTCTTAAACAAAGCACCATCAAGGATGTTCCTTGCTAAAATGGAACCTGAGTGCATTTGTGCAGGCAATGCAAGGCCGTTACCTCCCTTTGGCAGTGGTGTATCACAAGGACTATGAAAGTGCAAAGCGGGCTTTCCTACTCCACCATCAACTTTACCTTGCCAGAGGGATTGTATATCTTATCCTCATGTTCTTACCTTTCTTTGAGGTAGATGCCCATGCTACTTACATCTGAAAGTCTTGAAGACAAATGCATCCTAAAGGAATTAGAAAGCCAGGGAGTTGGCCTCATTCATTTGTGGCAGTTGTTCAGATTCCGGCTTGGTGTAATGGTGAAATGCCAAACCCCTGTGGAGACTTTGATGGATCTGCATATGCACTCAGTAGGCTACCCTATATCCATCCATGGTCATCTCTTATGATTGAGGTATGCACTATCCACATAAAACCCTATTATTGAACAACCTGTCGATAGCTAGTACGTGAGTGTTCAACAGAGGTTGGCCACCCGACTCTTAGTCTTCCCAAGAGTGCTTGAGACAATCTCAGCCTTGAGTAAGCCTGGGTGATTTCATTTCAGTTAAACCTTAGTCACCAAGTTGAAGTTGTTGACCAAAGCATTTGTGTTGCTCAAAGATCTCTGCAAGTTGACCTTTACAAAAGAACTCTAGTGATCATGCTTTCTCACATCAAAAACATGAAAGTAGTGAATTACAGGGCAAGCTCATTTGATGTGTATATTTCAGCAGAGTCTAAAGAACCATCTTATTTCCTGCAGGTATTATGTGTATTGACCTTGGTGTGGTCGGTCACATTGCAATGGTATTTTATGGGTCCCAGTTTTTGGCGAAATCCTGTTGCTGTCTATAAGGTACATTGCTTATTTCCCAATGGATTGTGACTGATCCACAAATTTGCTGCAAACGGTCTGTGTTTTAAGTCTCTTGATATCATTGGTTTTTGAGCCCTTCTTGAACATCTTGGTTAGCTACAAATCCATTTTTCCTGTTCATCTACATCTGATTCAATCATTTCTCTGATGTCACTTCATCTGTTATCTACTTTCATTATGCAAACTGCTTGCCTGCTCCTAACTAGCCTGATCATGTATGTGGCATCAATGTGGTTCTTTTGTTCTCCTGCATTGATCTCAATTGAAAGTCAATTGGGGCCCACAATGTATTGCCTTCTTGTCTATCATCTGAACTTAGTTTGTGGATGAATCTAGTATTGTGGATACTGGATATAACTGCATCTGTTTCATGGTAACTGTATGGTTCTGCCTGTTGTTAAGAAATCTTGGCAAGGTCTAAGCAAAATGTGTGGGGCAGGTGATTCTGCTTATTGCAATGGCTATTGCCATCTCTTCATCAGCTGCAGGCATTGCTAAACCACAAGGCATCAAATTCTCCATGTATTTGCGCATCCTTGTCCCTATAGTCTTCAGCAGGTAACTCAACTACTGATGTTTCTTGCTATTAGGACCACTTCAAACTGAAAAAGTCCTTTACCACTCATAATGGTCACAGGAATCAAGGAGATACTTAACAACCATTTGGGGGTGTTGTACAGAATTCCTGCCTCCTCATGTTGTCTCTTAAATAGTTTTTAACTGCTTAAATATTTAGACGTTATAGTCCATAAGAGGAAACATTACAGAAAACTTCTTGTGTAATGTCCTTGATCTAACAGAGCTGTTATTCTGCTTATAAGCAAGGCCTGCTGTCAATTTACACATTTTCATGCTTCTATACAGGGCCCTACGTAACTGCTTTTGCATGACCCTGCGCATTGGTCTCACCTTCATGGACATTATGGTATGTAACATTCAATTCATGTTAAAGAATCTGCTTGCAGGTCAATTTGCTTTCCATAAAATGATTTCAAATGAAGGATTCAGGTTAACATTCACATTGTGATTCTGAAAGGAAAGGTATATTGAAGAAGAAAGGAATCAATGAGATCAATAAAACCTAGGTGTCTGACTGACAGCAGAGAAAACCTCAAACTCCTACTAAGAGCCCCAAGGGCCATGCAAGCCAAATTGTGACTAACCAGTCTGAGAGACATCCAAAGTCATTGGTCTAGCAGTTCCAACACTGTTATAAAATCAAAATTGCAGATCGAATGTCTTGCTCTACATGTATCTGCTTTCAGATTTTAGATATTGAGAGAGTAAGAATAGAAATGAAAAGCTTAGTGTCCATAAGTCAAGTGTATGCTCCAGTATGTGCAATCTCTAGAAAGTAGTGACAGAGAAAAGAGAAATTGACAATTATATGTTAGATAATTTCAGTGTGCTGTGAAATAAACACCTAAAAGCCCAAGATGATTCTGGAACATTTCAATTGCTAGGATGATGTCAGTTAATATTAATGAGTAATTTCAACATTGTGTCAGATTTGGTTTGATCCCTCTTGTTTCTATGGCTGTATGGTGTTTGCCACTGATGTGGGGATTTGGTCTTATCAGGTATTGGTGGTAGCTTTCATGTTGGTCTCAGCATGGCTGGGAACTGCTTTATTTTCAGATAGTACAGCTGAGTTTAAGGACTATGTGACCTCACTATTCAATCTTTTTGTGCTGTTGACAACTGCCAACAACCCGACCGTCTGGGCAACAGTTTATAGTGCAAATCGCTTATCATTCTTTTTCTTCTTCACTTATCTAATTATTGGTTTCTTCTTCTTGATGAGCCTGGCATTCTCTGTTGTCTACAGCAACTACAAATCTCAGGTGTGATATGCTGATCCTATCCCAATCACTAACAAACATCGTGACTATATGTTGCTTAACTTTGTTACCAAATTTGAAATTTGAACACAATGAATTCTGGGGTAGCCAGTTTTCTGCTGCTACTTAAGTGAAACCATATTGAGTGAATTTCTCCATTGAGTGAAACCATATTACTGTTTGAAGACAGAAGGTGCACATCCCCAGATTTGGGAATTGGTTCCTAGTCCTGTTATGTGTAGTATCACTGTTGTAGGACCTGTTTTGACTTCTCACCTGCAGCTGTGAGGTGAAATCTCTAAATATGTACTGCAAAGTGTAGCTCAATAGCCTTAGTTGTACAGTATTTAGGACAATCAGGGATTTGATTTATCAGTTTGGGATCAGTATATTGCAGCCCTATAGATGTTTACTACTGAGCAATTGTACTTGATGAAATTTATTCAGCACTGTAGCAATTCCTGATGGTTTCTGTTTTGTGTAATGAATGCATGGTTATCACAGATGGTTGTTGAAGTAGCTAAGAGGATTACAGCACGCCAAGGAAATTTGAGAGCAGCTTTTGGTCTTTTGGACATCAAGCATCAGGAGTGGATTGATGGTGCTACAATGATTGCCCTATTTCTTGCTATTGGTCGCTACAGGTGTGTATTCCTTCTTCACAGGTTTCCACTTGTCATTAATTTTGCCTTTGTAACAATCTCATCTTGAACTTAAAATTCTCTTGTACCAAACCTAAATGGTAAAATCAGTGTTGGTGGGTGTTTAGTGTTGTAATGACACCCTTTCTGAAAGCTCTTTTGAAGATGATGTCCATGGCAAAGTGTTATTCTGTTATCCTACTAATGTAGCAAAATTCATGCTTCCTGGATCCCCAAATTACCTTGGGTGTAATTTTGCTCAAGTAAACCAAGAGTTATGTCAACCATGTGATTTTTGGCGCTGTTTTTTCTAAAGTTAGTTTGCAAAAACATTGTTCAAGGCTGTGCCCTCTCTGCTGATAATTACAATATGTAAGCCTTATTTCAATGTGATATGTATAGGTTTTACTTATGGAAACTTGAGCCTAACATTGTGTACATTTCAAAATTACAAAATTAAAGATGTCCAAGACTTGGTTATGTAGGTAAGTCTACACTTGAGGATGTTAAAACTTTAGGGTCTAGTCATTGTATAAAAATAAAGGCAAAGTGGAAGTTTCAGGACATAATCGTATTTTGATTATATTCTTGACCTTCTTTCTAACACACTTTTGAAATCAAAAACCTTCCATGTTACGTAACACTAATGGGTAATCAAACAGATGTTAGAACATACACTTTCCAAGACATTTGATTGTTTTTAGAGACTTTATCAGAGACAGGCTCAAAAAGTAATTTGGAAAACCAACTTTGCAGGCTAACTTCAACAAAACTTCACCCCTCTAACTTGGTGTTTACCCCATAACCTGCAAACCCAATATTCTTATTATGTTCACTGGACACTTCACAAAAAATTTGTGTCTTGATCTTCTACAAGCTTGAACTTAAGTCCTGGCTCGATGCAGTTCTACAAGCAAAAGTCTGCTATCTTCAGTTCTACCTTCAAGCAGCAGGCACATTCCTGATGTCCGAGCTCGCACAAGCCGTCTTTTCTTAGCCCTCAACAAACGGGGTGACTTCAAGATATGGTCAGATGAGTTTGAGGAGCTTTGTGATGTCATTGCCAAGGAGGTGGAGAGAAAACCAGGAGCTCAGACACCTGGGCGATATCGCAGATTGAGTGATATGCATTTTGTGAAGCACCCATGCTATGCCTATGTCATCTGGGCTTTTACTTTTGCTTCTCTAGCTGTGGCTATTGTTCAACTCAATGTATGCAACCTTTCCAAAGAAGTTTTCTGTTTTCCGCTCACAGATTATGGCTTTGAGTTTCTCAAGTTCCATTAGAGGCAATGTCAGTTGTGTCTAAAATGGATGGGAAAATTTGTGAGGATTAATTGATCTCCTTCAATGAGAGTAGATCACTTGATTCTTATTCATACAAGCATGTGTTGGGAAAGGCCTAACATAGTTCTCCTGCTCAACACTGCATGATTTCAGCAGCAGATCAAAAGTTTTTGCTTCATTTTAAGACATGTATACTTCTGGTGCAGGTGGATGGGAGATTGCAAATCCTGCTGTTGAGTCTTGAGTTCCTCTTTGGTATGCTTCTTGCCATTTTGTGCACCATTTTGTTTGTGGTGCTAAGTGTTGTTGCATCTTCAGAAATAAATTGAGCAAGTTTGGCTCTATTAGTAATGTATCTGACAAACAAGTATGAAGAAGCAGAGGGTTCTTCTGTACTGTTGCATTTATTGGTGTCACTTAGTTGCCTTTTGACCCCCAGATACTGAAGATGCTTTTTATGTACCATACCTGAAGCTACCAAAAGAATAAACAATCAGGAACAAATGGTGAACTTTCTTCTTAACTATGTGGATATGCAAGTGCAGGTTGGGTATTTGCAATGGACACAATGCTGAAGATTTGTGTGCAAGGCTGGAAGCCCTACTGGTGGACCAGCTTGAACCGTTTTGATTTTGTTGTGACTGTTCTCATTGTGTGTCTTCATCTCTTCTCATTCTTCTACCATGATTCTCGCAATTGGTATGTATCTGGCTTTTGCATGGGTTTTGGTTCTTCTGGTTCTTAGTTGTGGTTGTGGTGGATTGTTTAGTTGTGAGGAGCAGAAATCTTGGACTGGAGGAATTTGACTGCTGGGTGGAGTAATAAGCTGTTAGCATACAAATGCATTAGTGTGCAATATAGCTATACACGTTTCAGAGTTCTAACACTTGTGGTTGTTGTTTTCTCAGGGTGTCATATTTGATCATAATGCGAGGATTTCGTATATTCACCCTTGTGACACTGGTATCACGTTGGTGGCTAGTGGCCCAAACATTACTCCATGCAATCCCTGCCACTGCACCAGTTTTGGTGCTGCAGTTTCTGGTCTGCTCATTCTTCTCTCTGTTAGGGATGCATCTATTTGGGGGATTGGTTTATGCAGGCAACCCTGCTTTGCAAGGCACTGAGTACCTGGCGTTGGGGTATGATGCATTTAACTACAATGACTTTGCATCAGCTATGGTGACATCTTTCAACCTTTGTGTTGCCAACAAATGGTATGTAATTATGGATGCCTATGCAGCAGCCACAGGCAACAGATGGGTGCAAAGCTTCTTCATAGCTTTCTGGGTGCTTGCTGTTGCATTCATGCTAAATGTGGTGCTAGCATTTTTTGTGGAGGCTTTCACAAGTCAAATGGAGAAGGAAGAACGGGCAAGAGTTCATGAGCAGTGGGAGATGCCTGGGCAGAAGAAGTCTGGGGGGATTCTGCCATTTCAAACAACAAAGTCTTCATCTTGTGACATCTATGAAGATGGCACAAGATATTGTACGTAAGGTCAGGTTGTGATCAACTAGTGGATAAACCTGAATATACTGGTCCTATGCCTGCACTTACATTTCAAAATGGACAACTATTGGATGGTGGTACCAAAACAATCACACAAATTACATGGAGGATATTGCAGATTTCAACTGATGTCCTTGTGAGTGAACACATTGCTGATCAATGAACACCCTGTCAGCATTCCTGATTAAGCACCAAGGATTCAAGAGTAACTGTGCATGGAGTGTGCTGAAGCAGCCTATTGTAGCTTGCATTGATTGACAATAGGACTTGACAATGGAGCAATAAGCATCCAGGGATGAGGCAGATTTCAACTGATCTTCTTGCAAGTGAATGTTATACTGATACAAGAGAATCCTGTCAGCATTCATGATTAAGGACCATGGATTGAAGAGAAACTTCCAAGGACTGTGCCGAAGCAGTCTATAGTAGCTTGCATGGAGCTTGACCATCAAGCAATAAGGATCCAGGGGTCAGGCATCAGGAACTGGATATGAACTTAAGCTAATGACGCTGGGCACTCCAGGTCTTTGGACTTATGAAGCAAATGAAGTTTAGAAATTGATTGTAGGAACAGTTTCTGAAATACTTGTGCAAGTAGAAGAGTGTATATTTATAGCTAGCCTAGAGATGGTCCAGTGCGATTCATTAGAAGAAATGGTCATGCAAGGAAGGCACATAACATTGGCTACACTACCCAATACTGTAATATTGAATTTTTGCCCCCGTGTTTAGGAGCTTCACTGACCAGAGGTTATTATGAATTTTCAATAATATGATTCTTGTGACACTGATGATCTGATGTCTCATATTCTGTCTTTGCCCATAAGGAGGCTGTTTATTGGGATCAAGAAGGTTGTTCTTCTGCCAAGTCCTCAGGCAAGCAAGATGAAGGATGGAATGAACTTCAACTGTTATTTTCTGATTTATAATCTTGAGGCAGAAGCAATAAGCTAGTGGCCAGGGCTAACAGCTACTTCGGAGAGGTTTCCAAATTGCAACAGCGAATGTAATGTAATAATGTGAGCCAAACCAAAAAAATTGGACATGCATAAACCTATTGTTCAATTTGTGAGGGCATAGGGATATTGAATGAAAGTCTCCATAACTGCATTGGCCCCTGTACGACTCTCAGGACATGTTAGCCCGCACACAAGGATGTAGCAGCAGCCTCAACGCTTGAAGAGACTTGTGGGGGGAGGGAGCATGCCTGCCAGTGGACAAAGCTGTTGTTCTTCAGTGACCATGAAGCTCAATAAGCTGCCCGACTGTTGGTCCTTCAATATGGAATCGTCCACTCATTGCATGTAACATACTCATGAATGTGAAAGGCAGGTCGAGGGTGGGGGGTGTATCACATTCCCATGAGGATAAGAAACCACAATTGCCTCCACATGGTGACAGAAATTGTCTGCTTTTGTGTAGGGAACCTGTTACTCAGCCCTCGCCTAGTTCGAGGGCATGGGAATGAGGCCGATAAAACTCGTGAAGGCTGAGGGAACATGCCTTCACCAGCGTAACAAACGTCGAGATTTTCGACAATGACGAATCTCCGCAGGTGGAGAGGGTACACCGAGGCCCCCCCATCTGTTGTGGAAGCAACAAGCGACCTCAGTATGATGGAGGCCCATTTTGTGTCAGGAGATCTGTCAGATAAAAAAGGATCAAACTGAAAAGTTCTTTTAGGTCTGTATATTTGTCTCACACAAACCCTATCTGGTTTGTGAGTAGGTTAGACTAACAGTGTGCCCGCTGAGGAATAAGGTGTTTGGTACAACCCCAAAGTGGAGGGATTCTTAATAAAGGACAAGGCCATTGGCGAGTTCGGAGTTCGGACCTGCATTGTGGGAATGTCCCACACCTATGGTCTTTACCCACGTTAAAATACAACGCAAAGATTATCATGAATGAGTCGAGAACTTCAGCTTACTAAAGAGCGCGCCAGCGGTTCCTAGCAAGTCCATGGGACAGCCCATCGGCGTACTAAGAGCAGGAATCGGGTCTAGCCGGCCTGCTACCTGGCGTTAAATGGACGGAGATGCGTATTAAATGCATCTTAAAGAACAGGAATAAAAAAGCAAATGTGCCGAATCTGCTGCCAGGCCAAATTGGTACCCGCGGCGGATTCGGCATAATTAAAGAGCCTAAAGAATGGATGGATCCGCTGGCCCTGCCTTTGACGGATGTAGATCACGAGGCTTAGGAGGGGGGCCGTTCTGACACCGAGTGTTCTTACACCTACTCCTTAAAAGCGGGAGTGAGCTGACACCTACTTCATATGCCTATAATAAGTGTAAGCTCCTGTTACTCTTAAACCTTCCTCTTCTTTTAGAGGGATATTCATGGACACAAAAGTACCCTCCAAATACATTAGGGAATTTCTAGGAATGCTTTACATATCTATTTCGGCCATGTCCTAATGCGGGTGTCAACCTTGTGCTATTTGTCATAAAAAAAACCTGGGCTACTTGGATGTCACCTTCAATTTGTGACTTACATCCCATAAATGCATTGGCCTCCAATAATGATCATTATTTGGAAGAGGCACCAAATCCTACCAATTAATAGATTGGGTATATATGCATTTAACAATTGGAGGTAAGGTTTTTAAAGAATCATTGTCAACTTTGTTGAAAATTGATAGCAAATGAATATAGATGAATAAACATAGATTTACAAAGAGCTCTTCACCCAACCTTTAAGATCATATTAGTTGTTCACTTTATGATCCACCCTGAAGTTCTAACCTATTCGTGAACAGGAGGTGAACATCCCACATGCAGATGTCACCTCCACCATAACTAGGGTAGACATCACATGCACGAAATACTTCATTAATTTTAACTTGAAATATCTCATAGTTTCAAAAGTTAAATGATTGAAACATAAATATCTCTAAGACAAAAGTAATTTGATAGGAAATTCATATTCAACATCCTCAATCAATGAACTATCAAGTTGTTCATTTGATCATGCTCATCAAACATAAAACATATTCATGCTTGTTAATAAAAAATGTCTCAATCAATATATTTACAATCATATTCTTTGTGCTAAAATATTATAATTTAATAAAATCATCTTCAATTTTGTCTCACATCAAATGATAATGAATTTTGATATATTTCATGCAAACATCAAAGGTTGATTTTTTCATTTAAGATATACAATCTTGATTATTGTCATATTAACAATGGGTTTTATCTATGGTTTACCAATAGCCCCAAAAATGATAAAAACCACAATTAGTTGCCTTGTTTGTGAAGTGTGCCATATATTTAGCTTTTGTTGACTACATAACAATACAAGATTGTTTTTTACTACTCTTGTATTGCTATGATGACCATTATTTTTTATTGCAAAAATGTCAAATAAGAAATGATGGCAAACAATATGATAGATTTTTTCATTGGAATGCATTTAACCCACCTTGTTCATTTGAAACCTTCGTTATGGTATACATTTTCATTAAAACACATGTGATCCCAGCTATGGTTTATCCCCCTTGCAGAACACAATTGATCCTAGTTATGGTAAATCTCCCCATCAAAACACACATAGCCCATCATGTTCCCATTGAAACCTTTGTTATGGTAAACACCTCCATTTGAATGCACCCACCCATAAAAGCATGGATTCAATATTTCTTCTAAAACAAGAACCAAAATTATCAATGTAATTATCATGTGAATGTGTGACCATGAATGGCGAGTAGGTGGGCACATGAACACATGAACGTGACAAAATATTCAAAGGGATATTTTTGTCAAATCATGAAAATCACATCACAAGAATATTCCATGTGTTCAACTTGGCATATTTTTTCCATTTACGATTGAAGGCATTGAATGTCATTGGACATCATACCAATTCACAATAGATGGAGATAAACAAGCACATATAAACAATGCTACAATAATATGCAAGGTTTTCATTCCTCAAATTGAAGACAACATATATGGTTAACTCAAAGTGCCACTATGTTGCATTTTATGACTATATGGTATCATCATTAAACACTCCATACTTCCATAAAAGAATATGAGCCTATTTTACAGTCATGGCATAAAATAATAAAAGGTGAATTTCATTTTAGTTTCGTGTAGGATGATGAATTAATTCCTCACCATCTCTACCAAACATCACATGTTGCGAAATATAATATATGTGCTTACAAGGAACCCAATTCCGTTTCCCCAATGAGCCAACCATCACCATCATGGAATCAATGCATGTACGAGTTAGGAATTTATTTATTGTTATGTCATATTGCTTATTATTTTGAGAATACTTGACACTATACTATAAATTTTTAAATACCTTAGTAGAGGAACCTCCACATGTTGTAAAACGATCACTTGGAGAAGACAAGGGGATTCCCATTTGTTGACATGTTGCATTGACAATTTGAAAAGGTTGATGCACCAAACCTTTTTATTGTTGCAAACAAAAGGCCAGGTTGTTACATTTAATGGTGGATTCATTTGAATTAAATTTTCATCGCCAATTAATTATGCATTGTAATCTTTTGCCATTTATTAAGCTCAAAGCATGCTTCTTCTTCTATACATGTAATTTCATCTTGGGACAAATTAACACCTTTTTGCACATGCCAACTTTGAGGCACACTTTGTTTTTTTGAAACACACTTATACTTGGAACCCCACACATTGATTGATGTCATCAAGGCAAAACCAAAACTTGTGAATTTGAGGAAGGCCACCAATGTGTGGTGCTAACCAACCACCATAACGTGGAGCACAAACATTGAAGATAATTTTTTTCAATATGATCCAAGCCTTACAAGGTTGCAAGATTATTTTGTGCAACATAAAACATTGAACATGTGATGAAATCAAACAACATTCAATACACCAAATGCGCATGTGCATCCACTAGGTTTTGTGAAACCATTTGTGGTTATTTGTGCAAATGTAAACCCAATTTATATCTTATGAAAATATGGTTTTCAAATTACTATACTTTCAAGTGAGTATAATACAAGTTTGATTGTTCAAAAGCTTGAACATAGTCATCAAACATGGCAACAAACAAGCAGGCACTTCACTTCCCTGATTGTTAAAGCCAAATGTTATGATTTTTTTTTGATAAATTGTAAGTTGACATGTCCACTAGTTCTTCAAGAAAAAACTTGTGTGAAAAGGAAGAGAAATCAATATAACTTACATATTGAAAGTACATTATGAGGACCAAAAAAACAATGGTCAATTGTAAAAAACTTACATGTTTCATAAATCCACCCCATTGTTTAACTTGGAAATGTTAAAATGCCAACCAATTGGTAAGCTCCACAAGTATCCTCTCATTTGCAACGTTAGACAAGTACCACCAACACCTAATGGCAACATATCAAAATTTATTTTCTTCTAGCAATGTGGAGTTTTTACATTCATAACAAAATGCCTTGTGTTAATTTGCATCTTCAATTTGATCAATTGTTTTGTGTGCATCTCCATAGATTGTGTTCAATGATTGTAGTAGGTGTGTTCGTGCAAATTTTTTTTTCTTTCTAGAGGTCACTTTCAAAAAACATTTTTGTGAAGGATTCTTTCCAAAGGACGTCCCACAAAAAGAATTCCTTGAGGATCTTGGTCTTTTGTTTGTCAAAAACATTTTACCAATTTAGTTTGTGGAAAGTATCCAATTGAAACATTTGGCTTTGCATTTATGTCCAAAACTAAATTTCCGTTTCAAAAGACAATTTACACAAGAAATATTGATGGGGCTAATGGAGAAAATAAGTCAGTTGTGTGTTCTTATTGCATTGGAATAATGTCATTATGCAACTGTTAGTTTTTATTTTTGGATGTCCAAAGGAGCTTATAATGTGTTTGTGTTAATCATTAATTTTTTGGGGAATGATTGGCAACCAAAGCATGTGATTATTGGCTTGTTTGAGGCTAGTGAAACTAAAAGACAAGCTTGGTTAAAATTTGATAGATTTGTTGGATAAATATAGCTGATGGAAAAAAAAATCATTGTTTATCTCAAAGATGAAGTTTATAATCTCAATGTCATGATTATTGTATTGAAATATTTTGTAAGTTATGAATATATTGGGTTGGAAGAAAGCTTCTAGGGAACTTGTTTTAGTCATGTTTTTTTCAAAAGCATGTCAATATGGCACAATAGAAGAAAAAAAATTGTAAAAATCTGAAATATGTGTCCATTAAGTCTATTCAAGCATATTTGCAAAAATGCATCACTTTTCCTAAGAAATCTAGGAAGGGAAGACATGAATGGAATAAAGCTCATGTTGAAACTGGAATTTGGCCAAGAACATTGAACATTCTAGTGAAAACCAAGGAGGCTTTTAATTGAGTATTATTAACATTCTTTTTCATTTTTTGAACGTTTCAATTGAATGAAAATACTTGTCAATATTGTTGTTTTGTTTTGTAAGTTTGTTAATAAGATTGTTTTGTTTCAAGAGGCATTGCAGTTTCATTCTATAATTGTTCTCTGTTATAGTAGACAAATTATTATGACGATTATTGGTTGAGTGCCTCCACCGTTGACTTAGTAGATTTTTCAAATTATTGTGGATTATTTTTTTCCAATTGTTTTTGCACGTGTTTTTAACCAATCACAAGGACATTAACTACTTAATGATGCATTACACTTTGCAATTTTCATGAGTTTAAGACTCAAGAAAGAAATCAAGTTATTCCTTTAATTGAAACCCTACTATATGATTATTCAAGTGTTGTTATTGAGGTGGCTTTGATGGCTTCTAACATTAGAAGGGAGGTTTGTGGTGTGTTGGATTCTTTCCTTTCATTTTTAACAAAATATGAAAATAGAAAAACCCATAATATGATTTTTTAATGCTAGAACCTAGGTTTAAAAACCTTCATATAATATCCTCATTTGTTGGACATGAACAAGGTGTTAGTATTGTTGAGAAATATGACAATAAATCTTTATATCCTATGTTGGTCAAATGTTGGGAACATTTGCATCCTTTAATAAGGTCATAAATAAACATTATGCTAATCAAAATATATTTTATATCGAGATTGCGATTTGGACATTTTTTAGCAAATTACAAATACAAGTGAACTAACATAAAAACTTATAAAAAGAGAGTTGATAATTTTTAGACAATATTAATTGGATGTTAAAAACAACAAAAGTCTTCTCCAATGGTGGTTGTGAGAGAAACATGAATCAATGTTCTATATTATTGGTTTTTTAACTCACCAATTTTTTTGCATTGTTGGATCCCAAATTGAAATAGAAAGGATTTTTTCATTGGCTAAAATACTTGTTAACTTTAAAAGATGTCGTTTGTAAATTAAAAATTTAGAATAGGTGATATTTGTGAAGAAAAATCGGTCTAATGACTTTAAAGTAGCATGTAAATCTCCACTTAACTTAATGGAATTCCTTTAAAGGAATATAGATTTAGAAGAAGAGTTAAAATAATTTGAAGGTGACTTTGAAAAGGATGAAGTAGTTGAAGTATGAAAATTTTATAAAGAAATTTTTAGTTATTATTTTAAATGTTTTTGGTAACAATACGTAATTTTTAAAATTTATAATAATAAAAACATAGTTAATTAATTTTTTGTAAGTTTATTATTTTTATTTGAAAAAAAAAACTAATAACTAGTTTGTGATAATTGCCAAGTGAAAATCGATTATTTTCAAATTTATAAGAACTAGCATTGTGTGAATCGATTTTTTTTTTTAAAATTATATATTGATACCATGACCTGGTGTATAATTTTTTTAAAAATTAAAATGTGAGAATTATAATTTGTTGTGAATATTGAATCCAATGGGTAATATAAAAAATCTGATACCCCCACCAACAGTGGTAATAAAAACTTATGGTTTTCAAAGCCAAAATGTTATTTATGTATCCTTGCTTCCCAGGGTAATGTTTTAAAGATGCAATCAAGTTTCAAACATTGGGTGAACACAATGTGAAGAAATTTTCCATCCCCTTGCGGAGTCTTTTGCCCTTCAATAATTCTATATGACCCTCATTATCATCATTTAGGAGGTGTTTAAACAAAAATGTCTTGTTTGATGCCAATGTAATTACAAAAGCATTAGTATTTGGAGTTTGGTTTACCTCCTTTCTAACCATGTCTTTGATTTGACATGTTATTTTTCAACATTTCCCATGTGCAACAAGATGGATGTGCATCCCAAAGTGAATTGATGTTCATGTCAATGATTGCAATTTGTGACAACATAATACATCTATGTCAAGCAAACCTACACGTAGAATGGAGGTGTAATGTAATGGAAGCAAACAATGAATGCAACAACACTCCAAGATTGTAATGATTGTCCTTCACGTCTTTGTTGAATTGGCATTCCATGCAATTTCATTATGCATTGAATTAATCGAACAAACAAACAATGGACAAAAATCATTTTCACATCAAAATTGTCCAAGGCATTTTGTGATTTTGAACTTGAAGCTAAAATTGTTTTTGATGTTGATGGTCATCACTTTAAACCAAGCATGGAAATCATATTTTTGATCCATACCTTGTAATTTTCCTGAATGTCCATCTTGATTGGAAATGGGAGGGAGCTCCACATCAAAGTTTGGTCGAAATAACTACACCTTTTCAATTTCTATAATATTATAGTTTGAATCCTTCAACTCATTTGTTGAATGTGGGTGTGAGAAAGAAGTTGGAAGCAACTGATGACACTAGGAACCAAAGAAAAGATTGAAGATGGCATATGTGAAATCTTTGGAGGCAAAGACTAGGTATATGAAGGAATAAATAGAAGGGATGCAAAAGAAAAAAAACACATGAGGAATAGGGATAAACATAGGCACAACTTCCTCAAATGAATTAGATAACTTAATAATTGGTGTTTTGTGAGTTGATGAAGTGTTTGTGTTTGATAAGGATGCAATGAAGTTCATGCTTGATGTTTAAAAAAATAACATCTTTGATGACAAAGCCAACAATCCTTAGGGTGAAATCAATATCTTGGGATATCCTTGCAAAGTCATTGCCAACAATCCAATATCTCCCAAAAGAAACTACTCAATACAATCCATTGAGTCTAGACACAAGGGGTTTGTACATGGAGTGAACTTTACTTCATTGCACTCATCATAAGATAAATCTTTCAAAACATGAATAAAACCTTGTTGGAAACCAAATATGTGGCAAACAAACATCTTTTAGTTATTAGTGTAAACCTAAATTGCCAACCATGATTGTCTAATCAAGCTTCCCATCTACATGAAATGTCACCATAAGAAACAACAAATAGTGTCATAGAAGAGAGGTGAATGAACACAAAAGGAAATGGTAGTTTAAAATGTTAAAAAACCAAATGCATCTTCTAATATTCTCAAAGATGTGTGTTGAAAATGTCCATATTTTGGAATAGGAACAAACAAATGCTAGATGAAAATGTTGGATGAACCCTCACAACAAGCTTCAATGTACTAGGAGTTAAAATTAGTATCCAAGTTGCAAATGCACGATAGCAAGAGAATGCATGAAAAACATACTTTGATTTGATTGTATGAGCATGTTATAGGTTAAAACTAACATAAATTCCAAACATAAGAATATTTATTTCCAAATGTGACAATATGGAGAACACTATGGTATTGGTAGAATATGAACTATGCATTGGATACTCGTACTTGAGACCCAATTCTAGATGACACATAAAACTTTGCAACCCATTGTGTACAAAGGATCTCTTAAGTATTAGGTAGATTGCAATAGGCATGTAGATGTTGAACAATAAAGAAAACAACATTCAAAGGCAAGACACCATGGTTCACTGAATGCATAAATGTGTGTTAATTGGAGCATGTTTATAATGGCCTTATTTAATAAACTAATACCATTAACAACACTATGGAATGGAATAAAAAATGCAAGCAAATGAATGTGATGTGTTAATCTTGAACTCCGTTTTAACATAGGTAGGATGCCCACAATGGATGGATTTTGAATTATTGAAAGAGACCATTATTATGGGGTAGAACACAACAAAGTGAACTTTCAATTATTGTGTATGAGATGGGTTGTAGTCATTAGTATTCACAAATCAATGCATAAATGAATGATCGAACTATGGTGGGTAACTTCAAGGAAAACAATTGGAAAGGAAGAAATTTTTATTCATATTAATGATACCAATAGTTTTCAGTTCCACAAAATTATACATATATAAACAAATGTAAAAGTGTGTTTAAAAGGTGACATGAAAAATATAAAAAATCATATAAAGCATCACAATTAGAAAAAGACATTAATTCTAATTCTAATCAATCAAACAATTATTCAAAGTTACCTTACACTATAAAGTTGTTAAAATTTCCTAAAACACAAAAACCATAAATGTGTTCTATGCGAAGGCTAACCATGGTGTTGATTCTAGTAAAATTTGTATTAACACATATAATTGGCATCACTATGGCACAACCATCACATGATTATGACCATGAAATTACCTTGCAAGTCCATGTAAAAATACCATAACTTGATGGCTACATAAACATGACAACAACATGACCATGACCATGAAGAAACCCAATAAAATCAAATATTTCTCACATATTTGTTAAGAAAATAAATAGATTTTTTTTTCATTTGTGAATGTTGTTATCTCAAATTATTATTTTTTTAAATTTCAAATGCAAATTGGATTTTTATTTCTTGATGTTGCCTAATATTTTAAAATTACTTGAAGGAATTTAAGCTTTATTATTTCAAATTAAGATTTTTTACTAAAACAAAAAAGATCCAATTTTATAACAAATGTGTAATTTCATGTTTTTGAATTGGTTGACATGGTGCAAGATTGTACCAAAAACACATCAATAGAAGAAATTAATGAACTATTTCACAACTAAATAATTCATTATTATTCGTTAGGAAAATGGGTAGGGTAATAAGAAATAAACATTGGATCAAATAACAAAATTTGTCAAAATTGATGATTAATTGATGACAGGATTACAAAATAGTATACTAGACATTATTAATTAAGTCTTGTTTATTCTTACTACCTAAAGAATGGAATGGATTAAGTATTTGGAGGAAGCCAATTTGTAGCAAAGAAAAAAGTTATTTTCATAGATGTATTTAATTAAAAATTTATTCCCCTTCTAGTGAATTGAGTTTTAGATGCAAGACACAAAAGGAGTTGAAAAAAACTTGAGAACTCCAAAATGAAGGAGACAAAAGGCAAGCTACTTGAAAAGCCACAATATTTGAAAATCAACATAGATTTGGATCCCTGAGTGGCTACTATAACTGAATAGTTATTATGGGAGTACAAAGATGTGTTTGCTTGGAATTACAAAGATTTCAAAGGGATACTAACCCCCATAGCAAAATATAAGATTGAGCTAAATCATATTATACCACCTTTGCACAAAGCTCACTACTGCATGAACCCCACCTACATAGTAGTGGTCAAGTAAGACTTGAACAAGCTACTAGTTGTGGGCTTCATCAAGCCTCTTGGCTTTCTCCAATTATGATTGTTCCAAAAAAAATGGTAAAATATGCACTTGCATTTAATATTGTAAACTTAACACAACTACATGTAAAGACCCCTACCCATTATCATTCATGGAGGAGGTACTGAATGCAACAATAGGCCATGAAATCTATTATTTCCTTGAGGGGTTTTTAGGGTACCACCATATGAGCATTGTTCTTGTAGATAGGTACAAGACAACTTTCATCATTGACTAGGGTGCATCCATTTGTGTAGTTATGCTCTTTTGGCCTAAAAAATGCACACCCATTTACCAACGAACAATCAACAAAGCTTTTCAAAATATCTTGGGATCTTTCATGAAGTTCTTCTTTGGCAACTTTATTGTATTCAATGACCTACAATTTCACTTGCCTAAATTGCAATAGTGGTTTGAAAAGTGTCAAAAGTATGTTATTACACCACTAGGAAATGCATCATAGTTCACTCTGGGTTTCACTAGATTTTTGAGTGAATTTGGACATTTTTACCTAATGAAATTATTTAACCCCCTAGTGATCGGGGACCAGTTGCTACGGATAATGACTTGTTTCATTAATACCTAGTGAAACAAGGTTACTCTCAAATGAAATACAAATTTACCAAACCATTCATTTGTTAATTAATTAACTAACAAGTATGGAAATTAATTAAATTTTAATTATTTAATATAGAATATTATTGATAGTTTCATGATTTTAAAGCTTATTATTTATTGACACGTGTCACTACTTATGCTAGGTTATTTAATTAATAGTTATTGGTGGTTATTCTATTAATGGCCATTAGTAGTTATTATATTGATGGCTATTCATGGTTATTGTATTGGTGGTTATTCCATTAATGGTTATTGGTGGTTATTTTATTAATGGCCATTAGTAGTTATTTTATTGGTGGCTATTCGTGGTTATTCTATTAGTGACTATTGGTGGCTATTTTATTAATGGCTAATGGTGGCTATTATATTAATGGCTATTGGTGGATATTCTATTAATGGCTATTCGTGATTAATCTATTAATGGCTATTGGTGGATATTCTATTAATGGCTATTCGTGATTAATCTATTAATGGCTATTGGTGGCTATTTTATTAATGGCTATTTGTGATTAATCTATTAATGGCTATTGGTGGCTATTCTATTAATGGATATTCATGATTAATCTATTAATGGCTATTGGTGATTATTCTATTAATGGTTATTTGTTATTAATCTATTAATGCTTATTGGTGATTATTTTATTAATGGTTATTCGTTATTAATCTATTAATGCCTATTGGTAATTATTCTATTAATGGTTATTCATGGTTAATCTATTAATGGCTATTTTGTTAATGATTATTGTGGTTATTCTATTAATGGTTATTAGTGATTATTTCGTTGTAAGCCATTAGTGATTATTTTATTGGTGGCTATTTATGGTTATTAATGGTTATTGTATTATAAGTTATTGTTGGTTATTATATGTTATATTACAACTATTGGTGATTATTGTATTATAAATCATTGTTTAATATTTATGTTATAATATCATAAGCTATTGGTAGTTATTATATTGTAGGGTATTTAAAATTATTTTTCATAGGTTATTATTTTCTATTCTAAGTTATTTTTACCTTAGGTCATTATATTTTGTTTTAGATTACTTTTAAGTTATTGTGTTTAGGATAAAATAATTTATAATAACATAAAGTAGAATGACCTTGAATAATTTAAAGTATAACTTGAAATAACATATATTAATTTAAAATAAAATAACCTAAAGTATAACCTAATACTAGTTGAATAATTTAATTTAAAATAATTTAAAAGCTTATAATAAAATAGTTAAAATAATTTAGGGTAAAATAAGTTATAATAACATAAAATATAAGTTAAAATAACTAAAATAACTTAAAATAATATAGGGTATATCATAAACTAACATAGATAGAATTTTTTTTAAACATAGAACTAAACCTATTTGTTATAGTAAATTGTAATAGTGAATTATGTTAACTAATAATGAAACATGATGTCTACATAGTGATATTATAGTGAAATAACTTTCACTAGATGAAATCAATAAAATGCAATGAAGTTATTTCACTTTTAAAGTCCCATAGTGATTTAAGCTAATAAATTACACCCCACTTTGGTAATAGTGTTAACTTCAACTCAAATAGGCATATGTTTTGTGGTGTACTTGGGGTTAATGCTAGGGCTTGTAATCTTTAAGATGAGTTACTAAACCTTAGGAAGATAACAAATATTGTCAACATGTTAACATTTAAAACTCCCCATGACATTCAAATCTTCAATGGTTTAACCTAATTTTACCATTGGTTTATCAAAAAAATTGTTTTCATTATAACACCCATTACAAAGCTCATGTGTAAGGAGTAGCCATTTAATTGCAATGCAGATTATGAGGCAACATGGTAGTTGATTAAGTATTGGCATGTGGAAACCCCTATCTTAATTGCCCCCCATTGGGAGCTAGAATTTCATGTTCACATTGATGCATATAACTTAACAATTGGGGCAATGTTAGTTTAGAACCTTACTAGCAAGTGTAACTAATTGATATCTTGTGCATCAAGGCTACTCAACTAGGCCAAGAAAAACTCCACCACCATGGAAAAATAATCTTTGGCCATGGTTTATGCCTTACACAAATTCAAGAATTTCTTAATGGGCAATAAATTTTTTTTTTCATGGATCACATGGCCTTGGTTTATTTTGTTGATAAACCCAAAGTTTTAACCATATTACACGTTGGTTACTACTCTTTCTTTAATATAACTTTACCATAATGTCCAAACTAGGTAAGACATGTGCAATAACAAATGGCCTTTCATGATGACCTTACCTAGCTAAGCCTATTGGAGTTCATAATCAAACTTCATGTGTGTTTTTTGTAATACAACCCAACTAAATGTAGGAGGTGTATAGCTACTTGACTATTGGAACCTTTCTTGCATGGTACAAGAAAAAATTGGCATTAACTTAAACATTAAAGTTCATTGTAGTACATGTTCAACTATACCTAGTTGGGTAGGATCACGTTTTGTGGTGTTGTTTAACCACAACAAAGATCCCTACTATCCTTCATGAATTGCATACTAAAGTTTTTGGTGGTCATTTTTCAAGAGACATTGTCATTAAACAAATATTGGATGCCAAGTATTGGTGGCCTACTATATTTTGAAATACTTGATCATACCATCAAAGCTATGACCATTGTTAGAAAATTAGGAACCTCACATACACCAATATGGCAAAGTTGGTGACTTCTTTGCTAATCAAGCATGTTAAGGCCACTCAATGAAACCTTGGAAATAGGAGCAAAAAATGAACATTTTAGTTCTACAACATTAAGTGACAAATAGTCACAAAAAGTTTATGAAATTGGTAGTTAAATAGATTGTAGGTTTCTGTCATGCAAAAACTTCAAACTTGCAAAAAAAATACACAATTTCAATAAGGAAATACAAAAGCATCCAAGAGGGTGTTTGCATGTTACAATGTACACACTTTGTTTGAAAATTGAAACTACATATAGTATCAAAAATAGCAACATGTAAGATTTCATTCATTTTGAATTACTCTAAATATCACATATGAATGATTTGGTCTTCAAAATTTTTAAAAGTCACAAGAATCATGAATATGAAATTGAATTTTAATTGTGCATTTGTGCAAATGTACACCAATAATTTAATAAAGGTTTTTTAAAAGCCTTTATTTGACAACAAAATTTCATTTTTTAAAAAATTCAAAACTTCATATTATTTTTTCAAATGATTAAGAAAACATTTACCCCAAGTAAATCTTCAATGGAAGAACATTTTTCAACCTAAAAAAATCATAATCATCAACATTATCATACCATAATGTACTAATGAACATTTTAAAATCATTTGATCTAAATTCCATGACCTGAAGAAGAATTGAAAATTTTGATGGGGAATTTTTTTTTTGATGGGTTCTTCTTTGTATGCATAAAATTTCATGGAAAAATTATCATTAAATGTAGTACTTCTTAAGCCTTTTGTTGGAATAACAAAGATGTTTTAATGCTTTGCAAATGAAAATATATTTTGTTGGACTAATATATCATTGATACGTGTATTGATTTCACAACATAATGCAAAGTTTGGGACATAAACCACCATCATTACAAAAATTTAGTGAAAATTATTTTCCAAATTTCCATCATGATCCATGAAACTTGGAAAGGTATTGAAAATTGTCAAATTGTGATAGTTTTTTATGTAGGTTGTAACATGCAAACCCCCAAGAAGAAATCCATAATGTTTTAAAAGAGTTATTTTGCTTTAGAGCATAATCAAAAAATCATTACAAAAAATACTACATTCCCTTTCCTAGGTTACCCCATGGGAACCTCCTTTGAAGTGGTGAAAAAATGGTGGATAACCCAAAAAATTAGGGGAATCCCCAAAAAATATCTTAAACTACAATATAACTAAGACATCATTGTCTTACCTTCCTAATTAAAGTCTAAGTAATTTTCAATTTAAAAAATAACCCTCTAGTTGTTTCAATAATCCATTTCAGTAAAAAGGTTTTGGTAAATAATTTTGGTAACATTTTTCAACAAAGAGATTTCAATACTCAGATTTCAATAAGAAAATTACACTACAAGTTCCTATTGAAGACTCTTGCTATTAATAAAACCTTTCATGAAATGGGGCTTAAACTTTATTAGGCCCATTAAATTAGTAGGTAGGTCTACTAATAACAAGTGCATTTTAATTGCCACTAACTACATCACCAAATGGGTCAAAGCCAAAGCTTGACGAATTGGCACAACTATGATAACATCTAGGTTTATTTATGAATAAATTCTCACTAGGTTTGGATGCCCACTTACCATAATCTTAAACCAAGGTGTTCACTTCATCAACAATGCCATTGCTTACCTTATTGAACATTTCTTATTGTGACACACAAGCTCAACCATGCACTACCACCATGGTAATGGTTAGGTAGAATCCACAAACAAGGTCATCAACACATTGTTGACCAAATTGGTCAATGATCAATAACATAACAACTAGTATGAACATCTCCACATTATCTTATTCTCTTATCATATTGCTTACAAATTAGTTATCATTCCAATTGGTGCATAGCTTCCTATTTATACCAAGTATATTCTACCTACCACTATAGTAGAGTAGGATTATGAACCCAAAAGGATATAGATTGCATGAATGGCTAAATTATAGCTACTAAATGAATAGAAGCTTCAAGCCTTTGATGATATTGGCATGCACCAATGGACTTGTGATGCCTAGACACATACTTACCATAAGGAGAAATCCTTTTTGATTGGTGACTACATATTGTGGCCATAAAGAACATATTTGATATAAATATATATTCAATGCACTTGGAAATCCCATTTGGTTCTTTGAAAACGATAGTGCATTTTTCATACACATCAATATTGGGATTATTGTCCCCAACATAAATTTTGTCATGCAAAGCATATTCCTCAAAGGTTGAAAACACCTCCTTCCAAAAGGTGAGATGTTGTGAAGCTCTATAATCAATAAACCAAGTATTTTTATAAATTGCCAAGATAGACAAATAGTCATAAATAGAATTCAATCTTGCCTCCTATAGCCTCATGTGAAGAACCTTTGAACTTGTTCTTGCAAGTGCTTCTTGTGACATTTTTTGGCAAAATGACCTTTATTGCCATTGTAATAAACTCCTTTCTTTGGCTTTTCATTATTAAACTTCCTAGAAACATTTTAATAATTAACGCTTATTATTTTATGCCATGATTAAATACTTTTCACTCAAACCACAACTTTTTTTACAAATTTTTTCTACATACTAATCCATAGGCAAGTTGTCAATATGGGTACTAGATGAAACAACCAAGGAACATGGAAAGAAAGTGGCATAATCCTTAAAAGTGTAAATGCCAAGTCTTCATTAGAATTTTGATGTTTAATGTTTGTCAATTGATCAACAATCATGTGAAATTTGTCAATGTGAGCTTGCATTAAAGTCCCTTTCTACATCTTAATATTGTACAATTTTTTATTTAACTATAATCTATTGCAAACATGTTGCCTCTCAAATGTTGCATAAAGGTTATACCAAGAGTTTTTTACATTCTTTACACATGTTACATGATGCAATAGAAAATCAACAACATTTAAAATAGTGTCCCACAAGCCAACTTGTCTTTTTTCATGAACAAGTGTTGTTAATCATGAGTGCATATTCCAAGAATTATTTTTTCAAACTCAATCTTTGATGGCAATAGCTTTTTTGAAGTGATTTCCCACAAAACTTTCTCATGCTAAAGAAACTCCATCTTATCTTCCAAGTATGAAAATTATTGTCATTAAACTTTTCATTGTTTCAAACATTAGAATTAGATGCCATGATTGTGATTAGAAAAACCTAGAAAACATACATGTTATAGAAGAATCATTATTTTAGAAAAGAATAATATAAACTCACATGTTATAGTTGTTCATGACATAGTTAGACTTGCATATAGTTGAACTCCAAAGCTTTTTTATGAACAACTATGACATGCAAGCATAATTTTTCTGCTTTCAAAAGCAACCAAGCTTTAATACCATGTTGGAACTCAACAACAAATCAATGAAAGAATAAAAATGAGTAAAACACATATGTACACTAAAATCTCCACTCATTTAAGTGTCTCCTCTTAAGGTTAAGATTTATCTCCATCAATCAGCACTTGAGACCTTGATATGCCATTTTCACTTTAAATTGCTTTGTATGCAACATTGGATATGGAAAGGAGTTGTGCCATTGTAGCATATTGTTGCTTTTCCTTTTTTTCAAATGCAAAATCAACTATGGAATCGAGCTATGAATTTGACATTAGATATAGACGGGAGTTGTCCCATTGTTGTGTGACATATCAATGCATTGGAGTGCTAGTGATCAAGCTCATAGGCAGTTATGTATCATGCAAGCAACAACAAAGTGAAAAAAGTGAGTACTTCTCTTGTCTGTTTCTCTTGAATGTTTCTCTGGTACAAGGATAATTTATTTTTGTTGTAGTGGTGGCCTTTCATCCTTCCATTTCAGAAAGAGTCAAGGGCTTGTGCCTTCCATCACCTATTTCCTCTCATTTCAACCTCACATTCCATAAAGAGATTTGTGTGCTCACAAATTTTCTGATACGCCTTTCAAACTTTGTTGTCAGTCTAATTTATTTATGAACTTGAGGTCTAGATAGAGAATCAAGTGCTTGTTTTTTCTCAACATTTTTTTGGAAATTTCAAATTTAGTCATATTTGCCTTTTATCCAGACCATAGATCTAGAAATAGAATCAGGTTATTACATCTTCACAGGTCCTCCTATGTCTTCCAAATTTCATTTTCAGTTTGATTTGCCTCAACCCTTCAAAGTTGAAATTCCACAAAGAGAACCAAGTTCTTGGCTCCAATAAAGTCTCTCAAATTTTAATTTTCAGTCCACTTTGTTATTTGCCCTGGACTTGAACCTTACTCATGGGAGCTAACAAAGTGATTGCTTTTTAATAACTCCTCCAGACTTGGACACTCTCTCAGCACAATAATAAACAGTCAAACCATAAGTTTCTGACATCATGTTACATAGCTGGGACTAACCAACACAAAACGTGCACTATGCACAGTTCATTGGTACCCTGTTCTCCCAACATAGGATCACCCAACTTATTGCAAAGAGCAATCAGTTAGTGGATGCAATCTCGAAGGGGCAAATGTGACTTTGTTCTTGTTGTTAGCCTGACTCCAAAGAGGCAATTCAAAGCAAGGATTTGTTTGTTTCTGAAGTTCAAGAAGTAAAAAATGTAATAGTTTTGGTGCATCAAGTATCAGGACATATCGGCTTCCATGATCATCATCTACCGAAATGCTGGAAGTACAACAGCTCTTTTCACAAGATACATTGAAACTTCCAACATTGCTACTAATTATCCAAACATATTTAGTATTTTAACAAATACATCATTATCCATAAACTACAAAAGAGTGTGTTACTTGCCTCCTTCATAATTGATCAACCTTCCAGCATGGACCTAACTAATGGATGTTGCTGCTGAAACAGAGCCATCATACTAGACAGCACAACTTGAGATTTGAAGGTCAAAATGTCCATTCAATAGGCACTCTGAAGCACTACAGAGCATATTTCACAAATATCTTCCAAGGTTCTGAAACTTTCATGAAGATATACGCTCCAACCCTAATAAAATACAGGAAAATGATGCAGAAATAGCATATGAATGTCTGGTTGAAATCCCATGCAGTTCATCACAAAAGAAAAAGAAAGAGAGGAGATACGGCCAAGAGTCAACAACCTACACAGATACAAAAACAGATGCATGTCGCCAGATACCTTGTAGCATTCGCAACCAGCATGCCCCTGCCAGTGCTCCAAAGAAGAATGACTGAATACTACTTTGCTTCATTGCATTGCCTTTGCTACAACTTGGATACTTTTGTTTGGCTCCCCAGACATTAGCACGAGCATCTGCCATTGCTGCTGACATGTGCTTGCCACCACCGTCTGAGCATTTAGAGGGGATGGTAGGGGAAGTCACAAAAGTGTTAGAACTGGTCACATTAATGGAGCCAATGATTAACTTTCCTGCCTCAGCTGGAGATGATTTCTTCAATGTTGTTGTGGCAAGCCTCATCAGCTGACTTCCTAGTGGTCTTGACACCATTGAGCAGTCAAGTTGTGAAGATTCTTCACAGGGGGTTTCCGTAGTAGAACAATTATAGCCTTCAGACTTCAGATTGAGTGTTGCATGGCCTTCCTCATTGTCAAAGCCAAGAGGTGTTTCAGGAGGATTGAAGTTTGAACTAGCAGCACCAAAAGATTCAGTACCACCAAAGGTCATCCTGTCTGCACTATCATTGAAGAAAACTGCTCCACACTTGGGATTCATAGCTGAGATATCTGCACAAATCATTACTCTTGTCAATCCATGCTAGAATAATGGATCAGACATGATCCATAGTCAGATCCACAAGCGAGGAAATTCCCATGTTACCATACATCATACCTGCATGATCCAAAGTAGATGAGAGCCTGGAATCCACGCTTCCATTCCAGACTCCTCCATCCCCTGCTGAAGCCTGTGTGTCCATGGCAGGGCATGAACCTGAACCTATGCAGTCTTCCAAATTGGGCAGTCTGTCCTTAAAAGCAACCTGTAAAGTAACATTATTCTCAGTCACCTTGCAAAGAAAAAGGCATGACAATTCACGCAGAGAAACACACCCCCAACTAAGGAGGATAGCAACTCGCGCTCATCAATGTCAGGCACATGCAAGAGTGATGAAGCCATCGCCTGCGAACAAAGAAAACAATCCCAACAAGTACCTCTCCCCACTGGGAGCTGCAGCAAATCACCATCTCCCAAGGAAATGTAGCAGAGCATCCACTTCTGCTGCTCTGGTTATGTGGCATTCATGTTTGTCACCATCACCCACATGGCGCTCTTAGCTTTTCGGACATGGCCAATGTGGCATCATCTGCATATAAGTGATCTATGTACCATCTCTACATTCATACCCACTTCTTCTGCTACATTCATACCCACTTCTTCTGCTATTCGCATCTTATTCAGCTACCTGGTGTGAGTCTGAATCTCAAAAGTCACACCACATCTTTATATACTGTAACACAACCCCGGTCTGCTTGCTTGCATCAAAGTTATTTATAGCAAATTCCAAGTTACTGGGTCATTGGTTATGTGTCAAAATTTTATGACCCACCAGTGCAAGCAAAGAGAGAGATACAGCAAAGAGGCTGCATCAAACCCCTGGTCTTCAGATACAACCAGGTTCATCCTTCCCAATTGCTTCTAGATCATCTCTTGAAACCCTCTCTTCTGACATCACATGGACTACTTGCGGGACATTTTAGTTCATCCCGACCAACAATCTCAGGCCTAACAAGCCCAATGTTTCACCATTTCCATGAAGACCTTGTAGTGAATCTCACCTCTAATTCAGACTGAAGTGGACGCCTAACAGACCCTCTGAATTCATGTCCAAGGCCTTGCTCTTGAAGTTCCCCTGTTGTGGAGTGTCCTGCAGTGGTTACACAGCCATACCCCTGATTGTTGATTGCTTGGGGAAGGGGTTGACAACCAGACTTCTCAGCCAGTTGCTTGTTCTTTGCTTCTCCACTCTCTTTAATAGGATGCCTCTGCAACCGCACTCTCCGAACAGCTGTCCCCTGCTCATTCAACTGCCGAACCATGGGCTTATGTGATTGTGGCTGCAACCAAATATGCCTGTCAACCCCAATTTCCATTTTTTGTTCTTCCTGTTGCATGGGGATTTCTTGGAGATCCTTCAACTCCAAGAAATCCCCATGGAATGTTCCTCCATACGAAATACCATCAACATCACCATACATGTGATCAATCAGATGATCTTGCCAGTTGTGTTGCTCTGCCTGACTAGACTCTGCACTCTGCAGCATCTCCTCCAGGATCTCCCCTTCTTGCAGAAAGTGTCCATACTGTAAAGTCTCCATATTATGAGGAATTGGAGGGAAATTTTCCCATCCTTGAGGAAGGTCTGCATGGGTCAAAATTTCTTCAGATTCCTTCTCAGATAAGGTCTCCTGTAAGATGCTGCTCTGCAGAAACAACATAAGTGCATCCCATTAGAACCATCAAAACCCTCACAAGGAACTCAAGAAATAGGATATCTATTATAAATGACTGAATAACAAAACTCATTGCAAGACCCCTCCATGAACTGAAATAAGACCCAAAAAAGGCACCTACTTGGCCACCACAGGTGTCATTAATGTACTCAAGCACGTTGCTATTGGAATCAGCACCAACACCTAATCTCTGTGAAATCATGCTACCAACCCCCACCTCCTCCACACTTATATCAGGTTCCTGCTTCACTTGCCCTCCCTCCACCAGTGGAACATGTTCATTATCCGCAATATCATCATCCCCCTCCTCAGGTGGGGGTGGTGACTTGTAGTCATCCTCAGAGAAGGTAGCACCATATTGCTCGCCATTTTTTGGACCCGGTCCACTCTTCATGAAGACTCGACACAGCACAAATGCATCCTGCTCAGCACAATATTAAAATCAGAACAAGGACTTTTACACAGTACTTTCTATTAGAACCACAGAAATTTCAATTTGCCTCCAATCAATTTGCATGCATCAGCAAGCCACTGAGGGAAATCACAGGAGCAAAAATGTCATGCCTGGGCAGTTGCTCGGCCTTTTTCACCATCTTCCTCTTGTAGGCGATACTCATGCATCACCCAATCTGTCCTACTGCCATGCGGTGCTCGACCTTTGTAAAAGACAAGTGTTTTCTTCATTCCAATAGTGCGAGACCCAGTGCACACAGCCCTGTCTTTTCCTGTGGCCTTCCAGTAACCCTCTTCAGTTGCTCTATTAGTCCGTGATCCATTGGGGTACTTCTTATCCCGGGCACTGAAGAAATACCACTCCCGGTCATTGCTACTCAAGGATGACTTATCTGCATCAGAACCGCAAACAAGCAACAGCCGACATCAGTGTCATATTACCCACAGCAGGGAGGAAGCACCCGATGTCTAATGGCACGCTGAGCTCAGGGCTTCCTTTTTAGCAGACATCCTAAGGATACAGTTTCCCGTCCTCAGGCTATTAATGACCTCGAAAACTCCTCAAACATGATATGCGTACAAGACCCGTGACAGAAAAAAGTTCAAAGCGAATGACGCTCAGAAGTATGCCAAGACCTACCGGGCAAATCCCACGGCTCGCACTTGTAGAGATCAACTTCAGCAACAACATCAAATTCAATGCGCTTCCCACAAACTTTCCGCTTCAGGTAAAAAGCCACCAATTCCTGGTCTGTGGGGTGAAACCTGAACCCGGGTGGCAGTCGTCTCGCCATCGAAAGAAAAACACGATCTCGAAACGGTGTAAAACCCTCTGTGTCTGAAAAAACCCTGCAAACTCCAAACTGCTCCCACACAGCGCTCTCCACCCTGACCTCAGCAAAAGACAAAGAAAAAAACACAGAACAACCCAAGAGGAAACGGTCAAGCCGCACATGAGCCAGAAGGCCAGGATTCAAGTTTCGGCGGAATCGTCACTTAAAAAATCCCCCGTCCACCGATCCCCCTCTGCCGCCCGGTATGACAAGCATTCGGTTACGATTGAGCTGCAGCCACCGTCTCGTCTTTCTCGATTCTCCTTGAATCTTTTTCTCTTCCTGGTAAAACTTAATCTATCCTACTCCTGAACTCCTCGCACAATCATCACATCATCATTTCAAACCCCTAAAAAGCGACATCAACCTTGGCCGATTCGTTCACAGACTACCCAACGGAACTCCCAAGCTCCTCAACAACAACCCAACAACCCGAAATGCTGCTTTCCAAGAATATCAGGATCCATCATAGAACAACTATTTCTTTTTGGTATTTTGTTCTGCTTCTTTTGAATAAACTCACAGCTGGGCTTCTTCTTCTTCCTCCACCAAACCCTACACAAAACACCCAATACTCTCTAGCCACACAGCTCCTCATCTAACTGCACACAATTCACACAAAAGGATTGCAGCGAAGAACAATAACACTAACTGAAATCCAAACGAAGGAAACTCGCTTCTATACAAAGATACAACGAGAAATCGTCTGCTGCGTTAGGAGCAGCTTGTTATACACGCTCCTTGCCGACACGCAGACCAGCAGGCAGTCAAGTGGGTCGGAAAACCCGTACCTCTGATTAAGAGGTCGGTATTACCCGTACCTGTGGTGAGCCAGGTAATTATCCACCGACACCACTATTGCGGTCGTTAATGGACGGAAAAGCTCGACAATCCGCAACCGAGTTATGCCCACGTCGATGAAGAAGCATCCGTAAGGAAGGGGTTTATGAATGGATCATCCATCCATCTAGGCTAATCTCGCATGCTGTTCCTCAATAACGATGATACCAGTTCTTCATCTGTAATGAATTTGCACTCAAGCTTCAGGCGTGGACTTTATTTTTAATTTTCCTGAAAAGAGAAAAATATCGATCGGAATATATTCCAAGTTTATTGGTGTAAATGTTAGTTTCTATGGCAATTGGAATTTAATGTTTGGGCTCTGAAGCTTTGAGATGGGAGGGTGAGGAGATATAGATCTACATTTTGGATAGCTGACTAAATGCTTGTGCTTCTTGTAAGCTTCAATTGTGAAGAAATTTTGACACCATTCTTTGGGAATTTAGTGTCTTACGAAGAGTGTTTTTATTTTGGCTAATTTTTCAGCACTTGGTGACCAAAAACAAAATCCAGTTCAACTTGTACATAGGATTTTTGTTAAAGAAATGTGCCCAAAATGGGCACATTTCAAAGGATTGTTTTCTAGAAGGCCATATGTAGACAATAGGTTTCAGGAGGTCATCAGAATATAGCAGGATTCTTTTTTAAAAATAACTTTTCTTCTCTGAAATGTAGCCAAATTTGGCTAATTCCTCTTGTGGATGGTCAGCAGTATGGCTATCTCACAAAATTTGAAGAAGAAAAACCCTGCTTCAAAAATAGGGTTATACGTGTTGTAGTTTCCACTGAAATTCAGATGGTAAGTTTAGATTGAGTGCATGTCAATGGTCTAGGTACCTGCACATGTGTTGGCTTGATTGCTCACCTTGCCCTAAATTTTTCAATAGGATTGTTTGAACTTTTCAACCATGACTTCTTCTCCTGCTTTCTTCTAATGCGTCAGCTAACTAGCCGGCCCTTGCTGCTCAGGCGTTGAAAAAGTATTTATCTACCCCCCCCCCCCCCCCCCCCCCCCCCCCCCCCCCCCCCCTTCTAAAAAAAAAAAAAAAATGTGTTTTAAATAATTTTTTAATTTTTTTTTTTTTAAATCTATGAAATTCAAGACAAAAACCACGATTTACGCGGTGTTTTAAATTTTTGCAAAATTTTATTGATGGATCATCATAGAATTACAGTTATTACTACATATATCTAATTATCTGATGGGTCTTAAAAATGACTCTTTTTTTTATTCAGAAATCTATTTTTCAAGTTTTCCAACATTTTCTGTTCTGGAATCGGCTAAATTTTACACTGAATAATGAGAGGCTGGCCCATAGGTTCCTTTTTCTT
>Ga0116231_10000616_pt1 | contig 64620 bp, 47 predicted proteins | sample S1TSphgellanicum_2_FD_89695 | JGI IMG/M metagenome (GOLD analysis project Ga0116231, IMG submission 89695) | Host-associated microbial communities from peat moss isolated from Minnesota, USA - S1T2_Fd - Sphagnum magellanicum MG | ecosystem: Host-associated > Plants > Peat moss > Unclassified... | reverse complement strand
TAATTCCGTTTTTTTTTTGGTTTTTTTTTTTTTTTTCGAATTTTTGTTGATTTTTTTTGTTGTGGGCACAAAGGAAGATATATCCCCCCCCCCCCCTCCCTTTGCCCCACCTTCCCAACCAAAAAGTATTGAGCTCCTTCCCCTTCATCTTGACAATCTTTTTCATTTATTTATGGGCATATTCTTTTTTCCCTTTTAAGTTTGTTTGGAGTTCTCCATTTTGTTGGAGTTTTCCAATTGTAAGATTTAAAGAAAAGCTAAGTTAGACCCCCTCCCTAAACCCCTTGACCATTAACACTTGGAACTTCATTCAAAGAAAAACATGTGCATTATAAACTCCAAGTCAATTCACAGCACCCATTCCCCCCCTCTTCCTTTTAGTTATTTTTATTGTTCATTTGTGCTTGAATGTGTGTATACATTGGTAAAATTTGCACAAGGCAAGGATGTGTTTGTTTATGACTTTGTGAATGATGTTAAATTAACCCATCAAGAGTTGTTCAAGCTTTATTATAATCCCTTTACTGAATATGAAGATCCAACATTTGATGATTTCAATTTTCTTTTCACTATATCTAATGATACCTTTCCCATGAACTAGTTCTCTAACTCAATGGTGGTGAAGAAGAAATGTATTTTGCATTCTTATTTGCTAGAGGCAAGTCACCAAGCTATCAAACCAACAATGATAGTTTTGTTGGTCTTAAGCATGTCACCAAAGATGTTTTTAGCAAGGTTACTACCAAAATAAAAAATGAATATGAGGGGACAACTTGACATTTTGATGTAAAGCTTGAACAATTCTTCCTAAAATATGAGGTTATGACAACCTTTGGTTTGGTCTACCCACAATTATGGGCCATGATTCTACATCATTTAAAGGATAATTTTCACATTCGTTTCACTATTTTGAGAGCTACTTTTCATACCCTTTGAAAGGTGGTGATAGTTGCAAAGTTGGGCTAACCTTATTCTCTACTCACAACTTTGATTTGCAAATTTGTTTTTTCAAGATGATGATGGTTCATAAATTTGAAACAATTTTACGCAAAGAAAATGAGGTGAACCCAATTACTAAGCTTTAGTGCAAGATTTCCACATTTGTTGTCTTCAACCATAAGCTTTTGGAATATTCTAATTGGTTGAAATTGCCATTGTCCAAGAGCTTGGATATGTTGAAGGTGAATGAAATTTTAGCACCAACTTTATGAAGAAAAATTACAAAATCAATTGAACACTCACTTGGATCTTTGCATCAAGTTTTATAGTTAGAGTTTTTTACTTTACAAATTATTTTTTATTACTAAGCCATGGCCAAGTGGCAAGGCAAATTGCGATATTGTGCATATGCATAGGGGACTCCAACCTCTTGGAGGGTTACAATTTGCAAAGTGAAAGGTGGCAAATTAGGTAAGGTCTTAAGATTATACCATACTTTTGATCTATAATCTATTTATTTTTCAAATTGAATTTTTCCCAAGCTAATATAATAATCTATTTTTGTTGATTAGATTATGGATTTGTAAGGTCATGGTAGAATTCTAAAATCATGGTATATGTTTTGGAATTTGAATGTTTGTTGCAAAAGAAAGCCAATACTTGCATTTTGTTTTTGGATGGTGATTTTGCAATTGATGAAGAGGAATAGAAATCCAATTGATGCAAATAAATACTAACACGAATGACTCATGAAAATTCAAGAAGCCAAGCAAATAACATAAAATGAAAATAGAGGTTCAATTTCTTGTTGACATTTATTTTTTATAAATGTGTTTTTTTGCCCCACTCAAAATCCAAATGTTTTTGAATCTATGTGTTTTTGTTTGTTTTGGAACTTGTGTGTTGATTGTGTTTGCAAAAATAATGGTGCAACCAAAATAGGAAATAGAAAGGCCTTTTTTTTACCTTCTCTTTGAATATGGTAAAGGATTTACTCAAACTTTGAGGCACATGATCTTTGTTAGGGTGCAATTTTCAAAAAGGAAAAAAATAAAAATTCTTTGATATTTATTTTTAAATTTTTGATTTATTTTAAATCAAAAAGGTATAGGCTTGTTTTCTAATTGGTTTTTGGTTGTAGGTAGGGCTTGAATTACAATGGGCAACCTTCATTTGAGGGTTGAAGTTCAAATCCCTTCGAGCAATTTAGGATTTAAATTTTCCTCATTCAAGTAGAGTTTTATTACTAAATAGATAAATTTTTTAATTGATTCCTTCCATCCATATGCATATATAATTTTTTTTGGTAAACTTATAAATTGTGACTTGTAACTTATAAGTGTCACTAGTTAAGTTTACTAAAGTTGAAGGTTTTGGTCACTTGGCAGGCTTACTAGAGTTTAGGGTTTTGGTCACAAGTCAAACTTACTAAAGTTTAGGGTTACACATTTGCTTGTATTAACCTCTAGTTGGTGCTCTAGGTAGTCAAATCTACTCTCTATGCAATAACCTTGGAATCGCCAAATAAACTCCCTTGCCAACCCACATGTTGCAAACATTTTTGATATCATTTGTAGTGACTATGGTCAATGTGCAAACATGTTGCAAGTTAACTTTGAGTTGTGTAGTGCAACTGGCCTTGCCATTTACATTAAGAAGTATCTTAAGGCAAAAGAAGAATTATGAAAACTCAAATATTTCACTATGCAAAAAATATAATCTTCAAAAAATCCTCTAAAAGAAAAACCAAAATCCTTCAACAACATATTATTATAACTCTAAAATTAATCTCAAGTTTTAACATCTCGAGCCAAAAATGTCATCTTTCAAAAAAAAACCCTCATATAAAAATAGACCTATTATTATTATTTATTACCTAGGGGCCTATAAAAACCCCTTAAGCTACTATATACTCTATAATGAATCTAAACACAATATCCTTGCCTACCAAGGCAAGGCTAACAAAAAGAAACAACCTTCCTACATAGTACCTAGAGAGTATATATATATAATGCTCAATGATTTTGCACACCCTGAGGATGTGGGGGACATCAAGACTAACTCCCAAACTGAACATGGTGGTCTTTTGGCACTACTTCCCAAATAACCTTATGTTTCATGCTTGTTGGCACATAGGACAAGCAACAAAAATTTTGTGGGGGCCAAAGCACAAAATAGGTGCAACAAAATTGCTTGTAGGGATGAGGTACCCAAAAGGAGAAAAAAGTCCCTTTTAGGACTTAACCTTTTAATGGATGGACTATAGTTTGAAGGATGATGATCAACTCGCCAAAAAAGTTCACCAAACCTCATCAATGATTGATTAAGGTTCACCAAATTGAGTAAATCAACCCCCAAGGGTTAATTAATTAGCTCTTAAGGTTAATTATTAGGGTTTGTTTCATCGATTAACCCCTCATTAGCTAACCTACAATGGTTAATTAACCCCCTAAAGGTTAATTAACTTCCAAAGTTTGTAGCAACCAAAATTTGGTTCAATTGACAAGCCATTTGGGGCAACTACCAAAACCTTTTGTAGTTAGGGTTTTTTTTTTCTGCCACCTCTCATTATTAGGGGCCATTGTGTACTTGGGCATTTCCTTCACTTGGTTTTAGGGGAAATGCTCCAAATAATTTCAATCACCAAAAAAAAAATCTGAAATCACTTTTTACATTTTGAGAAACCTCTTGGGGAGCCTATATTGAGTTGGATGAATGTAGATTAGATTGGGTAGGGCCCATATGAGAAATCATTCATTCATAAACCCAACTCAGGTTGATGAGACCTTGATGGGGGGAGGGGGGGTTAATAAGAAGGCTTATTGGGACCCCCCACAAGTTCCAAAGTCAATTTGTCCTCTTCTTTCTTTCTAACTTTCTTTGTATCTTGCTTTCTTTTCTTACCTTATTTTTGGTAAAGACAAGCTTTGTCAACTTACCCAAACCAAGGAGGAAAAGAAATTCTTTACAAAATAATACACACACACACACACACACACACACACACACAAAATAATTTAATTTGTGCTGAATCTTCTTCCATAATTAGAAAAAAGTAGAAGAATCTGCAATCTGGATCCAGAGAGAGATCCAGATTCAACTAAAATTCTTCAGAATCTGGAATTATGTGTGGATCCAGATTCCCAGGCCCCTTCAGAATCATTCAGAATCTGCAGATTCAAAAAACTCTATTGAATCTTCTTCTTTGTCTCTCTTTGACTGGGATGAGCTAGCTAAGCCTGGCTATGCACACTAGCTCTCCTAAGGGGAGGAGGAGGAGGACAGCTAGCTGCATTAGTTAGTAGTAGGCAAAACTTAGAACTACTTCCTTGAGTTCCTAGCAAACTCTAGAAACAGAAATTATTGACACTTTTGTGCTATCTTAAGCTTCACAATTTCAATCCTCAAATGGACATTTGTGCTATCTTAAGCTTCACAATTTCAATCCTCAAATGGACATTTCAATGCCATTTATAGCCCACCAACTTAAGACTCCAACTTTGTAGATAGATGATCTGGGATTAGAATTACCAAGATTTACATCAATAAACCCCAAAATGCTAGCAAATCTAGAAGTTAAGGTTTGGTTTTGTGTCATATGTGTTAGTTTAGTTGCTCAGTTAGATTTTCCTTAGTTAAAGGATAAATTGGGTTAGTCAAGCTAATTAATTAATTTCAAACTAGTTTCAAGTGTGAACAAGGTTCTTAACACAAGAATGCGCGACATATGTGAATTTTGATAATTAGAAAATTGGGTTTAATGATGTGAATTTTGGTAACTAGAAATTAGGTTAAGTGATGTAGTTTTGGTAATTAGAAATTGGGTTTTAGTGATGATGACATTTTGGTAATTAGAAATTGGGTTTTTGTGATGAAATTCTAGTAATTAGAAATTGAGTTTAGTGATTTAAACCTTGAAAGCCTTATTGCAAGAGAATATAACAAGAAGGAAAGAATGGAAATGGAAAAAAAAGGAAGGAGCTAATTCTTAGCACAATTGGGTTTCTTGTTTTGATTAAAGTCCTAGCTCAATTTGGTTTCTTTGTTTGTTTAGGTTTCAAGGTCTACCAAAATACAAAGTTGGTGTTTGAGCTTTTGGTGGTGCATGTAAAAACAACATAAGTGATTTTCCTTTTATGTTCAAGATGTTTAATAGATAACTTCGTATCTACTCTTTTATTTCCAACAATTATAAAAAGTGTTGATATATTGATGAAGACATTATTCCACAATATTGATACTTGCAACATTATAAAAAACATATTGGAAAATTACTGAGAATAATCAATTCTAATAAAAAAAAATCCAATGTTTTTTGGAGGTCAATTATAAGAGTACAAATCGAAAATGAATAACTCTCTAGTCAATATAGTTGTTTTTGTCTAACTATGAAATTGCCCACATGCAAACTAAGTGAGTGTTGTTTCAAATTTTGACTATCTTATTTTTCATAAAATGTTAGACTATACAAAATATCACACGTGTTATTAACATTTTTGGTGATTTGGTCACATAATTAATCATCACCAAATAGATAGCCTTATTGTTTATGGCAATACATAGCTTAGCATCTTTTTCTAACATATATCCTTTAGTAAGACATTTTTTCTTGATTGGCAAATATGGGGTGGTTTTGGGGTGGTTCAATGCAATTTTGAAGCTTGGAAGATGGTTCAAACTCTCATGGAAACATTTCTTGAAACAAGTTTTTCTTAGAAAATTTAATTGATCAATTATGTGTGGGTGGTGGATTATGCCTTAAAATCAATTAGATTTTAAAGAAAGGACATGTTTGCCAAAGAAAATAAAATTACAACAATTCTTTTTTTTTATTCCATTTTATGTATTAGGTTTGAAGAATGTAACCAATTGTTAAATAGCCTTTGCTCATGATGTCATAAGTCATAACCAAAACTTCTCAAATGTGCGGACTCCTTGGGGTATGGCTTTGAAATTGAGCATGGAGATTTCTAAAGGGAATATACTACCTTTCTTCTATATGTAATGTACAAAAGGCCCATACATGTGGGTGGAACATTAAAAGAGAATTGGGCTTCATTTTTTACCAAGTTAGGTGAATGGTTAACCACCATGTGGGTAAATACTAAGTCCATTTTAAACCATGGTGCCAAGTGTAGTTAGTAATCCTTTGTTAAAACCATAGTCAATCCTTTGTTAATTCTCACTTTGTAGCAACTTTTTGAAATATTTTAAGTAAATTATTTTGCCCTAATTCAGGACCTTTGCACACACCCAATGAGTCCATTCTCATGTAATATATAGACTCCTACAACTGGAATGCTAATAGTATAATGAGAGTGGCAAAGCAAATTTAGAAGCTCAAGATTCCATGTTGGAAAAAGCTCTTAGGGTTACCCAGTTGGGCCATGATGGGCTTTAGGCAAGGAGTCCTTGTTCATTTGAGTTGGGGGTACATAGTAGAATTAGCAGTAAAGTAACCCAAAACTGGGGTGACCTAGTGGACCCCAGTTTTGCCCAAACTAGGGTCCAAATTCAAGATGAAAAGAGTATTATTATACATGGGAAAATAGAAAGGGGGGGAGCAAACTGTTTTCCTCGCCCTCGAATTGGTCCTTGCGCCCAAGGCACAACAAATTCACAGCCCAGACAGAGAGAGCCCTTGTTGCACAGGAGATTCAACCCCAGTTTTGGACTTGTGTTTCCTGTGTGCCTTCATTGTTTTGCCCATCTTCTTCATTAAAATCAAGTCTTGTCAAAATAAAAAAATCTGCAAATCTTGTGAATTGATACCCAGTTTCATCAAAAAAGGATACCCAACTTGGCCCACTTTCTGGTCACACTCAACATGGAGATGAAGTAAAAGGATTAGAGGGTTGAAACTCTGGTCCAAAGACAGGGTGACTTTACTACGGATAACGTTAATGTCTCTGAAAATCATCATAGCATACACCCCCATTTTGGCTCACTTTTACAGTCACACTCAAATTGGAGATCAAGTAAAACATATTTGAGGGTGAAACTAGAGACCAAAGACAGGGTGACTTTATGGATAACTTTAATGCCTCATAAAATCATGGTTCAAAGTTGAAGAAGTCTATATAGACTCTTTTTCCAAATGGTCGGACTTTTGAGACACAAAAAAGGTCTTTAGGAAGACAGGATGTGATATCTGAGCCCCAGTTTTTTTTTTTTTTTTCCCAAAACAAGGGCAACTAACAAAGTGAACCAACAACCACGGGCACATTGTGCTGGATGGATGAGGTGTGGACAGAATAAATAAAATAAATAAATAAAATAAAATAAAATAAAGTACAATAGTTTAAGTGATTTTGGCCGCTAGGTAATAATAATAGGTCTATTTTCATATGAGGATTTTTGAAAGATGATATTTTGGGCTTGTGTTGAAACTTGAGATTAGTTATAGAATTATAATCTCTCAAAGGATTTTGGTTTCTTTATTTTAGAGGATTTTTTGAAAATAATATTTTTTTGCATTGTGAAATATTTGAGTTTCCATAATTCTTCTTCTTTTGCCTTAAGATACGTTTTAATGTAAATCGCAAGGCCACAATACGACACACCCTCTCATTAACTAATGTACTAAGTAGGAACAATCCACATGTATCCAACTATCTAGTGGCAATCAAGTGCCGATCAATCAACCCTAAACCTACACTTACTTAGGTAACAAGCAAGCAAGCTATGATCACTTAGATTACCTACCTACTTACCTATGATACGTACCCAATTACGAAGACCTCTAGTTATTAGTTACCTACCTCATATAAGGTGGAAGTAGTAGGGTTTACCCAAGATATAGATTACCAAGGTGCTTGATAACTGGACTCAATTCCGGTTCATTCACATAATCCCACTATTATTGTACAAGCATATGATGAACTTCGAATTGTTGAAACATCATGTATTGCAATTATAATTGTAATGGTGCATTCACACTTGGATGTTAAATCAATGTTAAATGAAAATCCTAGGTGGCATCCTAGGTGGCACCCAATGTTAAATGGGTGACGATATAGCCTAATGTAAAAGTGAATGTTAGTTGTAAATAATACTAAATTCTTCATGATAAATAAGTTTTTAAGTCCTAAATGACTAGCATGGTGTTATTAGGGGACTCAAAAAAACTTGAGTCCCTAACACCAAGTGTGAATGCACCTTAATTTTTGTTGTATGATCAAACCCTTGTGTGGCATAAGATCTATCAAACAGATGATAAAGAAGACAACAAGAATTTCTCAAACCCATTTGCAGAGCATCAGATCTATATCACCAGATGCTGACAAATTCTTAGGCATTCTTCTTCTTCAGCAATCTGAAGATGTGGAAATGGGTTTTGTAGTTTGAACAATTTATAGAGACTCCTGAATGAATTTTTTTTTTCATTTTTTTTCCCCAGGCTTGCTGAATAAATCTTATGTAGTTTACCTTTGCAAGAGATGATATAGTTTAGTGAATGAAGCACTCAGTACTACCTCTCAAATGCACATGGGATTTCTCACAAGGCCAAGACTTCATTTGGAAGCATAATTTCAGATGTCTCATTGATTATCCTGTCAACATGAAGTTTTCACATTCTTCTCTTCATTAGTTTCTCTAATCCTCTCTAGTTTTGCTACCATCCCTGTGGAATTCTCTAGCAAATGTCGTGCTGAAACTTACCAATGAAAGATCGATGAACAGCTCGCTCGACAACCCCTTCAGTCTTTGTGCCCTGGCCAAGCCACCTTGTTATGCGAGCCATGGCCTGCAACATAATCTGTGGCCCGGCTCCTTGTACTGAGTCTGACCCTTGCTGTAACAGACCAATATAACAACATGATAAGATGTATTGTTGTCAAAAACAGTCGCAGTGAAGCTGAATGCCACCGTACCTTGAGAATAAGCAAGATACAATAATATGCTGCAAGGACATTCCGTCTCCAATGTCAAAGAGGGCCACCATGTGGATACCACTTTCATCCAGAAGAGAAGACGGTTCTCTGCATGTGTCCAATAGAGCCCATAATGAACAAAATGATGATGCTAGATTGTCCAGCCTACTTGCAAACACAAATTCTTCACATGCACCTCCCACACAACCTGGTTGTGTGTCATACACATGCAACTCAAAGTCTGCAACCTCCATCACATCACAGTTGAGCTCCTCAGCTAACACATGCAATTCCTTCCAACCGCCTTCCCTTGTTGAGAGCCATGCCTGAATTTTCCTGCTAGACCATAGAGTCCCCTTCCTCTTCCATCAGCCTTGACCTTTGCTGCAGTGATATAGACTTTAACTTAGGGTCCAACAAAATAAGGATTGCAATGTTTCATGCCTCTTTTCAATCTTGGTCTAGTATGGCACAAAGATGAACATTTCAGCCTTCCCATCTTCAGTTGCTAGATCCCTAGAAATAATTGCACGACGAATATGAAATCAATGCAAGCAGAGAGAGGCATACAATTCTGCAGCTATGGAAGGCTTGCAACTCAGAACAATTGACCTTTGTGTAATGCCAGGTCTACTAGGAAGGAGTCTAAAAAGTCTCTCAATAAAAAGTCTACTTGAAACTTGTTCCTTGACCTCCCATTTGGAATAAATAAGTTCAAATTTTTGTAAATGTAATTGAAGTTTCAAATTTTAGATGATTTGGGTAATCTTTTGATATAAAAGTTGGAATTAATTTTTTTCCCTTAAGTGAGTCCTATGTTGTTTTGAACTTGGATGGATCTAAAAATTTTGGGGTGTGATGTTTTCGATGGTACCACCTAAGGATGGGTTTGTTTTGAACTCCAAAATTCAAGGCAAGTACCCACCACATTTGGATGTTCTCATGTTTCAACTCGAGCAATGATTTAAAGGCCCAAAAGTTGTTTATTGTGAAGCTAGAAGTCTAATTACAATATATCTGGTAGATGTCGCTTTGAATATTTAAATAGTTGCCACTAGGTTACACACAAAAACATCTCACATTTGTGCAAATTTTATGAAAACATGCACAAATTCTAGTTGTTGCAAAATGTAAGCAAGTTTAAACAAAATATGCATGTCATACAAGTTTTCATAATTCAATTTGACTTACTAGTTTGTAGGGTTGTCCAAGGCCATCTTGAGTAATAGAGTTTTATATGTTTTAGTGTCACCTTTTTTGTGGGGCTCAACATTGATATCCATCTTGTTTCCATTGTCCAAAACTTTTTGCCCCCTTTTGTGCACATGAATTCCACAAGTTTTGTGAACTCCAAGTGATTTTTATGTGAGTGGGAAAAATAGGAATTTAATGCTTGTAAGATATTTTCAAAACAACTCACCAAAAGCAATGCAACAAACCCATCCTTGGGTGGTACTATTAGGAATTGTAACAAGGAATGGTTAGGGAACTAAAGCTGGCCAAATCAAATTTTTGGACCCTTTTTAAAAAAAAAGTTCCCAATTATCAATTTTTTTTTCTCATGTTTATCAATTTCATGTCCTAGTATATGGTCTTAAATTTTTATTGGAAAAAAAAATGAAATTGCTACAAATTTGTATTCCTACATGTCATGGCCCTTTCTTGAATCATACAATTGAGCTTTGGAAATTCATAATTAAATCATAAATATTTAATTAATTAATTAATAAAATAAATCAATTATAATACTTGCAAAAGTACATTACAAAATTATTTCCAAAGAAAAATACCCAAACATGTCTCAAACATGTGTTCTTCACTAAAAGTTCAAGGAAAGGAGGCAACATTACAATTCTCGAAACATTTTTAAACTATAATGATTAGGAACATTAAAATAAAAAATATTATTGATATCATTAAAGTTTCAAATTTTATACAACCTAACAAATGTATTCACAATTTTTTTATAATGAAAATCTTTATTTAAATGTTTCTTATTTTTTAATACATTGAATGGGTTTAGTAAAATTATAAGGTGACATTTTTAATGGTACCATCCAAGGATGAATTTGCCCAATCCCAACAAGGTTTGCATTACCAATTAGTCTGATGGGCCATATAATGGGCACCTATAGAACAAGGATCATAATTGTGACAAGTTTGTTTTATAACACCATTATTATTGCCCTAAAATACATTAACATCATCTACCCCAAAAACATATGAACTTTTGAGCAATTTGGTCTCTTTACAAACCACCACCTATCATTAAAACTTGCATAAATTTCAACTCAATCAAATTAGCATTCTTGAATCCCTTAATAACTTGGTCCAAAGATATGATAATCAAAATCCTTACCCAAATTTACATTACATAATAATGATTTATCCATTATGAAAAGTTCATCACAACTAAAAACCACATAATGAACAACCCCCATTGTTGCATCAGTTGCTTTCATAATGTCTTAATGCATGAATTATGTCATTGTCCAATTGGAATTAACAATCTAATGTTTTTTGTTATTTTTTAGGACTATTTATAAGAACTCAAAAAAGGCTTCATTGATTCACATTCTAGCATGGGACATCCTTGTTGCAACAAATGCAATATTTTGGCAAATTGCACAACATTCCTTCTTTTCTATCTTTCCATCCCATTTTGCAACGTGGGCAACAACATTTTCATGATTGTGAAAAATAAGCAATTTCTAATTCTTGGCATGTTTGCAAACTTTCAAGTAATACCAATCCCCTTTCTTCACATCAATTCCAATATTCTTGTCAAATTTCTTGTAACCTATTTGCTTACAAAGAAAATCCCATTTAGGAAAAAGAAATCTATCTTTCCCTTCCACCTCATTACAAATCCTACACTTGTCAATATGGAAGTTACCATTTAAGCATAAACACATTTTTGCCCATGGTCATTTTGCAACCTAAAAGTCTTGAAATTTTTTAATGGCATCATATTTTTGCTTCTTGATTCTTGGCATGGACGGGATAGTGGGGAGATTTTCATCAAGGCTAGGAGAAGGTTCATTCAAGGACATTACATGTTTATCATGCTTTGGATCTACATTTGAAACATCAAATGTACATAGATTCAACATAAAGAGATCAATGCACATAGACTTAAGTTCAACATAAAAAGATTGACACACACAAATTTAAAATCAACACAAAGATATCAACATAGTGCACACATAAATTCGATATTAATGTGAAAAAATTGATGCACACATATTGGACATTGACACACACAATTGATGCACAATGCACATGGGTGAAAAACACAATTAATGGAGTTAGGGGCACTAAGGTAAAAATCCTTTTCCAAGGACTACATGTGACACATGGCATTCTTACATTGGTCGATAATTTTAATTAAAATTTTTTTCATAAACAATTTGCTATTGTGTATTAGTTATAAATAGTTTAAAACTACATCTTATCCTATATCATGTATATTATGCATTCATGTTCTTTATCACATAAAAATGCATAACTTTTTAAAAATTGCATCCTCAAAATTTGTAGTTTTTAAGGCCAAAAACACATTTGAATCAAATTCAAATGTGTTCAAATGTGTTGTAAAAATGAATTTCACCAATTTCAATTCCTTTTGTTTTTTTAATCATCAACGTTAAGATCCTTTTCAATTTTGAGTAGGAATTGTGCACATTTAATAAGGAAAAAAGACATTTAAAAAAAGATCATCCACTTTAGATATTTGAATGTTTTAGAGATGCAAAAAGAATTTTGATTTGCATCAAAATTTGAGAATTTAAACTTTGTAAGTAATGGAATCTACTCCAAAAAACATATTAATAATCCAAATTACTATGTGATTTTTCAAAGATAAATAAATATAGTTTTGAAGAGTGTCCGCTCATTCAGGTGGCTCCTTTGATTGTGTTTTCACCCACATGATCCTTGGTAGATGCTGAATCTTAATGTAGATGTTTAAACCCACATGATCCTTGGTAGATGCTGAATCTTAATGTAGATGTTTAAACTCAATTGTTGACAGATCAATGCACACATACTCAATGCAAAAAATATCAACATTCCTAGTTGGTTGCAAACTTAAAGCCTTGAATGCAAAGTGTGAAACTTGATTCATAAGGATGAAAATCTCTTAAAACTTGGAAAATAAATTTGACATTAATAAAGTTTAATAATTTTTTTTAGAGTAATGCACATTGCAAAGAGATAATGCATAAATACACAATATGAAGAATTGTGAAAGAGTTCATTTATAAAGAAATATCTCAAATATTAATTCAAATGAATAGGAAGGTGTCCTCCCTCCCTCCTTCCTTCCCTCCCTCACTCCCTCCACATGTCTCAGATTTTCCCCTAAGTTTCAACACTTTGCAAGCTGGAGTGATCTCACAACTAAAATTAAGTTGCAATCACAATACAGTCACCAACTCGAGTGCATGAATTTTATAACTTAATAATCATGTTTGTTATGGCAATTAAAATACGGTCATTAATTAGCCTAGTACTTGGTGATTGCATCATGCAGTGAGCAAAATTTGTTTGGCATTTAATGTGACCATATTTGAGCATCATGCAACAAAACTTTGCAATTGGAATTCAGTCACAAATTTGTGTAATTAAGACTCCAAACTTGGGGGATCAAACTTAGCAAGTAGAATATGTGTCATGATCGACATTTAGTCACCAACTAGTGCAACCAAATGTTAGCATTACTTCACTGGACTTGACAACTAAATTCAGTCCCCAATTATTACAATCAGATTTTCACACATTTGTGATCAACAAGCGGATTCTGGTCACAACCTAATCTTATGACTAGTTTTGTCAGAAAGTACTAAAATTCGATCGCAACCAAAATTGTCACCAAGTACTATAAAATCCAATCGCAACCAAAATTGTCACCAAGTGCTAAAATTTCAGTCACACAAGTTCAAATTTGATTACATTAATTGGCACCTAAAGCTCGTACACTTTCATAAGTTGATCACCATTTTAATGGATTTCAAGTGGCATTGTAGTTTAATTGTGCTGCAAAATTTGTGTGCAAGGAAAGCTCTGCCACTTTACCCACATGTTCCCTTGTCATAAATTGTTCATTCAGCCCCCTCACCAACCATCTCCTTCCTCTTCCCCCAAACCTCCCAATGAGCATAAACGAACATTATGTTGACCTTCAACAAACATCATGGCTGGGCACATCGGCATTTAAAATCAACATGACTAACATGAAGTTGAGGGATGCAAGACTATCACAAACTTTCATGAATGAAAATTGGATGAACTTTTGTAGATAAAATACAAATTTGGACCATATTTCATGGATGAACTTTAATTCATTTTGAGATTTCATCCATGAAACTTTAGTCATTCAATCGTGAAATTCTATCCACAAAAGTTCATGTGTGGTCCACTCGTCCATTGAAATTCATGAATGATATTTAATGGATGTTCATCTACAATTTTTGGGATGCATGATATTTTTTGGATCCGATTTATTCCATTGTCAAATGTCATGAAATTTCTATTCATTGCACATCCATTCATCCATAAAATTTTATCCTCCAAAGTTTTTTTGGATGAAAGTTCATCCATTGGAATTCAAATGTACTTTAAAAAATGAATTACTTCATCCACAATTTTTTTTGTGAATAATACTCCATGAACAAAATTATTTTCATTTTGAAACATCATGAAGGTTCATCTAATGGATTCATTCTACATTAGGAAAAAAATCCACCCAATTGGGTCATTTCACATCCATAAGAATTCATGTCATTGCACTTCGACATAATTTGTAATTGAAATTCATGTAATGAGGTTAAATTCATTCATCCATGGATTGCTCGGGGTCACATTTTATCCATCAAAAAACACTTCCCTTGGGTAGTCAATTTCATCCATCATCTATTCAAATCACAATTCTTCCTTGCACTTTCATCTCATTTGGTGTGCTTCAATTTCATATGATCCATAACAAAGATTGGACAACAAAGAAATCATAAAATTCAAGCTCTAGACCTTTACAAATTGTTCCCAAAAAAACTCTGGAGGCTCGCTTGAAAGGTTTTCTCTCAAGGTCAAAAAAACCCATCAAATAGAAAAAGAAAGGAGAAGGTTGAGCCCTTCTTTAACTTCAGTTAGCCTCCAAAAAGTTTTGATTGTGGGCAATTTTTGACAAAACAAAATAAAATAAAATTGGCAGAAATCTGGGCAGAGAAGGAATAAATTCCAGGCATTGGGCAACCCACAAATTGGCAGCTCGAGGGCACTTGGGGCAGTTCACAGGATGAAGTGTAGCTTGGCAAGTCAGCAATGTGGTTGGTGGCAGTGAAATGGATGTGGACTTTGACCACTGGTAGTGACTACTGCACAGATGTCAAAGCATGCAGTTGTGAGTCTCAGAGAACAAGACTCATTTGTCATTCATGTGTCAAGGCCACAAACTATGTCAGTAATTTCTCCATTATCAGATCTTGTTCAGCTGCTGGTGTTGGGTGAGTCCACATACCTTGATAGCATCAGTTGAATCTTGGCTGTTTGTGTTTGGGCAAGTTCTCCTCCTTGATGGCATCAGTTGAGTCTTTGCTGTTTATGTTGGGTGAGTCCCCTCCATGATGGCATCAGTTGTGTCATCATTCTCCCCATCAAGAGTGACACAGATCCACCACACTGTGTAGGACAGAACAAGTTATCGGGACATCTAATGGTTACTCATCTTCAGTTTATGAATCCTCAACTTCTCCCCATGGAACCAGAAAAAAACTAGATCCAGCTACTGGCTGTACCAGTTTCTATCCTTCACATCAGATTTTGCTAGCCTGTGTTGATTTTGACAAGTCTATGTTGTGAAGCATCTGAAAAAGCCCCTTGTTCGAAGAGGTAAGTAATCTACAGACAGATGGTGATCCTTGAAGGCATTTTGGCAAATGGATGGTCAGGTTTTACAGATTGCATTGGGTCATGGTGCACCATACAGCCAGGACCATCCAGCAGCCATAACCATGTACATTTCCTCTGCTCTGAAGGTAATTGACCCTTCAAATTAATAAAAGAAAGATGTAGCTCATGCTCCGCTCCATACCTGATTCCAATTGCCATCAGTGATATCAGTCTTAGCATTCTAAACTCATAGGATCAGAAACTAAGCCTTACATGTGGTTCTTAAACAGTGTTAAATCACAGACAGATGAATAAATCATGAGCAGCATCTAGCACTGACTCAGTACCTAGGCTCCTATTCTTGAGTCACAGAATGCTGTACTACTGGTCCCTCAGCAAAACCAATTCCCTGTATAAGCCTACAAGTGAATCAGGATTCAGATTTGATCTGCGGGTGAGGAAGGCACCAGACAAACAGACAACATTTGATAAAGTCTCTTTTTGATACATTTCCAACTCCAGACAGTTGCATACTGAGAGATAACATAACTTGAGGCACCAAAGGATTTCTCATCACTTCGTATCTGATGAAACTGTTGCCAAGGCCTGCAAAGTCACACACTTCAAAGTTTAAGACATTATGCCTTTGAGATCTACCTCAGATAGTCAACAAGCATGATACATCATCAAAAGTATGAATATGAAATTTGGAGAGGGCATCCTCTGATGCCCTAAAAGACTTTTAAATAGAGAAGAGCAATATAATTCCAGCCAAAACTGCTGCCCACTTTCTCTTGCCAGCTACCATAACATCCACACTCTTGTTGACAGTTCATGGCAGTGGGTGGATGTCATTGTCATACAGTAACCAACATACTGAGTTTTCTGTCACCAGATCAGCAGGGACCAGGGAGACTCAGCCATAAGGCTTGCTAGCTCAACAAAACCTAAAGAGAAGCAGATGACCAAGGAAACCAAGCAAGAGAAACAAAATGGAGAACTATAAGAGAATGGTACCAACAGCAGAGGAATATATGTACAAAACCCTTCACCTGACCTATAGCTGTGTTCTAAATTAAACACAAAATTGAGGGAACTGTGTTGGATCAATCTTGGAGCAGAATATGAAGAGTGCACCACCCCATGAATGTTCTGACAAAACAACTGGAGATACAAGATGTCAGCACTCTGTTTTGTCCTGCAAGATTGTAGGGGTAGTTCTTGTCAGATAGCAGTAGAATCAAACATAAGGGCATCAATTGGAATGGCATGCTAGGGCCCATTCTGGTGCTCAGCTAATGAAAACAACATGCTGTAATGAACTAAGAAATCAAATTGAGTTGCACCAACCTGTTATCTATCAAGGCACACAAGCCCCAGCCTGTTTGTAGCAATTCTCTATCATGGCCTACTCTGAGTCTAAATCTTGAACATGAAATTGATGATAGTGTTGGTGAGGTGGACTGTGAGGCCTTGCTGGGATAGGAGTGTCAAATGGACTTCGGCTGTGGCCTGACCCTTGTGAGTCAATTGGGTGTGTCTGTGCTGTCCCATTCCCAGTCATGCTGAATAGCACTGATGCTGCTAACCAACCATAAAGCAAGATGTTGGTTAGCATACAACATAGTTGGCTGTTTCCTGAGATTGTTGCAACTTTGCACATTTGCAACTTGCATGGATGTCAATTCTAGACAATGTGATCACACTTGCTACTAGGATAGGCTTTCATACTAATTGGCATCCTCAGATCAATTGTAAACTCATAATTATGAGACCCAAGAGGACATCATACAGCTCCTTCACACAGCCATTTTTGAAATCTCAGTCATGTTCAGATCAACATCATCCCTTCTCAAAAACAACTGATAGACCCTAGAAGAAAAAATGAAAGCCTTGAAAGACCTGTGCTGGAAATGGTATCAAGGCCAACTCTTGGTTTACGGGGTGAACCGTAAACCTGGCATGATGAAGAGGTTGGACTACTTGGAGGAAGAGCTGAATCCATTCCATTTCTTCCTCCTAGAGTAAGTGAGAACCATGTATTGTCCATCACTTTCTTTTCTGTCATCAAAGGCTCCTCAGAATTGGGTTGGACCTGTACAAACCACCAAGGCATCAATTCATTGCTATTCGTTTCATGTACAAACATGGCACTTGTCTCACTCATAATTATAAAGTCAATTCAAGTTAGAACTCCATTGGCCTACAGAATAAAACTAAACTGCTATCCTGCAATAAAAAGATACAAACAACATTGATAGACATGATAGAGAGAACATCACCATTCCAAACGACCTAGCTGTGGCTGCATATAACATGTAAGCAGACATAGCAACCAAATTTTATGGATAATGGATAACTACTGGGATACGGGCTGGTTGGGGAGGAAGAAACAGGTGCAGTCCAGATTCTGATGGTGAAACTGCCCTTCGGCTGTCTCTACTGCTGCCATTCTGCACTGCACTTCCATAAGAGAGTGAATGAGAGGGCTTACTGTAACTTACCCAGCTTGACCCCTTCATAGGATCCTCCTTGAGAGGAGGAGATGGTAGCACCAACCCCATGCCTTCTGCAACTTGGACTGGAGTAGGTTGGACAGGAAGTGGGTGTTTGCTGACACTGTGTGGGTCGGACCCACCATAATAGCCATGAGGACTACTTGGAATATTATGCAGTTGGGAGGCCCAGAAGTTGTTGCTTTCCAATTTCTGGTCCAGATCCTTCTGGTTGAGAAAACTGTCCATCCTTGTGCTGGGTAGGTGTTTGAAGTGCAGGGAATCTGAGTTCAACCCCGACCCTGCTTCACTATCTCGAGCAAGGGCTAGACCTGGTAACTCTGTGTGCAAGTCATGCAAGTCCTCTGATACAATATTTGGCAAATGAGAATTACTATGACCATCAGATGCCACATATACTGATGCCCCTGAAGAACCAAAGACAGGCTCCTCACCAGCCTCATCATCAGTGTCACTCAGCACAATGACATCGTCTCCATTAGCCACAACACCATCACAGGTTTGAAACATCCCAGCCATGGAATTGACCATGTTCACTGGGGATGCCACTTCATCACCATCCTCTAAATACTGAGCACCATTGTCACTTGCCTCTTGGTTAAAACTGTGGTCACCATCCTCTTGCTCTTGATTATCTTCAGTTGCACTGGGACTCCTAAAGTTAGTTGCGATCAGCTTTACATGCTTACTGGGACCTGCATCTGCCCAGCCATTAAGATGCGTGGAATGATTCACAGTCCAAACACCATTGTGCATACTTTTCATCCCAAGCTTCAGTGAGCCCTGTTCATGAGAAGACAAAACCTCTTCAACTTTGACAGGCATGGGAGGTGGTTGCAAGGACACAAGCTTACAATGGTTACTTTCATTAGCAGCAGTCACAAAGGTGCCTCGAGGTGTTCGCCATGGTTCCTGAAACCTGGCTTCTCCTTCCAGTTTTGGTCGCCAAAAGCCATTGTCCTTCATTTCAACTTCTATGACATCTTCTTTCATGTATTTCATCTGAATTGACACAATGAAGTCGTAAGACAACTCCACCACACAACTAAGCACACAAAAACCACAAAACAAATCTATACACTATAAAGGTATGTAAATTGCAAAAATAAGGTTTCTCACTTACAGATGAAGTGATGCAGTTGAACAAAGGATCAATAATAAGTGAATCAATTGAGTAATTTTTCAAGCAAATGGGGCATTGCCACTGCATGTCCAACAAAGACAACACACAAAGCATCTGATCAGTCTAGCCGCACCCATTAGATGACATGTGCATATCAAGACAAGACTAACAAAGCATTGAAGTGCATAGGATTCAAATACACAACCATGAACACCAAGATTTTACAGAAAAAAACAGATTATGGAGGTATCATTTGCATGTCACTGCAAAACAAGGTTATAATTTTTATTGGCATACAAACACCTCAAGATAACTTCATTCTTCATAAAACATTGATTGAACTAAACTACATGTTAATGAACAGATTCATGGATTTCATCACATTCATGAGATTCCAGAGAAAACTCCACAGCCACACTTTGAAGATACCCGTTGCATCAGTTCCAGAAAATCAGCAATAACATGACAAGCATGAGTGCGCACATAATCTTATGAGTGTCCATCACAAAGTATCAGACCATCACCTTCACCATGAATAGCAGTAACTGGCTGCCAGACTCCCCACTGACTTCATCAAGGAGTTCATCACTTACCTTGTGAGCTCGTTGATTGAGTTCCACAAAAGAATTCAGATCGAAGCAGCCCATGTGAAGGCATGGCTTAAATCGGCCAGCAACCTTTATTCGTGATCCACTCATCTGTGACCTCAAGAACCAGTTGCAGTATCACACATGTCAAGATCGTAAGTACATAGGATGGGGACAGAAGAGCCTTCAAACTTTGTGACTGCCAAGGGTATGAACAAAGATAAAAACAATAAAACAAAGATTTTTTTCCATCCCTTCAATGAAGCTTGTATCAAGAGTGATGAAACCAATCTAGAGAGGCTGAACCACAGACAACACTTCTCAGCAGGTAACATCATGCCCTTGCAACATGGGAGTCTTACAGGGCAACGTAAAGAGACAGTAATTGAGTCTGTAATAATTTCCAAGTCGCTATCATTGTCATCATCATCAACCCCACTCCCTCCACCACCCCCACCATTGATGCACCGTCGTAACCTTAAAAGTGCATCCTCAAAGTCCTCCCCTTTCGTCACTGCTGGGATCAAGTCCATCACCTTTTGTACAAACCAGCCAACAAGCCCCATGAAATGTCAAATTGACTATAAGTTTCAATACAATAAGTCTCTAATAGCTTAAGGTCCTGTCCTCCAGCAATGCAGAGTAGACACATTGATCTGAATAAACTTGACACAAACAACCACTGGCTGAACACCATTATGACTAGAGAACATTGCCTCAAATTTCCTTCATACAAGAAAATAAACTCATCATAGGTGGCTGGGTTTGAAAAGAGTTGAAATAGCACAAACCTGTTTCACAGAGTTGCGGCGAAAAATGCGGACTCCAACACAGAAGTCACGGGCATCATGTGCTGACAGAGATAACTGGTTTATGCCTTCCCGAATGTAAGCTGTAATCTGCAAGGTTAGCCAATTTGAAACCATCAGAAAATAGACATAGCCCGGACATGTCAGAGTGACCAGTACAAAACACACTATTATTTGTTTGACCACATACTTTCTGCCTTCTATCTGCTACAAACAGCTCCATACATGGTCTCTCCTAAGATTCATACAGATCAGTACTACCAGTAAGATGACCCAGGAGAGGAATACAACATACCCTGGGTCCTTCATCACGACCATTGGCACTGAGCAGTTGTGTACCTGGTCGATTCGTTACCAGGACACTCACAGCTGTTCATGCACAAAACTGACACATAAACTCAACCTCAAGAAAAGAGAAGACATCAGCAGAGAAAAGGGTTAAGATCTTGCTCCAAAATCACAAATTCCTAACAAACCAGATCAATGTCTGTGACATGACCCCAGGATTTTGATTGCAGCTCTCAAAACCTACTCACTTGTGTGCTACCAAGTGTTTCCCAAATATGTAAGAACAGGAGCATCAGAAGGTTCCAAGCAAAAATTTATCTATGCAACGAAAAGGGAGGGCAGGAAGGGACTTACAATTGATGTGTAAACCACAATATGCAGGCCAGTGCATGCGAAAAGGAACCTTATCAGTGAGTAGCACACACCAAACCTGCAGACCATCTCAATGTCTATCAATACCAGATAAGGTATGTTTGCCCACCTCCTTTCTGCTATCATTATGCACAAATTTTCATATTCCTTGCCCTGCAAGTCTAAAGGCTAGGTGTAGTGAAGTCTAAACCAAAGGGTAATTTCAACCACTTCTCACTAGTATAACTAATTCACCCATGGAAGGAAAATACTAGTTCAGCACACTAAGGGAAGACCATGAGACACTACAGCTAGCCAAAAAGTCTCCAGGTACAGCTTTGACCTGTAGGTCATGATTTTGTTTGTGAAGCAAGTCCCAATCTGCACACGATAGTGTGAATGTCTTCTCCACAGTTTGCAATGGATTTGAGCTGCACTCAACAATAACCAGCCGGCTTCTGATCAGACATTGAAATGCACATACAAAAGATAAGTGACCACAACATCACTCTTATGGGTTGCTAACCTAAATGGGAGAAGTAACTCCCACACATTTAAGATCTTCCACATTGAGCACCATACAGCCCGAAATAATCTGGATGGTGAGGTTGACTATCAAAGAGACACCTTAGTATCACTAACAATACATATTCAACCGCAACCTTGGCAATGACTCACTCTTTGATACATGCTTCTACAACCTTGCCCTATGAGCTATGAGGCAATCCATGTGTGTAGGACTTCCACCTACTGCACAGATTCAATAGAGAAAGAAATCCACATACTTTTCCACCTTTGAAGAAGACACAATTGGCTTAGTTGGAAGAAGGGGATGCGATAGTGATACACAGAAGCTGTTGCAAAAACACAAATGTAATAAGTTATTAAGACACTAACTCTATACTTGCTGTCCCCTGGACCTGTCTAATAGTATGTCACACTACTCCACAAATGTTTTCATAGGGAACACACATGAGCACCAATGATGTGAAACATCAACCCAAAAAGAGTGCCATCCATAAACAGCAAGATACGACACCATGTCCACAACACCACCTGAGAACCATGTTGACTCCAATTTCAATCCACCTTATAACAGTGCAAGCAGAATTCAGTATAGGCTCCTACGGGTCACAGCGTGCAATGCGGCAAAGCTCGCAGTAGAAGGAGGGAGGGATTTCAGGTTCACATCCTTCAGAGTAGCCATCTGAAGGTAGAACACAGTTCAAATGTTGCCACACTCCACATTTGTTGTTGTCACACTGTTCAGGGTGTCATTGATAAAAGTTAGATCATGTTCAGGTAGTCCTGAATACGGTGGTTCTTCCCCATGTCACAAACTCTCAATAGTACTTCCAAACACAGAAGTATATCTAGAAGCCATCACAGTTGAAACTAGGCTAAATTATCAAGTACCACCCTCCCATGGAAGCCCAAAACAAAACCAAGGACAATAGCAAGTGACCTGGATCATGGTTCCCACGTCAACAAAATTGCCACAAGGGCAGCGTGTATTGGCCTCATCCCAAACAAGGACCTCCTCTTGCTCATCTGACTGAACCATGCTACTGGATCCGCCTGCAATAACTCTGTTCCTTCCAGCTGATGCCAAATCTAGGGCACCCGTACTGTGTAGCTTCCTGCCATTATTCATTTCACGACCACAATACAGTTACCACCAAATGCCAGTAGCAAGTAATACCCATGCTGATATCAAGCCCTTCATTCAAGTGCATTCCCTGGCATTCCATGTGGTCATCATCCTTTACAGACAGCTCAGTATAACTTCATCCATATCAGTGACACCTAATCTGAAAGCAATGTTTCAGTCACCAGCATTGGGCCCTGTGCTGGCTACATGCAGAATCCTAAAACGAGGAGGAAGGAAATAAAAACCTGTATATGTCATCAATTACATTTGCAGCATTCTCCATGGAGACCATATTCTTTGGCATCTTTGAACCTGCTTATCACAAGGCATCACTAGTTAGTTGGTGCAACTGCCAGAGATCACCTGTTATTAACTCTTGAAATCATGTTGATCTGTCTAAGAAATGTTCCTTATGAACCATGATTAAATTGTTGTGAGCATGTTGTGACAATAGACTGGTCTCTCACAACTTACTCTTAGGAGCCATGACCTAGTATATATCATGCCTGCTGGGCCACATAGCAGAAAAGGAACATAGCAAGGCCACAACTGTCTCTCCAAACTGATGAATTGACCATTGTGGGAGGTGTAAACATCTTCCTTCATTCGAATCCCATTTCAGACTTTCACCTAAACCATGCCATGGAACACACCTTTTATTTTAGATGGCAAAGTTTCTTCAGGTACCAATACTCCCATGATCTTGTCCATTAGTATCTGCTTGTACAGAACAGCACTCATAAGCATCAGAAGATCTGCACACAATACACTGCAAAACCATGCAAAAGGGAAAGAAGCATGCAGTATGTAGCTTCAGTCCATGGCTCATGATCCACCTTCAACTGCCTCAAGGTTGCACAAACTAAAGGACTTGCCATTGCAAAAGTGATAAGCCCAAAAGCAAGTGTACAGGCTTCTTCATTGCTGCTACTAATTTATGGACTGTCAAATTCCTAATTGACAAATAAGGGACAGCAGCAAGGAAACTCATACCTAAGGAAGTTCTTGTGATGACCCTTATAGCTGAAAGCTAAAGTTTCCTACCATGCAATCAATGGATTCAAGAGCTGCTGTTTCCACCTTGATGAACTTTCCCAAGAGTAAGCTGCTTCATGATAGTGACCCAATAGGTTCAGCATATGCAATCATAAGATGATATCTTCAAAAGTGCTGAGAAATTTCACCTCACTTATGATTTCAGTCAACTTTAATAGAATTGCTAGATGACCTGACAAGAGACAATCATAAGATGATCATCTACTACCACCAGCAACCAAAACAGGAATGTTAAATGGAAAATGGTACAAAGATCTTCATAAGTAATGAGGATTTCTCCTTACTTACAATTTAAGTGAACCTAAATGAAATTGAGAGGTGACCCCAACTTGATGTTGTCACTTCTCAGATCTAACATAACTGCAACTGATGAGCAAGCATGAAAAAGAGGAAAAACAACCCTTCAGAGAAAAGAGAGCAAAACCAAAGCTATGGACTGCTTTGGACAACAGCATCAGTCATACACATGTTCAGGGACCTCCAACAGCAACATGTTTTGTATTGAACACCTACCATAACCCTACTGACTTCATCAGCTCCTGGCTGTGGATATCAATGTCAAAAACATAACATACTGAGTTTCTGTCACAATAACTGGGAGGGATGGAGCAACTCAGCCATGATGCTGGCTAGCCCAACAAAACCTCAATAAAAGGGAAGGAGAAGACCAAAAAATGCAAGAAGAAAGAGAGAAAGAAAAGGAAAAGGAAAAACTCATAAAAGAAAAGAGAAGAAAAGAGAGAAAAATAAGATGGAGAACCGAGAGCAAGATAATTAAAGGATAAAGTGTGCTTTGAAAAACTACTCTAGTATTTAGAAGTCCTTGAAATAATCATTTTGAGGTTTCCAAAGGTGGAAACATGAAACAGAAATCTTTGACTTTTAAGCAAACCTCTGGACTGATATTACAAGAAAATTTGAAGCATAAACCATTACATGTCAGCAGATCAATCAAGCGGACCATTTGAGCTAGAAAATGTCTTTGGAGCTGCAAATCCTTAATAACACAACTGCCTATTGACTGGCCCATGTTTGGCAGGTCTGAAATATTGGAAGCCACAGTAGGCATACCAATCATGATATTATCTGCATATTCTTGCTGTGAACTCATTTCAAAAAATATCGTTGCTTATGTATTGGAACCTTGAGATATTTCTATATCCAAGAAATTGCAAGCACAGCCACTAGAGGTAAAAATAAGCTTCAGGGTATATGTCATCACCAACAAAGTGATTCTCTACATACACGGAAGATGGAGAAATCAGGGATATCAGAAACTAACATATCCTCCACAAACCTCCTTACTAAGAATACATTATAAAGAGAACCAGGCAGGAACTAGACTTTATAGGACTATCCAAAACAATTCATAATAGAAGAGAGTAATTAGATCAGATTAGAATGCACTATGATACCAATTGACCTGTCAAAAACTGACCGATCCAACACAAGGAACAAGTTGTCTAACAGGACATCTAGCCAAGAAGATAAGACTGACACATTTTCTACCCTGAAGCCATGGAAACACTCCATAGACCTAACTTGTCCTTATTCTTTATCCAAAGATGAATTTAGTGGCTGATCTTTGAGCTCGCAAACATCTGAAAGGATTGGGACCCACATAAACTTCATTTATAAAGCAGAGCAAGATGATAACAAATGCTTGCTTTGGCCAATTCACAAATGCACTGTCCTGCTTTTCAGCAACATAAAACAACAAGTATCCACTTCAAGCAATGTGAAATGCTTGTGACAGCAACTTGAATTTTGGCAAAATATAGGCAAAATTGGAACCTTGCATCAGTTAGTGAGATAGTTTGAAATGGGGATGGGGACAAACCTGTTTCCTGCCCTGCTTGGAGAGACCCAGGCAGCTGAGCACATCTTTGAGCTCTGCCATGCGGAAAGATGCCAGCTGATTCTGCAAATCCATCTCAATGACTGTAACTCCTCAGAGAAAGTGCTGTGTAGTATTGAACACAGGCTAGCCTGCTGAACAATCATTGAACTGGTTGATTGCAAATCACTATGCAACAAAGAGTTTGTGTAGTTTCTTTCCCAAAATCCGAACATTGATATTTTGCTATAGATGAGCAAGCAAAGGAGAATCCTCTCGTTCAGCCATGTTTCACCAATAGAAAATAAAAGGGGCATTCATGGCATAGTAAAATTTGCAGGAGTCCAGGCATGCTTGGCAGAAATTTTACCTGACAACGGGTGACAAGCTCATCCATTGCAGAATATAGGACCTGCTTCAGTGCTCCCAAATTCGCCTCGTATTGACCTGCTCATTCAGCCTGACCCTAAACATCGATGTGTCCAGTTGTTCCTCCAATCTACAGTAGAATGATTTCTACTGAATGCTCAGCCGATACACTTCTCCCTCAACCACCGAATCCCCGACGACGGGCGAGCAGCGTAGATGGAAAATTAGCGGTTGACAACACGACCGCGGCGCGAATTTTTCTTTCTTAGTGAAGGACGAGCAATGGCTTCATGGACATAGCTTCGCAATTTGCGACCACAAAGGCGCCGAGACAAAAGGTGCGGGAGCTTCGCAACAGAAAAAGTCGTTCACCCCAGCAGACCACACCACAACATCATCTCAAGTGACGCCAAGAACACGAAAATTCGCAGCCGAATTCCAACAAAAATAGAAAACCGACGGCAAAAAGAATTCCCGAGAGAGAGAGAGAGAAGGCAAAGGGACAAAAACCTAAACGCACGACGGAGGGTTTGCCAACCCGTTCTCGTAGAAATCCAATCAGGTCCGCTGGAAAAGATAAAACCAGAAGCTGCTGCAACAACATGGTCTCTTCAGAACCACCCCGGAAAGCTGGCCGTGATCACAAGAACGCAGCAACAAACGCGACGAAGCAGCGGGATCAGCATCAGACTAAGCTCGGCATTGGAATTTTGAGTCGTTTTTGTAAATTTGTTGCGTTTCCTCTTCGCAACGAAGCTCAGCTCCGCGCATGCGCGCGGGTATGCGCTTCCAAAAGGGACCAGCAGTTCCAGTGACCGCATACGAGAGAGACTACGAATTGGGTGGTGCAGCACACTTATTGGCTCACTAAGCTTCTTATGCCATTATAACCAAGTTTGTGTACATATATTCCATGATGTCTCATACGATCTTGATTTTGGCTTTTGATCTTGTCCTTTCGAGAATAATTTAAATGAACGAATCCGTAACTCTTTGTGGGAATTATTTATAGGAAGGGCATCCTAAGTGCAATGCAAAAGTGCCATCAATACATGAGTCACTGCAAAAGAGAAATCTCACACCTGAGGTGAGGTAAAGGTAAGGGAAGCTCATTTAGTGTCCATGTTTTTGAAATCAGCCTTAACACATTTTTAGGGTGTACTAATTACATGTGCTCCTAGTCCATTTTGCTCTGGGGTTACACTAGCTGCAGACATGAGGAAAGGACATTATAAAAGACTTTAGAGCAACATCCAAGGATGATATAGTTGTGCACACAATTGCATATGTCAAAAGGTCTAGAAAAGGCCAATGTCTCTCCACAATGGTTGTGCTTGCCTGTGATGAATATTACCATCACATTTTAGTGACAGAATTTCAACTTGCCCCTGTGAAATCTATTTCGTTATAGTTGTCCTTCTTGTTGTATTTTCTTGCTAACAAGTTTCTCAATTGGTTCATGATATGCAAAGATATCATGACTCAATGTTGGCTGTAAGTGCAAGTTTTGCACTAGTTGATTCTGTGGTATTCAAATCCCATTTCTTCATCCATCTGCATTGGTTTCAACAAGCATCAATGTTTTGAAACTAGAATCCTCTTTGAGTTTGTGAAGCATATTCTTTTGATGTGATGGAATAACTTAATCCTCAATCAATTGGGTGTAGGTGAAATATACCTTCTGTTTGCACTTGAACAACATTCTGCATATATCGAGAAAGACTATAATTTAGTGCTTCAGCTTTTCTTTTCTATCTTCAGAGTGATTTGGGAAGTAGTTTGTATCCCTAATAGACTCTAAACATATACATCTCTTGTGTTGTTAGGAGGCAGCATCAAGAGAAACGTAAAGTCCACTAGTTGGATTTGCCCTATTGCAACCCCCTGGGGCACTATGTTATGCCTACAAGACCCATGGGATTCTGTGTTTTTGGTAATGTGGTAATGGCTGCTTGCTATGCACAGTGTGTCCACAAATTGCAGCGTGTCTTGATCATTGACTACCATCTGGATCAGTAAGCTATTCTTCCAATCATACACTGCAGATTTTTTGATGTTTGATTCTATGTTTGTGATGATGAGCTTGATTATGGGTTCATGATTGTTTATGGCTCATCCTTGATTTTAGCCCTTACTCTCAGTATCTTACTTGATTCTTTTATTGGCATACAATTTCAAGAAGGACATGTTCTTATAAAAATGTTTGGATCCTCATCTTGGTTCTACACAGAAGATGCCCTTCTCGGGTTTTGCTCATTTAGTTCGATTATTATTCCTTTCCAAAAGCAAGGCATACTAATAGCTAGCTCTGTGGTTTTATGATGCAATTGGTCCTCTCCTTGTAACAATTTTACAATGAATTTTAAATGATCAAATGAAGTGATCTTTTTCACTAGTTGCTCAACCATCTTATCAACAAGAGTTTGATTTCGCCCCAGGAATTGTCAAAATACAACCAAAAGACAAAATTGCTACTTCCACTCAAGAACAAAAGCCTATAACTGTTGGACCTTCTGTGACATTATCAGTGAACAAAAAGGAAAGTTAATTAGAGATACAGTGACACTAAGAACTTCTAACCCTCGTAGTAAAGGCCTTTAATATGATGTGTTAGACCATCACGTATTTTTAAAATTTTATATCACACACATTGTGTCCATGTACATCATGAAAAAAGACTAATAAAGAATATAAAAAAAGAGTATAAAAAGGTGACGTTGTAACAAGTTTTTTGGTACACCTTAAAAACTTTGGACCCTATTGATGATCTTAGTTGTAACTACAATTAATGACTATAGACATATCCAAATGGTTAAGATTTAATTTTTTTTGTAGCCACATGATAGCCTAGGATACATTTTTAAAAATTATTGACCACTTAATGAAACTACCATGTGTTAGCTTCAAACTAAGAAATTACATATTTTTGGCCCAATCAAATGATGCCACATGATAATTAAAGTTGAGTCAAATAAAATTAGGTGAGCCTAGCCTAGATTGCTTAGACTAAAAAATTGAAGGATAAACTAACCACCTAAGTAATATATAAATTACAAGTGGGAAGATTCAAACCCATCACCTCCACTTTGGGAAATCAATTCTTAACCATTGCATTAAAAATTAAAAATAAAATTCTAGTGACGACGATTTCATCAGAGCTAGTTTAGGTGGGATGGGCTATAGTTGTAGGTCATACAAAAAGGCAATTTCAAACTACAAATTTATTAAAAGTTGATTTCAAACTGGAATTTTTTAAAATAAACATTTTACAATTTGCAATGTTTCAAAATGTCTTTATGGATCCTAAGATATTGGAAGGAAACAAATCTTTTTATTTTTTTCAATGTCTTTTATAATCTTTATGTCCTTTCAAAAACAAATTGAACATTTGTGGGTGAAAGCACACTACACTATCCATAAAATGTTCTCACAAGGTAGTTTTTGCAAAATTTTAAGATTTGTAATTAGTCATGTGATTAAATATAATAACTAAAATGAAAAAGGACTCAACATTACAATGTTATATATAATATAATCACATTGTGTGAATTTCATGAATAATTTTTGAATAGTCATAACATAATTGACTTTTAAAGGAGTATCCAAAAACTTGTAACAATCCATAATTAATGAGTATGGACTCCATGCACTTTCATATAATTTTTTTAATGAGTAAAAGACTCAATGGTAATATGATGTAATAACATTGATACTAAGAGGACTTTTTGGAAGGGTTTTAATGATCAAAATTTTCTATGTACCTTGAATTATGGTTTTTTTTTTAATTAAGTCCTTTACTGAATGAAAATAATAGTTTAGAAGTTAATTTTTCAAATTTAAGTTCTTTATAAGATAAACTAGAATTGCAAAAAACTATTTAATAGATTTCAAATGATAACTCATAAAATGACTTGTGTGATTAAAGGTATCCTACCTTCACACTACCTTTGCAATGTTAATTTATGCAATTATGGACTTCCATATGTGCCTAAAAGTGTTACACCTTAGTGTGTTTTCACCCTTGTGTCTTTCCAATTTCATACAAATGTAAATATGTGTTATTTCATTTGAATATGTTAAGATTATTTTAAGAAATTAACATTATTTTTTTTGAGATTAAACTAGTTTCCAATAAAAAATAATTTCCCTTAAATACCTAATTCAAGGATTTAATCCCCACTTGCATAATTGATTTAATGTTTATCCACCCTAATTGCTTCCAAAATTTCAATGAATTAAAAATAGACATGGCTTATTAAATCTCCCCTTGGATGATAACTGGGCTATATTTTGTACAATTTGAGTCCTATATATATTTGAAAATAACAAAGTTTTCAAATGTAAATCTTTTCTCTCTTTTTTTTTTGTCATTTCATCATCATTGGTAGTGCATAGTAGTGCGAAGCCCAAGTTATTTTATATGTTTCCAATTTTTTTGAAAAATACTAAGCCCTCTTGTTGAAAATTCCAAAAACTTATAGTGCAAAAATTTGGAATTGAACCTTGGCTTAATACAAATAAGCACATTTGTTGTGAACACACTAACCACAAGGAAAATAAGAGAACTTTGAAGTTGAATTAGAATTTAACATCTAAATTCCTCATATGACAAAAAGTTCAAAATTAAAAACTCACATGACAAATTTTTAATTTGAAAAATAAATTCATTTTGTGGCACTTGTGTGCCAAACTTGCCCAGGTATTATGATAGTGCTTTCCACAATGTATGTTTTATAGGCCAAAAATATTCTCTAAAAAACAGTTAATGGGGACTATCAAGGCTAAACCTACATGGCACCATTTTGAAGGCAAAATCAATTGGCTTGGAGTTTGGACCCCAAAAAAAGAGCTCAATGGAGAGCTTGTGATTTGGAGAACCAAGATGCAACCTAAGGTCCAAGGTAGGGTTAAACTGAAGGGTCCACAAAACACCACTTCTTAGGAGTAATTTAAATCTCCAACAAGATATCACAAAACCATCTTCAGTTTTGGGTGAATTTCTAAGTGCTTCATTATCTTCACTCTTCTCTTGGTGTGTGAATCAAAGCCATGAATGGGAGCTCATTGAGATAATCAAATAACTCGTCACGTATCTGCAAAAGATAAAAGAAAGGATGTCGGTAGTGAAGAGGCATTTGTATTAGCATTATCTGCAAGTTCTATTGGTTGTGATCCTTGGCATCTAGATTCTGGTGCTTCAATGCACTCGGTCTTCTCTTAGGGAGTGCTTTAGAGACTAGAGTGGGTTTTGAGAAAATCTTGCCTATTAAGTAATATCTACATGGGTGACAACTCAATTCAAGATGCAAGAGGAAAAGGAAACACAACTTTTCATGATAACTGGGGAAGAATGTTCTTCCAAGAGTGCTTACCGATGCATTGCATGTGCCTGGAATTGCTAAGAACCTGTTCTCTGCAAGTACCGCTACTTCACAAGGACATGTTTTCTAATTAAATAGAAGCATTGCATCTAATCAGAAATGTATGCACAATGAAATAGTCAGACAAGGCATATAAGAAAACTGACTTTACAAGCTGCAGTGTAGCACTCAATTGGGTGCAGAGGAGTTGCACTCAAGCTGTTGTCAGTTTTTGGAGAAAACAACAAGCTTCAATGCAACACTAAGTTGGGTGCAGAGGAGTCTGCTCCAATTGCACTCAATTCAAGGCTGCTGTTAAACACATTTATATCTGATTCACAATCTGCACATAAGATATAATCTGTTATGTATTGATGCACCTGGCATCTTCATTTGCTTGTAATCTAGAAGATGCATCAAGAAGTTGTACAAGGGTGAAAATATCCAGAAGCATTCACTTGAGCAGGCATTCAACAAAAAAATTCCATACTCTTCCTCTGTTATGAAAGCCTTAACACACCTGCTGAGCCTGGAATTGAACAATAATAGGAAATCAGATAACAGTTGTACCTAGGGCTATTGCAGCAGCCAATCCTCTAATTTGCCATTAAGCCAGGAATGCCTCCAGTGTCTCCTTACATGTGAGATCCAGAAACCCAACATTTAGTTTAGGAGAAGAATTCCAATCCAGCTGTTCAGCAGAAGTACTCTGCTCTGGATTCCCATCTGGAGATACCATATGCTGGTTAGTTTGTCCAAACTTTGAAAGGCTACAGACTGTAGAGGTATAATTGCTAGATTTTACTGGAGTCCTGTAAAGCTAGCAACATTCCTAAACTCTACCACAATTTCTGGTTGGCCCTCATTTGATTCACAGTATACTTAGTGGACAAATCTAAGATTGCAAAACTTACCTCCAAATGTTTGGGACTTCCTCTTAGCTTCTGGAACTGTGAGCTATGGAACAAAAACTATGCCACCTCTCCTAGCAAAGATATCTTTCATAAGAATAGAGAAATCTCCATTCTCACAATGAAGAAGAAACAGCAAGGTTAACTCTTCCTCAGGAAGCCACAGAAAGAACCAAACTAGGGAAGACAGAAAAAACCAAAAAACGAAAAACACGCACTGGTATGAACAAAAGTGCCAGTCTCACATTTGTTGAGGGACCACCGACAGTAGTATGTATGATAGTGACTTAACTATCACAACTTCCCCACTGACTTCATCAGCTCCCTACAGTGGGTAAAGGCAAGTGATAAGCACCAACCTACAAACTGAGTTTCTGCTGCAATTCCGGAAGCAACGGGAAGACTCAGCCATACTACTGGCTAGCAACAGACCACAACAACAAAGACCAGACAAAGAAACAAAGAAAGACAGAAAGGGAAAAGAAAAACTAAAGGAAAGGACAAACAGGGAAAGACTAAGAACAAGTGGGCTTACAGGAAGCTCCCCACTTACAAGACCCGAAGCAAAATCATTCTGAAAATGCCAAAAGCAGAAATTCCAAACAGGAATTTTTCTTTAAGAAGGAACCCTCTAGTTCTCTTTAGAAGAACTTTTAAAGGGTAGCCTGTTGCCTTCAGAAAGACAATAAGACTGACCATTTGGAAGACAAAAAACTTCTTACAACTACTAAGTCTCAAGAATCTGTAAAATTGACTATCAATAACCCCCAGCTTCGCAGTCATTGAGATATTGGAATGAACATGAGGCATTCTAATCATTTCAATACCTGCATACTCTGGTTGAGCACATTTGTCAAAAATGTCACAGGATAAACCTTGAGGACTCTGTCTCACAGTTAGATCCAAGAAATTACAAGAGAAGCCTTTAGACATACAATTCTCTCCTAGCAAAGAGTCAACAATGATGTGAGGAAATCATATCCCTATACTCAATTCATTCTAAATGAACATGGAAGTGAGACTTCATGTATGGGATATGATTCTTGAGAAAAGTTAGAAGAAAAGTTGGAAGGAAGACTTACAGCCTAGAAGAAGCTTATGAAGATCAGGATTGCTAAAAAAACAGCACTCGTTAGAGGTTTCAAGGGGTTTGCATTATGCTTGAAAAAAGTGAGAGAAAAAACCCACCATTAAGCAATGCGGTTTCCTTCATCTGGTACACCAAGATGGGCAAAAGCATCATTCTGGTTGCTAAAGTTGTTGCAGCTACCCATAACCACGTGTCCAGATATATAATTTGGACCGTCACCTCCCCAACCATAGCATCCTCTTCGCACTTGTATCCATGCATTTGCAGAGAAAAACTATGCCATAAGAATTCAAAGGTAAACCGTTGCATCAGTTCCATCAAAACTCAAACAACCATGACAAGAACAAGTGCATTCATAACCTTATGAGTGTCACTCACAAAAAGCTATGATACCAGCATCGACAGCGTGTAGCAGTCATTGCTCCCCATTGACGACTTTGCACAATCAGTAACACATTAAACCCTGCATCCCGAGTTCCTGTCGCATTTTTGGGAATCACAACAAGAAGAAGACTTGGCCATGAATTTGGCTGGAACAAAATTCGCAGCTTCCTCATGTATCATGCTGCAACAATTGATCCTCACATCATCATCCTCACAGTCAAGTCAGTTTGCAACGAAGATGCTGCTGCTCATCATTGAAAGAAAGCCCTTTCATGTTCCTTCTATGATCCAGTTCCATTCGTGTGCAACTGCAACGAGAGGACAATGGGTGACAGAATCGGAGCGAGAAATCTGTACCCAAAACGCAAGATTCTCTGACTCGAAAAGACCCGGCGAAGGGTTTATTGTTTAGGGTAGAGCAGGGAACTCCGGGCTCCCTCTTCGTTAAACCCTAAAACCCCAAACCCTAGAAACGCGCTCTCTCCCTCTCTCTCGCCGGCTTTTGACGTCGCCATTGTTGGCCTCGATGCCGCTTGCTCCTGAGTCAAGGAGGCCGCAATCAGCAGTTCTTTGGTTGTCTGACAGTGTCAATAAGCATCTCACTTCTTCCTCTTCTTCTTCTTCTTCTTCGTCTTCTGCTTCCTCTTCACCTTCGAGCTTTTGTCTGATGTTGTTGTGGGCGAGGAGTTGGAAGCTTCATATTTGTGGATTGAGTTTCTGCTTCTAGTTTTTTCTACGTGGTGACCAAAGGTCGAGGAGTAGCAAGCCCGAATGGCGGCTGCAGGCTTAAAGGATCTGCTGACAGCTTTTCATCCCAACGGAGGATCGCTTGCAATCAGTGGGGGAGATGGCAGAATCAAGGTATGTAGATTTTTCTCCTGAGTATCTCTCTGCTTGTACTTTTTTTTGGGCAGCCACTGCTGAAGATAGGAGGGAATGAGGGAGGGTAAAATATTAAATTCTGTGCATGGAAAGCAAGCTTGAGAAGCAAATGAATGAGAGCTTGAGAAGAAAATGAAGGGAGAGCTTGAGAAGTGAATGGGTGTTTCTGGAACTGTGCAGATGTGGGGTGTACAGAATGGGGAGATGCAGTGTGAGTTGGTGGACACAGGAGCTACTTCCATCAGTGGAGCTGGTACAGACAGGGTAGGCAATGGTCATCTTTCTGCAGACTACACGTGCATGACCTGGGGTCCTCTCCTTTCTGTATCATCTGCAAAGAAGGTACTCTCACACTTTCTTCAGCAGGTTCAAATTCTCTGTGTTCAATTGATTGATCATTCCTCTGTGGATTTATGTGGGTGAAAAATGGGGATGCTATAGAAGCTTTTGCTCAATGACAAAAAAGATCTGTGGGCCTTGACCTCAGAGTTGAAGAAGAGTGTGTTTTATGTTCTTATTTGAGAGAAACTGCAGGCAAAGAAGAAAGGGAGTAGGGAGAAGACAGCTGCATTGTTGGTTGTGGGAACTGGATCTGGAGATGTGCTTGGTTGGGATACTACTCTCGGGGAATTGAAGTGGAGGAGCAACAACTGCCATGCAGGGTAAGCAAAAAAGATTGTCAAGATTATGTCCCTGATCAGCTGAAATTTGCAACCGCAAAGTCTGTATTCACTACATTGTGCTTTTGAGCAGTCTTGTATGAAAACAGTGTCCTGTCCACTGTCCTCATGAAGGCATCTCAGGAGAGGCCTTTGTGTATGTACAAGCAATGATTAGTAGAAGAGTGAAGAGAATGTGTTATGGGGTGGAATGCATGCAGGGGTGTGAGGACAGTAGCTGTGAGCAGGGGTGGGCAAAGGGTATACAGCGGAGGCAGTGATGGTATGGTTTGTGAATTGGACTGTACCACTGGTCAGGTGCTCTCCAAGTTCCGGGCTGCAAAAACTGCTGTATCTTGTGTTGCTGTTTCCCCAGGTTAGTCATCTTCTTTGTCCAGAGTTTGTGAAGGTTAATGTGTTGTGCCGGGATTTTCTGTTGGTATGATGTCCTACTTCATGGTATCAGCTTGTGGTGCTGATAGTGGCCCTTGGTTCGCAATCCCTCACATGTTATTATCTTGAATCACAAGAGGTTGTTGTAGGGTTCTCTGGTTCCAAGCCAGTGCCAAGGATTTTAACTGGAACTAGAAGGTGGTATTTGTTGAGTTGTGCAGATGGAGGTAGCTTGGTAGCTGGGAGTTCAGAGCTGAAGCTGTTTGACTTGTCAAGCCAGAAACGGATCCGCAAATACACCGGTCATCCTGTAAGGTTTTTCCCTGTTGCTAATATGTCATGCACTGGAAAAGATATGCATGCCAGATATAGAGGAGCCAACAACAATCATCACCAGCTTTGAAGACTTTCTTATAACAGTTTGTTTGTGTGTGCCAGGCTTCTGTGAAAGCCATGCTCTTCACTGAGGATGGGAGATATTTCCTCTCCTGTGCAGTGGGTGAGCGCCAGATTGCAGTGTGGCAATGTGAGGGAAGCAAAGCTGAGGCAGGCATTGTTTGTTCACTTTCAGTGGAGCAGCCAGCTGTGGCTCTTCACTGCTGCATGATTAGTGAGGGTGAGGAGTCAGTAAGAGTTGCGGCAGTGTCAGAATCAGGTGTTGCATATGTGTGGTCATCTGCATCCATAGCAGAGCTAGGCACAGTAAAGCCAACAAGAATCACTATTGGGAAAGGAAGCAAGGATAACAGGGCCTGCATTCTTGCAGTGAGACTGGTGGAGGGTGCAGAGGCTGTGCTAGTGGCACGGGGCACATCTGCCAAGCCTCAATTTGAGCAGGTTGCCTTACAGGGTCATGAAGGATCCACAGTTGACTTGGGGCCAAGTGAAAATGGTGCATTGCTCAAGGCTCCTGTTCCTGTAAGTAATGCAGCACAGGCTCAACAGGAGGTTACTGTTCTGGGTCCTGATAATGCAGCCGATGCTGTGATCCCACACTCCCAGGTGGAGATTGCTGTCTCAACCAAGAAAAGTAAGAAAAAGCGGCGTGCTGATGCAGAGGAGGATGTTGTCCAGCTTACTGGAAAAACTGAGGCAGAAGATTTGACCACTCCTGTAGATGGACCAGGTGAAGCCATGGTCATGGCTGATGATGAGCAGACAATGGAGGAAAGGCTTATTGCACTGGACTTGATTGCAAACACTCGTGATGATGAAATAGCTACTCTAGACAAAGTGGTAGTGCCTCCACGAGCTGATTCCATGCAGGTTCTACTGTCACAAGCTTTGCAAGCTGAGGACAATGTACTGTTGGAGCAATGCCTTAGTGTAACTGATGATAGAATTATTTCCAACACTGTGCGTAGGCTGCAACCATTAGAGGCCACAAAGTTTCTGACATTATCTGTATCAAAAATGGAAGCTAGGCCTCAGAGAGCACTGGGTTTAGTGCCATGGGTACGGGCTGTGTTGCTGCACCATGCAGCCTTCATAATGTCCAACCCTGGGATGAGGCCAGTACTTACTTCACTGTACCAGATCATTGATTCAAGGCTCTCCATGTTCAGACCTCTTCTATCACTCTCAGGACGCCTGGACCTCATTATGGCTAAAATCTCGGCAAATCAGCCGCAGGAGAAAGATGTGGAGGAGGCTGGTGCAGCAATTGTCTATGTGGAGGAGGATAGTGAGCCAGAGGCAGAGGATGCAATGGTAGATAATTACTCAGAATCTGATGACAGGGGTGATGACAGCATGGACGAGGATGAAGATGAGGACAAGGGTGAGGACGAGGATGGGGATGGTGATGAAGAAGAGGTATATGGAAATGGTACCGAGTGATAAATAAGGTACTCTCTGCATATGAACAGCTCACCATGTGGGTGGACCCCTCTCTTCAATCACAAGCCTTGTCTTCAATCACCACATGTTGCACTCTGTTGAAGAATTCCAGAGTTCAACAGGAACCCAACCTTGATACAATGGTGAACAGGAAATTCTTTGTCTGGGGCACCCATGAGACAGAAAACCCTCAGCAGTTTGCTCTGTGCAGAATGGGATGCAGATTGCAAATGTGTCAGTTTGTTCTGCAAGTTTCAAGCATGGATTGAGCTTCTGTGCAAGAGGCTTGGATCCATTTGTTGAGAGATATCTGGAGTTTGACAGGCCCATCAATGGTGCAGAAGTGTTTTAATATGAGGGTTGGCTTGAAGTTAAGAAAGAGAAGAATGGACAGTCTTAAATTTTTGAAGATTTACAGCAACACACTTTTGACCGTTTGTGGCTCAAGATGTGTGAAGAGAGAGAGAGAGAGAGAGAGAAATGCATTGAGAGCTACTTTTTCTGTATTTGAAGTTTGGAGCCACTTTCAATGGAGCAAAGTGCAATAGATGGCAGATGGAGTCTCTCTGTCACATATTCTTATGTGAGTTGGTTCTGGCTGATGAAGTCTGTCTCTCCATGTTATGGTTCGTACAATGTGTTTTGATTTTTGATCATCTAGGAGCAATTCCACTGGTGCTTGGTTTGTGTTGGGTATACACATTGAAATTCATACTCTTGTGTTTCTGTCATAACAGAGCTTTGCTTTATTGGCCACACAGCTAATCATCTCTTTGATTCATTTCTTGGGGACATGAGTAATCAACTCCCTCCGATGAACTTGTAGGCACATTTTGAAAACCAGACAACAGATCACATAGCCAAGAATCTGAGACAGCACCACCAGGCATCCAATTTTGGTGGGTACAGGGAAATGTTGAACTACGTGTGCAAGGTCTGTCTTGCAGGAAAATTCTCTGAGAGTCCATTTCACAATAGCCAACATTCAAGGAAAAAATTCTTGTGACCCTTAGTTGACATTCAATTTGGTGATGCTGTTCATCCAAAGAAACAAACAGATTAGCACAATGTCCCACTGCACTGCATGCTTGCATTTGAAGGAGCATTAGCTTGTCCAGGAGCTTTTCATGCTCCTATTGTTGATCCTGTGTATTCTCAGATCTGTGCAAATAAGAATACAATACCGTTTCATGCTGATCTAGATCAACATAAAGGCTCAGGCTACTAGTCTATAAATCATGAGAGTGATCTCCCTGAAGAAAACTTAGGAAGAATTCAAATTGTCTTCACAAACAAGCACCCAGTTATACTAGTACTGATCTCTCCTGTAACGGATACTAAGGAGCACAACAGAGCAGTTCAGTAACAAATTCTGTCCATTCCAAACATGCCTTTTGCATCCATTGCATCTATCTCAATAGAATCACTAGCACTAGCAGAAAGTTGTTCAATATCTCACAAAACCATGTGCAACTTACTGCTAAATGCATCTTTCAAGAGAATAAATATCATTGCTTGCACACACTCACAAAACATCTAAGTATAGTTGAACAGATGACAGTAAGTAATTTGATAATTAACATTCCATCATTTCAGCAATCAAGTCGTATTTGAACATAATAGCTTCATGATGACATAACACACCTAAAAAAGACTTTGTGCAAGTGCAGAAAATGGGCAAACCTGCATTTCCTTTATGCAGCTGTTCCCCAAGCTCCACATCTGCAGCATTTGAGTACCATCCAAACATACCTGTAGCAGACTTTCCACTCATAGCACTAAACAGCACATATTATGGATCCAGAGAGGATCCAGAAAGAAACTGTTTGGCAAGCCTTGCAATTATGTTGTTCATGTTAGGCCTTTTCTAATGTTGCATCAGTTTTCTATGAATGAGAAATGGTGCTTTGGAGCATCATCCCAAAGGAATTTCAGCAGAAATAAAGCAGATGTAATGAAGGATGCCTCTCAAGAAAATGAGAAGCGAGGTCAATGCTTAAGGAGGGCAAGAAAATTGGTCTCTGCAGTTCAGAGAGATCAAGAAGAGGTCCTGCAGAGAGGTGCAGAATGATATCTCCAAAGCAAGGCAAAAGTTCTGAATGATATGCAGAATTTTGTCCACTCCAGAAATATCCCAACTTTGTACCCAAAGAATTCAGCTATGAAGAACATTTTCACGGCAAATATACCCAACAAGTTGAGCTGGGGAGAAGATGATGATCTCCATGCTGAAATGCTTTGGCTCTCAAAGCCAAATTCAGCTGTGGGGTAGATGATGACAATGGTAAAACGCTTTGGCTCTCAAGGGCCTTGAAACCCCAGTTTCAACTCCCAAGTATTCATAACCTAATTCACTTCTTCACAGAAAGCTGCTATCCTTAGCTCAATAGCACAATGCCTTCCTTTGCTTCATAGCACAATGCCTGGGGCTGTGACCAGAATGAGAATATATCTGGGTGAATAGACCACACAATCTCAGGGGTCAGAATCAAAAGCAACGTTCCAAAACCCTTCCAGTCTCAGAGGTCAGAGTCAAAGCCAATGTTCCAAAACCCTTCAGGGGTTGCAGGAGGAGCAAACTTATAGCGATGCCTTGATGCATCATGATGCTTGCACCGGGACTCAACGACCCCATTGGCATCTTTGGCAAGAACAGCATCATAGAACTTCTTGCATTGACGACAATCTGTTGACTGAAGTGCTTCTCTTTCACTCTTCTTCCGAACAGGCTCTATGTATTTGTAACCACGGTCCTGCTGCAGATTGGTCCGCACAAGCTTAAGCCTCCCAGGTGTAACCACTGAGACATTAATTTTGTCAGATAGCACACCAGTTGCTGCTTGTTGCCTTGGATTGGATGTAGAAGATTGCTGGGGGAAACCCACTGCTTGAGCTGATGGAGGTCTGCTAGTGGCTGTCCAAGAGACCAGACAAGAATCAACAACAAACCCAACAACAGATAAGAAAGTCTGAGCAATCAAAGTCTCTAGCTCTAGCTTTGAAGAAAACTGGCATAAAGTAGCAGGTCACTTCAGTAGGGTTTAGGGTTGTACACTATCCAGGGGAGAAACGTTCATTGACTGCAAGAGTTCTCTTTCACACAGAATAGCACACAATTTGCAACAGAAATGACCCTGAAGAACATGAGTCCACTGTTCTCGTGAGAGAAGCATCCTCAAGCTTGTTGCAAACGGATTGAAACACAAATGGCTGTAGTGTGAGTTACCGGAGTTTTCATATCTCATAGAAACTTGCTCTGGTTTCTTCACCAGTTCTTCTTCACATTCGCTTCTGCCGTTCTCCGTAGTTGTTGAACGGCAGTCAGGTCTGCCCTTACAGACCTCTGTGGAAATATGGACAATCTCTGGTTTCCCGCTCTTAGCAGCAACAGGTTGCAGCAACTCCTTCGATGAGCTCCCGGATACAAGTCTGGCAGAAGAATCTGAGCCTACGGCAAGGGATGGTCTCTGCTTGAGAACTGTGGCTTCTTCCTCTGGCACAATGATACCGCCTTGATCACTAGCGTCATTCGCCGGAGGAATCCCGGACGTGCGTTTACGCTTTGCTACGTTTGCGCCGCACTCCTGTGCAACATCAAGTCCGTTTCTTAGAGGATCAGCAGCAAGAGTTTCTTTCAGAGGTTTTCTGCTCGTATGAGAATTATCTACAGGGCCGCTGCTGTCTGCTGCGAACGTGAAAGGTGCTTTCCCACAGAATCGCTGTTGAAGAGCGCAATACTGGTTCCTCGAGCCTGCGTATTTCCTTCGCAGATTGACCAGCTGCTGCCGTAGACGATGGATCTGTTCACGTAAACGGCGGTTCTCAGGCTCGTCGGACTCTGGATAAAGGTTTTCCTTCCTCGGCACCACCGTCCGCATGCATCGCTTGGCTCGCTCTTGCGAGGACACCACGACTTCAAACGCCGGCTTGGTACAAGTAACTTCGGAGACGTGCGGCTCCGAGGTCTGGTGCTCTTCTGCTTCTTCTTCTTCTACGGTTTCTTCAAGTGCATTGTGATCAGGAACAGGTGATCTCTCCGTCTCTTTCTCCACCAGTGCTTTCTGCTCCTGTTGTTCTGCGTCGCCACTCAATCCCTTCACCTGTTGCACGACGGAGCCCCGTTGTGTCTCTCTCAACTGAGAACGCGCAAGATCAATTTCTTGCGAAAGAGATTTCCTCTCTTCGTCCCACGCATCCGTTGCCGCTTTGTGTTCATTCTGAAGCCTCTTCACAGCTCTTCTAGACTTTGCAAGCTCTCTACGGAAAGTCGGAAAGAGCTGATTGCAGAAGGCAACCTCCACTTGATCAATACGCTCTCTGGCTTCCACAATCGTCCTCTGAAAAGCGGAGAACAAGCTTCTAAAGAAATCCTCGTCTTCCAATCCACCTCCAACAATCTGAGCAGCGTATGCATCACATAGAATCTCACCCATACTCTCCTAAGATTTGCAACTCCAGCAAAACCGTCACAGGAACTCCAAATCGGAGCTCAGAAAACTCACGGATTCGAATCTTTCAATCTCCGCAATGCTGCCGGATCCATCTCTCTGCCTCCGTTGTTTACCTTCTCCTCCATACCTTGGACTCCAATCTTCCGCAACCCGCCAATCTTCATGTGCCCGCCACAAGAAGAAAGCACCGAGTCACTCAAAAAATTCAGATTACCATTTCAATTTCTTTCCACCAAAAAAAAAAAAAAAAAATCATTGCAAATTCCAACACTCCACAGACAAAATGCGTCACTGCAACGAGCAGATCGCAATCGCACAGATAACACAGAAATTTGCGACAATAGAGTGAAAAAATGAAGACGCACAGAGGGGAGAGGAGACACGCGAAGCGCAGAGAGAATGGAGCTTGGGTTGGCGTGAGGTTGGCGTGAACGAGCGGGGAAGAAGCCAAAACAGGCGCGCGGGAAGCTTGTCGCGCAACGATACGTACATGTACGTTAAAGTTATACGTACGTATTATTATACATGTATTAAGTATATGTATCTGTATCCATTTGTTGAAGACTGGAAGCCCATTGCAAAATACAAATATAAATTTGGCCTTTTCAAAAAGAGGGTTTTTATTTTTTATTTTTAAAAATAAGTTGTTCTAGCAAGGGCTTGAATGTCAAAATAATGTTGTTACAAAAATAACTTTTTGTTGATAAAAATAATAATAATGGCAACCTCTTGAATTTTGTCCTCAAAATCAATGGTTACTTAAAAGAAAGTTTTTCATTGTTGCATGGCTATCCATTTAGTGATAAAAAGGGTAAATTTTGTGGCAACAATGTAAAAGAAAATGTCAAGCAAGGAGGCAAAAATCTATAAATTCAATTTTCAAATGCAATTCAAACATTAGGCCTTAATTTTCAAGGTTTTACATTATAAATTCTCTTACATTACAATCATTTCCAAAGGAATTGAACCCTAGCCCTTAGAGACTTTTCTCTCTAAGAGAAGAGAAGTGTCCTACATCAAAACCCAAGCATGCCTCTACACATTGCCATACAAAAGCAAGCAAGTAACCAAAACAAGTCACAAGGATATACCCCTCCCTACCTTGCTATTGTGGCAATATTGAAATCCCTATAGCCTCCAAGTTCCATCATCCTACACGATCCATGCAAAAAAATCAATCAACCCTAAAATTTGAATTCGTTCTTCACATACACAAATTGCAAGTAAATTATAGCAACTTACCATTGTTGTTACACACCCATGCAAAGTTAACATTTCACAAAAAAACATAATCATGAACTAAAATCACATACAATACTTCATTTTTAACAACAATGAGTCCTTTACAAAATACCATATTCCAATTATCACACCATGGCCAACAATCTTTGCCTTTTGCTTTACCTACATGCATGTTTGGATAGAGAGTCCATCTTTGGAATCATAACATTGTCCTTGTGTTCTATTCTTGTGCACATTTTGCACCTCATTGCACAAATGAGCCCATCTTTACCCACAACATTTTCAACCCAAGTGTATTTTGTAGCCCACATGTTTTGTAACTTGTGTTGAACATCATATTCAAATTACTTTTTTCTTTTTGTTCTTTGTAGTAGCTACAATAATATGATCTTCATTTAGGTTGTTGGAACACCAAATGGTGAAGGGTGCTAAACTGCTAAAACCAACGATGCAACAATTTGTTTGTTGAAACACAAATTTGATCTTTGAAGGTAGAAGCCTATCATTGAAGAAATATTTGTCAATGGTTTCAAAGGTCAAATGTGTTTGAAATTCATGAGTCCTACCTATAAGTCCATGGAGTCAATAGGTTAATGATTTGAAATTAAAATAAAAAAATTGAGCATTGGTTATTGGACTTGGCAAACGTCATTGCAGCTTGTTCAACAACTTGTTACTTGTAATTGATGGTAGGCCTTCATAAACAAATTACCAAGACCCAACAAGCTTGTTGAGGGTTGAACCTTTTCACAACAATTTTCATATCATCAATTAAAAAAAATATTCATATGAAACATCTAGAGCAACACTCAATAAACGTGAGACTTGACAATTACAACAATCACTTCACAAAAGGTGGTGGTAACCACCCAAGAAAGGAGTCATTCCTTGATGAAACCTTTTGGCCATCATAGCAAGTGCTAGCTGACAAATTGATAGGAAATTGTGATTTTAACTATATTGTGATCTATAGCTTCGACACATTGGCTAAATGCAATTAACCCTTATTAATAGTTTTGGGTTTTAGTGTAAGAGAACAATGGGTATGATTTACGTGAAATTAAGAGTTTTTACAACCCAAATTTTATGGCCCAAATTTAAGTAAGGACCTTGAATTCATATTTTTCAATCACACGAAAACAAAATTCACTAAAAAAATACATTATTCACACATGGAAGTTACATGTTACGATCTGAATGTGTTTTGGGCACAAATGAGATAAAATGAGCCAATGGCATTACTTTATAAAAGGATTACATGTTCTTTTGCCCAAAAATAACTTTTTCATACAAATGAATTTTTGAACTTTTTTTTGGCAATTTGTCATAATAAATGCATATAATTTTTTAGGTAAATGAAAATTATTTTAAATTATTTCTGAATAAATATAAAATCTTGAAAATGTGTTGATACCCTATAAATTCAATTGTTTCATCTTTTAAAATGATAACAACTTCAAATCATAACTAAAAATTGAATTTTTAAAATTTTATGTTTTATTTTATAATAATTTAAATTTTTTTTATCACATCATGTACATTTTACCCATTTATATGTGATAAAGGACTTTTGAAGTTCTAAAATTCTATATCAATTTTATAAAGTTCTTTGAATTTTTAAAGTTTTAAAATTTCACATATTTTAGGGTATGAGTGTTTTTTGAATGTGGCTTATAGGTTTTTATCTTTTTTAATTTTTTTCCCATCAATTTTGTTTTGTTATATGAGTCCTTTTGATGGTCCTTTGTAAAATTGATTCCTTCTGATGCAATAGGTGTTCATTTTCAAAGATGAAATTTAAACTTAAAATTTTATCAAATTGATTTTTGGTTTGAATTCATTAATATTCATGTAAATGAAAAATGAATAACTTGCCATGATTGCCATGGTTTTAAATGGTAAAACATAAATATTTCTCCAATCTTGACTATTTTTAGGACCCATCTAACATCGATTTTGGTTTGTTTTATTGTGATTGCACCCTTTTGCATTTATAACATATATTTTTATAATGAAATGAAGGAAAATATTTATGGCATTTGAAATGTTCCCAAATGTTGTGATATATGCCATAATGAAGAGCATGAAATTTGATAGGAAAAATAGGATTAAGAATTTCTTAAAAAAAATTCAAACCTATATCCTACTTTAAAAAAACATTTGTGATAGCAAGGCAATTATTATTTAACTTTTGTAAAGTACTATGGAAAATTATGTGATATGATTTTTTCCGATATGCATTAAGCGATATTTGATATTTTACACATAATCAACAATTTGGACATGGTATCATCCAACCAAAAACTTGAATAGATACAAGAGTGATTATAAACCAAACAACTTCAATCTTACAACAAATTTCATTTCGTATTTTATTTTTTTGGTGTAATTAAAAATTTATTGGTTATTGACTACAACATGGGATTTGATAAGTTATCAAATTATATGTTATGATATTCCTATGTTATTGTTTGAAATAACATATGAATTTCAAAATTTCAATATAGCCCATAAAAAAACCTTAGACACAAGTTGGAATTATATGCAATCTTTATGTGCCTAGGTAAAATATGACAAATGTCATTATTTGTGGGCAAAGTGTGTTTGTAAAACCTAAGGACAATAAAAGTTTTAAAATTTTGACATAACATAACCTTTAAAACATATCCAGGTGAAATAGCAAAATTACATGTATGTTACATTATTAATTACAATATGGAAAGGAAACTAAAACATTATAAAAACAACACCAAATTGGATGAATAACTTTGAATGTCACATAAATTAAAATATTTGAAAGATGTTTTAGTCTTTGTGAAAAATATGAACATTTTGGTACAATATTTTGTAATTTGTCCAATAGTATGGATTTTGAATCTTCATAAAAATGTGTGCCTTCAATGATGGAATTTTGAAACATATAAAAACTTGTGTACCCAAAAAGGGATGTTGTTGTTTTTGGATGAAATTTTACAAGTGGTTGTTATTGAATATTATATAAACACAATAAAGCTTGTGCAAATAAATGAAAGAATTAAAATATTTGCTGAAAATTTACTGAAAAATGTGTAAATAACCAATTAGGAAGGTGAATTGATTATGTGTCAACCAAGGAATTTGTGTTTAATCATGCAATATATAATCAAATGCCTTTTGAGACAACTATTGGAAAATCCTTTCATGGCACAAACTTTTAGCATGATGCCTCAATTTCAAATCTAATGCTAGAGGAAGTTCATGTTAAGAAATGGCAAAAACAATTACAAATGTTAAGATAGTACATAGCTTTGGAAGAATTCAAGCAAAGGACATTGAAGGCAAATTGATAGGTAGATTATTGATTTGTTAATTGAAAATAAAAAATATAAAACTCATTTCAAACACTTCCAACAAAATGTGGAAAAGGATGTTGTTCAAATTGAACCAAACTTCGAAAACAAAGTGAATATTATATGTGAAAAAGTATTATCCTCCTAAAATATAATTGTTTTTATGGAAAAAGCAAAAAGGAGAGCATTAAGCTATGAATCTTATGTAAATTATGGGAAATATATTGAGTAAAAATGTTTTCATGAATGATACTTACAACAATTAGCTATTTGCTTTAATTGATAAAACGATTTAAGGTTTTTCCTAATCCACCAAAAAATGGATTGTTAGGAAGTACATAGTTGCATGCTTAGATTATTGTCAAAACTAAATGGTGATCACCATAAGATTATTGACAATGTAAATCATATAATAAAAAACTTTTATTTATTATAGAGATTAAATTTTGGATGTTATGTGAACTGAAAATGTAATTGCATATGGATTGGATTTTTTATATTAACCAATAATTTTAGAAAATGACCATTAGAAAGGATTATAATACATTTTCAAAATGTAACACACCAACATTCAACAAAAATAAAGATGGCTTTGAGCAACATTTCAATAATATAATGTTTAGTCAATATAACAAAAACTTGCAAGATCAAAAAAAAAAAAGGAAAATTAAATCATAACATGATAATCATCTTGGTGTTTTTACAAACATTTAGTGTTTGACTACTTGAATTTAAAAAGAAGTTTATGTTCGAATATTGAAGGCAAAGTTTGTTTTTTTGGGTGCAAAAATTTGTCAAAATGTGGGAATTTTTTAAATTTTTTTTGAAGATTTAAAAAAATAGTATTCTCTTTTTCTGAAAATATCACCATATTTTGAATTATCTTATCACTACAAGAGATCCTCATATGTGAAGGTTGTGAGTTCTTTCCTCTAAGTTGCAATATAATTCGACATTCTCAAAAAAAGGCCCATGAATTTGAATTTCAACCATGAAAGGGGCAACCCACATTGCTTGGGAATTTTATGTGAGTAATCTTCATCATGCAAATAGCCTTTCATGGTTGAAAAAAAAAGGTTATGAAAAAAAGTTAACAATAAATTGAACTATCAACAAACAACTCTAGTGTAAAAAACTTTGACACCTTGAAGAACTTTTAAAAATGATTAGAGGAAAAAAAAATTAAAAAATCATTTTTATTATTGTGCTTAAATTTTAAGGGGTAGTAATTTTGGGGGGAGGGGCCACCAAAAATTCTTTCAAATTTTATTTTTCAAAAAATTATAAACATTAATAAATATTTTAAATGAATGGCTAGACATTTTTTGGGACCCATGAGTTGCCACTATTTTCATTGGGCCCACCTTAAAGGCCTAAAACAATACCACAAAGGCCCAAACAACAATGTCCATAGCAATGCATCTAGGGTTCCAACAAGCTTTTTCATCTTGGGCCATTTGCTTCAACCTAAGGTTCAAACTACCCTAGTGTAAACCCAAACAAACGACCTTTTTGTTTTGAATCAATGAGAAATTTTTAATTTTGTGGTCCCAAGTCCAAGCGATATAATGTAAACCACCTCTTAAATATCTTCTAAAAATCTATGGTTGTTTAATGTTAAATTTGTCTTGGGATGCTAGCCAATAATTCAACATCGAAAAATTGAAAAAAAAAAAAAAATCATTGATAGAAAGAATAGAAAATATCAAAACACAAAGCCTTCATGTGTCAATTTAAAAATGCTTAAATAAAAAATTATTCATATGTAAACAAGAGAGGAAGCCACATTATTTATTTTCAAAGTGCCCCATTTGAATTATAAATTAAAGTAAAATTACTATTTGCAAAATATCTAATTTTTTTCTTATTATATAAAATTAATTCACAAACTTCAATCAATTGAATTTTTTTCTATCATATGCATATAGTGTTATGAACATGAACCATAGAAAAATTGATAGAATAACCAATCATGCAATAATTCCAATTTGTAAAACATGTTCATGAATTACATTTTGATCAAATGACCTTTCCCTTGTAAGATCATTTCCAAAGCCCACCATCCATCCAACAAAACCTCCCTTGTCCAATACCCAAATGATGAAACATTTTAATACAAATATAAAACTCCAAATCACTTGATTACTTTACATGGAAGAAGAAGGCAAGGAAATTGTTAGTAGAGATAGATTTTTAACAAATTCTTTTTTAAAACATCAATTCCAAGAGAGCATCCCAACTTGTGTGGGTCTAACAAATGAACAATCGAGAATGTATATCTCCAACTCTTTTGACAATGTAATAATCTCCTTGACAAACTCTTGTTTGACTCAAGATTTAAAACTTGAAAGGTTTAGGGTTTAATACATATATGACGTGATCCTTTCTATTCTACTCACTATCACCAACCACCAAATGACTCAAATATCTCAAACTTGACTCTTGAAATAGACATGGTGTGTGTGTGCTTATATGTATATTCAAGGAACCAATTGCAAGTTCTTATATTAGTAGTAAACAATTTATCAATGACCTAAATAAAGCATAGGGTAGATTGGCTGGTGATCTAATACTCTAGTGCTTAGGGCAGGCTGGATCCAAGGGGAGAGTTCCATTGTTTCTGGTGTCCAAACAAAATTTGAGCTCCTTTTCTTGACACGACACCTTTAAAACATTAACGATTGTCGAAAATGAATCAGAAATGAGAAAGTTATGGCCCCCCAAGGTAAAGGGGTTGAGAACTCCAAAAAAAAACAAACCATTGAACACTACAAAAATCAAACACCCAAAAAATTCCTTGTGTGATGCTCTGTTGCTATTAGAGTTCAAAGATGATTTGTAGAACTTCAGGTGGCACTCTTATAACACTTTAAATCATTTTAAATGAATAAAGTTATGATTTCAAATACCAAAACATCCAAAGCTTGTTGTAAAAGCATTAGCTTCCAACTTGAATGCAAACAAGAACAACATTCACTTTTACTTTCTTCATCCATCTTTGCTCTTTGCCCAGTCAGCCAAGCAACAAGAGTACCGAGTTAAAAGTATGTACAAAAAACTTTGTTCCAGTTTTGTCCTTTTTCTGGATGTGTTGAGTTCACTTACCTCAGCAATTGTGTCTTGTTTCGGTTGGTTGCTCGCTTCGGTAGTCATTATCATAAAGCCACCAGAAGAATACATTTCAAAGTCACTTCCATTTAGGGTTAGGATAGTACACTTCAAACTAAACCCTAATAGGGTTAAGACTTCTTGTCATGGTTGGAGCTATGAAACCGGAGTTCCACCTAAACTTAAGTACCTTAAAGTGTCACGAAGACTTGGTACGTACAAAAAAATATGGATATATAAAACTTGGGTTCAACACGAAAGGAGTGTTAAGTTCAACGAATTCCTCGGTATGAATTAAAAAAATATGGATGTGTAAAACTTGGGTTCAACACGGGAAGGAGTGTTAAGTTCAACGAATTCCTCCAAATGCATTAAAAATTTATGAATGTATAAAACTTGGGTTTAACATGGGGAAGGAGCGTTAAGTTCAACGAATTCCTTCCTACGAATTAAAAAAATATGGATGTATAAAACTTGGGTTCAACATGAGGAAGGAGCGTTAAGTTCAACGAATTCCTTCATGTGAATTTTTAAAAATATGGATGTAAAAAACTTGGGTTCAACACCGAAGGAGTGTTAAGTTCAACAAATTCCTCGGTACCAATTTAAAAAATATGAATGTAATAATAAAAACTTGGGTTCAACATGAAAGGAGTGTTTAATTCAACGGATGCCTCCATATGGATGAAACATTTATAAAATTTGGGATCAACAAGTAAGGAGTGTTGAGTTCAACGGATGCCTCCATATGGATGAAAAATTACAAAATTTGGGATCAACATGTAAGGAGTGTTAAAGTTCAACGGATGCCTCCATATGGATGAAAAATTTATAAAATTTGGGATCAACATGTAAGGAGTGTTAAGTTCAACGGATGCCTCCATATGGATGAAAAATTTATAAAATTTGGGATCAACATGTAAGGAGTGTTAAGTTCAACGGATGCCTCATATGAATAATTAAAAAAATTATGGATCTATAAAACTTGGGATCCAAGTAAGAAGGTTTTTAAGTTCAACCGACAACACCCATATTATGAATGAATAAAAGAGGTCGGTCTACAAAACTTGAGTTCCACATAAGAACTTGGGTTAAAGCTCAATGAACCCCAAATCCGGGGATCCTAGACCAGGCAATTTTATTTAATTGAGATGCCGACAATGAAACAAACAAATAAAAAATACGTGCGGGGTGGTTGAGATATGGGGGGATCGATGCATACATTCTTGTAACTTAGGTTTAGCCGAGTTTCGATTGTCGAACCTGGGCTTAAACCCTTATATATAATAAGTATGCAAGAGACGAGAGCATGTATTATGCAACGGAATAGGCCCACGTGTTGTGGAAATGGTGGTACATTACGCGTAATGCTCCATTGCATCTAATTGGGGGAGGAGGGGCTCCATGGTTTGTTTGTTTGTAAGGTGCTTCATCCTTTTACGTCCCGGAATGCCCTCGTCAAGGGTATGGTTCCCAAAAGTTGAGGGCCCATGCACTTGGCTAACCACCCAAATTATTTACGGGGGCCGAACCCAAGGGCCAAACCCTTCAGTGTACACCCGAGAAATTTAAATAATTAGTAAAAATAAAATAAAATCAATTACATTCTTAATATTTCTTATTAAATAAAATAAAAATTCCAGATATTTCTAGACTTGTGGTAGCATAACCCAGCAGATATTCTCAACGTGAATTATTTTTATTAGAAAGAAATCTATTATAAATTATATATATAATAATAATACTCTTAGGCCCTCCCTATTTGAACCTAAATAATAATATTTATTAATTTATTATAAATTTATTATAAATTTTAATATTCCCCTGATCTGCGGATCCCGTGTCCAACCCCGACAGCAGCGAACCACGTAATATCCAACGGCCGAAAGCCCATCATGGTGGATCCAACGGCCCCATGTTACCCTACACTATTGCCCTATCGCGTACGACTCTGGAAGGGTCAGGATTTTGCCACGACTGGAGACGCTTGGATTCTCCAGCGGGTGAAGGAAGAGAAACTGTCGGGTAAAGACAGTTTCCGACGGTCCTAGGTCGTGGGGTGTGTGGGGAGAAGCTGCCGCTGTTGTTGCTGCTGCTGCTGCTCCTCTTTGTAGCCGCTGGCTGCTTGTTCTCTTTCTCTTGTTCTGTTCCTTTCGCGGCTCCGTCGCAGCTCGCGGTTACTTACTTGCGAGATCGGTCTGCGTTTGTAGTCGTGTGTGTTGAGTTTGGAGTTTGGAGCAGAAGTTGGGTGGTTGTTTTTCTTTTCTCTGAAAAAAATGGGAGAGTCTGAGTACAGGTGCTTCGTTGGTGGCCTTGCATGGGCTACTGATGACAGCCGACTAGAGAGTGCCTTCAGTTCTTTCGGCGAGGTGACACAAAGCAAGGTCATTTCGGACCGCGAAACAGGAAGGTCGAGGGGGTTCGGCTTCGTGACTTTCGCTGATGAGCAAGCCATGTTGAAAGCCATCGCTGAAATGAACGGCAAGGAGCTCGACGGCAGAAACATCACTGTGAACCAAGCTCAGTCCAGAAGTGGTGGCGGCGGCGGCGGAGGCGGTGGTGAGAGAGGCGGGGGTTACCGTTCTGGAGGCGGAGGCGGTGGTGGCTACGGCGGTGGAGGTGGCGGGAGTCGTTATGGTGGCGGAGGAGGTTACGGCGACAATGAACGCGGCAGCAGCGGTGGTGGAGGTTACGGTGGTCGTGGAGGCGGCGGCTATGGTGGAGGAGGTGGTGGTGGTTACGGAAACGGCGGCGGCGGCGGCGGCCGTGGTTCTGGTGGTGGAAACTGGAGAGACCGTAACGACTCTACTTACTGAGTGTGTACATGCTCAGGTGGTTAAAGCCTCTTGTTGCAGCAGGATGTGTATTGTTTACCAGCCATGTATGTCTCCCATATCCACGAGAAGAGAAAGAGATGCGGGAGGAGATTTGCCTTGGCTGGGTCTGGAAGGATGCATACCGCTGAGCTGCTGCTGGCTTCGGGTCACTCACTGAAGGGGGATGTGATTTCGCGCGGGGTTTTTGGTATTGTGCAAAGAAAGCCACTTGACATTTGACCACCTTTCCAGAGCTGAAAAAAGGCCACCCCTCGTCTTGTCTTTCTTCTTCACCGACGGAGGAGGAAGAGGAGGAGGAGTTTAGGCCAGTCTTATTTCTTTTTGGGTTTTATTGCCGGTTCTATGTTGTTGTTACTGTTTCTTGTTCTGTTTCGTGTTCAAATGTTCCTTTTGTGTGGCGTGCAGTGCCGTGTGTATGAGCAAAGGTTCACATCCTTCCTTCCTTCCTCGTGGGTCCTGAAGTAGGAGATAAGATATGCACCTGTGGTACTCTTTTTTTGTCTAAATACTTTCCCTTTTTTGATCACCCCAACAAAAAAAAGCAAGAAAAAAAAGTCTTTCGTGAATCAAACCTTTTTGTCACTCATCCCTCAAAATGTCTCCTGTATTATATTGATTATGGGGTGTGCTTGCAAGCACTCTCTATTGGTATTTGATTGAAGCACTTGATTGAAGAATTTCTGCACTTGTTTTTCCTTGAAAGTCTTTTATTGATTGAATGACTAGCTCTTGCTGCCGTGTTGTTTGAAACTTTTGTTTTTTGGATAGTTACACTCTTTTGATATTTCATTTAAGCATTTTATTTCTGTTCTTCACTTGGGTTTTCTTGAAATTATTGCTGGCTGATGGCATAGCTCCCTGTGTTTTGTGAAAACATTTGTGTATTGGGATTGCTCATTGGGTGTTTTTGTATTGGAATATCTCGCTTGGTTTGTTAGACCATTTGTGTATTGTAATAGCTTGCTTGGTTTTTTTCCCTTATCGTTGTAACAGAATCGCTCATTGGGTTGTGTTAGAACTTTTTGGGTAAGTGTCTTTTTGTGGTCTATTGCAAGGTGGTATTGTCTTCTGCGCAGAAGTGGGTGGTTAGGGGGAAAAGATTGGCTTTGGTTTGTTGTTACCCATGATCTGTTTTTCTCTTGACAACCTTTTGCAACTCTCCTGAGTGAAAAGAATGCTAACCCTGTGAGTTGGTTTAGTGCAGATGCATTTGGGCGTTTCCAGAAAACCTAATGAAAGAGGAAAAAGGAGAGGCATAAAAAATACACTGCCAGAAACAATTTGGAGTTTAAAAGGTTGAGTATTGGAATGTTAATGTGAGATATGGGATTCAATGAAATTCAATTCCAATGTCAAAGAAAACCCCATGAGAGACAGAGTTGTTGGTATTTCTTGGTAAACCTTTACTCTGTCCCAACCTTAAAAACCCATAACTCTTTATCAATGAACAAATGTGCTGTGCAAAACAATTCACACAGCCACAATTGAAGCCTCAAAATCCAGGGCCTGATGGCAGATACGGCTGTACCTCATTAATTATGAAAATGTACAGAAATGAGTTAAGCAGAGAAATTGCAAACCCAGTTCACAGAAAACTCAATGGCATGTATGCAACTAAGAGAAGAATTGGAATATGCAGAAATTTGAAATCTTCAGGAAACTCTACAATACTCATAGAAATGTCATGACTTGAGAAGAAATCCATGAAAGTCTCACATCGCTTTTGAAGGTAATTGCTTTAAAGCTTCACTGGTATTGACAATGCGATTATTAAGATCATCTCTACGTCAGGGTGAGTGAAGATCTTTCAAGAGCACCAAATCTGTACTTCACACATTTGCTGGCACCAGCCAGACCTACCACTGCCTCTAAAAACCCAAAATATCTACAATTACAACTTTGATCCTCTTGCAAACTAGCTATTGTCTGGATTAATGACGTCATCATCTCTCTTCATGGTACAGCTCAAGTATTCGTGTCAGAAAGGAAATGTTTTACACAGCCTCTCCAGATGTTGTTGTAACATTAGCATTTGATTATCAGCAGGGTTCTTGGGTGTATGCTGGGGACTTGAGAGGCAGCACAAACAAATAATTTGTAGGATAAATGAATGCCTGCCACCCATGGGCTGTGTACCCATTGTAAAGCACAAGAGCAATGTTATCATGAACTTAAACATACATAAAGCATTTCGAAAAAAAACCCTTTTGCATTCAGAGTGGGCTGAATCCCATGAATCTGCCTCAGCTTGGTTCATACAATGTAACCCACTCTTCAATCTGTCCAAGTGCAGTGATGTCATCTCTTTTCAAAATGCTTTATGCAATGTAAGGGACCTCCTTTGATGCTTCAAAGTTCTCACCCTTTTCACTCAGGCTCCGTCCTCCTTCACATGGGCTGAAAACTATGAAGCCCGTTGGGGCGATGCCTTACACAATACATCAAATCAAGAGGCACAAGAGAGGAGGGCTCTTACACTACTCCTTAAGAATGAGAGGAATCTTACACCCATAAACATAAGTAAGCATGATTTCCTCCAACTCCTAAGGGGTACGTGTAAATTCCCCACTTGACTTTCACATCTACTACTCTGTAAGAGTGGGAGGGATCTTACACTTATGAATAGGCATGATTTTCCTCTCATTCTTAAGGATTAGGTGTAAGATGCCCTCTTCCTTTATAGAGGGATATTGAAGGATGTAAAGGTACCCTCTGAACACACTTGGAAATTTTCTGAAAGAGCTTTATGAATATTGGGGAGAAAGCATGCAATGGGTTTGATGAACCAATATTGGGTAGGGTTTAGGGTTTAAGGGTTTGAGGGTTTAAGTCCTCATTTCAACTAGTTCTTTTAATTTGATGAAACCTCTGCTTTGGTTCTAAAGCAGGTTCTTGGAATTACCAAGAAAATAGAATTGGGTTTGGTTTGGAAAGCAGCTTAGTTCCGCCTAATTATACTCAACCCAATATCATTAAAAAAATAATAATAAAAATAAAAATAACCTATGGTACAACTAATTAAAAGTTGCCATATGATTAAACTGTATATCATACATGTTATATATATATTTTTAACTATTTATTGAGTGCTCGGAGAACTAGACCTTATATAAAGAAAAAGGTGCTAGTGATAATGCAATTGGGAGATAGGTTCCAGCATGAGACAAATTGTGCAATCCGATTCTCTACACCCATTCTTGCCAATTTTTCAATTTTGTGATGTTAACCATGGTGGTAATCATCCAAAAGATGATTTAGCCAAATTTGGCTATGAAATTTCAATACAAGCAGCAGCCTGGTATGGAATTTTTTTTTGAAGGATCCAAATATTAGTATCAGCTAGTATGTTCAAAAGTTGATACCCGTGTTGTGTGGTTATTTGATTTTGTTTGGTAACCTCTTAGTTCTCTCTTTTTTTTAAAAAAAACTTTGAAAACCAAGGCAATGAACATGATTCAAAGAACATGTCTCCTTTTGGGTATTCCAAATTTCAATAGTGAAGGTTCCTTATGGGACTGGTTTTTTTTTAACCACAAAACCTTTGTATATATTAAATGATTCTTTAGACTGAAGAACCTTACAATGCTACAAAGTTTTGCAATGGTTATAATCTAGTTCTTTGATTAGCAAATAATTTGTGTATTAATGGTGGGTGTTTGAATGCAAGAACTTCAATGCACATTCTCCATCAAAACATGTAATGACTCAATATCATTCCATTGGCATTCATCTAAAGTGGATTAATAACTTCAATGAACACTAGAACAAAAGATTTTGAGTTGTGGATCATTGATGGTCTTTTCACTTGGGGGTTTTAGAATGAATAATCCTTCAAGAATTCTCTCAAGCTCTTTTGAGAAAGACAAAAGGTTTATGTATCCTGATGTAGAGATGCAACATCTAGGGAGACAAACAAGAATGCATTTAATTGGTTAAACAAAAATGATGCATTTCAAGTAAACAAGCAATGCAATTCAGGCAAAAAATAAACTTGCTTGATTTTAAATTTAGGGAGGGAATATAGATTGAGAGGGTTTGACTAAGAATAACAAATTTTACGGTTTAAGGTTATTCCAAGCAAGCAAGGGAATTTAACATGAAAGATTGAAGATTCAACAAAACACGATTCAAAATGTGCAATCAATGAAATCATATAATGTTTAATTTGCAACCGGAGAGGTTCCATGGGTTTGGATTTGAAAGTAAGGTTGAAGGATGAGAAAGACACACACACAATAGGCAAGTTTGACACCCAAAAAATCTTTACACATTGAAATGCATTTGGAGTTGCCCACTACAACTTCAACCCAACACAAATCAAAAAGTAACACATATATAAAAATCCACATATCTCTCTTCCACGCTCTAGTTTATGGAGGTCAAAAGGAGGGTTTTCAAGGTCAATCATGGGTTAGTCTTTCAATGAAACATATAATTACTAGTAGGAACCAACCATGTATTTTTTATGTGTATTACCATGTATTGAATGAACATTATTAACACCTAACTAATTCAATCTTCAAATCAATCACTTTTTAAATTATTGTTAAAGCTAGGTCTCAAAGGTTTTGGTAAAAATTGGTTACTCTATGAATTTTACACATAAAGAGCTTTTGACAACAAGATTGTTATTATTATCAAATTTGCAAACTATCACATGTAAACACAAGTAAAATTTATGGCAATCAAATGAGAAATGAAATAGCAATGAGGACAACTCAAAGTTCGTTGAGTTAAAATATTTTGGTTGATTTGAATCATTGTCCAAATGAACCTTGCCCATTGCAACAAAAGATGGATGCAAAAAAATGTAATAACTTACAATTATGCAATTATCATTTCTATTACTCATGTGGGCCCTTATCCTTTTGTTGGTTCCATAATTGATAGTTGCAGTAAATGGGAATGTTTTCAAAATATAGAAGCTTTGTGCATACATCCACACTACTAGATCCAAATGGATTAAATTTGTTGTTCAATTTATTCTTCATGAAAGAAAGTGTAGAAAAATACCTTTCATCTTTCACACTTTCTAAAACCATTGCCATTGAACATTCTATCAACATCAACCACTTTGATAATGTGTCAAATTATTTTATTAATAGTTAGCAACATTCACATCCAAGAACATGGATTGCAATTTGAAGGAGGGTTCATTGTAGTTACAAAGTTGGCCATCATCATCACTATGAAAAAAGAAGCTTGTATCGTTAACTTCAACTAATCAAGCAAATGTGAAATGTAATTTTGATTGCCCCAATGTTCTTCCCATAACAATTATGGGTTTTCAAAACATTGAATTATGCTAGAAGTATGTGTTCAACTTATGGTTGAACCCAAAACTAGGAATGAATGGTGCTAATGACATTCATAATTTCTTGTGAAGGAAACCTTTACTACAACTATTTAATAAGGTGTTGAACAACAATTATGCATTATTTCTTCACATCTTACACTACCATGAGCCAATCAATGCAAAAAACCCAACTCAAAGCACATGTTATGTGACATCTTTTGTATCACATAAATACATCCATAGAAGTGGAAAGCTACATGTTCAAGCCCAATTATTGATTTAATAAGCCAAATATGATGCAAAGCATCATTGGAATATTCCATGACGTTCAAAAAATTGCCCAAAATATTTTAACACATACATGGACTATTCATCAAAAAACATTTGATACAATTGGCCTTCACACTCCTTGATGGCAACAAAATCACATATGAAAGTTTCTCAATTTTCTTGAACTTTTATATGCCTTGAACAATTTCCAACACAAGAATAATTTGAATTAAACTCAAGAAAACCTCAATGTCATACGATAATTCCAAATGTGTTTCAGCCTTTAACCATGCCATGTGTTGCCTATTCATCAAACAACTAAATCACAAAGTGGTTTATATTATATCAAAATCCATTTTGCAAATGAGAGCATTGAGATCCAACATGTTTTCATTTTGTTAAGAATCAAAATAGGGCCTTTTACTCTAAAACTTCCCCAAACTTGCCTATGTGAAAATGTTGATAGAAAATAGTAAATGTACACAAACTATAGCAATGCTTCAATTGTAGACACTAGAAGTTTTTTAAAAATTTGTATCACCAAGTTTGTCATGTGTGCAACATAGTGTACCCCTAATATGTTAGGGTCATGTTTTTCTCACAATTGAATTGTGACACCTATTTTGGCCCTTTAGAAAACTAAAACCTCATTTGCACCAAAATTAATGCGTTTTGAAACAAGGTCAAATTTTGAAAGGCCTCAAATTGAAGCACAATGCCTAATATGACCTTTGTGAAGTTCTTTGTTCTATCACCATTCACCACTTACGCCAAAGTCAACACAATTGGTATGTGCTTTCAACCCTTAACAACATGAACATGAACATTGAACCAAAATTGGTAGTCCACAATATTTACCTCATCAACAAAAATTGAAATAAACCTTTTTTTAAAATTTATCACACGTGTTTATGAACACAAATTGATGCATACACTTACCCATGATCTAAACACTTGAATTTGTCCAATGGTGCTAAAGGTCCTTTGGCACTTGAACAAAAGTAAATATTTGTCACATGCTCTCATAATTTATAATTAGGTGTCCTTGTTTCAAGAATTGGAAAATTGGATCACAAACTACATGAATTTCCATTTTCTTGATGTTCAATCAAGCATTTATTTCATAAAGTATAAAAAATTTGAATGCATTGTAGCAAACTTTCATTTTTTTTGGCATGCTAGCTATTGACATTCATATAATATTGTCCCACTTTGACATTTGACCTTACAACAATAGCCTTGTATGACTCAACATGTTTTTGCAAGCCATCAAACTTGGGAACAAACAACTTCAATTCTTTATTCTCTCAATAGAAATGCAAATTTTGCATCTAACCATGGACATTTTACAAGTGGGCCCATCATCGCCTTAGACCAAGGTAGTTTTGTAATTTAAAAATCTTGAAATGCACACTTCGATTCCCATTCCACCTTCCTAGGGTTCTTTGGTTTTGGGCAAGCATGGTTAGAAATGAATGGGATGTGCTCTTCTTTTACACCACCAATAGTGCCTTCAAAAAACACCTCTTACACCAAACAAGGATCTACCAATATCATACAATGTGCTTGCATGTTGCACGGAGGGGCATGGATTTGAAAGCTTGGTAAGAATAGAAAACAAAAAAAAGCTTGAACTTAAAATTTGCAAGTTGTTTTAGTGGAGTCATTAGAAATGGCACAACAAGCAAACAAAGCCTCCTTCACACTCAACACAAGGAGAAATCTTCTACAATGATCAAGTAATGGACAAAGTTCAATGATGTAGCAAGATAAAGTTGAGTGATAAGGTTTAGGAAATCTAGAAACCTAAAACAAATCTTGGACAATTGAAGAAGAAAAAAAATGAACATGCTTTGCACCCACACATCCCTCATCCCCGTGCTACACATCAAATATTTTGTTACATTGATATCCAGGTTTCATGATGTACAAGAAAAGGTCATGTTCTGTTGAGGGTTTCAGGAGGAAGATGTCCAAAACATGGGTTTTATGTTCATTGAACTGTAATCTACATCGAATTGCAATGAGCATCATCAAGGGACTGAACCAATTTGAGGAATGTCTTCTCAAGGGTGTGGATTACAGTTTCTTTATAACAGAATTAGCAGCTGAGATACATGCAAGTTTGAGAGGCATAACATGCACAACCATAACTGCATGAATCTGTTGTTTATTTTGCAGTGTCAATGATAGTTTTGTTGTTGGGTGTGGAATCAACTATGCAGAGCAGGTTTTGGGTTGGGAGGGGAGTGCTCTCCCATAGATATGAATCTTGAAACTCACAAGTATCAGTAGCAGATTTTGCCAGATGCTCAATACCCTAATGTGTCTCTAAGGTTTCTATGACTTTGAAGACTTATCAAAGCACGATAAATCACACAGACTAACTACTCACATGAAAAGCTCCTGATTTTTTGTTTCAGAAGAAACCCTTGCAATAATCATTTCAGAGATGCTAGGAAATGCAGAAGCAACAATCAGAATTCTTTGGCTTTTCTGAAGCAGACATCTGGTCTGATTTAATAGAAACTTTGGGAGAGGTTTTGCATTTGTTTTCATTGGACAAATCAAAGCTCCCCATCTGAGCTATATAGATCTCTTTGGAACTAACAAACGGAGAATTTGACTACAAATCTTTTGGCACAATCTGAAAATTCCTTACTTGCATATTCTTGCTTGCAAACTATATATAAGTCTTCTTCAAGCTCCAGAAGGCCGAAGAATGGAAGAACAACAAAAGAAAGCAACTGAAAAAGCTGTCAAAGAATGGAAGAACAGCAAAAGAAAGCAACTGAAAAATCTTGACAGCTGTGGGATTTGAACCCACGCCCTTTCGGACTGGAGCCTAAATCCAGCGCCTTAGACCACTCGGCCAAACTGTCCCACTTGGGAACTTGCCTTTCAAATTTTATTCATAGATCTGTTGTCCATTTGGAATTATTTCATATACTTTCGGTTCCAATGGCACAAGGGAAGAAACAGTTTCTTTTTGTGTCTTGTAGAAAAGTCAGGATGTGTAATTTGGCTGCTGATCCGGTCATTTTATGAAAGAAAATGTGACAAAACCTTGTTAGGTGTGGGAATTGAAGGAAGTAGAGAGAGCAGGTAATTGGCAAAGTGAAAGCTTGAATTTTGCACAAATTCGGGGAGTGACACTCCCCCCTTTCTGATCCAAATGAGATGACAAGCCTGGAATGCACAGAAAGAGTCTAACCCACTACATAACAACCTCGGTGGAGGAGCTAAGTGCAATTTGAGGGTGTCTTACAAAGCACAATTTCTTGCTCCAGCCTGGATCAGGGTTATGTGTAAGGACCATACAACTTGACAAGCCGTTGGCACCCCCAAGTCAAGCTCATTGGCAGAGGGCTTGGCAGGAGTTTCAACCTGCACACCAGTAGGTTTGAACCCAGGACCTTTTTTGGAGGTCTCAGGGTCCCAGAATGGGCTATACCAGTGAGCCATCACCCATGGGGTGGGTTGTCTATTGAGTGATTTGATGCAACAAACTTGTAGCAACAGCTTCTGTTGAACACAACAGGGCATCAAATGGATGCTGCTGCACTCATTTTTTCTGTTGCATTGTTTGCCAATGATGATGTTCAGTTCAGTTCAGTTTAGACTGATTAGTGGTGGGCCTCATTGTTGCAGCAATAACTAGACTTGATTCACTATCATCACTTCCATGCAGTGCACTCCAATAATCTGCCACCCCAGACCTTAATGTACTAGATGGTGTTTTTGTGTACATGTTGTAACTCTATCATGAGGTCCAAAGGAGGGAAGGTTATCGTTGCATGTTGTAATGTAGCCATATCTCTGTAGCTAAAGAGTGTGGGAAATAATTAACATTGTATGTTGGTTGCGGCAACCCACCAGTAGAAGCCCAAATGGGTGGGTGTGTGGGTGGAGGTGCTCTTGTAAAATTGCAGGATGTTGTTGCAGATGGGTCAACTATACATGCATTATACATTTTGCAGTATGTCTTAATTTCTTAGCGATCAATCTGCTACAACTCTAGTTCTAGCTCTGCTTTTGTTGTTTGTGGATTGGAACTTTGGATTCACCATAGGACCAGCATGAAGGATGATGATGATGAATTATTGAAATTTGGACAAAGATCAAATGTGATTAAATCTTGATGTAACTCTGCAATTTGCAATATTTTGAGATGAATAAGACCGTAAGATTGAAGGTTAGAAACCTACTTTGCACAGGATCAAAGAAAACATGCTATGGATGTAACCTGAACCTCCAAACTGGAACAAGGAAATGTGCACAAAATGGTTAATGTTGCAGCTCAATGGTTTGTAGTTGAATTGTTGCAATAAGATCCATTTGGGAAGTAATCAGCATCGGACTAAATACACACAAATGCGAAGTTGCAAACAACTTCCTATGTGATGAGCATGGCCAACCAACCTCTTAAGGAAAGGAGCACTTGGAACCTTCTAATAGGTGGAAGGTAGTAGAATGTTGTACCAGGCTATTAAGATCACATACAACAAATAAAACAAAATCTGAAATTTGAGACTCAAATTTAGAATGTGTTAGCAACCAATGTATTGCCAGAATTTTAGTATTCACCAAAAAATGGTTCTAATTTATTCCATTTCCAAGAATCTCAAGAAGGATTTTTTTTGTCTTCGTCCTTGTATGTTTAAATCATTTGCCTTGTAGTTGGATACAACATGTACTTGCTCAATCAAAGCAATAAGTGAGAAGACACCCAAACAACATAGAGATTTGAGTGATTTTCTTCTCACTCTACCTTTTGTCTTCACTCAAACACAACCATAAAGTCCCTTTCCTTGTGGCTTGTTACCTTTTTCTTTTTTCTAAGGAAAGGGTTGATGCATAATTTGCCACAATAAGTACAATTTGATGTATCCAATTCAAACTCTTGATCTTTGTAATCATCAAATGAAAGTATAATATTGCTTTCCATATCATGAAGGTGAAAGACTCCATGACAACTTAATACTCTCACATTACAAGTTTTGTTTTGTGTTAATGTCACAAGCTTGTCAACATGGGCCTTTGCAATCCATTTTCTTTTGGAAAATCCAAACCTCATGTTGAAGGTCTAGCAGATTAAACCGCTCACAATTCACAATGATTCAACCAACTATCCTTGTTTGTTGTAGTTATAAGATAGTGCCTAATTGAAAGGGAAAACAAAATAAACAAGGGGTGTGTCGCACCGTGGCCTTGCCATTTACATTAAAAAGTATCTTAAGGCAAAAGAAGAATTATGGAAACTCAAATATCTCACCATGCAAAAAAAAAAATCTTCAAAAAACCCTCTAAAAGAAACCAAAATTCTTCAAGATATTATATTTCTATAACTAATCACAAGTTTCAACACAAGCCAAAAATATCATCTTTCAAAAATCCTCATATAAAAATAGACCTATTATTACCTAGGGGCCAAAATCCCTTAAGCTACTATACTCTATAATGAAACTAAACACAATATCCTTGCCTTGGTAGGCAAGGCCAAAAAGGATGGAAGAAACATGCATTGAAGTAGGCATAGGTATATAACTAGAAGCCTCTTTACATCCTTGAATATTGCCTCTTCACAAAGGTTGGCTTTATATAATTGTAGCACTTGGGGTTCACAATAGGTTGCCCCACCTAGAATGTTTAACTTCATAGTCCATTTGGATATGTTGTATGATTTCATCTTAATTTAGTTGCAACCTTGATTCATGGAGTGATTGTGATTATGTGAACCAATTTAATGGAGTAATTGTGATTAATATCTTATTCACATAATTATGATTATGTCTTATGAAAATGGTTAAATAATACCACCTTCCCCCAACCAATTTTCTACTTCTAACAATTTATCATGAAACTTCAATGATTAAAATGCCCCTATGAAAACACCCATTGAAGCTTAAATATTTTGAAAACACTTTTTATTTGCCTTTAAAAACCCCCCTCTTAATATTTGTGCAAGCCATTTTTTTCATAGAAAAACCAATGTGTTTTCTTAATAATGGCCATCAATGTTGATCATGGAAAAGAGGTTTTGAATCTTCAAAAAAGCTAGAATATGGTCAAGAAATCTTTTGGGGGTTTGTAGCATAGGGTTCCATTGTTAGATAGGCACATTGGCCTGAGGTTTGGCCGAGTGAGCCCCTAGAGTTGGGTTGGGGGGGGGGGGGGGGGGGGGGGGGGAGGGAAGGAAAAGAAAAGCTCTACACAAGTGTATGGGGGTGTTTTTGATTTCAAAAAATGCTTCAAAAAAAAGGCAAAGTGGGTCCAAACAC